>Ga0209577_10004490_pt1 | contig 13123 bp, 5 predicted proteins | sample GraSoiAngelo_109_FD_185874 | JGI IMG/M metagenome (GOLD analysis project Ga0209577, IMG submission 185874) | Grasslands soil microbial communities from the Angelo Coastal Reserve, California, USA - 14_0903_12_20cm (SPAdes) (version 2) | ecosystem: Environmental > Terrestrial > Soil > Grasslands ... | reverse complement strand
TGGCTTGCCCTTATAGCGGAAGGCAATGCTGCGGGGAATTACTTTGAGATTCGGCAGCCGCGCTAAGCTGTTGATGATGCTCTCAGCGATCCCGTCTGAAATGTAGTCTGCGTCTGGATCGTTGCTTTGATTGTCGAACGGCAGGACAGCGATCGACTCAATCGCACTTTCAGCATTGCGCGCGTGGAGATAAAGGCCGACGCCGGCCGCGGCAACGACAATGAACAGAAGAGTGACGGCGGCGGCGAGTTTGTGCTGTTTGATTCCAGAGACTACGTACTCAGCGCTTGACGGGCGTGGCGCAAGCGAAGCGGGCGGCATGCTTATTGGGGTGCTGGTTGCCGCGCCCGGGCGTTCCTTTGTCTGAAGATCCATTGACCTGGGCACGACGGTATCAATGCCGGACGCTTCCAACTCGCGTCGCACTTCTTTCAATTCAATCGCGACATCTTTAATGGTTTGATAACGCTCGTCAGGATCTTTTGCCAGACAGCGACGGACGACCCTTTGCAGATCGACAGGCGCGGCAGGATTCAGCCCGCTGATAGGAGCAACCGGCTCGCGGATGATTTTATTAAGCGACTCAACCGCGTCTTTGCCTGCGAAAGCCCTTCGTCCGGTCACGGCCTCGAACAAAATGCAGCCAAACGAAAAAATGTCCGAGCGCTGATCGATCTCATTCGTCTTTCCCTGGGCCTGTTCCGGCGACATGTAGCCAACCGTCCCGAGCACCATCCCGGGCTGCGATGGCTGCGGCAGGATCGCGGTCGCGACTTCGCTAGAAGTGTCTGATGATCGCCTGGTCTCGATTAGCTTCGCGAGTCCGAAGTCCAGAATTTTTGCGTGACCATCTCGGGTCACCATAATATTTTCAGGCTTTAGATCGCGATGAACGATTCCGGCGGCGTGCGCTTTGGCGAGCCCTTCAGCAGCATGTTGTAAATGGCGCAGAAGCTTTCTCAGATCGGTGTCGTTGCGGATCAATTCGCGCAGCGTCAGGCCGTCGATAAATTCCATCGCGATGAAGTTCGTGCCATCGTGCTCGCCGATCTCATAGACGTGAGCAATGTTCGGGTGGTTAAGCGCCGCCGCGGCTTTAGCTTCGCGAACGAACCGCTCCATCCGGTTGCGATCCGCGGCAACTTCCGCCGGCAAAATCTTCAAGGCAACTTTGCGATCAAGTTTCGTGTCCTGCGCCAGATACACCTCGCCCATCCCGCCCTCGCCAATCTTTGAGCGGATTCCGTAATGACCGAGTGTGGTGCCTGCTGCGATGCTCATATTGGCTGGGCGCAACCGGTCAGGAATGCAATAGATTACAAGGTGGTGTTATAGCGTTCCCACTGTTGCTTCAACTTCGCCATGAAAGCGATGAACCGCTCATCTTTGCGCAGACTGTCGAGATTGGTATCGTTCGCAAATAATGGATAGCAGGGAAAGCCGTCCTCGGCGGCGTCTTGCAGCCATTTGACCGCAAGTTCGATTTGATTCATGAGCGCGTAAGCCGAAGCGATGTTGTAGGCGGTGTGATGAAAATGACCGAAGCCGCCGCCGATCTCAATCGAGCGTTGGATAGCGGCTTCCGCTTCGCGAGACTTGCCGGCCTCAGCCAACATCATGGCCTTCACGCTGGTTCCCACTCCGCCTTCATCTTGCGGATACTTCTTCAAGTAATCGTCGAGCAGTTGCGTGGCCTCTTCGGTGCGGCCCAGCCGGAACAAAGCGGTCGCGGATTGAAAAGCCCACAACGAGGGATTAGTTTTCAAAGGCGTGCCCTTGAAAACGGCATGAGCATCTTCATATTTACCTCTATACATGTTGATAACGCCCAAACGGAAGCGCGCTATGGTGTTGCTGGGGTTGATATTCACTGCCTTTTCGATTTCGTCCCAACCTTTATCTAGCAGGCCGATATGAAAGTAGACCACGCCCAGTTGGTGGTGCGCCTCGTCGAGATTCGGATCCAATTCCAGCGCACGCCGGTACGATTGAATAACCGCTTCGTGCGGAAAGCGGTTGGCGTGTGTCCAAAGAATCACACCGCGAGCAAAATGGCCCTCGGCGAGATTCGGATCCAACGAAAGAGCTTTCTCGACCGCGACTGCGGCATCCTCGTTCAATTGTTTCTTTTCCACGTCAGGAGCCGAAAAGTAGAACGATTTAATGTTGTAGGCGCGCGCCAGTGCGGCCCATCCGAGAGCAAACTTCGGATCGATGGCTACCACCTGTTTCAATAAGGCGATCGCGTGCTCAATCTCGTCCGGGTTTTCGCTTTTGAGATTTACTTTGGCGCGCAGATATGTGTCGTAGGCAGGTGAGCTTTCGTATTTGTTGATCGGCTGGTTGCTGATCGTCGGGCGGCGAAAGAAACGCTGGTAGCCAACTAGCGCCAGGGCGCATATCACGAGAACAATTAAAGCAAGCGCGGCGCGAGACTTGGCCAGTCGTCGCCAATTCGCGCCAGCCTTCGACGCCTCAATACCCATCCGAACCGTGGTCGCTTCGTTGATTATCGGCACGACGTTGCCACTCTCCCAGTCGCGGCTGACGCGATCGAGATCAACCAACAATTCAACCATCGTTTGGTAACGCCGCGTCGGCTCTTTTTCTAAACACTTCATGACAAGTGGCTCTAGTCCAGCCGGCATCACGCCTGAATAAGATCGCAATTTGGCCGGGTCGCGCATTAGAATCGCAGACGTGAGTTCCGCTAAGCTCCCGGCTTCGAATGGCCGGCGCCCGCTTACGAGCTCGTAGAGCACCACGCCATAACTGAAGATATCGCTGCGACCACCCAATTGCTCGGCTCGCAGTTGTTCCGGCGACATATAGGGCGGAGTTCCCAGGACCACTCCGGTTTGCGTTAGCGCCATAGTCGTCTCGGCTTCAGTGTCGCCGGCTACATCGCCACTCACGATTTTAGCCAAGCCAAAATCGAGCACTTTCACTTTGCCGCGCGGCGTGATGATGATATTCGATGGCTTGATATCGCGGTGAATGATGCCGTGCGCATGAGCTTCAGCCAGTGCCTCGGCCACTTGCATAGCGATCGAAAGCGACTCCGGAAGATCGAACGGCTGGCGCTTCATTCTGATATCGAGCGTTTCGCCTTCGATGTGTTGCATCACGATGAAGCTGCGGCCTCCGTCTTCGCTGACTTCATAGATCGAGCAGATGTTCGGATGGTCTAACTTGGCTGCCGCTCGCGCTTCTCTAACCAGACGCTTTCTTGCTTGCTCATCTGCCACCAAACTTTCCGGCAGATACTTAATCGCCACTTTTCGATCCAGTTCGGCATCCCGCGCCAGATACACTTCACCCATTCCACCCTCGCCAATCTTTGAGCGGATTTCATAGCGGCCGAGTTTTGTTCCCGGTGCAATCATTGGCAATTCAGCGGTAACTGCTTCGACCCTGGCGCAAGTTGGCAACTTCGTCTCGGAAACCACGCCGGTCAGCCCACCACGATCCGAGGGGCAGCGTTCGGGGTTGCTCTGTTTTGGAATCACTTTACGATCTCGAAATCGATCGACTGCGTTGCAACCCGATGCTTTTCATCTGCGAGCGGATCGGTGGCAATCACTTGCAGCACATATTCGCCGGGAGTTAGGTCCGCTCCCAGGCGCATGCCTCCCGTCACGCTCAGCCGCTTCAGATCGGGCTGGCGATTAAGATTAACTGGTTGCGCGGTTGCCGCAGACAGAGGCTGGCCATTGCGAAATAGCCGCATTTGGACTTGTACTGTCGGTTGGCCCGTGACCTTGTCCAGATGCGCATTGTAAACGGCGAACGCATATTGCACTACTTGTCCATCATGAAACTGCCGGACCGCGGCGCTGCTTGCGGAATTGACAACTTCGCGTTCGCCATTCTGCGCCGTGTTGTTCTGATCGTTGACGCTCGGAACAAGTTCTGGCGGGCTGGACGCCTTGGCTGTTGTCTGACCGAGTCCTTCTAAGATAATTCCCGACAGTGTCAATTGATTATTTTTGAATTCCGGCACTTCGACAAACTGACTGGCCGATCCAACACGCTCTGACGATTCATCGCGCACCGCCACGCGAAGCTGGTAGACACCCGGCTTCTTGATTGGCACCGTTAGAAAATAGAAAATCCCATCTCGCAGCGCGAGTTGGTATTTGGGGCCTGGCACACGCAGCGTAGCCGAGCCGCTGATCTGTTCGACCGGATGGCCCTCACCTCCGAAAGTAATCGCCAGCAGATCGATCTTAGCTTTATGCGATCCGTCAGACTCTTCAGTAAAGCTCAGATCGCGCGCATCGAAGTGGAGCAGCGAGCGCATGTACGATCCCTTCTTGGCATCGTTCGCAAACAGAGAGGTCAAATGCAAATGCACACCCTCAGAACCGAAAGGCGAGGCGAGTGCCGCGAAAATTTGTTGTTGTGGCGTGCGTGGTTTGGCATTGAGCTCCTGATCCGAGATGCCGTAAAAACCTTTCCGCATTCGCACATTGAAGATGCCGGCACGAGTGACTTTCAGAGTCAGCTTGTGAAACGTGCGCACGCCAGTTTTTCGATCGAAGGTCGATTCGTCAGGCCGATACCCAATCAAGTAATAGCTCTTCTGGTCCTGGATAATACGGCCGATGCCGCCACTCAGGTCGTTGCTATTGCGGATTGCCAGGCCGCCGGTTTCTTGCGCCAGATAGTCGAGTCCTTGCTGCTTGTTGAAGTAAGTTTGCCGGCGGCCGGCCATTTGTTGCTCAAATGCGATTGGCGGATTGTCGAAGAAGCTCGCGGGCATACCATTAGCATCGTCGGCCGCCGTCAAATGGAGCGTTTGCAATCCGCTGGCATTCATCGTGTAGATCACTACCGAGGCACGGCTGGCTTGGTCGACTAATCGACGAAGCCCTTCAAGCATGTTGCCGCCTTCTCTGATCTGAAGACCATCCGAGATCAAAAGGACCGACTTGCGTCCCGGCAACTCGCGCAGCCCTCGGATGGCGTATCCCAACACGCCGAGTGTGCCAACCGAAAATACCTGCACGCGAAATTGCGCGGCTTCATCGGATGGTGGCGGAGAACCTCCGGCGTCCGCAATTGCTTCGGCCATCGGATCACGCTCGAGCGGCGAGAAGGCACTGATCCCTGCGACCCCGGTCGGGCTCCACTTGAGGCGCTCGATTGCGGCGTCCAGTAGTCTCCGATCGGAAGTAAATTGCTGCAAGGCGCCGATGCTGGCATTAGTGCGAATGATGGCGAGTAAATCGTCCGGCTGCATCTGCTCATCGACAAACTTCTTCAATGCGCGACGCACGAAATAGGTGCTTTCGAACGAGAGGCCAATGTCGTCAACGATAATCGCGACCGTGCGGCGAATGTCTTCAGGCTTCAGTCGCGTCGGCGGAATTGGCGGCGTGTTCTTGTCCTTCAACGCGGGCGGCGCCGGTCGCGCCGCTCCGGACATCTCGGTGAGAATATATGAGAAGTGAGTAATCTTTTGTCGCTTGCCATCTTCAAAGATCTGAATCTCTTCGGGCTTGAGATCAGTAACCGGCTTTCCGTTCTTGTCCGTGACGACCGCATCAACTTGCACCAAATTGGTGCTGATGCGCACAACGTCTTCATCGCTTCCTGGCGGCGGTTGTTGAGTCGTCGCCGATGGTTGTGGCCATGTCGGCGGCCTGGGCTGTTGAGCGGCAGGGTTTGGCCGCTGGGCCGAAGCTGAAACGGCAAAGACAACCACGAGTGGCAGTAAGAATCCTTTTTTCATCTGAACGTCCCCAGTCTTACCGCAATACTCATCTTTTCGAGGAATCCGAGTAGCTAAGATCTCATCAGTCCGTCAGTTTCCGTCGGAGCTTCTCAAAAACAAACCGCGCGATCTCCTGCTGCACAGAGTTCAGGTCTGTCATCTTGCGCTCGTAACGCTCGCCCCATAGCAGCCTGCTGTCGCGCGCGTCAATCAACTGAGATAGACCTCACCCATTCCACCCTCGCCAATCTTTGAGCGGATTTCATAGCGGCCAAGCTTGGTGCCAAGTAATGGAGGTGCGCCCACGTGTTGATTCTGATTCCCGAAAACTAGATCAAGTCCGAAATGCGACGCGTATTCTATCTGACTTACAAAGCCTCGGCTAGAGTTGGAGCCCCAAACGGAAGAGTGTCATTAAGTAGAGCGACGGCCTCTTCTGGTATTGGTTCAGTTTCAAATTAGCGGAGCCCATCTGCTGGGAGCGCGGACGTCTCGTCCGCAATGAGCGCAAAGCGCGAAAGAATCAATCGGTGATGCTTGGATGGGATCTGGATAACACTTCGCGCCCCCAGCGTAATGCGGACGAGACGTCCGCGCTCCCAGCATTAGCGGCATCAAATTTTCAAATTGAACCAGTACCCTTTTCTCATTTCAGGATTGCTTTGACTGGTTTCTGCTAAGATGAACCGTTGCACTCGGGCCTGACGGCAAGGTTGAATTTTGATTGACACGTTCACGATTTGAGCCGGACGTCTGCAGAATGAGACAAAGGAGCAATCAGCGTTCGGCATGAATCAACGCGTGAAGCGGCTGGCTACGTGCGGCCTGAGTCTTTTATTACTTGCATTCTTTTCAATTGAATTAACAGCTTCCGCGACGCGTTTAGAATGCGGACTTGTGTCCCTGCTCGGCGAAGAGCGCACCAGTGCGCAAACTAATAAGCTGCGGAAGAACTCTCCCTCCCTTTGGGAGAGGGCCGGGGTGAGCGACGAAATTAGCGAGAGGTCGAAAACAGTAAGAAGAAGTGGTTTTATTCCCGGTTATGCTAAACCCCTCACCCTCTCCCAGAGGGAGAGGGAAATTGTCAACCTGCTCGAGGGTCCGCAAACGAAGGCGCAATCTAAACGGAGTTCTACTCTAGCCGTCGATCTGTTCCGGACTAATTGCGCGCGTTGTCATAGTGCCGATGGGCGCGGAGACACTCCGCTCGGGCACACTTACAACGCGCCGGATTTTACCGATGCCGAGTGGTGGCGCAAGCATTCTGACATCACGAGCACCGGACGTCTCGTCTCGATCGTTAGACATGGCAAGGGTGGGATGCCTGCGTTTGGAAAGAAACTTAAGCCCAGCGAAATCAAACTGCTGGTGAATTACGTGCGGCGTTTTCGTAAGTCATGAGATTTCCCAGAGCCAGCGGCATTCTGCTTCATCCGACATCGCTACCCGGGCGTTTTGGAATTGGCGATCTCGGAGATGAAGCCTACCGATTTGCAGATTTTCTGGTCGCCAGCGGGCAGAGTCTATGGCAAGTTCTGCCGCTGGGACCAACTGGTTATGGTGATTCGCCTTACGCCTGCTATTCGGCTTTTGCCGGCAACGCGTTGTTGATTAGTCCGGCGCGTCTTTCAGAAGCAGGGCTGCTGGGAAAAAATAAGCTGGCCGAGTTTTCTTCTGTGCCATCCGACCGCGTCGATTTTGCGCGCGCGCATGAAATTAAGGATGCCGTTCTGGGAGCAGCATTCGCCGAATTTCAGGGAACCACAGACACCGAATTCCGCCGTGCGTTCGAAACGTTCGCTGCGCAAAACGCTTCGTGGCTTGATGACTATGCGTTATTCCGCGCGTTGAAAACCGCACACGGTGGCGCCGCCTGGAACGAGTGGGATCAATCTCTGGTTCGGCGTACACCGGCGGCGCTGGATCGCGCTCGTGAGGAACTTCATGACGAGATCGAAGCGCAGAAGTTCTATCAGTTTCTCTTCTTCAAACAGTGGCTCGATCTGAAAATTTACTGCAACCGGCGCGGCGTTAAAATGGTCGGCGACGTTCCGATCTTTGTGGCGCACGATTCGGCGGATGTCTGGACCAATCCAGATCAGTTCAAGCTCAATCCCGATGGCACTCCGATCGTTGTCGCCGGCGTGCCGCCGGATTATTTCAGCAAGACCGGACAGTACTGGGGAAATCCGATCTTCAATTGGGAGCGGATGCTGGCGGATGGTTTCAAATGGTGGATTGAGCGTGTGCAGGCCACTTTGCAGATGGTTGATATTGCGCGGATCGATCACTTTCGCGGATTTGCTGCGTGTTGGGAAATTCCGGGAGGCGACACGACTGCGGAGCGTGGCCGCTGGGTCGAAGCTCCCGGTCGAGAATTGTTCACCGCGATTCGCAGCCAGCTCGGCGAATTGCCGATCATCGCCGAAGATCTGGGCGTGATTACGCCCGACGTTGAGAAATTGCGGGATGACTTTGGTTTTCCCGGCATGCGCATTTTGCAATTTGCGTTCAGCAGCGACCCGAAGAATATCGATCTACCTCACAACTACCACCGAAATGTTGTCGCCTACACGGGCACGCACGACAATGACACCACGGTCGGGTGGTTCAATAGCGTGGCCGGCGAAGGCTCGACGCGAAACACGAAACAGATTGAATGCGAACGCGAATTCTGTCTGAAGTATCTGCAGACCAATGGCCAGGAGATTCATTGGGATTTCATCCGCGCGTTGTTTGCTTCTGTCGCCGATACGGCGATCGTTCCCATGCAGGACGTGCTAGGGCTCGGAACGGAAGCGCGCATGAATCTGCCGAATAGCACTTCGGGAAACTGGCTATGGCGATTCAGAGAGTCCGCACTGACTGTTGAGCTGGCTGAAAGATTGCTGGACATGGGCAAACTGTACGGCAGAACTCCGGACGGTGAGGAGAGCGAGCCATGCGAGTGAAACCCGAAAGGGGACAAAGTGTTTTGGCGGAGCTCCAGCAGAAAAGTGTTTTTCTCCGCGGGCTCAGCGAAAGCCTCAGCGTCCTTTGCGGTTAGATTTTCGTTCGCCCTAATACTTGACAGTCGGGACCTTCCCATTTTCCACCGCCCGTTGAAATGATGCTCTGGACGCGATCTAAAGAGATTTAGTCCGACCTTACTCATCGCGTCCGGAATCTCGCGGTTGCGCATGAACCAGCGCCAAAGGTTTCCTGTCCGTGCGTTCTCAGCGCTTAGGAGTGTAATCCCAAGATCGATTCCAATCACGTCACTATCCACCCACCCGGTGTTTGGATTAAAGGCATCGGCGAATCCGTACTTACCATAGATTTGCGAACCGTACTTTGCGCGTATGGTACGCAATGCAGCCAGTGCCAATTTCGGAATGAACATCAAGGAGCCGGCGGCAGCGTAAGGCACAACTGTGCCATCGATTGCCTGGTCGCGCGGTGGACCACCCCACGCGACATAGCCTTTGATACTGTCCGAGGCGCTGATGCCCCACACGTTTGGACCATATCCGGGAAACTCTTTCGCCAGATCGATGCAGAACAGACGATGGGCCAGCGTGGCCTTTACCGAATTTTCGAAGTAGTCAATGCGTTCGCCCTTGATTTCACGGCGCTGGCGAAAATCGACCCACGCAGGCGAGTACTGATAAGTAAACAGCGGTGTCTTTCCGAGATACCTGTAGCCATCGTAATGATTCCAGTTGCGCTTCCAGGCATACCACGACTCTGGCGTGATTGGGTGTGTTGGCGATCCGATCGCCATTAGATACAGCATCGGATGTTCGCTGTAATCATCCCAACGCGATTTGATGAAGCCGCTCTCAGGGCGCCAACCCATCGACAAAAGCGCCGGGTGACCGTTGAGCATCCAGGGAAAATCGATTCGTTCATAAATCTTTGTGGCCAGGCGCACGATCTCGGCATCGTCGTGAAAGTACTGTTTTGCCGTTAGCATTCCCGCCATCAATAAAGCGGTATCGATCGATGAAACTTCGCTCTTCCATTTTCGCTGGCCAGTGTTTGCATCCAGCCAATGATAGAACCAACCATGCTCTTGCAAAGCATGCTCGTCAAAAAAGCGCAGCGTGATACGCACGCGTTCAAGTGCCGCGATGGGGTCAACCCACCGACGTTCGGCGGCAATGCATAGGGCGGTCAAGCCAAAGCCAGTGGCAGCGATGCTGGCGACGGCGCGATGATTCTCATCGGCCACAGATCCATCCGTGCGCGTACGGTCGAGCACTAAGCCCGTGCGTGGATTGGTCTGATCCCAGAAGAATTGAAATGATCGGCGTTCGAGGTCTGCGAGGAATGCTTCGTCGCGGGCAGAGAATTTAAGTGAAGGTTCGATCGCATAGCCGGAAGGCGTTGCGGGAACAATTAACGCAAAGATGAGGAGTAGAAAAGCAAACTTGTGTTGCTTCGGCATTGTTTAATTCCGACTGCTTACTTAATCACGACGCCAAGTCCAAAGGGTGACTGTGGCTTCGCCTGACTCTTAACCGCAAAGCGGTTGTGCCCTACAGCCCAGGGTTGCCGCTTCGGCTACCCTGGGTCGCGAATGAAGAGCAATTTATTCAACCGCAAAGCGGTTGCGTCGGTAGTGTCTTAATTTGGAAAAGGCGACTGGCGGGGTTGCATCCTAAGCACAGACCGAACAAGCGATCTGTTGCCCCTACCAGTCAGAGGCATTATAGAACATGGATTAACATGGATTTCAAATTAAGACACTACCGTTGCGTCCGTTTCCTTGACGAATCAAAAAACGGGCACAACCGCCTTGCGGTTGGATAATCTACGAAACTGTACCCAGGGTAGCCGAAGCGGCAACCCTGGGCTGGAGGGCGCGACCGCTTTGCGGTCGGCACTGACTCTTGAGGAGAGATATCACCAGCTTCTACTTCTGAACCTCGAAGCTCGCTACCAATTCGTGTTCGTCCGCCGAGCTGGTCCCGACCATCACCTTAAATTCGCCGGGTTCGACAACGAAACGCATCTCGGGATTGTAGAAGCCCAGATGTTCGGGCGTCAGCGCGAACTCGACGCGGCGCTTCTCTCCCGGTCGAAGCGTGAAGCGCTCGAAACCTTTCAATTCCTTGACTGGGCGCGTCACACTAGCCGCTACGTCTCTGATGTAGAGTTGCACGACTTCATCGCCCGCGCGTTTGCCTGTGTTCTCGATCTCAACACTCACGATAAGCCGACCGTCAGGTCGTATGCGCGTCGCGCTGAGTTGCAGATTCGATAACCGAAACTGCGTGTAACTCAGGCCGTACCCGAACGGGAATAGCGGCGTCCACGGCAAATCCAGATATTTTGAGGTGTATTTTTCATTCGCATTCGGCGGCCGGCCGGTATTCATATGATTGTAGTAGAGCGGCTCCTGACCGACGCTGCGCGGGAACGTGACTGGCAGCTTGCCGCCGGGATTGACATCACCAAACAACACGTCGGCAATCGCGTTGCCCGCTTGAGTGCCGGCGAACCAGGTCTCCAGAATCGCCGGCGTGTTCTCGGCAATCCAGTTGATCGTCAGCGGGCGGCCGTTCATGAGTACGACAACCAGCGGCTTGCCGGTCGCACGTAACGCCTTCACTAAGTCTAGCTGTCGTCCCGGCAGATCGAGCGAGCTACGCGAAGATGCCTCGCCGCTCATGCCGGCGGATTCACCGACCGCCACGATTACTACATTCGATTCTCGCGCAACGCGCACGGCTTCGTCGAAACCTTCAGTTGAATCGCTGTTGATGTCACAGCCTTTGGCGTAATTGATTTTTGTTGCCGAGGGGACCTTCGCTTTAATGGCGGTTAACAGAGTTACGACATCAGTCGCGTGACCGTCACCTGACCACGAGCCGAGCAAGTCTTGCTGATCATCAGCGAGTGGTCCAATCAGGGCAATCGATTTCACTTCTTTACTAAGCGGCAAGGTCTCGCGTTCGTTCTTCAGGAGCACCATCGAACGTGCGGCCAGTTCACGCGCCGCGGCGGCATTTGCCGGACTGAGAATAACGGATCGCTCTCGCGTTTCGTCGGCGTAGGGATGCTCGAAGAGGCCAAGTCGAAACTTGATACGCAGAATGCGACGCACGGCTTCGTCGATCGTCGCCTGTGATAGTTGGCCGTTCCGCAGAAGATCGGGGCCGTGCTGGTTGAAATTGCGGCTGACCATTTCCATGTCCACGCCGGCATTGAGGGCCAACCGCGCGGCTTCTTTTTCATTCGCAGCCAGGCCGTGATTGATCAATTCCTGAACGGCGGTGTAATCGCTGACCACGAAGCCGTCGAACTTCCATTCGCCGCGCAAGACATGCGTCAACGTGAAAGGATTCGCCGAAGCGGGCACGCCGTTTAGACTGTTGAAGGAGCTCATCAGCGTACCGACCCCTGAATCAACCGCCGCTTTGAATGGTGGAAAATAAATTTCACGCAAAGTCCTTTCGGACATATCGGTGGTGTTGTAATCGCGCCCCGCCTCGGCCGCGCCATAGGCAACCCAATGCTTGGCGCAAGCGAGAACCTTGTCTGGGGCGCTGTAGTCACGCCCCTGAAAGCCGCGCACGCGCGCGCGCGCGAAGCTTGCTCCCAAATACGGATCCTCGCCTGAGCCCTCGACGATCCGCCCCCAACGCGCATCGCGCGCAATGTCCATCATTGGCGCAAACGTCCAATGCACGCCCGAGGACCTAGCTTCGGCGGCGGCGATACTCGCGGAGCGCTCCGCGACCGCCGGATCCCAACTGCTGGCTTCGGCGAGCGGAACGGGCAAGATCGTTCGATAGCCATGAATCACGTCGAACCCGAACAACAACGGAATTTTCAGCCGAGACTGTTCCATGGCAATGCGTTGCAGTTCGTTCGTCTTTTGCGCGCCGCGCACGTTGAGCGTCGAGCCGAGCAAGCCTTTTCGTGCCAGGTCGCGATGCTCAGGGCGAAAGTTTCCGTTACCTTCGCCATCGAGTTGTTGTAGCTGTCCGAGTTTCTCTTCGAGCGTCATTCGCGCCAGCAACGCATTGATTTCTTTTTCAATGTCTTTGCGCTGTTGTGAATGGGAGGACGATGGTGGCGCGATGAAGCTGAACGCAAGCAGCAGGATTGACAGCATGCGGATTGATCTGATTGAAGTCATTCTTGCTCTTAGCATAAGTGTGAACCCCTGTGCGGCGTGGTGTCAGAACCGCGAGCGGTAGCGACCGGATCATTTGTCATTTGAAATTTGACATTTTTCATTTGCCATCGGGAGATAGCCACTAATCGACGCTCTGCAAATGGCAAATGGCAAATGGCAAATGGCAAATGGCAAATGATAAATGATAGATGATCCGGTCGCTACCGCTCGCGGTTCTGAAACTACCGCCAATGCAGATCGTGCTCTCCGATACAATAAACCTCAGCCTCGGAACT
>Ga0209577_10004488_pt1 | contig 13125 bp, 14 predicted proteins | sample GraSoiAngelo_109_FD_185874 | JGI IMG/M metagenome (GOLD analysis project Ga0209577, IMG submission 185874) | Grasslands soil microbial communities from the Angelo Coastal Reserve, California, USA - 14_0903_12_20cm (SPAdes) (version 2) | ecosystem: Environmental > Terrestrial > Soil > Grasslands... | reverse complement strand
AGGCCAGGCGGACACGTTACCGATCACCGAGCGCGACATTCCCATCGGCATTGTTGGGTTGGTCACATTGGCCTGCATGCTGCCGATCGGGTGGCTGCTCGGTTATTTCGGGAACACCAGCGGCCTTGGCGCGCATCTGCCAACGCTCGTCATCGGCGGCGTCACCTATGTCGTTTTAATGAGCTTCTTCGTCTCCGCGGTCTGCGGTTACATGGCGGGCCTGATCGGTTCATCGAACAGTCCGCTCTCGGGTATTGGAATTCTGGTCGTGATTGGCGCCGCGCTGCTGCTCGTGATTGGCGTGAAACCGTACGTCGGCCCGGAAGCAGGAAAAGCTCTGATGGCATTCGCACTTTTCACTACGGCCGTGATTTTCAACGTCGCCGCCATCGCGAACAATAACCTTCAAGATCTCAAAACCGGCCAGCTCGTCGATGCGACGCCTTGGAAGCAGCAGGTCGCGCTAGTTATCGGTGTCGTCGCGGGCGCATTCGTGATTCCCCCTGTGCTCGATTTAGTGAATCATGCGTATGGGTTCGTGGGTGCGCCCGGTGCGGAAGCGCGTCCCAATCCGCTACCGGCGCCGCAAGCGGGTTTGATTTCTTCGCTCGCGAAAGGCGTCATCGCCGCTGATATCGACTGGAGTCTCATCCAAACCGGCGCATTAATCGGCGTCGGCATCATTTTACTGGATGAGATCCTCGCGCGCACGACACACCACATGCGCGTTCCACCGCTCGCCGTCGGCCTCGGGATTTATTTGCCAACGCAAAGCACACTGATGATCGTGGTCGGTGCGATTGTTGGATGGTTTTTCGATCAGCGCGCCAACCGCACCCCAAAGCCCGAAGCGACTAAACAGCTCGGGGTGTTGCTCGCATCGGGATTAATCGTCGGCGAGGGTATTATTGGCGTTGTCCTTTCAGCAATCGTCGTTTTCTCCGGCAAAGCTGCGCCGCTTGCGGTCGTGGGTCCGGCATTTGAAACCGCCGGTGTCATTATCGGCGGCGTCGCCTTCGCGCTCATCGCGCTTGTGCTTTACCGCTGGATTCTGCGAATGGCTACGGCAAAAGCGACATGAAACGAAAATGGAATCGGCCGATCTGGGTTGGTTTTGTCGTCGCCGTCGGCGGATTGTTTTCTTACGACTTCTTCGCGCAGTTTCCAATCACCCGCGATTTTCCATGGGCAAATCTATTACTCTTTGGAATTGGCGCTGTGTTGTTGATCGTCGGCCTCTTTCGCGCTTTTGGCCGGCCGCAACTTTATCGCGTCAAAATCTTCGGCTCAATCTTTACTGCGATCGCGCTGTTTCTTTTCGGATTTTTCAGTTACGAAATCTTTTACGTCCTCCGCCAGGTTCCGCTCTCATCTCAGGCGACGCGCGTTGGGGAAAAGGCGCCGGAATTCACGTTGGTCGATCCAAATGGAAGATCAGTCGCCCTCGCGGATTTGCTTTCCGGCTCAAAAGCTGTCGCGCTGATTTTTTATCGCGGCTTCTGGTGAACGCTCTGCAACTCCGAGTTGCGGAGTTTTCAGCAACGGCTTTCGGATTTCGATGCGCGCGGGATCCGCATAGTCGGCATCAGCATCGATCCGCCTGAGATTAATCGGCGGCAATCGCAAAAAGCCGGCTACACTTTCCCGCTGCTTTCCGATCCCAACGCCGAAGTCATTCGCCGTTACGATGTATTGCATCCCGGCGCGGGGCCGAAAGGCGCGGACATTGCCCGGCCTGCCGAATTTCTTATTGATTCGAACGGAATGGTTCGCTGGGTCAATCTTACGGAGAACATCGCCGTGCGCGCGCGGCCCGAGCAAGTCCTCGATGCGTTCAATCAGTTGGCTCCGCCGGGCAGTGATTGACGCCGCTCCACCGAATCAATACGTTGGAGCGCGCGTGCATCCTGAATTGGAACAACTGCTCGTTCTTCAAGATCGACAACAAAAGATCAGACAGATTCAGACTGAGATCAAAACGCTGCCGTTGCAACGCAATCATCTCGAATCCCAACTGGCCGCAAGTGCAGCAGGAGTTGAGGCGCTCAAGCAGAAAGGGCGGCAGCTTGAAATGGGTCGCAAGAAATTGGAGCTGGATGTAGGCACGCGGACCGAAACGATATCACGTCTTAAGACCCAGCAGTATCAGACCCGCAAGAATGATGAGTTTCAGGCGATCGGTCACGAAATTGAGCGGTACGAAAATGAAATCCGACGGCTCGAGGATGAAGAACTGGAGGTGATGCTCGCGGCCGACAAGCTCAAAGCCGAACTTGAAGCCGCGGAGAAAGCGGCCCGGGCAACGAAGGAATCAATTTCACGGCAGTTGAGCGATCTCGAAACGAAATCAAAAACGCTCGAGAGCCAGCAAGAAGAACTGGCTAAAGAGTGGGACGCACTTGCTGACAAAGTCGATGGCGATTTGCTGAGCCAATTCGAACGCCTTTTCAACAGCAAAGGTGACGCGGCGATTGTGGCGATAGAGCATGGCGTTTGCACCGGGTGCCACATGAAGGTGACGACTGCGACCGCATCGCAAGTCAAAGCTGGCAAAGAAATCGTGAGCTGTGAAAATTGCGGCCGGATTTTATACGACGCGCAGTAGATGGGACTCATGGTAGGGACGGGCCACCGGACCGTCCGGCGCGCTCGGAGAGCGCGCCCTACCGCTCACACATTAAATCGAAAGAAAATGACGTCGCCGTCGCGCACCACGTAATCTTTTCCTTCCAGCCGTACTTTGCCTGCGCTCGGTTCTTTCGCGAAAGAACCGAGCGCGGCCAAGTCTTCGTAGTGAATTGTTTCCGCCGAGATAAAACCGCGCTCGAAATCCGAGTGAACGGCTCCTGCGGCCGTGGGCGCTTTCTCACCCTCATGAATTGTCCACGCCCGCGTCTCCTTTTCGCCGGTGGTAAAAAACGTGCGCAAACCGAGCAGATGATAGGCTGCGCGAATGAGCGCATGCACACCGCTGTCGTCCACGCCAAGGTTTCGTAAATATTCCAGCGCCTCCTGCTCGCTGAGATCGACGAGTTCGCTCTCGATCTGTGCGCTAATCACGATCGCTTCCGTTGCAAAGTGATGACGCGCGTAATCTTGGACAAGCTCGAGGTGTCGTGCGGCAGCACTTTCTTGATCGCCGGTCGAAATCGCCGCTAAATCGGATTCCGCCACGTTGCACGCGAAAATGGTTGGCTTTGATGTGAGTAAAAAAAATCCGCGCGCGATTGCCTTTTCTTCCGGGGTCAATTCTGCAGTGATCGCGGGCTTCCCGGCGTCGAGATGCGCGGAGAGTTTTTCGACGATTGCGTTTTCAATCTTTGCCGTTTTGTCACCGGCATGCAGCTGTTTCTGTAATCGGTCATGCCTCCTCTGCAAAGATGCCAAGTCCGCGAGCACGAGCTCTGTATTAATCACTTCGATGTCTCGAATCGGATCAATCGTGGCGCTGACGTGATGAACGTCCGGATTTTCGAAACAGCGCACGACCTGCACGATCGCGTCCACTTCGCGAATGTGATGGAGAAACTGGTTTCCCAAGCCTTCGCCAGCGCTTGCTCCTTTGACCAGGCCGGCGATATCGACGAACTCGATCGCGGTTGGCGTGATTTTTTTTGAGTGCGAAATCTCTGCGATTTTTTCCAGCCGCAGATCGGGCACCGTGACGACTCCGACGTTCGGATCGATCGTGCAGAAGGGATAATTCTCCGCCGGCGCCTTGTGCGTGCGAGTGACGGCGTTGAAAAGCGTCGATTTCCCGACATTCGGCAATCCAACAATTCCCGCGCTGAGCATGATTTTGTATCGGCGGCCTTGACCAGCAACAACGAGCGACGCTCAGAGAGCGCCGCTACAGTTAAACATCGGGCCGGCGGGATTTGAACCCGCGACCCCTTGAACCCCATTCAAGTGCACTACCAAGCTGTGCTACGGCCCGCTGGAGCGAATACTGTTTGCCACTTCCGCGTCTGAGGCAAACATTTCCAGCCGATTTGATGAACTCGATCCTGCGAAAACTTGCGTTTGTCAGTGCCATCGCAGTTGGAGTTCTTCTCTGCGCGATCAGCGGTGTTTTCGCCCAGTCGCGCGGGAGCATCAAGTTAAACGAAGATGCCTTCGCGTTCGCAGCGCGACTCATTAACGACGGACATGTGATCGCGGACCGCAAAGGCGCGTGGAGCGGAGATCGGCCTTCGGCAGATCAAGAGAATGAATTTATCCGTCTCCATGGATTCGGTGAGTATGCAAAATGGCACCTCGGCATTGATGAACGATACCCCGAGAATACGAAGCGAAGATACAAATTCCCTTACGGCGATTTTAAAAGCGTTCATCGATGCGGTCTGCTTGCGGTGAAAGCCAGAGCCCACCAATACGGCTACATCGAAATCGAAAACGCGGCGGCAGATTTGAAGCGCGCGATAATAGTTAAAGCCACAGATTAACACAGATTCTCACACTCGGAAATTCATCTGTGTTTCATCTGTACAAATCTGTGGCGCTAACTCTGCCAGACCGTTAGAAACGCATCGATCAATTCGGGAACTTCATCGCTGTAACCGCCTTCGAGGAAAACTGCCACCGGACTATCGATCTTGTTTAACCATTCACCGAATTTGGCGAAGTCGTCGCGCTCGAGAGTCATCTGCAACAGCGGATCGCGCGCGTAGGCATCGAAGCCTGCCGAAACGAGAAGCAAGTCGGGTTTGAATGCGATCAGTTTTTCCAGCGCCTGCTTTGCGATATTAAGATGGTCAATTCGCGGCGTGAAGGGAGCGATGGGATAATTATCGACGTTGGCGAACGATTTCGCGCCGGTTCCTGGATACGCCGGATATTGATGGACCGATGCGAATTGAATTCGCGAATTGTGCGCCACGATTGCCTCGGTTCCGTTGCCGTGATGTCCATCAAAATCCCAAATGGCAACGCGTTCAGCGCCGTTTTCCAATGCATCGAGCGCACCGATGGCAATGTTGTTAAAATAACAGAAACCCATGGCGCGATCTCGCGTGGCATGATGTCCGGGTGGTCGCATCAGGCTAAACGCCGCTTCGCCACGCAACGCCATACGTGCTGCCTCGATCGCGGCGCCGGCCGATTGTCGCGCGTACGCCTCGATACTCGGATAATAGGGTGTATCGAGATCGAAATCTTCGCGCCGTTTTGCGACGCGTTCGATATGCTCACGCGAATGCGCACGCAACAATTCATCGTCCGTCGTCGCACGTGGCCGCTGCCATTCCCACTCCGGGTGTCGGTCCTTTAACAATGGCACTGTGCCAGCTATGCGCTCCGGTCGTTCCGGGTGGCCGGGGCTCGAATATTCGAGGCAGCATGGATCGTAAAAAATGGTCATCGAGGTTGCAACGTGGCGATCCAACGCATATTCGACTACGACGATGCTAAACGGCCAGAAAATTGTGGTAGTGATGCCGGCGTATAACGCCGCGCGCACATTGCGCCAGACTTACGATGAAGTCATGGCGCATGGCATTGTCGATCTCGTCATCGTGGTAGACGACGCCAGTCACGACGAGACGGTGGCGATTGCGCGCACCCTGCCAAACGTGCAAGTGGAGGTGCATCCGGAGAATCGCGGTTACGGCGCGAACCAAAAGACTTGTTACCGACTCGCGCTGGCCGCAGGCGCAGACATCATCATTATGATTCATCCTGATTATCAGTACACACCGCAGTTGATTCCGGCGATGTCGGCCCTGGTAGCAAGCGGCCTTTATCCCTGCGTGCTCGCTTCGCGGATTCTTGGCGGGGGCGCACTGCGCGGTGGCATGCCCTGGTGGAAATACGTGTCAAACCGGTTCCTGACTTTTGTAGAGAATCTTCTCATCGGCGCAAAGCTCTCGGAGTATCACACTGGTTATCGCGCATTCTCGCGCGAATTGTTGGAACGGCTGCCACTTGACTCGAACTCCAATGATTTTGTTTTCGACAACCAGATCCTCGCGCAAATCATTGCTCTCGGCTGCGCCGTCGGTGAAGTCACGTGTCCAGCTCGGTACATGCCCGAAGCGTCATCGATCAATTTCCGCAGAAGCGTGCGCTACGGACTGGGCTGCCTAGGAACGGCTCTGCGTTTCCGGCTGGCGCGCTGGGGCCTGGCTCAGCCGCTCGTTTGAATATCGATTGCGCGAAACACTACTCGATCAGTATCACCGCACGACGTAATGGCCGTGGATCCAAACGTGGCCACGGCGCGACCAATGTCCAGGCCTCCAAACGTAATAGGCACGGCCCACGTAATAACCAGGCCCACGAGTATAATACGCCCGGTCGCCAACCTCGACCGTAACAGAGCCTGGATAGCCTGCGTAGTACGGCCCTGGACCACCATAATAGGGTCCGTACCCAGGATAAGCAGTATAAGTCCCTTCACATCCGCCTGCACCGAGCGCCGCGGAGATCAAAATCAACACGAATAGTGGCCAGCTCAGTTTAGCTTTTGTCCCACGCTCCGCGGAAACTGTTTGTGCTTCCGCATAATCAACAAGGTTTGTTTTCATAACACTCATTATACGGATTACGAACAGCTTTCACGCGCCTGTCTTGATCGAAACAGTGTTGGCGCGAGTCAAAAAAGGGCCTCACCGCGAAGCGATTACACGACCCCTTGGTCGAGCATTGCGTCGGCGACCTTCACAAAGCCGGCGATATTCGCACCGACGACGAGATTACCAGGCTGTCCGTACTCGTCGGCAGTTTCCCATGCGTTTTTGAAGATCGTGGACATAATATGGCGCAAGCGGGAATCAACTTCTTCGCGCGGCCACGGCAGGCGCATGGAGTTTTGGCTCATCTCAAGTCCGGACGTGGCTACTCCGCCAGCATTTGCCGCTTTGCCGGGACCGAAAAGGATTTTTTTCTCCAGGAAAAGATCAACAGCAGCTGGTACGCTCGGCATGTTGGCCGCTTCGGAGACCAAATAGCAACCGTTCTCGACTAATTTCCGTGCGTCTTCAACAGAGATCTCATTCTGCGTCGCACATGGGAACGCGCAATCGCACTTGATTCCCCACGGCCGCTGCCCGGCCAGATATTTGGAGCCGCGGAATTTTTTGGCGTATTCGCTGATGCGCCCGCGCCGCACGTTCTTGATACTTTTGACCCAGGCGAGCTTTTCTTCATCGATGCCGTTCTTGTCGTAAATTAAGCCGCTGGAGTCGGACATGGTCACAGGCTTTGCGCCGCACTGGATTAATTTCTCCACTGTAAATTGCGCCGCATTACCGGCGCCTGAGACCGTGCAAATTTTGCCTTCAATAGCTTCATTGCGCGTCTTGAGCATTTCCTGCGCAAAATACACTGCGCCATAACCGGTCGCCTCTGGGCGAATCAGCGACCCGCCCCAGCTGAGCCCTTTTCCAGTTAGCACACCGGTGAATTCGTTCGCGAGCCGTTTGTATTGGCCGAAGAGATACCCGATTTCGCGCCCGCCTACGCCGATATCGCCCGCAGGCACGTCGGTATGCGGACCAACGTGGCGGAACAGCTCGGTCATAAACGATTGGCAGAACCGCATGACCTCTCTGTCGGATTTCCCCTTTGGGTCAAAGTCGGAGCCGCCCTTGCCGCCGCCCATCGGCAGACCCGTTAGCGAATTTTTAAAAACTTGTTCGAACGCAAGGAACTTGATGATGCTGGCACAGACCGTCGGATGAAAACGCAAGCCGCCCTTGTACGGACCAAGAGCGCTATTCATCTGAACGCGAAAACCGCGGTTTACCTGAATCTGGCCGTTATCGTCGATCCAGGGAACCCGAAACTGAATCATTCGCTCCGGTTCGACCAGACGTTCGAGAATTTTGGCGTCTCGAGACTTCTTGCTGCGCTGGATCACCGGCCGGATCGATTCCAACACTTCGGTCACTGCCTGAAGAAACTCAGGCTCGTTGGGATTACGTTTTTGTACGATTTCGAGAACTTCTTGAATGAGAACCATAGAATTTGGGGACTTATTTGCCATGCTGTGAAAGATAGAACCTGGTGCGCGATGCAGGGTTCGAACCTGCGACTTCTTGCGTGCGAAACATGATCGGCGACTTCGCGTTCATTCGTGAAATTGCGTTATCATGTTGTCATTATTCTTATTGCAACCATAGCGATTTTTTTGCACTGCGAAACATCACGCACACAGGCGAAGGAATTCTGTCGAGAATTGTCGAGATAGGGCGGTTGCCCGGCTTGCAAGATATAGGTAAACCGCGCAAGCTTTCGCGCAGGTAAGACTCGGATTTAAGTTTGAGAGGCGATGTCGAACGCGGCTTATTGCTTTAGTTCGACGATCACGGTGCGGATCTCCGCCTTCCCAGTATTCTCAACGGCAAGTGACTCGGCATCGCGCCACCACGCTTCGCCGGCCTTCCTGTCCATAGCGATTGTTTTTCCGTCCGATCCGGTGAGCTTGCCAATGGCAGGCGTGATCGCATAGATAACGCGATTTGGACGCGACACCATCGGGCTTTTCTGCCCTGGTTTGAGAGTGAATTCCACCACGCGTACATGGGCGTTTTCCAGCAGAACCTTGTAATTTTCCGGGGCGACCTTCACACCATCTTGCGCGGGCGCGGTCGCCCAAGAGATGATGGCAAAGCAAACAATTGAGATAAACGTTTTCATAATAGCCGCGTTGTACTTGCCGTACGGGGACCGAGCAAGCTCTTAACGTTCCGAGGCTCTAATAGCGATCTCGTTTCAACCACCAATGCTTCACGGGCAACAAGGACGTGGCCGAGGTGAACCTAACAATGGTGCGCGATGCAGGGTTCGAACCTGCGACTTCTTGCGTGTGAAGCAAGCGCTCTACCACTGAGCTAATCGCGCGAGTTTTCAGAAGCGGACAAAATAAAGCGCGCCCGAATCAGCGCAAGCGTAGCGCCGGAATTGTAGGACAGCCCGAAAGCCTTCGGGGTTGCCCTGCAAGGCGTCCCATTCTATCTAAAGCCATGTCCGAACATAGAATTACTCTCACCTGGAAACGCGGCGACAAGCCGTTCGAGTACCAGAAATATTCGCGTGATCACACCTGGAAATTTGATGGCGGACACGAGATGCAAGCGTCGGCCGCTCCCGCTTATCTGGGCAATCCAAACCTTGTCGATCCGGAGGAGGCGTTTGTAGCATCACTCTCAAGCTGCCAAATGCTTACGTTCCTGGCCATCGCGGCAAAGAAGAAATTCGTGCTCGACGAGTATCTCGACGAAGCAACCGGCCACATGGAAAAGAATGCAGAGGGCAAATTGGCGATTACTCGCGTAACATTGAGACCGAAGCTGAAATTCTCCGGCGAGAAACAACCGACGGCGGCAGAGATCGAGGAGATGAATCATGCTGCGCATGATCAATGTTTCATCGCGAATTCGGTGAAGACCGAAATCACCATCGAAACGCAAAGCTGAAAGCAATTGATCCACAGATCTACACAGATTAAACCGAACGCCTGAAAGTGTTTCTCTGGATAAATCTGCGTAAATCTGCGAAATCCCCGGGTATTTTCCGATGAGCGACGAGCACGACCCTCCGCGCATGGAAAAAATCGTCAGCTTATGTAAGCGGCGCGGTTTCATTTTTCAGTCGAGCGAGATTTACGGCGGCCTCAACGGCGCTTGGGATTACGGGCCACTGGGCGTCGAACTCAAGCGCAACGTGAAGAATTACTGGTGGCAGGTGCTCGTGCACGAACGCGATGACGTCGTCGGCATGGATGGATCGATTCTAACGCACCCTGCTGTGTTAAAGGCATCAGGACATGTCGAAGGATTTTCGGATCCGATGATCGATTGTCGAACTTGCAAAGCACACCTGCGCGCTGACCAGCTCGTTGAAAAGAAAGGGGTGAAGCAGTGTCCACATTGCGGCGGCAAAGACCTTACGGAAGTGCGGCAGTTCAATCTCATGTTTGAAACGCATCTCGGTGCCACGGCCGATGAAAGCTCCATCGCATATCTACGGCCCGAGACCGCGCAGTCGATCTTTGTTCAATTCAAAAACGTTCTGGAAGTGTCGCGCAAGAAATTGCCGTTCGGGATCGCGCAGATCGGCAAAGCGTTTCGCAACGAAATTAATCCGCGCAATTTCACCTTCCGCTCGCGAGAATTCGAACAGATGGAGCTCGAATATTTTTGCCGCGCAGAGCAAGGAATGGAATTGCTCGAATATTGGAAGGAAGAACGCCTGAAGTTTTATGAGAACATTGGTATCCCGCGCGACAAGTTGCACGTCATGACAGTGCCGGATGATGAGCGCGCCTTCTATTCGAAAGGCACTTACGATATCGAATACAGTTTTCCGTTTGGACGCCAGGAACTCGAAGGCGTCGCCTATCGCACCGATTACGATTTGTCACAGCATCAGAAGGCCAGTGCCAAATCGCTCGAATATTTTGATGAGGAAACGAAGCAACGCTTCGTTCCGCATGTTGTGGAACCGAGCGCCGGCGTTGATCGCACGGTGCTGGCGCTAATCTGTGAGGCGTATTCGGAAGACGAAGCGCCCGATGAAAAAGGCAAAATGGAAACGCGCGTCGTGCTGCGTTTTCATCCGCGAATGGCGCCCGTTAAGTGCGGTATATTTCCGCTGCTGAAAAACAACCCGCAACTGGTCGCGAAAGCAAAAGGGATTGTCGATCTTTTGCGGCCGCACATGTTTGTCTTTTACGACGAAAGTGGTGCCATTGGCCGCCGTTATCGGCGTCAGGACGAGATCGGCACGCCGTTCGCTGTTACGGTCGATTTCGAAACCCTCGGCGAGAAGGATGCTTCATTGCGCGATACGGTCACGTTGCGCGACCGTGACTCGATGAAACAGGAGCGTGCCGCGATTCAAGACCTGCCGGCGATCTTGCGCGAACGAATTGAGTGATGGATCTCGCGCAGTTCCGCGAGTACTGCCTCAGCAAACCGCGCGCAACTGAGGACACGCCATTTGGGCCGAATGTTCTCGTGTTCAAAGTCGGCGGTAAAATGTTCGCATTAGCCGCTCTCGACGAAGTGCCGACCACCGTGAATTTAAAATGCGACCCTGATTTGGCCCTGGACCTGCGTGACCGTTACGAACAGATCAGACCCGGGTATCACATGAACAAGAAACACTGGAACACCGTCGAGATTGATACCGGTATTCCCGACGCCGAGCTGCGAAAAATGATCGACCATTCGTTCGAGTTGGTCGCTAAAAGCCTGCCAACTTCTACGGCAAAGGTTGCAACTCGATCTCACCGAAACTCAACTGCAGGGCGTCGCGGGCGACATTGAGGAAATTATCGGCCGAGTCCGTGAGGGCGACATGTAGCTCACCCCGGTTTGGTGGCGCCGCGCGAAGTGATTGTTGATCCAGCATTTCGTCTACTGCACGCGCACAATTTTGCGCGGAATCGACAAGGATAATTTGGCGCTTGAGCCCTCGCGTGATCGCTCCGGCGAGCAAAGGATAATGCGTGCAGCCGAGCACCAACGTATCGATCCCATCGGAAAGCAGGGGCTCGAGATAGCGCGCAATCACTCGGTCCGTCAGGTCGTCGTCGAGTAACCCTTCCTCGATGAGCGGGACGAGCAACGGGCACGCGCGGCTGCTCACGCGCACATTATTGTCGGTTGCGCGCAACGCCTTTTCGTACGCGCCGCTGCGAATCGTCGCCTGGGTTCCGATCACGCCGATGTGGCGGTTGCGTGTCGCTTGCAATGCAGCTCGCGCTCCCGGCTCGATCACCCCGATCACGGGCACCGAAAATTCCCTTGTTAACAACGGCAGCGCGATTGATGAAACCGTGTTACACGCAACAACCAGCGCCTTCGCATTTTTCCGCATCAGCATTCCCGCTAATTCGACTGCGTAGCGTTGCACGGTTTCCGGGCTTTTTGGTCCGTAAGGAACACGCGCTGTGTCGCCAAGATAACAAATGTCTTCATTTGGGAGTAAGTCTCGTAGGGCCTTCACTACGGTCAGGCCGCCGATGCCGGAATCGAAAACGCCGATCGGGTGCGAATTGCTCATGTGGCTGGAAAACTCATCGGGGTTGCGATGGGCTGCAACTGTCGTCGCGTCTCCCTTCTCAAGGGACAGGGTAGGGTGAGGGTTGATTGCTGTCATCTGAGCGATCCCTCACCTCATTCCTCTCCTTCAGCAAGGGAGAGGCGGAATTTGCGCAAGGCGCATCGACCATTTGCAAACGGGCTCTCGTCTTGGATGATTGATCCCGATGGCTGAACTCCCCAAGAGGTACGATCCGAACTCGGTTGAACCGAAGTGGTATCAGCGATGGATCGATGATCGCGATTTCGTTGCGGATCCGAGATCGTCGAAGCCACCGTTCTCAATTGTGATGCCGCCGCCCAACATCACCGGTGTGTTAACGCTCGGCCACGTGCTCAACAATACGATTCAGGATATTCTTGCACGTCACGCGCGAATGCAGGGCTTTGAAGTCCTTTGGTTGCCGGGCACAGATCACGCTGGAATCGGGACGCAAACTGCGGTCGAGAAACATTTGCGGCGGACTGAAAACAAAACGCGCCACGATCTTGGCCGCGAAGAATTTTTACGGCGCGTTCTCGAATGGCAGGAGAAACACGGCGGGATCATCATCGAGCAGCTCAAGCGGCTGGGTTGTTCATGCGATTGGTCGCGCCAGCGCTATACCCTGGATGAGGATTACGCGCGCGCAGTCCGAAGAGTTTTTGTTGATCTTTACAACAAAGGTCTGATCTACCGCGGTCGCCGGATGATCAACTGGGATCCGTCTGCGCAAACCGCGCTCTCGGATGAGGAGGTCGTCTCCAAGCCGCAGAAAGGAAATCTCTACTTCGTTCGCTATGAGATCGTCGAAGAACCGGGTCGTTTTCTCGAAGTCGCAACCACACGGCCAGAAACGATCATGGCCGACACGGCGATGGCTTTTCATCCAAACGACGAGCGATACGTCAGTCTCCTGGGCAAACACGCATGGCGCCCGCTCGCTCGCGAAAAAATTCCCATCGTGGCCGACGACGCAATCGATCCGGAGTTCGGCACTGGCGTTTTGAAGGTCACGCCCGCGCACGACGCGCTCGATTTCCAAATCGGCCAGCGTCATAACCTGCCGATTGTCGATGTCCTGCATGCAGATGGGCG
>Ga0209577_10004486_pt1 | contig 13128 bp, 11 predicted proteins | sample GraSoiAngelo_109_FD_185874 | JGI IMG/M metagenome (GOLD analysis project Ga0209577, IMG submission 185874) | Grasslands soil microbial communities from the Angelo Coastal Reserve, California, USA - 14_0903_12_20cm (SPAdes) (version 2) | ecosystem: Environmental > Terrestrial > Soil > Grasslands... | reverse complement strand
GGACGATCGCGTCCTTCACCTCCTCCTCCGTGACCTTGATCCCGCGCCGCTTGGCGATCTGCACCTGGAGCCTGCGCTCGATCATCCGGTTCAGGCCCATGTAGTCGATCTGGCGGAGGCGCTGGACCAGCTCGGCCCCGCTGTAGCGCTGACGGGCCTGCGCCTTCGCATCGCCGACCTCCTCCTCGAGCTCGCTGAGGGTGATGACCTCGATGTTGACCACGGCGACGATCCGGTCATTGAGGCTGGCGGCCAGCGCCGGAAGAGCGCCGAGCAGGCCGGCCCATAGGGCCAGGACCGCGAAGGCCGTCTGTAGCATGGGCGCTGGCATGCGAGCGCGCAGGAGCATTACGGCGTGGCGGCTGCGGGGCTGGCGGTGGGGGATTCCGAAACCGGAGTTGGGATGTCCTTTGCCTCCTCGAAGGAGAGAGGAGCGCCAGGGGTGCGATCCACCAGCTTGATGATGTGATAGCCGAACGGGGTGGCCACTGGCAGGCTTGTTTCTCCGACCTTGAGGGCCAGGAGCACCTTCTCAAACTGCGGCATCGCCTGGCCCTTCTTGATGAACCCTAGGTCGCCGCCCTTGTACCTTGTGAAAAGATCCAGTGAGACCTTCCGGGCCAGCGTCGCAAAGTCCTCCCCCTGGGCGAGGCGTTTCTTGAGGTCGAACGCTTCATCCTGCGTCTTGACGAGGATGTGGCTCGCACGGAACTCGCCGGGCGCGGTGAAAGTCGCGGCATTGGCGGCATAGTAGGCTTTCATCTCTTCCATCGTGACCTTCACCAGGGCGTCTACTTCTTCGATCCTCAGACGTTCCAAGAGGCTCCTCTCTTTGAAACGCTCCACGCGTTCCAAGAAGGCGCGGTCGCGATCAAAGCCCCGGTTCTTGGCCTCTTGGAGCAAGAGCTCATGGTTGATGAGCTCCTCCAGGAATTTCCTGCGTCCTGTGGGACCCGCAAAGGTCTTCCGGGCGTAGTCCGGAATCTGGGACCACCGGAGGTCGAACTCGCTGGCCGTGATTTCTTTTCCGTTAATGATCGCGAGGGCTTTGGAGGAGGCATCTGGCTTGTCACTGCAGGCACTGATGACTGCAATGAGGAGCGCGAGGCCGAGCGTGCTCTTGATCGTAAGGCCACCCACTGTCGACTCAAGCGGAAGCGGTCGATTTTTTATCATACGACGCAAGGACGTGCAAGGCTCTTTTTATTTCCGGGAAGGCGGCTTTCCAGGCGGAGTCCACTCCGAGGAGCTCGAACGAAGAAGGGGTGACGAAGCGCAGCCGAGTACGATACTGGTCCATGAGCGCTTGGAGGCTGGCCTGCGGAGGCAGGGTCTTCACGTCGAAGCCGAAGGCCACGGCCGTCGGGCGAACCTGAATGGCGGCCACGCGCAGCGCCTTCGCCAGGAGGCGGACCTCCATCACCTCGAACAGCCGCTCGACCGGCTCGGGCGGCGCGCCGTAACGGTCCACGAGCTCGCCGTACAGTTGCGCGAGGTCGCCCACCTGGGTGCTGGCGCTCAGGCGCTTGTACAGCACAAGGCGGTGCGCGACGTCGCCGACGTAGTCGTCGGGGATGTACGCCGAGACCTGGAACTGGAGGTTCGGTTCGAACTCCTCCGGCACGGGCTCGCCCTTCAGTTCGTGCACGGCCTGCTCCAGCATCTGCATGTACAACTCGAAGCCGACCGCGTCGATGTGGCCGGATTGCTCCTTGCCTAACAGATTGCCGCCGCCCCGGATTTCCAGATCGGCCGCCGCGATCCGGAACCCCGAGCCGAGCTCCGTGAACTCCTGGATCGCCTGAAGACGCTTCTGCGCGTCCCCGGTGAGCGTGTCCTCTTCGGCGACGAGGAAGTAGGCGTAGGCCTGGTGGGCGCTGCGACCGACGCGCCCGCGGAGCTGATAGAGCTGGGCCAGCCCGAAGGTGTCGGCGCGATTGACCAGGATCGTGTTGGCATTGGGGATGTCGAGGCCCGATTCGATGATGGTCGTGCACAGCAGCACGTCCGCGTCGCGACGGTGGAACTTCAGCATTGTGGCTTCCAGCGGCCGCGGGTCCATCTGGCCGTGAGCGACGACGAGCCGGGCCTCCGGCACCAGGTCCTTCAGCCACGCGCCCATCCGTTCGATGTCCTGCACGCGGTTGTGCACGAAGAAGACCTGCCCTCCGCGGCCCAACTCCCGAAGGATGGCTTCCCGGATGACGCCTTTGCCGAAACGGACCACCTGGGTGCGGATCGCCAGCCGGTCCGGGGGCGGGGTCTCGATCACCGACAGGTCCCGGAGGCCCGACAGGGCCATCTGCAGCGTGCGCGGGATCGGCGTTGCCGTGAGCGTCAGGACGTCCACCTGGGAGCGCAACTGCTTGAGGCGCTCCTTGTGACGCACCCCGAACCACTGCTCCTCGTCGATCACGACCAGGCCGAGGTTGCGGAACTGCACGTCCTTCTGTAGTAAACGGTGCGTGCCGATGATGATGTCGATAGAGCCCTGCGCGACGCCGCGCAGCGTGGCCTTCAGATCCTTGGACGATTGAAGCCGGCTGACGACGCCCACCGTGACCGGGAACGGCGCGAAGCGCTCCGTGAAGGTTTCAAAGTGCTGCTGGGCGAGCAGGGTGGTGGGCACGAGCACCGCGGCCTGCCTGTTGTCCTGGACCGCCTTGAACGCGGCGCGTATGGCGACCTCGGTCTTGCCGTACCCAACGTCCCCGCAGATCAGCCGGTCCATGGGCTTGTCGGACTCCATGTCGCGGCGGATGTCCTCGATCGCCCGGAACTGGTCCGCCGTCTCCTCGTATTCGAATGCGGCGTCGAACTCATGGGAGAGCAGGCTGTCCGGCGAGAACGCGGACCGCCCGCGCGTCTGCCGCGCCGCATGGACGGCGATCAGGTCTTTCGCCATCTCCTCGATGCTCTGGCGCACTCGGGCCTTCGTGCGGCTCCAGGCCGTCCCCCCCAGGTGGCTGAGCTTGGGGACCTGGCCTTCGGACGGCGAGTAGCGTTGGATCTGGCTCAGCCGGTCCAGTGGGACATAGACCATGTCCCCACCGGCATACTCGACGATCAGGTAGTCGCTGTCGAAGCCCTGGACCGCGAGGCGACGGAGCCCCGAGTAGCGGCCGATCCCGTGCTGGACGTGCACGACGTAATCGCCGACCTTCACCTCTTCAAGGGATTTCAGGAACGCGGCGCTCTTGGCGAGCGACGGGGCTTTGTGCCGCCCGCCTTTGGCGAACAGATCGTCTTCGGCGATGATCGAGAGGGCGAGCGGGGCCGCTCCGCCTCCCGGGCCGCGCAGTCCCAGGAGTCCGCCGGACAGCTCGCCCTGCACCAGGACGTAGGGTGCATGCGCGCCGAGCGTCGTCACGGGCTTGTCGCCCAACGGCTCCGCCGGCAGATCGTGTTCCAGGAAGAGTGCCTTCAGGCGGTCCACCTGCCCGCGGCTCCGGGCGACGATCACGACCGGGCCTTGGACCCGCAGCGTTTCGAGATGGGTGAGGGTCTCGGTGAAGGAACGGCCCTTGACTCCGATCCCGACTGCCTGCGGGCGGTGCGCTTCGAAGCGCAAGACCGGCCCCGGTTCGGACATGCCGTCGGTTTCTCCCGAAGGGATCGCGGTGATGGTGACGAGGCTTCGCGCGCCACCGGCTTCCAAAAGATGAGAGAGCGGGAGGAAGAGCTCTACGGGCGGAGGCAGTGATGGCGTGGACGGCTTGAGCCCGCCGTAAGCGGCGCGCGCCTCTTCCTGGAAGTCTTCAGCGTGCTTGCGCAGGTCCGCCGGTTCGTCGGCGATCAACACCGGCGGCGCGGCGAAGTAGTCGAGCAGGGTATCCATGGTGGGATAGACGGACGGCCCGCGCCATTCGGCATCCGGTGGGAGGGGCTCAGCAGCCTCATTACTAGCGGGAGGTTCTGGGCGGATCAGCTCGCGCGCGGGAAGGACGCGCAGGGAGGGAGCGCGCCCGGAGGATTTCTGGGTGGCGGGATCGAAGAGGCGAATGGTCTCGATGGTATCGCCCAGGAATTCGAGGCGGCGTGGTTCTTCGTGGGCTGTTGAGAACAGGTCCACGATCCCGCCCCGCACGGCGAACTCGCCGGGGTTCTCCACCACCGACACCCGGCGGTAGCCAAGCCGCAGAAGCCGGGTGACGAGGTGAGCCCGTTCGATCGTGTCCGTCTGCTTCAGCGAGAAACACGCCTCGGCGAACAGGCTCCGGGGCAGGAGTCGCTGCAGGAACGCCGTCACGGGCACGATGAGCGCAAGCCCCCGGTCCGCTCCGCGAAGCCGGTCCAGCACGAGCATGCGCTGTCCGATCACTTCTACGGGCGGTACGGAGGCGTACGGCAGCACGCCCCAGTCCGGAAACAACAGGACGTCGTCCGGTGCGAATCCCTGCAGACGATGGAAGAACGCCACATCGGCATGGAGGCGCTCCGCGGCTTCGTCCGTCGGGGTCACCACCAGCACGGAAGTGTTCCGATCCGCGAGGCGCCCCGCCAGGGCTGAGAGCGCGAGCCCTTTGGCGGAACCGAAAAGTCCGACCAGCGCTGTCGAGCGCCGTCGCTCCTCAATGGCGTCGAGAATGGGCGACACGACGGCGGACCAAACAGCGGGGATCGCGGGAGCAGGCATCAGGGCAGGGCTTTGATGCGGCGGACGAGGCTCGTGGTGGACACGTCAGGCACCAGGGGGATGGTCACGACCTGCCCGCCGCGCGCCTGGACGATCTCCCGGCCCACGATCTGGTCGGGCGGCCAGTCGCCGCCCTTGACCAGCACGTCTGGTTGCACCGAGGCGATCAGGTTGCGGGGGTCGGGTTCGTCGAAGATCACGACGTGGTCTACGCAGGCCAACGCGGCCAGCACTTCGGCCCGTTGGGCCTGCGGCACGAGGGGTCGCCCCTTCGGCTTGATCGCACGGACCGAGGCGTCGCTGTTCAGCCCGACGACCAGGCAGTCCCCCAGCTTTTTCGCCTCCTGCAGATAGCGCGTATGGCCGACGTGCAGGAGGTCGAAGCAGCCGTTGGTAAAGACGATGCGCTCGCCGCGGGCGCGTCGCGCATCGAGCGCTGCCGTGAGGGCCTTTGCGGTGAGGATCTTATCAGGCATCGTGCCGTGTGCGGGTATCTTACCATTCCTGCCGGGGATTCTGTACCGGCCCTTGTCACCTGTGGCGCGGTTCCTTACAATACCGCCCGCTGATGCGGGAGGAAATACTGTGGTTGGCGTCCGGTTTGAACGATTGCCAGGCGAAGGGCACCACTACCCGGTGCTGTTTCACGTCGGGAATTGCTACGTGCCCGTGACGGAGCACATCGTGAACGAGTTGAAGGCGTGTGCCTTGATGCCGGGCGAGCGCTTCCTGGAAGTGCTCATTGACAAGCTCGGCTATTCGGAGTACCTGAAGGAGCGCATCCGCGAGGAGCTCAAGAAGACCGGCGACCCCGTGACGCAGGCGACGGTCCTGCAAGGGGCGGTCAGAGATCTGTAGCCGTCAGTGGGACAGGGCGCCCACTTTGACGAGCACGCTTCGGATCAGACGTTTCTTATCCTCCCGTTCTTCCTTCTGATACGCCTGCTTCAACGAAATGATTCCTTCGTCTTTCTTGCCAGCAGCCAGCTTGGCGAGCCCCAGCCCGTGGAGCGTTTGCGCATCGTCCGGGTCGTACCGGGCGGCCATCTCAAAGTTCTCGAGCGCCAGCGGCACCTTGTTCTTGTTGTAGTAGAGCCAGCCTAGCTTTGCGTAGGCCGAGGCCATGGTCGGGGCCAGTTGAACGGCCGCCTCAAGCTCGCTGATCGCCTCGTTCACCCGCCCCTTGGTCTCGTGCACGATGCCCAGGGCGTAGCGGACCAGCGGGTCCTTCGGGTTCAGGCGTGCGGACTCCTTATACGCGGCGATCGCCGGCTCGAACCGTCCTTGGTCGGCAAGGGCGAGTCCCAGATTGTAGTGGATGTACGGATCGTCCGGATTCAGTTTGAGGGCCTCGCGATATTGCGCGATGGCGGACTCGAGGATGCCCTGCTCGTAGTAGGCTGAACCCAGGTTGAGCCGCATGCGTACGTCCTGAGGGGCCAGTGTGACCGCTTCGCGATACTCGCGGATGGCCATGTCGAGCCGATCCAGCGCCTGCAGGGCCTGCCCGTGAAAGTAATGGGGGACTGGATCGTTGGGCGCGAGCCGCGTGCTTTCTTTATACTCCCGGATCGCTCCTTCGAGGTCTCCGATCTGCGCGAGCGTCAGCCCCAGAAACAGGCGGGCCCCGGGGTTGTCCGGGTGCTCTCCGGCAAGCTGGCTGGCGAACGCACGGAGCGCTGCCCGCGGGTCCTGCTGGGCCGCCGTGTCACTCTCTTCCTCGTCCGGCAGCCTGAACAGCCTGTCATGCTGCACATACGCCTCGCGATAGTCGCCTTTTAGCAGTAAGCCGGTCACCAGGAGCAGTCGGGCAATCGGGTCGTTGGGGTCAGCCTGGCTCCACGCTCGGGCGAGTTCCTGCACCTGGTTCCAGTTTCTCGCCAGGATGAGAGCCCGAGCTTGTGTTTGGTGATCGTGATTGCGCATTGAGCGTAGAATAGAGGCTTCTTGACTGCCCTTGCAAGCGGAGGCTATATCCTTCCTGAGATTTGGACTGCAACGGCCATGCCGCTGGATCAACGGGTGCTTGCTGACTTTCGCCGACGCTTGCGGGAAGCGGTAGAGAACGACCGCGAGGCGTGGGCGGCCTCGCGCCGGCTGGTTGCGTCCGATGCCACAGCCGAGACCCTGCAACGCCTGCATGCGGCGGTCGCCGGCTCGTCTCTCGACCGCGGGATACGCGAGGAACTGCTGCGGGTGCTGGCGCTAGCCGGCCGCGACGGCCTGCAAGCCATTTCTCAGGAAGGACTCCGCGAGTTGACGGGACTCAATCCCACCAAAGCGGTCAGGAACTTGTGCCTGTTGCTGGGCGTCGGGGCGGGCGCCGTCGATGCAGGGGCTGTCTCCTCGCTGGCACAGGAGAAGGTCGAAGCGGCCGTCCGTGGCAAAGACAACCCGTTCGATGTCCTGCTGGAGACGGATGTGGCGTCTCTGGTGGACTGCGGCGCGGGGGATCTGACTTTCGAAGAGACGGTGGTCGAGCAGTACCTGAGCCCGCTCGAGCGTGCGGGGCGGGTCTTCATCCTGCATGCGTTCGACCGACTCGACCCGCAGGAGCCGTTCGGTGCGTTCGTGCAGGCGGATACGACGGCCACCGGGACATGTTCGACTTGGCGAGTTGGCGGCGGGATTGTGCCCGGTATACCATCGCTGTGTGCAACAGCCCGTCGACGCCCACCTTTGCCTACGAACCGTCCCGGCTCGGGGACGACGCGATCCGTGCTCATCTCCGCCAAACCAAGGGCGAGTTCCGGCGCCTGAAGAGTAAGGGGCGCGAGGTGCTCGAGGTGCTGCATGGCGGCGAGCGGCTCACCTTTCCGCCGTGGAAGTTTGATGTCTATGGCCCGCTGGCCTTGCTGGATTTGCTGTCGCGCAAGGGCAAGCTGGCCATATTGTCAGCCGTGGACATGGAGGTCTTCAGGGAAGTCCTCTCCCAGCTCCTGCCCGAGGACACGGCGCGGCCTCAGGGCGTGTTTTTTACGGAGAGTAACGCGAGGCAGTTCTTCGGGTCGGTCTATGGTCAATTGCTGCAGTTGGGCATCGGTCAGAAGATGGTCCTGGCGAAAGTCCGTCAGGACCTCTCGCGCGTGCTGGGCGACGAGGGCAAGCGGGGCGACACGTATGGCTTCCGCTATGTCGAGATCCGGCGCGGGGCAATGTTTCCCGGCGTGCCGGCGGGGAGGACCGCTTACCTGTTCGATCAGATGAAACTGGAGGCGGCGCCCTGGTTCCTGACCCTGGTGCCGGCGCAGTGAGGCGAGGGCCATGGGCGTGAAAGTCATTCGTGACCGCAAGCCGACCGCGTCAGGACCGGTCTTCACGCCGGACGGGCGTGCCAACGCGCTGTACCTCAACGAGCTGTTCGACGCGGTGGCCAAGGAGACCGCGACGCGGCTGCATCGGCGCTACCGCGCCGAGGTCCCGCTGACGGGCGGGCTTTGGGGCGGATCCTGGTACTTCGCGGACGAGTGCGGCTACACCCGCGCGCGTTTCCGCCGGCTCTACAGCCTGGTATGCGTCCCGCAAAACCGGGGCCTTGAAGACCCCGGCAACCTCAAGCTGATGTTCAAAGTCTATGCCAGCGTCCTCGCCGAGGCCTTCGAACCCTACGGCATCGCGCTGGGAGACGCGAACGGGGGGGACATCATCGGCTACAGCAATCGCAAGCGACCGACCCTCGATTTCCAGATGTGGGATGCGAACAAAAAGATTGATTACATCCGGTGCTTCTTCAGCTACAACTCAGCGACCTGGGAGGAGGCGTACCTCTACGAGACCGTCCGCCTGATCAAGCAGACGAAGGAGACGCTGGACAAAAAGACTCTCACCGAGCCGCCGCGCCTGGAAGGGATGGCCATCCGGTTTCAGTTGCAGGACCTCGTCATTTTGTACCACACGCTGGAGCCGGTCCTGTCCGAGCAGGCCAAGGCCGTCGGGGGGCCGCTGGTCGAACGCATCATGACCCGGTTCGCGCAGGGCATGAGCGACGAGGCGGAAATGAACGCCCTGAACGCGCAGGCCTTCGAAGGCGAGTTGATTTACGCTTACGAGGACGCGATCCGGGCGGACTTCGCCCGCGAAGGGCTCGATATCACGAAGGTCGAGGAGTGGCCAGTGGATCGCATCAACCGGGTGCCGGCGAGCCTCAAGGAGCAGCTCATCCCCCACCTCCAGGCTATCTTCCAGCGGTACCGGGGCAATTTAAAGGCGGCGGAAGCGAGTGCATTGAGCGGGAAGCGCCCGGGGAAGTAAAATAGCGGCACGATCGTCGAGAGGGGATTACCCGTCATGCCCAAATGGTTGGATGAGATGACGAACGCCGGGGAGCCCGTGATTCCGGCGAACCTCAGGAACGCGGTGTGGGAGCGGGACGAGGGGCAATGCGTCAAGTGCGGCACCAAGGAGGACGTGGACGTCCACTGCGTCGTGCCCTACGCCATGCCGACCGAAGCGAACTGCAACGTGGTGTGCAAGACCTGCCTGCGTGAATTCTAAAGAACTCGTAGGGGAGGGGTTTATCCCCTCCCCCTTCCTGAGGGCGGGTGTTAAACCTGCCCCTACACGAGCTTAAAGGCTGCGGACATCTTTGAACGTGTAGGTCTGCCGGCTCAGGACCGGATAGACGGAGAAGATGGGGGTGCTGGCGGGGACGAACGCTGTATTGGTGTCCGGAAGCAGCGCGAGGTGCATGTTGATGTAGTTGAAGCTCAGCCCCTCCTGCCAGGGTTTCTTGGAGGCCTCCGCATAGGCCGCCATTTTTTCCGTCCCGTAGGTGCGCACCACCAGACCGGAGGCGCCCATGAGCCCGTACTCCGGCAGGTCCGGCGCGCCCAGCAGGAGCAGCGACACGCTTGAGGCGTCAAACCAGACCTTCACGTTGCACACGATCTGCACGTACGGTCCCAAGGTGTTGGAGCCTTCCAGGAAGGCGCGCGGTAGGCCGACCTCGGGGGGCACATCCGGCGACAGCGCGCGCTCCACAGTCCCCAGCTCGGTCTCCTTGACCTCCGAGGCGGAAACGAACAGGAGATTGGGGTCGTCCAGAGGGATGTCGAGGACCTCGTCGCCAAAGTAACTGCAGAGCTTGCCCATCTCGTACCGCAGCGGGTACGAGTATCCCATTTTTGCGAACCAGATCCGCACGCCGGCGGCCAGCGGGTCATCCGGTTTGCGGCTGATCTTCAGGTCGAACGGCAGCATGAGGTGGAACGCGTTCATCCGCGCGTTCATGAAGGGCGCACAGGCGCCCGGAAATTCCTTGTGGACGACCAGGTTGTCGGGCTCGAACTTGCGCTCGGTGCCGGGATTCTTGAATTGCTGGGCGGTATGGGCCTCGGTGGAGAGCTTGAATTTACGCTGGTAGTACGCGGCGGCGCGCTTCTGCGCGGTGGCGAGGAAGTAGTCCGGCAGGTCCGTCTCCACGATGATCTGGTGCTTGTCGGCCGTCGCGGGCTTCTGTGCGCGGTAGGCTTCGTTGTAGATGGCAAGCTCGGCTTCGGTTTTCTGAATCTCCCGCCGCAGCTCGCGCAACAGAGCCTGGTCGGCGTACTTGGACCGGTGCAGTACCTCGACGGCTTTCTGCAGGGCCTCCAGCTTGAACTTGAACCGCTTGGGCTCCTCCGCGAAGGCGTCCGACAGCGCCATCCACAGGTTGAATTGCTCTTCCGGGAGCAGGCCGAGCTTGTCCAGATCGTTGTTCCGGGCGAACTCGAAGGCCAAGGGGCCGAAAGCCTCTTCCTTGCGGAGGCACAACGATAGCAGGTAGTGGAGGTGCTCCCGTGCCTCCTGCGGAGTCATCGTCTGAGCGCCCTGGGACGTCGGCTGGTCCATCGCGGATTTCCCTAGAAAAATCCAGGAGGATAGCGGATTGTGGCCGCCCCCGAATTGATTGTCAAGCCGCCGAATAACCCTTGACCGCCATCTCGCGTAGGCCCTAAAATCCATATTCACCCTTATGAAAGTCGAGTACGGAAAAGGCGAACTCATCCAGTTGAAGCCCCGCCAGACGGGGGCCCCTAACGGGCGGAAGACGAAGGTCATGCTGGTCTTCCCCCCGGACTGGTACCCCTCCGAACCCTACCTCAGCCTCCCCAGCCTGACGTGCGTGCTACGCGCCGCCGGCCACGACGTTGTCCAGAAGGACGTGAATCTGGAAATGTATGACTGGTACTTCGGCGAGGACTTCCTCGGCCGCTTCGTCCTCAAGAGGGTCCCCCAGCAGCTCGACCGGCTGCGGAAGTTGTCGCGGCTGCGGAGCCTGACCGAAGCCGAGCAGGGATTGCAGCTCGCCCTGGTCGGGTTGACGCGTGCGCGCATGGCCGAACTGGCGGAGAAGGCGGAGAAAGCGAAGCGCATCGTCCGGAGCCAGGAGTTCTACGAGGCAGACAAGCTGGAGTGGGCGATCAACACCTTCCGCGAGGTGACGGACACGATCTCGCTCGTCTACACGCCGGCCCGGATCTGCATGCCGCCCATGGAGACCGACCTCTCCTACAAGGTCTTCATGTCCGCAGAAGTGCTGGATGCGATCGAGGACACCCAGGTCAACGTGTACCGTGATGTCTTCGAGCACATCCTGAAGCCGGCCATCGTCGCTGAGCAACCGGACGTGATCGGGATCTCGATCGTGCTGCAGCAGCAGATCTTCTCGACGATGACCTTCTGCAAGCTCATCAAGGAGCAGTTCCCGAACATCCACGTGACCATCGGCGGCAACACGGTAACCCGCCTGCGCGACGTGCTGCCGGAGACGCCGAAGCTCTTCGCCCTGTTCGACAGCGCCGTGATCTACGAGGGGGAGACTGCCTTCCTCCAGCTCGTCGAGGCGGTCGGGACCCGGCGCGACCTTGCCGGCATTCCCAATCTCATGTACCGCGACGCGTCAGGGATTCATACCTCCTCCCTGAGCTACGCTGAGGACATGGCCGCGCTGCCTGCCCCCGATTTCGACGGCCTGCCGCTGGAGAAGTATTTCGTCCCCGACAGGATCCTGCCCTATCTCGCCACGCGCGGCTGCTACTGGGGCCGTTGCGAGTTTTGCGACCACGGCGAGGGCTATACGGCCGGCTACCGGACCAAAAAGATCGACCAGATCATCGAGGAGATCCGGGGCCTCAAGATCAAATACAACACCCGGCATTTCCACTTCACCGACGAGTCCTACCCCCCGGCCCTGTTCCGCAAGCTGACGCGCCGGCTCGTCGAGACGAATATGGACATCGTGTGGACGACCCACATGCGGTTCGAGAAGAGCCTGTCGGACGAGGAGGTCTGGCAGGACGCGCGGACCTCCGGGTGCAAGTTCCTCCACTACGGCTACGAGTCCGGTAGCGAGCGCGTGCTCAAGCTCATGGACAAGGCGACCACGACGGAAGTGGTCCAGCGGAGCCTGAAGCTGGCGGCGGATGTCGGCATATGGAACCACGTCATGGGCTTCTTCGGCTTCCCAGGCGAGACTCGCGAAGACGCCTATGCCTCCATGCGATTCCTGGAAGAGAACAAAGACCTCGTCCACTCGATCGGGTTTGGCACGTTCGATCTCAGCAAACACACGCCCGTGGCGAAGAATCCAGAACGCTTCGGTGTGACGCCCTACAAGAACCCCGAATGGGACTTGGCGCTGGACTACTACTTCACGGTGAAGGATGGGCTCAGCGTCGAAGAGGCGGAGCGGGTGTTCGAGGAGTTCGAGCGCAACCACTATCCGGGGTGGGACCTGAAGATTTTTATCCGCGAGTACGTCTTCCTCTACGTGGCCCGTTTCGGGACGAACAAGCTACCGGCCCTCCAGTTCCGCCCTCCGGAAGTCGGTGCGGGTGACTTCAGCGGCGTCGGGGCCTGAGCGGAATCCGATGGCAGACAGCATCATCCAGGTCGAGAAGCCAACTCTCCAGCAGAGCATGAGCGGCCGGAAGCTGAAGGCGATGCTCCTGTTCCCACCGGAGTGGGTGCCGACGGCGCCCTACCTGGCGCTGCCCAGCCTGACAGCGGTGTTGCGTCAGCACGGCCACGAGGTCGTGCAGAAGGACGTCAACATCGAGATGTACGACTACTTCTTCTCGGACACCTTCCTGATCTGGATCATGGCGCGCATGGCCACGCAGCGGCGCGCGCTGGAGGCCAAGGAACTGACCGAGGGGCTGACGGAACGGGAGGCAGCAGTGAAGGCCTGTCTCGAGGCCGCGGCCGGCGTGGACGTGCTGGACCTGGCCGAGCGGGCGCAGGAAGCCAAGCGCATCACCCGCAGCGAGGACTTCTACGACGCGGACAGGCTGGAGTGGGCGCTCAACACCTTCCGCGAAGTCATGCAGTACATCTCCGCGGCCTATTACCCGGCGTCCCTCGTCTTCTACCCGATGGAGAGCAACCTCGGGTACCGGCCGGGCGTGTCCAAGGAAGTCCTCGCCTGCCTGGACGACGAGCAGGTCAACGTCTACCGGGACGTGTGTCGCCAACTCGTGCTGCCGGCGGTGAGCCGGGAGGCGCCGGACGTG
>Ga0209577_10004484_pt1 | contig 13132 bp, 9 predicted proteins | sample GraSoiAngelo_109_FD_185874 | JGI IMG/M metagenome (GOLD analysis project Ga0209577, IMG submission 185874) | Grasslands soil microbial communities from the Angelo Coastal Reserve, California, USA - 14_0903_12_20cm (SPAdes) (version 2) | ecosystem: Environmental > Terrestrial > Soil > Grasslands ... | reverse complement strand
GCACTTCGCCGCGATCACCTGGAGCTTCTCCACCTGCTCAGCCGGCAGACCGGACGGCAGGCGCAGCACCAGGTTGAAGTGGGTGGGGCATCCGCGTTCGGCTGGCGCGTACTCGCACTCGACCTCGATCGGGCCGATATCCCAGCCCTTGCGCTGGGCGTACATCTCGATGGTCACGGCGGTGCAAGACGCGAGGCTCGCGGCGAGCAGCTCTTGCGGCATCGGCCCCTCGTCCTCGCCCCCCTGGTCTTCGGGCTCGTCGGCCGTCAGCTGGTGGTTGCGGACATCGATGCGGTGGGTGAACGTGGCGCTTCGGCGGGCGGTGGCTTTCATCATCAGAAGGTCCCTCTTGATCTCATCTTTACCCCTTGTAAAGAATCGTAGCGATGCCGCACGGTCTTCTGGGCCAATTACCCATCTAGCGGGTTGAAAACCAGCCCCGTCGGAACTTTTGGGAAGAAGTAGGTGGACTTCGGCGGCATGCTCTCGCCGGCGCCGGCCACCTCCTGAATCTGTTCGACCGGGATCGGAGCCAGCATGAACGCGGCGTCGTACTCGCCGATGTCGATGGATCGGAGCGCCTGCTGTCCGTCGCGGGCATACCCGAGCCCGTTCAGATGATCGATGTCCTCGTCGGTCATCTCGAGCGCTCCTTTGAGCAGGAGCGCCTCCAGGACCGCGGTGTCGAGCCGGCGGTAGGGGGACGCATGGTCTTTGAGGGCCTCGTCGGCGATCGCCTGGTCCTTCAAGGTCAGGAGGAAGGGCCGCTTGAAGTGGGAGTCGATGTAACCGATCCGCACCTTCCCGTCCGGACGGGGCTCGAGGTGGGCGAGCTGCTCGGCGCCGCCGAGCTCCTCGATCTCGAAGTCATTGCGGATCGCCTGTGCCAGCGCTTCCTGTTGGGCGGGCGTCAGGCCCGTGACGAGGCGGTGGGTTGGGAACACGGTCAAGCCGGGGTCCTGTAGCGCGACCAGGTCCATCAGGACGTAGCGATCGTTTCCCGCCCCGCCGATCTCCTCGGTGTAGGTCCGGGCCGTCTCATAGCGGTGGTGGCCGTCGGCGATCAGGAGCTCGGCTTGCCGGAGCGCTTTTTGGACGCTCGCGATCGCATTCGGATCGGTGGCGCGCCACAGCCGGTTGACGGTGCCGTCCTCGTCTCTTGCCTCTCCCCACGGTGGGTTGCTCGTGGCCGGCTCGAGCGCGGTCCAGGTTACGTTGGCGGGATCACTGAACAGCGAGAAGATGGGGGAGAGGTTGGCCATGGTTGCTCTCGTGAGCTTGAGGCGGTCCTCCTTCGGGCCCGGGTGGGTCCGCTCGTGGGGGCGAATCCGCCCTGGTCCATAGTTCTCCACGCGCACGCGCGCGAGGAAGCCGCGTCTGGTCCGGCCCCTATCGTCGGGTCCGGTGTAGTCCTGTTCGAGCACCCACAGGGCGGGCTCGCGGTCCTGGAGCACCACGTCCTCCGCCCGCCATGCGTCCAGGGTCTGCTTTGCGGTCTCGTACGGGTGATCTCCCTGGGGAAGGTCGATGCGGACGACGTTGTACGGCGAGCGCCGTTCGAGCTCGGCGCGCTGCTCGGAGTCGATCACGTCGTAGGGGGGAGCGACGACGTCCTGTAGTCCGCCCGTCTTCTCGAGGTTGTAGTGGAGGGCTCTGAGCGGCTCGACCTCGGCCATGGCGGCGGCGGAGGCTACTCGACCGGGGAGGTGGGCGCGCGTCGCACCCGTGTCCCGTATGCCGGCGCCAGCTCGGCCTCGAGCTGCGGTCGCTGCGACTGCACCCAGATGATCGCGCCGACGACGACCAGCCCGCCGGCGATCTGGACGGGGGAGAGCGCCTCGCCATGGATCGCCCACGCCAGGACGGCGCCGAGCACCGGCTCGAGTGTCGCGATGACTGCGGCTCGCGCGGCCGGCAGATGCCGGACCGCTGTGATCATGCACGCGAACGGGATCAGGGTTCCGCCGATCACGACGTAGGCGGCGAACGCGGCGTTGCGTCCACTGCTGAGAGTGTGCAGCGGGAAGGTCCAGATCGGTTGGGTGATGAGCCAGAAGACGCTCGAGAGCCCGAAGCCCCACACGAGCGTGGTGGCCGCCGGGTATCGCTGACCCGCCTGCTCGCTCGAGAAGAGATAGACCGCGAACGTGATCGCGGCCCCGAAAGCGGCGGCGATACCGATCGCGTTGAGGCTGCTGGGGTTGTACGCGCCGACGACGAAGAAACATCCGACGGCCGCAAGCGCCGCCGCGCCCCAGAGACCTCGCGGGAGCTTGCGTCGGTGCATCACCTTGAGGTAGAGGAGGAGCAGCAGCGGCCCGAGATACTGGATGGTCAGCGCCACGCCGATATCGAGCCGCGCGATTGCGGCGAAGTAGAGCGCATTGACTCCCGCCAGGCCGACGACACCGAAGACCGTCAACCGGCCGAGGTCCTGCTTGCGGATCTTGAACAGGCCGGGCGAGACGATCGCTATCGCCGCCGCCAGCGCCGCGAATGTGCAGACCGATCTGAGCTCCGCGAGCCGGGCAGCCGGCATGTGATCGTCGAGCAAGAAGCGGGCGAGGGATCCGTTGAGCGCCCACAACGTCGCGGCGGTGGCCGCGAGGGCGTACCCGAGCTTGGGGTTCCTTTTCGGCGGGTCGATGGGGTGAGTGTGGCAGTCGTCAGCGCTTGGATGGATCGAGTCAAGGAAGCCTGGAGATAGACTCAGGTGGCGTCACGGGGCGTGGCGAAGTCTGGTATCGCGCGCGGTTTGGGGCCGCGAGAACCCCGGTTCAAATCCGGGCGCCCCGATTATCTATCGAGCCATCAGCCTCTGCCGAAGCGATCGCGCACCGAGCCCTGCGGCGCTCCAGGCGCATAGCCGGCTGCGGGTGCGAGTGGGTGGACTGACGCCGGACATTGTCTCGCGCCCTTCCGCCGCTTGGCCGGGCACTACCCTCCCCACGGAGCCCCCGTAGCTCAGTGGACAGAGCACCGGACTTCTAATCCGACGGTCGCAGGTTCGAATCCTGCCGGGGGCGTGGGGCGACGATGTGACTGGTGGATCGACTGCCTTGCTTTCGCGCGTTGCGGGGCGCCCGTGGCAGCCCCCGCTCGGCAGAGTCCTCCTAATCGTCGGAGGCGGGGTCTCGCGCGGCACTCTCCTGGACGGCGATGACAAGAATCCTTGACAAAAACTCGTGACAAGGTATCTTGTCACGGTGAGGATCACGGACTCGGCTAGGAAGCATGGAATCGCAGACGAGGACATGCTCCATGCCCCCCACAACGTTATTCGGATCGCTGAGAGCGACGACTTCACGATGCTGATCGGCCCGGCCAGAGATGGCCAGTTACTCGAGGTCGGTGTTCTCGATGCCGGCGGTGACGATCCGGTCGTGATCCACGCCATGCCCGTTCGACCCGAACTCTTGTGAGGATCATCTTGCCCAAGCACACTGACGACGAGATCAAGGAAGCCACGGCGCGCTTCGAGGAGTGGGCTGCCACGCTCACGCGCGAGGACTTCCAGGACACGGCTGACCTCCGCGCAATCGCCGAAGCAAGCGAGGGGGTGCGCGTCGGTCAGGCGCGCGTCCATGAGCTTGTCCAGCTCGCGCGAGCGAACGGCCGGTCGTGGGGACAGATCGGGATCGCGCTCGGCGTGTCCCGGCAGGCCGCGCGCGAGCGGTTCGCAAAGAAAGCGCGCGTCTGAGCACACGCGCTCAGGACCAAAACCGTGTCCCCAACCACGTCCCGAATTCCGCATTTCTGAGGCGAACTCAGCGCAACTCAGAGGACTCAATCTCCCTCAGCGACGGCCAGAAGCCCTGCATTTGTCGTGACCTTTAAATCCGACGGTCGCATGTTCGAATCCTGCCGGGGGCGTGACCGCCGACGAGGCTGATTTGGCGGCTGGTGGTTGGTTACGGGGCGACGTTCAACGCGCCGCCGTGGGTGCTGATGGGTCCGTCGGTGACGGTGATTTTGTCGCTGTGGGCGGCGTTGGGCAGGGTGAGGGTGTTCGTGCTGACCCCGTGCGAGAACGGGGCCGGCGAGCCCGATATAGTTGGAGGCCGAGAGGCCACCGCAGTTGTCGATCGTGTAGCCGGGGCCGCCCGGGCTCGTCGAAGTCGCGTTCGTATCGCAGGTGAGAGTGCCGCTGACGACCGACGAGTCCTCGCCGTTCGCGAACCCCGAGTAGCCCGGCGTGAACACCGGTGAGCCGCCGTTGTCGAGCGTGCCGGTAACCGTGGCGGTCAGCGGCGCCAGGCTCACCGTCAGGGTGCCCGGGCCGTACACGATGTAGTACTTGTCGCTGGTCAGCCCGCCGCATCCCGTGAGCTGGTGGCTGCCTACGGTGCTGGTCGCATCAGCCGCACAGGACAGGCTGATGCGACAGGGCGGATGGGCCGTCGCCGTCGACGAAACCCGCGAACGACGGCGAGTAGCTCGGGAGTCCCCCGTACGTCTGGTTGGCGTCGACGTGGACCGTTAGCACGCGGTCTGGCGCGAAGCCGACGACGACCTCTCCATCGCCGGCGTGGCCGTGTTACTCAACCGTACCGGTCGTTCCCCTCGGCTGAGCGGCGCGGAGCAACGCGAGCTTGTCGGCCCGGGACAGGCGCTTGATGCGTGCCTCCTCGCGGCGTGCGGCGGTGCGGTCGGGCATCGGCCTCGCATGTGCGAGCTCGACGGGCAACCGGCTGGCCGTGTAGCGACTAGCGGTGCCGGCTCGATGGCAGGCAAGTCTGCGCTCGAGATCGATCGTCCAACCCGTGTAAAGCGAGCCGTCGGTGCAGCGCAGCAGATATACCCACGCCTCCGACATCGGTTTATAGCTTCGCCGCAGCGAGGACATAGCCTGCTCGCGCGCCAGCACGAGCAGCGAGCTCGAGGCTGCGAAGAACCGATTGAGCTTGGGTCGTCGGACGTAGACTCTGGTCATCGGGGGTCGAATTCGGTACACGCGTAGTGGTGGAGTTCCCGGCCCCCCTGGATGACGCGCGCCGGCCGCCACCGCGGCGCGGTCGCCCACTGGCTGGCGGCCCAGCTCGGGTGACCGGCTAGGGGGTATTGTGGTAACGGCGCGATGTTGCGCGCAGGCACGCAGATCGGGGCGTACACCGTCGACGGCATGATCGGCCGTGGCGGGATGGGGGTCGTGTACCGGGGCTCGCAGGCGAGCTTGGGCCGCGTGGTGGCGCTCAAATTGCTGAGCTCCGAGCTCAGCAAAGATGACCGATTCCGTGAGCGCTTCCGGCGCGAGGCGACATTTCAGGCCGCCATCGAGCATCCCAACATCGTGCCGGTCTACGAGACGAGCGACTCACCGTACGGCCTCTACATCGCCATGAGGCTTGTGCCTGGGCCGAACCTCAGGGAGGTAATTCAGGCAGAGCAACTGACGCCGGCCCGTGCGGTCAGCATCCTCCGCGGAGTCGCGAGCGCACTCGACACTGCGCACGCGCGCGGCGTGATTCATCGCGACGTCAAGCCCGCCAACATCCTGGTCGTCCGAGACCATGCCTACCTGGCCGATTTCGGGCTCACCAAGGCCGTCGGCGTGGAGTCGATCACGAGGAGCGGTCCGTTGCTTGGAACGCTCGACTACGTTGCACCGGAGCAAATCCGTGGCGAAGAGGTCGACTCCCGTGCCGACGTGTACTCGCTCGGGGCCGTCCTGTTCGAGTGCCTCACCGGATCGGTCCCGTTTAAGCGGAGCACCGATGTCGCGGTGCTGTACGCCCACCTCGAGCAGGAACCTCCGAGCGTGCAGACGCTTCGGAGCGAGCTGCCGGCCGCCATCGATGAGGTGATCACGCGCGGAATGGCCAAAGTTCCGGCCCGACGCCAGGAATCGGCCGGTCAGCTGATCGCCGAAGCCGCTCAAGCACTGCGCGAGGGGCCGAGACACACCCGCCTCCGCCGAGAACTCGAGGCCGCTGGCGACACCACGACGCTACCTACGGCGCCGGTTACAACATCACCGGGTGAGAGTTCGACCTCGTCGTGGCGAGTTCGAGCCTCGCTGGCGATGGCGGCGCTGCTTGCCGTAGCGGTCGGCATCGCGGTCGGTGCGCTGCTTCCGGGCACCAGAAATGCCCTCGCCAGCGGGCGAACCATCAAGGCGAACGCGGCGAGCATCCGCGTGCCTCGGAACTGGTCTGAGCTTCCCCCGGGGAGCCCGATCCGTTATCTCTTCTACCATGACCGCGCGACCGATGTGCATCGCGGGGTGGCCGGGGCGGCGCCCCCCGGTCGAACCAGCGCCGGGGTTGTGATCGGACGGGTTGCCGCCTTCGGCCCGGGTCTGCTTCCGGGGTCGTTCCCAACCCACGCCGATGTCCGCGAGACCCCCCGGGCGGTACGGCTGGGCCAGCTCGAGGCGCTCTACTACCCGGACGTACGGAGCGGCCGCGGGACGCGCTCGATCGAGCTGTATCTCGTGCCCACATCGAACAATGTCGTCGGAGTCGCCTGCTATGTACCGACTGGCAGCTCGGGCGGCGGCGTCCTCCAAGACTGCGGACAGATCGCCGCCACCCTGCGCCTCCTCGCCAGCCGCCCGTTCTCCCTCGGAGCGCGCCCCGCGTTCTCCACCCATCTCACTCAGGTCCTCGTTCCGCTGGCGGAGCGCCTCCCGGCGCTGGACCACGCTCTGTTCGTCGCTCCCACTTCCGCCTCGCAGGCCATCGCCGCCCGCCAAGTCGCCGCTGCCTACGTTCGGGCCGCGAAGCAGATGACCGCGGTGCCGTTCGGGGCCATCAGCCCCGCGGAGGGAGGAATCAACGTCCTGATCAGGGACTCGCTGTTCGGTGTGAGCAGAGCTTTCGACAGCCTGGCCGCAGCGGCCGCGCGCCGGGACGCAGCCGCCTACCGCCATGCCGCGACTGGTGTCCGAACCGCCGTGAGCGAGCTGGGCGCGAGCCTTGACCAATTGACCAAGCTGGGTTACACGGTGTCGTGATCGCCACGGGAATCAGGACTCGAGCGACGGTTCTCGTCGTGTTCGTGCTGGCCGGCGGCGCCGGCGCCGGGATCGTTGTCGGGCGCGAGCTGCGACCTAGCGCCCACGCACCTCAGCCGGTCCGGACCTCGACCGCCCGGCTCCCGGTGGTCACGCCGCTGTCCTCGCTCCCAGCTCTGCCGGTGCTTTCTCCGCGGCCCTGACTGCTTTGCCTCAGCGACCGGGCCCGGCGTAGAATTTGACCACTGTGGGCGCCGGGCGCAGCGCGATGTGGGCTCCGCATACCTCGACTCCGCGAGAGATCAAGGAGCGACTTGATGCGGAACGGAGCGGCCTGCCGCATGTCGTTTTCCGCAATCAATCCGATGAGCAGGTGGTGACCTGGCTCGCGGGTGACTTGGCCGCCGTCGGGCGCCTGGAGAACTGCGAGCTGTGTCTGCAATGGGACATGGGCGTCTCGCGAGTACACGCGGAGCTACAGCGGATCGGAGATGCGTGGACCCTCAGCGACGAGGCGCTGTCGCGTAATGGCTCGTTTGTGAATGGCAAGCGCGTTCTCGGTCGACGGCGGCTCGATGATGGGGACGTGCTGACCTTCGGATCGACGACAGTCATATTCCGCGCGCCCGGTCGTGCCTATGACCGAACCGAGCCAGCCAGGCCGCTGATGAAGAGCTCGACCGTTTCTCCATCCGATCTCTGCATCCTGATTGCGCTCTGTCGGCCGCTGCAGCAGCACAACCGGTCCTCGCCGGCGACGAATCGTGAGATCGCAGACGAGCTTTGTCTAAGCATCCCGGCAGTGAAGCGACGGCTCGGCGTGCTGTTCGATCGGTTCGGACTCGAGAACCTCTCACACAACGCGAAGCGGGCGCGGCTAGCAGATGTTGCACTCCAGACCGGCCTCGTCGCCCCATTTGACTTCGTGAGCTGAACCCGCGGGCTCAGTTACCACCACCGCGGCTCAGTAACCCTCCTGGCATCGGCTGGAGGTCGATGGGCGAGGTAGCTGAGAACGATACCTAGGTCACGTTGCTTGAGCGTCGGGCTGCGCGCAAGCTCAGATCACCGATGTTCCGCTGCTATCAGCCCCTCGAGCGCGCGCCCGTCCCTCCGCCGAGCAAGGGAGCAACTGGGCGCCAAGAAGCTCATTCTCCGGCAAACGCGCGACGCAGCGTCTACCCGAGCAGGTTCCGCCCCGACGTCGAGGGACTGAGGGCTGTCGCCGTGCTACTCGTCGTCCTCTATCACTGTAAGGCAGGGATCCCCGGCGGATATGTCGGGGTGGACGTCTTCTTCGTCATCTCCGGGTTCCTGATCACCAATCAGCTCATCCGCGAGTTGACGACCACGGGCAAGATCTCACTCCGCGGGTTCTATGCCAGGAGGGCACGGCGGATCCTGCCGGCCGCGACACTGACCACGATCGCGACGGTGGTCGCGTCTGGACTGCTGCTGCGGCCGCTACCGGCGGTCCGGGTGTTCAGCGACGCGCGCGCCGCGGCGATATTCGGCGCGAACATCCACTTCGCCGCCCGACAGGCTGACTATTTCAGCGCGAGTCTTCCCCCTTCGCCGCTTCAGCATTACTGGTCTCTCTCGGTGGAAGAGCAGTTCTACCTGCTGTGGCCGCTGCTGCTGCTCGTCGCCTCACTAGTGTGGCTCGGGACCCGCCGTAGGTCCGCCAGGCTCGCGGAGGCAAAGGCCAACGATCGGAGGTCGGCATCGGGGAGCCGAGCAGGTCCGCGCCTGTCCGTGGTCGTGGTGATTCTGCTCGCGATCGCGACGCTGTCGTTCATCGATTCGGTCGCGTTGACGCCCCACTCTCCGTCATGGGCCTACTACTCGATCTTCACCCGCGCCTGGGAATTGGCCGCCGGCGCCTTGGTGGCGGTGTCGCTGCCTCTCGCCGAACGAGTGGACAAGCGCCTGGCGGGTCCCCTGACCTGGATCGGGATCGGATGCATCGCGACCGCAGCGATGAGCTTCACCAACGCCACGCCGTACCCCGGCTGCGCCGCGCTGCTGCCGGTCGCCGGTGCTGCCGCGATCATCGCCGCGGGAGCCAGACCAGCCAGACGCTGGGGCGCGGAAGAGTTGCTCGGCACGAGGCCGCTTCAGCGGATCGGCGCATGGTCGTATTCCTGGTATCTGTGGCACTGGCCGGCGCTGATCCTCGCGCCTGCCGTCCTCGGACATTCCCTATCGGTGTTGGAGGCTCTCATGGTGGCTGCCGTCTCACTTGTCATCGCCGCGCTGTCGTTTGTCCTCGTCGAACGGCCGATCCGTCGGGTACAGATCGCCGTTCGTCGCCCTACTCTCGGGCTCGCCGCGGGAGCGGCGTTCGTCGCCTCCTCGCTCGGTGTCGTCGCCATAGCGACGCCCGTGTTCGCGTCGCTTCACGCGGGTGCGGCGGTGCCACCACCGCGCCAAGGACCAAACCGGCAGCTGACGTCCAAGCAACTGGCAACCGATCTCCGGATGGCGGTCAACGTTCGCCGGGTTCCGTCGAACCTCGAGCCGTCGCTAACTGCTGCGGCGGACGACAAGCCATTCATCGCCAGAAATGGGTGTCTGACCGAATTCGCTGAGACCAAGAGCAAACCATGCGTGTACGGCGACAGGAGCGCGCATATCTCAGTCGTCCTATTCGGCGACTCGCACGCGGCGGCTTGGTTTCCCGCGCTCAATGCGATCAGCAAGCGCCACCACTGGCGGCTGGTGGTCCTCACCAAGTCCGCCTGCACGGCAGAGGAAGTCAATCTGTTCCGGTACGGCCACATGTACACCGAGTGTCCGATCTGGCGACGCAACGCCGAACGGCGGATCGCGGCGATGGATCCCGCGCTGGTCGTCGTCGCCTCCTCGCAATACGTGCCCGGAATGAGGCCGCTCGCGGGCGTGCCAACCGGTCACGGAGGCATCTGGCAGGACGGGGTGGCGGCCATCTTCGGCTTCCTCCACCACGCGGCCCAGCGCACCCTCTACATCGCCGACGTGCCAACGCTTGCCCAGCCCGCTCCTGACTGTCTGTCGGCGCACCTATCCGATGTGAGGGCTTGCACTGTCAGCACCCACGCAGGATTCCGGTATCCATGGCTAACCGCCGACGAGCTCAAGCTCGCGGCGCAGAAACACATCGACGCGATCAACCCCGGCTCATGGTTCTGTACCCCGGGAAGATGCCCGGTGATCGTCGGAAACATGTTGCTCTATCAGGACAACCAGCACATGGTGCCGCAGTGGTCGCTGTTTCTGGCTCCGCTCCTCGACGCCGTGCTAACCGGCGTCTATGAGGGGCACTCCGCTACGGAGCGGGATCGTTCGGGCGCTCTCCAAGTCGCGGCGCGAGATCGCTGTCCGTGCCCCAGGCGAGCGCCTCGAGCGACCCAAACGCCCAGCTAATCACCCGCTTCTGATCCGACCGGTCGCAGGTCCGAATCCTGCCGGGGGCGCGGGGGGGCGTGGCGTCGATCCCCCAGCGATCCTCCCGCGCGGGGTGGTGGATTTAGCCAGGCCGAAGGTAGACCACCATGCTCCAGCAGCGGATGAGCAGCCGATTGCGCGTGAATTTCTGGCTTTGGCTGGTCCTGCTGCTGGCGCTCGGAGCGGCGGTTGCGGTCTGGAGCCCTGCGACTCGGTCCTTGCATCAGCGGGTGCGGGCGGTGATTGGGCTGGCTGCGTCGAGCAGTCGGGCGGTGCCCGGTGGTCGGGTCGTGTTCGGGGGTCGTGTGTCGCCGTCGCATGCCGGTCGGCAGATCGTGTTGGAGGTGCTTGGTCCGGATGGGTGGCGGCCGGTGGCGCGCGGGAGGCTGGATCGGAGTTCGCGGTTCTCGATTGGGTACGTGTTCTCGGGCGCGGGCGTCTATCGGGTGCGGGCGTACCTGCGGTGGGGGGCGCAGAGCTTCAATTCGTATTCGCCGGTGGCGCCGGTTGTTGTGAGTGGGGTTTTTCGGATCAAGCATGTGGTGATCATCATGCAGGAGAATCGGTCGTTTGATCAGTATTTTGGGACTTATCCGGGGGCGGATGGGATTCCTGGGTTGGCTGGGAATTCTGGGTTGGTTCCGTGCTCTCCGGATCCGGTGAATGGTGGTTGCGTGCCGCCGTATCACGACACTCGGGACCGGAATGTCGGGGGTCCTCATGATGCGGCGCAGGCGATCGCGGACATGGATTGCGCGGATCCCACGACGCATGTTGGCTGCAAGATGGATGGGTTCGTCGGTCAGGCCGAGCAGGGGCAGAATTGCACCGCTACGGATCCGAGCTGCAAGCCGTGTCCGGAGAGCAGCACGCAGGTGAATTGCATCGATGTGACGGGCTATCACGATCAGCGGGAGATTCCTAATTACTGGGCGTATGCGAAGAATTATGTGCTCCAGGATCACCTATACGAGCCGGTCGCTTCGTGGAGTCTTCCTTCGCATCTGTTCATGGTCTCGGAGTGGTCGGCGTTCTGCACTGATCCGCAGAATCCGTTCTCGTGCACCAACGCGATCGAGAAGCCGAATGCCAACAAGGTCGAGGGGCAGCTGCACTATGGGTGGACCGATATCACGTATCTGCTGCATCGCTTCGGGGTGAGCTGGGGGTATTACGTGTTCAAGGGGACCGAGCCCGATTGCGAGTCAGACGCAGCGATGAGTTGCGCTCCGGTGCAGCAGGGTCCCACCACACCCGGGAAGTTCAACCCGTTGCCGGCGTTCACCGATGTCTCTCAGGACGGCCAGCTGGGGAACGTTCAGAGCCTGTCGAACTTCTTCGCGCAGGCCAAGAGCGGGACGCTGCCCGCGGTCTCCTGGATCGATCCCAAGGGGAGGGTGTCCGAGCATCCGCCCGCCCTGATCACCCAGGGGCAGACCTACGTGACCGGTCTCATCAACGCGATCATGCGCAGCCCCGATTGGAACAGCACCGCGATCTTTCTCTCCTGGGACGACTGGGGCGGCTTCTACGACCACTCGGTCCCCCCGACCGCCGACCAGAACGGCTACGGGCTGCGGGTGCCGGGGATCGTCATCAGCCCCTACGCCAAGTCCGGCGTGATCGACTCGCAGACGCTCAGCCACGACGCCTACAACAAATTCATCGAAGCCGACTTCCTCGGCGGACAGGCCCTCGACCCCAAGACCGACGGGCGCCCCGACCCGCGCCCCGACGTCCGAGAAGCAAGCCCCCTACTCGGCGACCTCACCGCCGACTTCGACTTCAACCAAACCCCCCGACCACCCCTGATCCTCCCCACCTGCCCCACCACCGACCTCACCTCGAGGCGACGGCAGGGCGCCGCAAGCGCATGTTCGTAGACAACTAGCCGACCGCTCCATCCGCAACTGCAACCCCGGCGGAGGGTTATAGCCCGGGCCGGAGGAAACCCATGCCGGACCAGAGGACGGGTATGCGGATACGACATCGATCACGGGTGATTTTGTGGCTGCTGGCAGGCTCGTTGATGGCGCTGGCAGCGTGGCTTGCCGTCTCGAGCACTGCGGCGCGATCGGCGCCAGCGAGCGGCTGTCCGGGTCCCGCAGCGACCCCGTGCCTGACGATCGCTGCCGCTCCCAACCCCTCCGCTGCCGGACAGGTGGTGAGGATCTCGGGCCAGCTGTTCGGGCCGCGCCGGCGACACGCGGCCGTGCTCCTGTGGCGAAGGTTCCCGCGCTCGCGGCGGTTTGGAGTGACGGAGCTGACGCGGACCGATCGCTTCGGGCGGTATTCGATGACCGCCCAAATCAATGGCAACCGCTGGTGGTACGTGACCGCCCGCGGGCTGCGCAGCCGCACCGTGCACCAGCGGGTGCGTGCGGTGATCACGCTCGCTCTGTCCACGACCCGGGCGGTGCCCGGAAATCGCGTCGCCTTCGCCGGTCACGTGTCGCCCGCGCACGTGGGCCAGCAGATCGTGTTGCAAGAGCTCGGTCCGGGCGGCTGGATCCAGATCGCGCACGGCAGGCTCAATCGGAGATCCAAGTTCTCGTTCGGCCATGCGTTCTCCGCCCAAGGCAAATTCCAGGTACGGGCGTATCTCAAATGGGGCACCCAGAACATCAATTCGTATTCGCCGGTGGCGCCGGTTGTTGTGAGTGGGGTTTTTCGGATCAAGCATGTGGTGATCATCATGCAGGAGAATCGGTCGTTTGATCAGTATTTTGGGACTTATCCGGGGGCGGATGG
>Ga0209577_10004483_pt1 | contig 13136 bp, 8 predicted proteins | sample GraSoiAngelo_109_FD_185874 | JGI IMG/M metagenome (GOLD analysis project Ga0209577, IMG submission 185874) | Grasslands soil microbial communities from the Angelo Coastal Reserve, California, USA - 14_0903_12_20cm (SPAdes) (version 2) | ecosystem: Environmental > Terrestrial > Soil > Grasslands ... | reverse complement strand
CCGTTGGCCCCGGCCGAGGGCGTCGAGCTGTTCGCCGACCGCGCCCGCCTGCGCAACCGCGCCTTCGCCCTCACCGACGACAACCGAGACACAGTCGCCGACATCTGTCGCCGCCTCGACGGCATCCCCCTCGCCATCGAGCTGGCCGCGGCGCGCGTCAACGTGCTGACGCCCGCCCAGATCCTCGACCGCCTCGGCGACCAGTTCCGTCTCCTCACCGGCGGCGACCGCACGGCCGTGCCCCGCCAGCAGACGCTGCGCGCCGCCGTTGACTGGAGCCACGAGCTGCTCTCGAAGGACGAGCGCACGCTCCTGCGCCGGCTCGCCGTGTTCAGCGGGGGCTGGACCCTCGAAGGGGCCGAGGCCGTTACCGCCGGCGACGCCCTCGACTCCCTCGACGTGCTCGACCTCCTCGAGCATCTCGTCGCCCGCAACCTCGTCGTCGTCGAGGAGCAGGACGGCGCGGCGCGGTACCGCCTGCTCGGCAGCATCCGCCAGTACGCCCAGGAGAAGCTGGTGGACGCGGGCGAGGTCGTCGAGTACCGCCGTCGCCACCTCGAGTTCTTCGCCGAGCTCGTGCGGCGGGGCGAGAGCGAGCTCACCGGGCCCGACCAGGCGGCGTGGCTCGCACGCCTGGCGCTCGAGTACGACAACATCCGCGCCGCCCTCGACTGGGCGGGGTCGGGCGCCGCGGGGAGCGGCCTCCTTCTGGAGATGGCCGGGTGCCTGTGGCGCTTCTGGCTGGTGCGCGGCCCGTGGCGGGAAGGCCGGGCGTGGATCGCCCGCGGCCTCGAGGTCGACGGCCAGGCGCCCGCGTCGGTGCGAGCGAAGGCCCTCGCCGCATCGGGCGGCCTCGCCATCGAGCAGGGCGATCTCGACGCCGCCCAGCCCTTCCTCGACGAGAGCCTGGCCCTGTGGCACCAGCTGGGCGACATGGCGGGCACGGCCCACGTCCTCAACCACCTCGGCACTTTGGCGACGGCCCGCTTCGAGTACGACGCGTCGCGTGCCCTGCTGCGCGACGCCCTCGAGATGCGGCGGGCCATCAACGACGAGCGGGGCGTCGCCGTGTCGTTGCGCAACCTGGGCCTCCTGGCTGCCTTGCAGCGCGACTTTCAGACGGCCCGCACCCTCTATGAAGAGGCGCTCCCGCTGGCCCGCCGTCTGGGTGAGAAGCGGGTCAGCGCCACCATCACCCAGGCCCTGTCCCTGGTCGTCTTCGAGGACGGCGACCTCGACGGCGCCCGCAAGCTGGCCGAAGAGGGCCTGGCCATCGACAAGGAGCTCGGGAACCGCCAGGGCATCGCCGAGCACCTCACGGTACTGGCCGGCGTGGCGCGCGCCGAGGGCGACGGCGACGCCGCGGCCGCCATGTTCAGCGAGGCCCTCGCCATCTGGAAGGGCCTGGCCGCCCGCGACGCCGAGGCCCGGGCCTACACCACGCTCGGCGACATGGCCCACGCCCGCCACGACTACGAGATGGCGCGCACCTACCTCACGGCCGCCCTGGCCGCATGGCGTTCGCTCGGCGACGACGCGGCCGTGGCCCGCATCCTCAACCTGGCCGGGTGGGCGGCCGCTATGCAGGACGACCTGCCGAGGGCTCGGGCCATGCTCGAGGAGGCCCTCGAGGTGGCGGCCCGCGTCGGCGACGCGGGTCAGCGCTCGGCCACGCTGCACAGCCTGGGCGAGGTCGCCCGCCTCGAGGGCAACCTGTCGGAGGCTCGTGCCCTGTTCGAGGAGAGCCTGGCCCTGGCCCAGGCGTCGGGTTGGCGCACGGTGCTGTGGTGGCCGGTGCACAGCCTCGGGGCCCTGGCCCGCACCGAGGGCAACCTCACCGAGGCGCGCGAGCGCCTTCAGGAAGCCGTCGCCCTGTGCCCCAAGCTGGCCCGCCGACCGCGGCTGAGTGACTGCCTCGAAGACTTTGCCAGCGTGGTGTTCGACGAAGGCGACCCGGCGCGCGCCGCCGTACTGCTCGGCGCGGCCGACGCCCTGCGAACGGCCGCGGCCACGCCGGTGCCGCCGGCGATGCGCGCCAGCTTCGACGACCTCGTCCGAGACGTGCGCGCCGCGTTGGGCGGCGACGCCTTCGAACAGCAGTGGACCGCCGGTATGTCACTGACCGCGGACGCCGCTGTCGAACTTGCCCTCGAGAGTCCCTAGCATTTCCCCATCCTGATCGAGGACGTGCGGCCCGTGAATGCGGTGCGGCCGGCGCGAGAGCGGAGCAGGGTCGGGCCCATCGACGGGCTGCGGGGCCTGGCGCTCGTCGCCGTGCTGCTGTACCACGCCGCGCCCGGGACGTTCCGGGGCGGGTTCCTCGGCGTGGAGTCGTTCTTCGTGCTGTCGGGCTATCTGCTGACGGCGCTGCTCCTCGACGAGCACCGCCGGAGCGGCAAGATCGACCGCGCCGCCTACGGCCAGCGGCGCGTGCGCCGGATCTACCCGGCGATGATCGCCCTGATCGCCGCCCTCGTCGTCTTCGTCCCCATCCTCGACTTCGCCGACTCCCACCGGCTGCCGCTCGACGTGGTGTCGTCGCTGTTGGGGGTCACCAACTGGCGCCTGATCGCCGAGGGGTCGTCGTACTTTGCCCACCTGGGCAACCCGTCCTACGTCCGGCATCTGTGGTCGATCGCCGTCGAGTTGCAGTTCTACGTGCTGTGCCCGTTCCTCGTGGCCTGGCTGGCCCGGCTCCGGCCCAAGGTCGCCATCCGCGTCCTCGTCGGCGGCATCGCCGCGTCGGCCTCGCTGATGGCGCTCCTGTATCGGTTCCCCGATCCGTCCCGGGCCTACTACGGCACCGACACGCGCCTGAGCGCCCTGCTGGCCGGCTGCCTCGTCGCCGTCCTCCTGTGGCGACACGGCGACGCCATCGGTCCCCGCTACCGCACGATGACGACGCAGCTGGTCGGACCCGTCGCCGTCGCCGCCCTGCTCGCTCTCTACGTGTTCGCCAACGAGACGTCGCGCCTCTTGTATCCGGCCGGCTTCCTGCTCACCCAGGCGGCGACCGGGACCATCATCGCCGTCGCCCTGCGCCCGGGGTGGCTGCCGACGGCGCTGGGACACCGGCTGCCTCGGTGGCTCGGCCGCCGTTCCTACGGCATCTACCTCTGGCACTGGCCGCTGGTCGTGCTCACCCTGAGCTGGTCCTCGCGCCTGGCGGCCGGCGCCCTGACGATCACCAGCGCCGTGATCCTGGGCGCGTTGTCCTACGGCCTCGTCGAGAAGCGCTTCATGCACGTGCCCCGCCGTCGCGTGCGCGTGCCCCTGGGCGCCCGGCGGGCGCGGACGGTGGCCGTCCTCGCCGCCGTCGGTATCGCCGCCGTGCTGCTGGCCCGGGTGCCGGCCGCCGATCCCATCGCCCACAGCCTCCAGGTGGGACAGCAGGCGATCGCCCATCAGGTGTCGGCCGACGCGGCCGCGACCGTGTCGCCCACGAGCGTGACGCCGACGCTGCCCACCGGTGTCGCCGACGCGCCGACGACCGTGGCGCCGGCCCCACCACCGCCGCCCACGACGCCCCCAACCATCCCCGTCATCGCCATCGGTGACTCGGTGATGGTCGGCGCCGCACCGGCGCTCCAGGCCCGGCTCGGTTTGGGGGGCTTCATCGACGCCCACATCGGCCGCCAGTACGAAGAAGGCGTGCACGTGGCCGAGTTCTACCGGGTGCGCGGCCGCCTCGGCCGGGCCGTCGTCGTGCACCTCGGCGACAACGGCGCCATCACGCCCGGTCAGGTCGACGCCCTCGTCGCCCAACTGACAGGCGTGCCCAACGTGCTGTTCGTCAACGTGCGCGTCACCAAGCCGTGGCAGGACGAGGTCAACCAGACCCTGGCCGACGCCGTCGCCCGCCACCCCGGCGTGAAGCTCGTCGACTGGTTCAACGCCAGCGCGCCGCACGCCGAGTGGTTCGCCAGCGACCACACCCACCTCAACGACACGGGCGCCGCCGCCTTCGCCGACCTCATCGTGAGCGCCATCCCGCCCCCGCCGCCCCCGCCCGCACCGGCGCCGACGACCACCACCACGACGCCTCCGCCCCCGATCACGACGGTCAAGGGTCCGGCTTCGACCAAATAGCGAAGAACACGCAGGGCGCCGGGAGGTTCTCCCCTTGTGGTTGTGGCCCGACCCAGCGACGATGGGCCTTGCTGCTCGTTTGGGGGGTCCAGATGCCACGTCTTTCGAAAGCGCTGCTGATCGCCGCGGCCCTGCCGCTGGTGTTGCTCGCCGGCTGGCAGCGCGTGATCGAGCCGGCGCTGGTGAAGATTCCGGGCGACGTCAACCGAACCAACAACTACTCGGGGACGGTGTCGGTGTTCGTCGACGCCAAGACGGCAGTCGACCTGCCGTCGCCCCAGGAGTCGCCGATGTCGATCGTGCGCGTCACCAAGTCGGTGCCGGGGGAGACCGGTGCCACGACGACGGCCCTGCGGGAGGTCGACAACATCAACCTCCTCGGCCAGAGCACCGAGCAGACCAACGTGTTCGTGCTCGACCGCTCGTCGGCCCGGAATCTCTTCGACGAACGAGCGACCGCGTTCGGCACCAACGTCAACCGCCACGGCGCCTACTTCCCGAACCTGCCCTTCGGCGTCGACAACTCGCGGCGGTACGGCATCTGGAACAACGAGGCGGGCGCCGTCTACCTGATGGAGCGCGACGGTGGCCCGGCCACGGCGACCATCAACGGCGCCAAGGTCCTGCGCATGACCGGCACCCTGCCAACCACGCCGGTCGCCGGCTACTACAAGAACGAGCTGACCAAGCTGGGCCTGCCGAGCCAGCTCACGCCCGAGCAGCTGCAGGCCCAGTTCGCGTCGTCGGGCGTGGACGCCACCCAGACCCTCGCCGCTCTGGGCAAGGTGCTCTCCCAGGACGAGATGCTGACGATCATCGGCGCTCTCGCCAACCCGTTGCCGCTGCAGTACTACACGGCGCTCACCGGCGACGCCCGCATCGAGCCGACAACGGGCATCGTCGTGTGGACCCACAGCGTCAAGCGCTTCTTCGTCGGCCCGGACCCCGCGGCGCTGGCGCCCGTCCATCAGGTCCTCGCCAAGCACTCGAGCGACCCGGTGGTGAAGGCGGTCGACGACTACCTCACCAGTCTCGGCAAGCCGAGGGCCGCGTTCACCCTCGACTACACGACCAACGCGGCCTCGGCGAACAGCATGGCCTCCTACGCCAACAGCCAACGCACCAAGCTGCGCCTGGCTCAGCTCTACGCGCCGGCCGGCCTTCTGCTGCTCACCGTGATCCTGTGCTTCGGCGCCTTCTGGGCATGGCGACGTGAGTCGGGACCGAGTGAGCCGCAACGCGATGTCATCGACGTGCGCCGGGAAGAGACGAGGGAGCGCGAGCCCGCTGGCGTCTGAGTAGGAGGACTACTCGGTCCGCAGCACTTCGGCCGGGCGAACGCCGGCGGCGCGGCGCGCTGGATAGGCGGCCAGCACGTTGGCGAGCACGATGGCGCCAGGGATGGCGATGACGATCGCCAGCGCCGCGAGCGGCGGGACGTAGAGCAGCGGCGTCGAGTTGGCCACCCACCGCCAGCTGAGGCGGCCGAAGATGACACCGAGGGGGATGCCGATGGCGAGGGCGATGACCGCCACGGTCATCGCCTGCCAGAAGATGCAGGCCGCGCTCTGCCGTGGCCGCAAACCCATGGCGCGGAGCACGGCGAGATCGTGCCGCCGCCGGCGCACGGTCGTGATCAGCGCATGGCCAAGGGCTGCGATCCCGAGCAGGGCCAGGAAGATCGCCAGCGCCTCCGGCAGCGTCCGGACATTGCGGAGCAGCACAACGTCCTGGACCGGGGCATTGCCGGGATCCACTTCGTCGCCGTCGAACTTGGGCGTGAGCTCTCTGATGAGCGCCGTCTGCTTGATGCCCGGCCGGGCGGTCACCACGAACGTCGTGTCGCCAGCCTCGAGATTCGGCGAGAGCGTGCCCATCCCCTCGGGTGAGACCCACGCGCCTTGGTCGAACGAAGCATGCGGAGTCTGGGCGAGGAGCGTCGTGCCGACGACCCGGAACGTGCGAGGTCCGAGTGATCCGGTGATCCGCACGGTGTCGCCGACGTGCCTGTGCAGCGCCTTGACCGTCGCGGGACCGAGGGCGACCTCGTCTGGCGAGCGCGGCGCTCGCCCGCTCAGGACGACGAAAGGCTTGATCGACTTGACCGGCTTCATGGTGTAGACGGGCAGCCCGGCGCCATTGATGTCCTGCGGTGCGAGGAACGCCTCACCTGCGGTCGCGACGTTCTTGTCGGAGCGCAAGGTGTCGACGTAATACGACTCGGGTCGATTCGGACTGTCTGGGGTGATGGCGACGTCCCACAGCTGCCCTGACCGTGCCGGCGTGTGCAGCGCGTCGTCGATGCCGCGCACGAGTCCCAGGGCACCGACGATCCCGAGAATGCCAGCCACGGCGCCGGCGATCGCAGGACGCACCGGGATGGCGCGTTTTCCGTTTCCGGCCTGAAGGGCAAGGCCGGTGCCCAGCGCAACAGGCAACGGAAGCGCGTTGCGCACACGGCGTAGCACCGGCGCGCCTGCGGTCGACGCGGGCGTCTGGCCAGACGCAAGCGCGGCGCGCCACCCGGCGAGCGCCGTCCCCGCGAGGATCAGCAGGGCGACGATGAGGGCGCCTGGCAGGAGCACCTGCCAGTCCAGGTGGTAGCCCAGTGATGGATCGAGCTGACGAGCGAGGCCCACGGGGAAGCGGGCCGAAAGAAGGAAGGCGCTGAGCACGGTGACGACGGCTGCGACACCTGCTGTCAGCAGCGCCGGGAGCAGCAGTCCCCCGATGAGGTTGCCGTGGGTGAACCCCAACGCTCGTAGTGCGGGTGGCCATGGCGTAGACGGTCCGCGACAGGGCCTGGCCGATGAGGACGAGGGCGGCGAGGGCAACGGCAGCGGCGAAGAGCCAGAGTCCTGTTTGTTCGAGGTCCGTGCCGTGGGTGAAGCGCTTGGCCTCCTGGCCCAGATCACGCACCGGGATGTCGGGCACGTTCAGCGCGGCATCTGCGCGCTCGTGGAACTTGGCCACATCGGTGCCCGGCTTGAGCCGCACGACGAGGTTCGGTGCCCGCTGAATCTGGGGGTTGTTCACGAGGAACAGTCCCGGCGCGTCGAATCCCGGCTGATCCGACTGAAACACGTAGTCCATCATCGAGTCGCCGATACCGACGATCGTCGCCGGCTGGCGGGGGCCCGTGTCGTTCGGTGCCAACCCGTAGAAGGCGTTGCGGTCGAGGGCCGAGTTGATCGTCACCTTCTGCCCGACGCGCAGGTGCAGCTTCTTGGCGGCTGCGCGATTGACGACGACCTCGTCGACCCGACCCGGGCGGGGCATTCTCCCGGCGCGGATCAACGGGCGTGCGACGGTTTGGTAGAGCTGCGTGTCACCCGGCGGGAGGGACCCGATCTGCAGACCGACCAGGCCGACCTGGGCGAGCTCGAACTGGCCGGCGGCGACCACCTCGGGAAGACGAAGGACGGGGGTGTAGTCGGTGTCGTCCTTTCCGACCTGGGTGCCGAACACCATCGCGTCCGGCGCGGCCGTGGCCGCGCGCCATCGCCCGTATGCCGTCGACGTGCGCCGGGCGCCGGCGACGGCGGCCAGCGCGAGTCCACCCGCGAGGCCCGCGATGACGCCCAGCGCCACCAACGCTTTCCACCGCCGTCCCAGCTCCGACCTTGCCCACATGCGAACGGCGGGCCCGGCCGTGCCCCCCTGTGTCATACGTCCCCAGTCTCTGCCATCGGGCTCCCCCGGAGAACCCGGCGGGCACGATGAATCGGGTGGTGGAGGCACCACCCGTTGTCAGCGATCTACGCCTCCACGTGCTCCTTCAGGGCCACCAGACCCTGCTGATAGATCTGGCTCATCATCTCGGTCATGGCATCGTCGGTGTCGACTCCCCACGTCACCTTCGAGCCGTCGCCCGACGGATGCACTGTGATCGTGGCCTCGTGGTGCTCCACGGGGACGCCGTCGGTGATGCCGTAGACGAGCTGCTTGGCCGCGTCGTCCTTCTTGATGAGGTGCTCGGTGATCGCCATGTTCATCATCTCGAGGTGTCGGTCGTCGCCCTCTTGGCGGCACGACTCGACGCCTGGCAACCACTGATCCAACCCGCCGAAATTGCCGACGACGCCCCAGACCTTGTCGGGGTCCGCCTTGATGTCGATGTCCACTTCTGCCTTGCCCATAGCGGGCAGCATCGCACAGACGTCAGCGCAGGGCGAAGGCCGTGAGCTTGTTGGAGGGGGCGACGAACAGACGGCCACCGGCCGCCGACAGCGACACGAACCGCGACGCGGGCTCACCCACCTCGGTGGCGAAGCGCTGCTGGCCGGTCGCCGGATCCAGGGCGACGAGGGTGCCGCTTCCGGCCAGGTCCCACACCAGGCCGGCGGCGACGATCGGCGGACCCGCCCGACCGTTCCGCCGCCATGTCTCCGTGAGTTTGTCGCCGTCGGTGGCGAGGGCAACAAGGCCGTCGGTGCACGGCAGGAACACCGTGGTGCCCTGGACGGCCGCCGTCCCGAAGGCTGCGCCGTTGCACGCCTGTGTCGTTGTGATCGACCCTCCGATGTTGCCGAGGTGGGCGCGGTCGAGGAGGTAGGCGATGCCTTCTTTGCCGGCGGCGAGCACACGGTTGGTGCCGACGAGGGCGGGGCCGAGGGACCCCAGGTCGGTGTCGCCTTGGTTGAGCCGGAGCCAGTTGGTCGGGGCGAAGTAGTCCACGGCCTGGAGCTGGGGACTGAGCCGTACGACGGCGTTGCCGTAGTCGAACCGGCCGCTCGACTCGCTGTTGCCGGTAACCACGAACAGCCCGCTGCCGTCGACCGCAGGACCGCCGGGGTGCCAGAGCCCGGCCTCCCGCGTCGTCGGCACGATGTAGCTCGTCAGGTCACCCTGGCCGTCGAGGGCGCTCGACACCACCGCGCCCTTGTAGGCGCCGCAGTCTCCGTCCAGTCCGCCGTAGGGCACGTAGACGCGGTTGTCGGCGATAGCGAGGGCGCCGCGGTCCTGCTCGACGCGTCCCGACAGGCCGGGAGGGTCGATGGGTCGGTGCCAGCGCGTCGATCCGTTCGCCAGGTCGAGGGCGAACAACTCGTGGTGGGTGCCGGCGGCCAAAAAGGCGACGACGTAGAGAGTGTTCGAGTGTGTGTCGGCGACGGGCGTGCCGGTGATGCCCGACGGGTCGATGTCGCCGCAGGGCAGAGCGCCGCCGTTGACCGGTGTCCCCAGTTGGACCCGCCACACCTGGGCGCCCGACAGCGCGTCGAACGCGTAGACCGAGTTGCCCTCGGTTGCGGCGATCACGTGGCCGCCAACGATGAGGGGCTGGGCGTACAGGTCGCTGTCGAGGGCCGCGTCCCAGACCTTGTGGACCTGGCCGATCGGGCCCTGGTCGTCGGCGACACCGCTGCGGGCCGCGTCGTGGTGGTACGCCGGCCAGTCGCCTAAAGGTGATGCCATCGACGAAGTGGGCGTTGTCGCCGCGCTCGTTGTCGTCGTCGGCGAGGTCGACTTCGACGATGAGGAGCAAGCGGCCAGCAGGAGCGCCAGCGCGACCGCGAGCCGCTTCACCGAATGTCGAGGCGCGGCGCCAGTTCGTTGACGAGGTGCAGGAGGTCGCGGGCGCAGGCCACGAACGTGTCGAGTTCGCCGCCCGCAGGGTCGTCCACGTCCTCCCACGGCTCGAGCTCGACGGACCCGAGGTCGAGCTTGGCGATGCGCGTCGAGAGGGGACCGGGCTCGTGGGGCAGGTCGCGGCACAGGCGCCTGAGGGTTGCCGTCTTCGCTGCTGCCTCGGGATGCTCCCGCCTGATCCAGCCCACGTGCTCGCGAGCGAGGGCGACGATCAAGTCCGCATCCAGGTCGTGCCTGCGAATCTGCTTGCTGCGATGGCCGACGGCGGCGACACCGACCTCGGTCATGGCGTCACGCGTCCGCCAGCTGATCGGCTGGCCCTCGATGACGTGGGTGCCCGCCGTGGTCACCTTCACGCCCTCGGCCTTGGCGGCGAGCATGGCGCCGGCCATGACCGAGCGCGCCGCGTTCCCGGTGCAGAGGAAGACGACGTGCGGTACCTGATCCACGCCTCGACGCTACGAGAAGCTGAACTCGGACACCGGTGTCTGGTCGCCCTCGTGGGCGCCCACCGTGCCGCTGTTGGTGATGGCCACCTTGCCCTTCGCCGTGGCGCGCAGCGAGTAGCGCGACGGTGAACCGCACGAGGTGTAGTTCTTCACGAACACCCGGTAGCGCCCCGGCGGGGCTTTCCCGGTGGGCCAGAAAACGTTCTCGACGTGCGTCCCGGTCGACGCGCAACCCGCGGTGTCGTCGTGGTCGAGGGTGCCGCCGGTCGGCGACGTGGGGTTGGTGAAGTAGATCTCGGCCCCCGAGGGATCGATGACGTGGAGGTCGAGGTCGTTGCCGTCCGCCCACAGCAGTGTGACCTGCACGTCGCCGGTGCCGAGCGTGAGCCCCGGCGGCACGGCCAGCACACCGGTCGAGGCCGCAGCCGTCGTCGCCGTGGTCGAGGTCGGCGTCGACGATGTTGACGACGTCGGCGCCGCACGCGGTGCGGTCTCGCCGCCACTGCCGTTGTGCGCGAGCCCGACGACCATCCGCAGCAGGACGATGAGGGCGATCACGCCCACCGCCCCCGCAGCACCCGCCGCCACCCACGGCCACGGAATCGATGGCCAGGGGCGCGTCGGCTCCTTCGCAGCTCGTTCTGGTGACGATTGACCGCGTATATCGGGGTCATCCGTCACCAGAACGGAGGGGCCAGGCCCCGGGCCCGCGTCGAGGGCCTGGGCCCATGATTCGACGGCCCAGTGGGCGGCCTCGGGGTCGCAGCCGTGCATGCGGACCATGCGGCCGGTGAGGTGGCCGACGGCGATCTCGAACAGGCCCGGCTTCATGTCCAGCAGCTCGTCGACCGCTCCGGCCTGCACGGCGGTGACGAGGACTGCGATCTCGGCCGGGTGGTCGCCGGCGCGCTCTCGCAGGCGGGTCTCGACCCGTGCCGCGTCCCCGTAGAACGCCTCGCCCTCTGCCTGCACGAGCTCGGCGAGCACGGTCCGGACGCTGTCCACCGGGCCATTCTCGTCGTACCCGCGAAGATGGTCCGGTGCTGATCGCACGCGACGTCGCCGTGGAGGTGGGCGGGCGCATCACGTTGGAGGATGCGTCCTTCGACGTGCGCGCCGGCGACAAGGTCGCCCTCGTGGGCCGCAACGGTGCCGGCAAGACCAGCCTTCTGCGCGTCCTGGCCGGCGACGCGCAGCCCCTGGCCGGCTCGGTCACCCTCCGGGGACGGCTGGGCTGGCTGCCCCAGGAGCCCCGGCGCGATGACGACGCCGACACCGGCCGGGCCCTCGACCACGTGCTCGCCGGCCGCGACCTCGCCGACGCCGCCGTGCGCCTCGAGAAACTGCGTCTGGCCGTGGACGAGGATCCGTCGAGCCGCAATGTGGCCCGCTTCTCCAAGGCCGAGGACGCCTTCGCCTCGGCGGGCGGCTACGCGGCCGACTCAGAGGCGCGCCGCCTCGTCGCCGGCCTGGGCCTGGCCGCCGACCGCCTCGACCTTCCCCTGTCGGTGCTCTCCGGCGGCGAGCGGCGGCGGGTCGAGCTGGCGCGCATCCTCTTCGGCGGCACCGACGTCCTCCTTCTCGACGAGCCCACCAACCACCTCGACAACGACGCCAAGGCGTGGCTCATGGGCTTCCTGGCGTCTTATCGCGGCGCCCTGCTCGTCGTCAGCCACGACGTGGCCCTGCTGGACAAGGCCCTGACACGCGTCGTCCACCTCGACGAGGGCCACCTCGTGCAGTACAAGGGCACGTACACGCAGTACCGCACGGCCCGCGCCCTCGACGAGGCCCGGCGGGCGCGGCTGGCCGAGCGCCAGCAGACCGAGATCCGCCGCCTGCGCAGCCTGGCCGACAAGATGCGGGGCCAGACCGTGAAGCGGGCCCGCACGGCCCACTCCCTCGACTCGCGCGCCCGTCGTCTGCAGGCCGAAGCTGTCGGTCCCGTCGTCAAGGAGAAGCGCCACAACGTGCGCTTCCCGGCGCCGCCCCACAGTGGCCGCGTCACCCTCGAGGTCGAAGCGCTGGCGAAGTCCTACGGCGACAACCACGTGTTCTCCGACGTCGACTTTGGGGTCGAACGCGGCGAGCGGCTGCTCGTGCTCGGGCTCAACGGCGCCGGCAAGACCAGCCTGCTTCGCATCCTCGCCGGCCAGTCGACGGCGGACAGTGGCGAGGTGAAATTCGGCGTGAACGTGTCGGCCGGCTATTACGCCCAGGAGCACGAGGGCATCCGCGCCGGCACCCCGGTCATCGACCACATGGTCGAGAGCTCACCGGCGTCGCTGCAACAGCTGCGCACCCTGCTCGGAATGTTCGGCCTGCACGGCGAGATCGCCTTCCAGGACGCGGGCACCCTCTCGGGCGGGGAGAAGACCAAGCTCGCCCTCGCCCAGCTGGTCGCCGGGAGCCACAATCTGCTGCTCCTCGACGAGCCGACCAACAACCTCGACCCGCCGTCGCGTCAGGCCGTCGGCCAGGCTCTGAGCTCGTGGCCAGGCTCGATGGTGCTCGTCAGCCACGACCCCGGCTTCGTCGAGGAACTGCAACCCGACCGTGTCCTCCTGATGCCCGACGGCGACGTCGACTGGTGGAGCGACGACCTCCTCGACCTGGTGGCGCTCGCGTAGCGTCCCGCGTATGGCAAATGAAGAGGCCTTCGGCGGGGTCATCGGTCGGTATCACTTCGACTCGCAGCCGTGGTGGCCGCCTGACCTGACGGCACCGGCCGGTGCGCCCAACGTGCTGGTCGTCGTGCTCGACGACGTCGGGTTCGCTCAGCTGGGTTGTTATGGATCGGATCTCGAGACACCGGCGTTCGACGGCCTCGCTGCCAACGGCCTGCGGTTCACCAACTTCCACACGACTTCGCTCTGCTCGCCGACCCGCGCCTGCGTGCTGACCGGCCGCAACCACCACCGCGTTGGCCTCGGCCGCATCACCGAGCTCTCCACCGGGTTCCCCGGCTACAACGGCCGCATCCCCCGGTCGGCGCCGTTCATCTCCGAG
>Ga0209577_10004479_pt1 | contig 13140 bp, 16 predicted proteins | sample GraSoiAngelo_109_FD_185874 | JGI IMG/M metagenome (GOLD analysis project Ga0209577, IMG submission 185874) | Grasslands soil microbial communities from the Angelo Coastal Reserve, California, USA - 14_0903_12_20cm (SPAdes) (version 2) | ecosystem: Environmental > Terrestrial > Soil > Grasslands... | reverse complement strand
GGCCATCTGGTCTTCGACGGTGCCGCCGTAGGAGACGATGTTCGCGCCGTGCTCGGCGAACGTCCGGGCCACGTCCTCGAGCAGCCGCGGGCGGTCCCAGGAATCGACGGCGATCTGGACGCGGAAACTCTGTGACGCGCCGCCGTCCCAGCTCACCGGGGTGAAGCGTTCCGGGTTCCGCGCAAGCGCCTTCACGTTCGGGCAGTCGCCGCGGTGGATGGTGATGCCCTTGCCCATCGAGATGTAGCCGACGATCTCGTCCCCCGGCACGGGCGTGCAGCACTTCGCGAGCCGCACGAGGACGTCGTCGACGCCGTGCACGTTGATGCCGTAATTCTCGCTGCCGATCGCATGCTTCGCGCGCGGCGCCTTGAGCGGAACGGCCTCCTCCTCCGCGGCCTGCTCGGTCTTCAACCGCTGCAGGACCTTGTTCACGACCGACTGCGCGCTCACCTTGCCCGACCCGAGCGCGAGGTAGAAGTCCTCGGCCTTCTTGAAGTTCATGTCGCGGATGACTTCCGCGAGCACGGCCGAGCCGGCGAGCTTGCGGTACGGGAGCTTCGCGGCCTTCAGCGACCCCTCGAGCGCCTCGCGTCCCTTCTGCTCCTGATCCTCGCGCGTCTCTCGCGAGAACCACTGCCGGATCTTGTTCCGCGCGCGCGAGGACGCCGCCAGCGACAGCCAGTCGCGCGACGGCCCACGCCCCGCCTTGGAGGTGAGGATCTCGACGAAGTCGCCGTTCTTGAGCCGGTAGTGCAGCGGCACGATGCGCCCGTTGATCTTCGCGCCGACGGTGCGGTGCCCGACGTCCGTGTGCACTGCGTACGCGAAGTCGATCGGCGTCGCGCCCGTCGGCAGCGTCTTCACCTCGCCCTTCGGGGTGAACACGTACACCTCGTCGTCGACCAGGTCGCTCAGGAACGCGCGCTTGAACTCGCCGGGCTCGTCGATCGTCTCCGGCTGCGCCTCCATCAGCTGGCGCACCCAGGTCTGCCACGCCTCGTCCGACTTCGGGCGCCGCTTGCCCTTGTAGCGCCAGTGCGCGGCGATGCCGAACTCGGCGGTCTCGTGCATCTCGCGCGTACGCACCTGGATCTCGAGCGGCCGACCCTCCGGTCCGATCACCGTCGTGTGCAACGACCGGTAGCGGTTGAACTTCGGCATCGCGATGTAGTCCTTGAAGCGACCGGGCATCGGCTTCCACAATGAGTGGATCAGCCCGAGCGCGCCGTAACAGTCGCGCGTCCCCTCGTCCCCCGAGCGCTCGACGATCACGCGCATGGCCGTGAGGTCGTAGATCTCGTTGAACTCGCGGCCCTTCTTCGCCATCTTGTCGTAGATGGAGTAGAAGTGCTTCGCGCGGCCTGAGATCTCGGTCGGGACGTCGACCTTGTTGAGCTCGAGCTGCAGGATGCGCGCCGCTTCGGAGACGTGGCCTTCGCGGTCAGCGCGCCGCTCGGTCACCATCGCCTTGATCTCCTCGTACTTGCGCGGGTGCAGCGTCTCGAACGCAAGATCTTCCAGCTCCCACTTGAGCGCGTGGATGCCGAGCCGGTGCGCGAGCGGCGCGTACACCTCGAGCGTCTCCTTCGCCTTCTGCACCTGCTTCTGCTTGCCGAGGTACTCGATCTCGCGCAGGTTGTGCAGGCGGTCGGCGAGCTTGATCAGGATCACGCGCACGTCCTCGGCCATGGCGATGATGAGCTTGCGGTAGTTCTCCGCCTCCGCCTGCTCGCGGCTCTGGAACTGCACGCGCGTCAGCTTCGTGACGCCCTCGACGAGCTTGGCGATCTCCTCGCCGAACTCGGCGCGCACGTCGTCCAGCTGAACGTCCGTGTCCTCGACGACGTCGTGGAGCAGCGCGGCCGCGATCGTCTCGTCATCGAGCTGGAGCTGCGCGCAGATCTTCGCCGCACCCCAGGGATGAAGGACGAAGTCCTCGCCGGAGCGGCGCTGCTGCCCCTCGTGGGCGTCGGCGGCGAATAGGAAGGCCCGCGTGATCAGGTCCCGGTCGACGTCGGGGTTGTACGCCGAGACGTCCGCAATCAGCTCGTCAATGAGCTCCTGATGCTGTTCGTGAGTCTCAAGGACGGCCATATACCCAGTGTACTCCGCGCGTTTCGGGCTCCCTCCCCCGTCTCAGTGGCGTAACTCAAGTGGAGGAATGGCCGTTCCGATGGTGAAAGGGAGTCGCCCATGGCCTGGTACAGACGCCGTCGAGAACGCCGAGCCGCCACGCGCGTTGCGCGTTTGCTGGTCGCCTTGAACGCCGCTAGCTCAGGCCTCCGAACGTCTCCGGCGGATAGACGGCTTGCCCTTTCAGCGACGCGTCGTAGGCGCGTAGCAGCCTGATCAGGAAGAACTGCGGGCCGCGCGCTGACGGCGGCGGCTCGATGCCGTGCGCGTCCGCGCGCGTGAAGCCGAAGCGCCCGTAGTACGCCGGGTCGCCCTCGAGCAGGAGCAGCGGCTCGCCGCGCTCGTCGGCGAGGCGGATCGTCTCGCGCATGAGTGCGCTCCCGATGCCGCGGCGCTGGTGCGACGGCAGCACTGCGAGCGGTCCGACCTGCAGAACACGTCGCATGCCTGGCACCACGTCCACGTAGCTCGAAATGACATGTCCCAGGGACTGTCCCTGAGACACGGCCACGAGGGACAGGTCGGGAACGAAGCGGTCGGACGCGCGGATCGCGCCGACGAGTCGGCTCTCGACCGTCTCGCCAAAGGCTTCGTCGTTGATCCTGCGGATGTCGTCGTGGTCGGCGCCGGTCTCAGCGCGGATCTTCACGCCGCGCGGAGAAGTGCCGGCTCGGCGAGCAGCGCGCGAAACATCTCGGACTCGAGCGGATGGCGTTTCGGGCCGCCCGTCTCGATGTCGAGCTCGTCGAAGATCGCCTGCGCTTGCGGGTCGCGCGTGCCGGCCTGCCACTGTGACCGCAGCCACGCGTACACCTCGTCGAAGCGGTCGTCCGCGTCGAACACGCGCCGGACGACCAGCTGCGGCGCGACCGTCCCGTTCCAGCGGTTCTCCTGCAGCCGGAACGCGACGTCGTAGCGGCCGACGCGCCGGTAGCGGTCGAGTTGCGTCCCCTGTCCGAAGGCAATCGCACCGCCGGCGTCGCGTCCGTCGCGGTGGACGCGGAAGCGCAGGTGCTTACCGTCGCCGACGGCGGCGAGATCGCCGAGCTCGCAGCCCGGCGCGAGCAGCGTCACGTCGGGATTCCCGAGCCCGAACGGTGCCAGCCGCCGCAGCTCCTCACACAGGTCGAGTGTCAGCTTCGCGTCGCGCGGAAGCACCGCGTCGACGGTCGTCGTCGGCACGAGATCGTCCGCGGCGAGCAGCCCTTCGGCCTGCTCCGCGAACGCGTCGCCGAACGGCTCGATCCACTCGGGCAGGATCGACAGCCCCGCCGCCGCGCGGTGGCCGCCGAAACGATGCAGAAACTGCGCGCATGCAGCGAGCGCGCCGTGGAGATCGAAGGACGGAATCGAGCGGCCGGAGCCCTTCCAGAGCCCTTCGCCGCCCGCGAGCAACACGACCGGGCGGTGGTAACGCTCGACCAGCCGCGAGGCGACGATGCCGATCACGCCCTCGTGCCAGTCCTCTCCCCAGACGACGTACGCCTTGCGGCGGCGCCTCGCTTCCGGCCACTCCTCGACCTGCGCGATCGCAGCGCGCAGGATCTTGTCTTCGACGGCCTGGCGGTCGCGGTTCAGCTCTTCGAGCCGGATGGCGAGGCGCCGAGCTTCCTCGCGGTCCTCGGTGAGCAACAGCTCGAGCGCCGCGCGGGGATGGCCGAGCCTCCCGGCCGCGTTGATCCGCGGCGCGAGCCGGAAGCCGACCTGTCCCGTGTCGACCGTCGCCGGATCGACATGTGCGACGCGCATCAACGCCTGCAGGCCCGGCTTCTGTGTGCGCGCGAGCGCGCGCAGGCCGCCGATCGTGAGCGTGCGGTTCTCGCCGAGCAAGGGAACGACGTCGGCGATCGTCGCGAGCGCGACGAGATCGAGGTGCCGGCGGAGGACGTCGGAGTCGGCGCCGAGCAGTGCCTCGCCGAGCTTGAATGCGACGCCCGTGCCGCACAGTTCCTTCGTCGTGACGACCGGGCAGTCCGGCAGCTCGTCGCCGGGACGGTGATGGTCGGTGACGATCACGTCCAGGCCGAGCTCGCGGGCGCGTCGAACCTCGTCCACGGCGGTGATGCCGCAGTCGACGGTGAGCACGAGCCCACAGCCTTCGCCGGCAAGGCGTTCGAGCGTGTCGCCGCTGACGCCGTAACCCTCGTCGAACCGGCTCGGCAGGTGCCACTCCACGTCGGCGCCCAGCGCACGGAGGACGAGAACCGCGAGCACCGTTGCGCAGATCCCGTCGACGTCGTAGTCGCCGTGGACGCAGATCCGCTCGCCGGCGGCGACGGCGGCGCGAATCTGCTCCACCGCAGCCCTCATGTCACCGAGCAAAAACGGATCGTGCAGCGGCTGCTCGCCGGCCAGAAAGGCACGTGCCTCGTCGGGGTCGCCGTAGCCGCGCCGGACGAGCACGCTTGCCGTGATCTCGCTTAGGCCGAGCTCCCGGGCGAGCGAGTCGGCCTGCCGGTGCGGGCACGGACTGATCGTCCAGGTGCCCTCAGACATCGACGACTACCGTAGGAAGGGTGTCGGACGACACGAGCCTGCGCGACGAGTTCCTGCTCGACCCCGACGTCACGTTTCTGAACCACGGCTCGTACGGCGCGTGCCCGCGCGCCGTCTTCGAGCGCTACCAGGAGTGGCAGCTCGAGCTCGAACGGCAGCCGGTGCTGTTCCTGGCGCGCCGCATCGAGCCTTTGCTGGCGGAAGCGCGTGCGGCGCTGGCCGCGTACGTGGGCTGCGACGCGGACGATCTCGTCTTCGTCCCGAACGCCACCGCCGGCGTGAACGTGGCCGCGTGGCCGTCGGGCCTGCGGGCCGGCGACGAGGTGTTGACGACCCACCTCGAGTACGGCGCGCTCGACCTGGCGTGGGAGCACATCTGTGGCGACTTCGGTGCGCGCTACGTCCGCGCGCCGATCTCGCTGCCGCTGACGAGCCCGGAGGAGATCGTCGAGACGATCTGGGCCGCCGTCACGCCGCGGACGCGCGTCCTCTTCCTCAGCCACCACACGTCGTCGACGGCGCTGACGCTCCCCGTCGCCGAGCTCTGCCGGCGGGCGCGCGAGCGCGGCATCCGCACCGTCGTCGACGGTGCGCACGTCCCCGGCCACCTGCCGCTGAACCTGCGCGAGCTGGACGTCGACTTCTACGCCGGCAACTGTCACAAATGGCTGTGCGCGCCGAAGGGCGCGGGCTTTCTGTACGTCCGCCGCGACCTGCAGCGCGATGTCCACCCGATCGTGCTGAGCTGGGGCTACGAGGGCGACGACCCGAGCTTCCGCGCGCGGCACGAGAAGCAGGGAACACGGGACCCCTCCGCATACCTGACCGTTCCGGCCGCGATCGAGTGGCAGCGCGAGCACGAGTGGGACACCGTCCGTGCGCGCTGCCACGCGCTGGCGCGCCGTGCCGCCGACGAGCTCGGCCTCCCACCGCTCGTGCCAGGCACGCGACATGACCTCTACGGACAGATGGTGGCGCTGCGACTTCCCGCCGATGCGCCCGCGGACCTGCAGGAGCGCCTCTACGACGAGCACCGCATCGAGATCCCGGTCGCGGAGCACGACGGCGGCCGCCTGATCCGGCCGTCGTTCCAGGGCTACAACGACGCCGGCGACCTCGCGCGGCTCAAGGCCGCGCTCGCCGTGGTGCTCTAACTACGCCGCGTACGCGAACGGATGCCGGAAGACGTCGAGCGCCTTCTCGGCCGGGGCGTGGACCTCGAAGCTCTTTCCCGAGCGGCTGTCGGCAACCGCGACCAGCAGCCGGTTGGTGTTGCGGCTCCAGAGTAGGGAGACCTCGATCCCATCCGCGGAGCGATGGTCAAGCTCGGTGAAGGAGAAGTCCATGTCCATGAATGTCCCACGCATCGGGTGATGCGGCCACCGAGCAGACCCCCGTTATGGGGTACGGGAGACCCCCTATTCGTGGGGGAGGTTGACGCCCAGAAGCGTGAGGACGACAAGCAGCGCGAGGAACGCGGCCGTGCCGGCGGCGATCAGCCGCGGGTGGCGACTGCGCCGCAGCGAGTCAAAGCCGATGCGGCCCCAGAAGATCACGAGTCCGGTCACCGCCCCGAGCCCGATCACGAGCACAGGGGCGAGCAAGGCCGCCCGCTGAAACGAGAGATCGGTGGCCCAGACGGCCACGACGACAAGCGCCGTCACCGCCACGGATGCGGCCAGCAACCGGATGCTCACAGGGCCACAGGCTATGCTCGAAGACGTGGTGGAGGCGAACTACGTCTCGGGCGACGACTACATCATCGAGTTCCAGGACCATCGCTTCGGCTTCAACGCGTCTGATTTCGAACAGCGCGTCACGGCAGCCGCGGTGAAGCTCGGCCTCGTCGCGGACAACGAGCTGGACGATGACGAGACGGCGGATCTTGTCGAGCTCGTATGGCGCGACTGGATCGACGAGCCACGGAGCGGGCTCGGCCGCTATCTCGTGCGCCACTGGGAGCGCGTCTCGCTCGTCGGCGGCGAGTCGCTCGTCTACTGGCTGAAGAAGCTCGTCTTCCGCAGCGCGTGGCTCGACCATCGCGTCAAGGAAGGCATCCTCGACATCGCCTGGGACGAGGAGCTCGCCGACTTCGCCTACCGCGATCCCAACGGCGACCGGGCGCTGCTGGAGCTCGCGCCCGTGCCGTCCTGGCACGACCTGCAGTTTCGCCGGTGATCCGCGCCGGCGTCATCGCCGGCTACCTCGCGGCGCTGCTCGCCGTCGACACGCAGGTCGACCTGCCCGGACAGCTCGTCCTCGGCGGGCTCACGTGGATTGCGTTGCTCGTTGCCGCGCGTCCGTTGCCACTCGAGCGGCGCGCGCAGGTCGCGGTCGTGATCGCTGCGGCGACGATCGCGGAGCTGACCGGGTCGATCCTCTGGGGCGTCTACCACTACCGCCTGCACAACCTGCCGACATTCGTGCCGCCCGCGCACGGCCTGGTCTTCATGGCCGGTCTCTCGCTCAGCCACGCGCTGCGGAACCGCGCGCGGCCGCTCGTGGTCGTTGCCGCCGCGATCGCGTCGGCCTGGGGTTTGCTCGGGCTGACCGTCCTGCCGCGAACGGACGCCGCCGGCGCGCTGGGCGTGCCGCTGCTGCTTGCCTTCCTCTGGCGCTCGCGCGCGCGCGCGGCGTACGCCGGCGTCTTCCTCGTTGTCGCCGCGCTCGAGCTCTACGGGACGGCGATCGGAACCTGGCGCTGGGAAGCGCAGCTCCCCGGTCTCGGCATCCCGAACGGGAACCCGCCGAGCGGCGTCGCCTCCGGATACGTCTGGTTCGACGTCATGGCGCTCCTGCTCGCTCCCCGCCTGCTCGCCCTGGCGGAGCGGACCTGGCCGTTGCGGCACCGTCTCCTGCCTGGCACCGGACGCGTCTAAAAGGGCCGCGGCTGAGCCGGACACGCGGCGGCCGCAGAGAAGTCTCCGCGGCCGCCTTCGGAGGATGTGAGCTGCGGCCCCTCACGATCCTCCTGGGACTCACAGTTGTGCCGAATAGGTCTTTTGGCACTCCCCCGGGAGGGTGAAGTGAAGCGGCCGGATGAACCACCCAAAGGGGGTCGAATCAACCACCCCGGGGGAGCGATATTCACTCACGTACCACCTGTCCTCAACGCTCTGCACTGCGGCCGAGCGAGCCCCGACAATCTGCGGCACTGCGGCCGGGGCCGGACTTCTAAAAGCGAGGCCTATGCGGCGGGCCTCGCTTTTTTTTGTACGGCACTGAGGCCTCGCTCAGCGTCCTGCTCAGGTGGTGTTGGCGGGTAGCGCGAACCCTGGTTTGCGGTCCTCGTCTGCCGGGCCGAGTGTGATTCGCCTTATCGCGCCGATCGGGACGATCAGCTGGTTGCCGTCGGGAACGGTCAGCGTCAGAAAGCCGTAGCCGGGCTCGCTCGAGATCGACTGCAGCGCCAGGCGCTCGCCGTCCCAGAGCTCCACCTCGACGTGCGAGCGCTCCGCCGAGTGGGTTGCGGTGTACTGCTCGATCTGCCGGTGGACGCGAATGACGAAGTCCTCGAGCGACGGCTCGGCTGCGCCCGGCACCCACAGGTCGGGGCTCAAAACAGCTTGGCGTCCGGCGCACGAGCAGCGCCGACATGCTCGCGGCCGAGCTCCGTGACGACGCGGCCGCGCGGGGTGCGCTGCAGGAAGCCGAGCTGCAGCAGGTACGGCTCGTAGACGTCCTCGATCGTGTCGGGCTCCTCGCCGAGCGTAACCGCGAGCGTGGAGAGGCCGACCGGCCCGCCGCCGAACTTGTGCAGGATCGCGCCGAGCAGGTCGCGGTCGATCCGCTCCAGCCCGATCGCGTCGACCTCCAGCAGCTCGAGCGCCTCGCTCGCGACGGCGTTCGTGATCACGCCGTCGTGCTTCACCTGGGCGACGTCGCGCACGCGCCTCAGGATGCGGTTCGCGATCCGGGGCGTCCCGCGCGAGCGGCGCGCGACCTCGTCGGCCGCGGCGTCCTCGATCTCCACGTCGAGGATCCGCGCCGAGCGCCGGACGATCGTCCCGAGCTCGGCCGGCTCGTAGTAGTCGAGCCGGAACGTCATCCCGAAGCGGTCGCGCAGCGGCGTCGTCAGCAGGCCGGTGCGCGTGGTGGCGCCGACGAGCGTGAACGGCGGCAGGTCGAGCGTCAGCGTGCGCGCCGCGGGTCCCTGGCCGACGATGATGTCGAGCCGAAAGTCCTCGAGCGCCGGATAGAGAATCTCTTCGATCGCGCGGTTCAATCGGTGGATCTCGTCGACGAACAGCACGTCGTGCCGCTCGAGCCCGGTCAGGATCGCGGCCATGTCGCCCTTGCGCTCGAGCGCCGGGCCGGCGACGCAGCGGATGCCGACGCCGAGCTCCTGACGGACGATGTGGGCGAGACTCGTCTTGCCGAGCCCGGGCGGGCCGACGAGCAGGACATGGTCGAGCGCCTCGTCGCGCGCCTTGGCGGCGGTCAGCGCGATCGTCAGCTGGTCCTTGATCCGCTCCTGGCCGACGAACTCCGCCAGGCGGCGCGGCCGCAGCGACTCCTCGAGAACCTCCTCCTCGGGGACGACCGCCGGCGCCAGGATCGTCGACGAAGTCGGCGCGGTCATCTCAGGCAGCCTTCAACGCCTGCCGTACACGTTCCTCCGGCGGCAGCCCGGGATCGACCACCGCAAGCGCCTGCTCCGCCTCGCCCACGGAGTAGCCGAGCTCGACGAGCGCGTCGCGCGCGACCAGGTGCGGTTGCGTTCCACCGGCGGAGGAGATCGGGACGGGCGCGTCGCCGAGTTTCTCCTTCAGCTCCAGCACGATGCGCTCCGCCGTCTTCTTGCCGATCCCCGGGATCGCCTGGAACCGTGCCGTGTCCTCGAGGACGATCGCACGCCGCAGCTCCGCGGCCGGCGAGCCGGACACGATCGCGAGCGCGACCTTCGGCCCGACGCCGTTGACGGACAGCAGCTGCACGAACAGCTCGCGCTCCGCCGGCTCGGCGAAGCCGTACAGCTGCAAGGCGTCCTCGCGGACGTGCAGGTACGTGTGGAGCGCGACCTCCGCGGCTCCGTCCGCCTTGCGCACTGCCGACGGCGTCGCGGCAACGACGTAGCCAACTCCGCCGACGTCGATGACGAGACCCTCGGGCGTGTTCGCGACCGGGCGTCCACGCAGGCGCGCGATCACCCGGCGATCCTCAGGAGCGGCGGCGCCAGTGCGTGGCAGATCGCGACCGCCAGCGCGTCGGCCGCGTGCGAGGGCGTCGGCTCAGCCTCGAGCGCCAGGATCACCTTGACCATCTTCTGCACCTGGCGCTTCTCGGCCCGGCCGTAGCCGCAGACAACCTGCTTCACGCGCGCCGGCGGATACTCAGCGCACTCGATGCCGGCGCTCGCGGCCGCGACCATGACGGCTCCGCGGGCCTGCCCGACGAAGAGCGCGGTGCGGGCGGCGGCGCCGACGAAGGACTCCTCGAGCGCGACGGCATCGGGCCGGTGCTCCGTGATGAGCCCGGCCACCCCGTCGAAGATCGTCTTCAGGCGCAACTCGGGGCGTTCCGCGGCGGACGTTTTCCACCACCCGTGGTCGATGCCGCTGAGGCGCCCGCCGCTTTCTTGGACGATGCCGTACCCGCAAGAAGCCGTCCCCGGATCGATGCCGATGACCTTCACGGTCAGAGGTTAGGCAGCGACCCGGACGTCTCCTCCCCTCTTCGCTGCGCGATGCAAGCCCGAACATACCTTTTACAAAGCAGCCTGAAAAGCTGCCAAATCAGCGTTAGCACGGTGGTTTGGGCAGATCGATACACGGCGACAATCAGAAAATGCAGATCCGAAAAGTGATCCAACGCCATTTCCGGCGGTCGGCCGAGGGCGTCGAGCTCGTTGGAGACGTCAATGCGGCGATCTCGGCCAACGTGGGAGAACGGTCCTCGACAACTCACGTGTCGAGTCGCAGCGGCGTCTCGGCGCACTCGCAGGACAAAGGGGAGAGACATGACCAAACGCAAGGCAGCAGAGGAACGGCCCGAGGAGCTCAGCGAGGAGGAGCTCCAACAGGCGGACGGTGAGCCGCTGCCGGACCGGGAGGCCATGAGCGCCATCCGGCCGCTACCCGTTCCGGCCATGCCCGAGCCGCCAATCGACTGGGAGTAACGAAAGGAGCAGCACATGGGCAAGCAGTCATCCGAGTACAGGCAGCTGACCCGCGACGAGCTCTCGCAGCTCGCGGGCGAGGAGCTGCCCGAGCGGGCCGCGATGTCGCTCGTGAACGCGAACATCGCGATCCCCGTGAACGCCGCCATCGCGGCGAACGTCCTTTCGGACAACGCGATCGCCTACGCGAACGCGGCACAGACGACACCGATCGACCAGGGCAACCCGTAAGGAGGAGAGCATGGGTAGCAAGCAGGAGCAGTACAAGCAGCTCACGCGCGAGGAGCTCAACGCGCTCGCGGGCGAGGAGCTGCCGGAGCGCGCGGCGATGTCGCTCATCAACGCGAACGTCGCGGCCCCGATCAACGCAGCAGTCGCGCTGAACGTCCTCAGCGACAACTCGGCGGCAATCGCGAACGCAGAGCAGACCGCGAACATCACGCAGTCGAACTAGGGAAAGGAGCGAACCCGCATGGGCAAGAAGTCCCAGGAGTACAGGCAGCTCACGCGCGAGGAGCTGAACGCGCTCGCCGGTGAGGAGCTGCCCGAGCGCGCGGCCATGTCGCTGATCAACGCGAACGTGGCCGCCCCGATCAACGCTGCCATCGCGGCGAACGTCCTCTCGGACAACTCCGTCGCCTACGCCAACGCGGTCCAGTCGGGCGACATCACCCAGAGCAACTAGCGATGGGCAAGTCGCGCGAATACAAGGCACTCACCCGCGAGGAGCTGAACGCGCTCGCGGGCGAGGAGCTGCCGGAGCGAGCGGCCATGTCGCTGATCAACGCGAACGTGGCAGCGCCGGTCAATCTCGCCGCCGCGCTCAACGTGGCGAGCGACAGCTCGATCGCGTACGCAAACGCGCAGCAGAACGTCGACATCACGCAGAGCAACTGAGCTGCGGATGAACGCGTTGACGTGAGGGGCGGACATTCTCCGCCCCTCACTCGTCTCTGACCGAACATGAGCGACGACACGACGACAACCGTCAGCGAGGACGCCGAGACCGAAGTCCTGCCGGTCGCCGACCAGGCGCCGCTGTCCGACAGCGCACCCACGGAGAAGCCCCGGCTCGCCCGTGGAATCGACCTGATCGGCAAGTACGAGGGCTCGGGTTTCAAGGATCCGCCCTACATCGCCCGCCGCTCCGACGGCCAGGTGATCCAGCTGGCGCCGCTGCTGTACCTGATCGCCGAGCTGGCGAACGGCCGGCGGACGAACGAGGAGATCGCAGCGGCGGTCAGCGAGGCGATCCAGCGCGGCGTGAGCGCCGACAACGTGCGCCAGCTCGTGGACGAGCGCCTGCGCCCGCTCGGGGTGATCGTCCCGGCGGACGGCTCCGAGCCGGAGCTGCGAAAGGCGGATCCGCTGCTGGCGCTGAAGCTGCGCGCCGCGCTCGTGCCCGAACGCGTCGTCAACGCGATCACGAAGGTTTTCAAGCCGCTGTTCTTCCCGCCGGTGGTCGTGACGGTCCTGGCCGGCCTCGTCGCGCTCGACGTCTGGCTGTTCGCCTACCACGGCGTCGCGCAGTCGCTGCGCCAGGTGCTGTACAGCCCGGCGCTGCTGATGCTGATGCTCGGACTCGTCGTCCTCTCCGCGGCCTTCCACGAGTGCGGCCACGCCACCGCGTGTGCCTACGGCGGCGCACGGCCGGGAGTGATGGGCGCCGGCCTGTACATCGTCTGGCCGGCGTTCTACACCGACGTGACGGACGCGTACCGCCTCGGCAAGGGCGGCCGCCTGCGCACGGATCTCGGCGGCGTGTACTTCAACGTGGTCTTCATGCTGGCCACGGCCGGCGTGTACGCGTTGACGGGCTACGAGCCGCTACTGCTCGTGATCCCGTTCATGCACCTCGAGATCCTGCACCAGTTCCTCCCTTTCATCAGGCTCGACGGTTACTACATCGTCAGCGACCTCACGGGCGTGCCCGACATGTTCGCCCGCATCCGCCCCACGCTCGCCAGCTTCGTGCCGTGGAGACGGACGAGCGACAAGGTCACGGAGCTGAAGCCGTGGGTGCGCGTCGTCGTGACCGCCTACGTCTTCACGGTCGTCCCGTTGCTGCTGTTCATGTTCGGGCTGATGCTGATCAACGCCCCGCGCATCGTCAGCACGGCCTGGGACTCGTTCTTCGTGCAGTACCACAAGGTGCAGCACGCGTTCAGCGGCGGCAGCGCGCTCACCGGGACGATCGGGATCCTCCAGATGCTGATCCTCATCCTGCCGGTGCTGGGCATCGCAGCCACCTGCTGGATGGTGTTCCGCCGGGTCTCCGGGGCCGTGTGGACGCGCACCGAGGGCATGCCGTCGGCACGCATCGCGTACGGGGTCGTGTCGTCGGCCGGCATCGCCGCGCTCGCGTACGTCTGGTGGCCGAATGGCAACTA
>Ga0209577_10004478_pt1 | contig 13142 bp, 10 predicted proteins | sample GraSoiAngelo_109_FD_185874 | JGI IMG/M metagenome (GOLD analysis project Ga0209577, IMG submission 185874) | Grasslands soil microbial communities from the Angelo Coastal Reserve, California, USA - 14_0903_12_20cm (SPAdes) (version 2) | ecosystem: Environmental > Terrestrial > Soil > Grasslands... | reverse complement strand
GAGGCCGATGCACGGCGACGCCTTGGGCAGCGTCACGCCGAACAGGTCGACGATGTTTCCTTCCGAGCGGCCCTGCCCGACCGGGTCGTATGTCAGGACGATGTAGCCGTCGGCGACCAGCTGCTCGGCGATCCAGTAATAGTGCTGCTGGATCGACGCGATGCCGTCGTTGAAGACGATGCCGGGGAAGCGTTTACCGGAGAAGCTGCTCGAACGAACGCACGTGTTCCATGCCGCGCGCGACGCGTACGACGCAGAGCCGATCGCCGGGCACGCGCCCTTCTTGAACGCGTTCGCCGGGATCCACAACGTACCGTCCATCACCAAGCCGCGCGAACCGATGACGCTCACCTCGCGCGCGACGCCCAAGCGGTACGGCGCGCGCCCGTTGCACGTGCCGTTCGTTGCGACGTAGTGCAGGGCCCAGCCGTCGCGCTGCTCGAGGCACGGGTATCGGAAGTACGCGGTGTCGGCTGTCGAGTCGACGTCGACGTCGAAGTCGCCCGGCGCGCGATTCTTCGTTTGCTCGCGCGTGTCGCCGAACGCGCCGTCGTGGTTCCAGTCGGGGCTGTATGCGGGGTCGCCCGCGTCCATGATGTGCGTGTACGGCGGGTCCGGTCGCATGTGCGCCAACGAGTCGATCACGACCTGCATCTGCTGCGCGGGCGAATCGCCGGCGTGCGCTTGCAGCTGCTCGAAGATGCGTTCGGCCGCGTCGGCCCACCCGGCGTCGAACGTGTACGTGCCGCTCGAGTTCTGGAAGCTTTGTTGCGTTCCGCCGAGCCAGTCGGGGAACGACGTGACCGGATACAGCGGGTCGTTCGCGCGCGCGAGCCCCGGCGCAACGAAGACGATGACGACGGCAAGGACGACGAGGGTTCTACGCATGGATTGCTGTATTCGGTTAGCCGGTGAAGGGTTCCTTCCCGAGCTGCTCGCGGATGGGACGGAACTCGGGCATGAGCATGTGTCTGCGCTGCCAGTTGGCGCCGTCGACCGTCAACGTTGCACCCGTTATGTACGCCGCATAGGGGGACGAAAGGAACGTCGCGGCCCAGCCCAGCTCGCGCGGCGCGCCCACGCGACCGGCCGGCTGTCGCTGGTCTTCGCCTTCGCCGCGCCCGGACACGCCCTTGATGTGCGCGACCTCATCCTCGTGCGGGAACAGGCCCGGCACCAAGCAGTTCACGCGGATCCCGTACGGCGCCCACTCGACCGCAAGCGTTTCCGTCATGTTCTTCACGGCCGCTTTCGCCGCGCTCGAATGCGCGAACCCCGGTCCACCGGTCCACGCATACGACGCGCCGATGTTGACGATGGAGCCCGGCGTCTTGGCGGCGATGTGACGCCGCCCGAACTCGCGCGAGCAGAAGAACGTTCCGTCCATCACGATCTGCGTCACCGCGCGCCATCCGTTCGGGCTGAGATCCTCGGCGGGAACGGGGAAGTTTCCGGCTGCATTATTGACGAGCGTCCCTGCAAGCCCGAGCGCATCTTCGACCGCGTCAAACGTCGCTTTGACTTGCTCCGCGTCGCGGATGTCGCAGGCCGCTGCGAAGGCCTTGCCGCCGGCTTGCTCGACGGCTTGGACGCCGGCCTTGCGATGTTCGGGGTCGCGACTGACGATCGCGACGGAAGCACCGAGGCGCGCGAACTCAACCGCGATGGCCTTGCCCAAGCCGGTACCGCCGCCGGTGACGATCACGACCCCGCCGTCGAACGTCCCCACCGGGAGCGCCGACGCGCCTTCGGGCGGGGGAGGCAGCAGGCCGCTCACGTTGCCGCCGCGTACAGGTTCCACGTGCCGGGAACACCTTTCAGCTCGCGCGCCCCCCGTTCTTCGAATTCGATGCCCGCGCCGATGACAAGGTCCTTCACGGTCGACGACACGAGGATCTCGCCGGGCTTCGCGTTGGACATCACCCGCGACGCGACGTGGACCGCGATGCCGCCGATATCTTCCCCGCGGAGCTCGATTTCGCCGACGTGCAAGCCTGCGCGGATCTCGATGCCAATTCGGTGAGCGTCTTCGCGAATCGCGCTCGCGCAGTTGACTGCCTTTCCGGGGCCGTCGAAGGCGGCCAGGAACCCATCGCCGGTCGTCTTGATCTCTCGTCCTCGGTAGCGTTCAAGCGCGCCTCGGATCATTCGATCGTGCGCGTCGAGAAGATCTCTCCATCGCCGGTCTCCGACCGCGGCCGCGCGCTCCGTCGACGAGACGATGTCGGTGAAGAGTACCGTCGCTAGGACGCGATCGGCACCGATCGTCACCTCCGTCTTCGCGGCCCCTAGGAAATCTCGGATCTCCTTGACGAAGAGGTCTTGATTGTCGCCTGCGAAAGGAAAGTGATCCAGTCCAGGGATCTCGACATAGCGCGCATCCGTGATGTTGTCCGCGAGAAATCGACCGTGCGATACGGGGAAGAAGCGATCACCACGCCGATGGATCACCAACGTCGGCACACGGATCGAAGCGAGAACGCTTCGCACGTCGAGATCCGCGGCGAGCGTGAAGACTTTCTTCGCCGTTGCTCGGGGAACGGCCAGCCGCTCGTATTTCGCTTGAAGCGCGCGCAACTTCTCGTCGTCTGCTAACGAGGGCGACGTCAGCCGGTTCTGATCGCCCGTCCCCCAAACCCGAAGCCACCACTCGGTGCCTCGTGCATTCATCTCTTCGGGGAACCCGATGGGGTAGTCCGGAGCAACCTTCATGCGCGCCGACGAGCCCAGCAAGATCAACCCCGAGACTCGTTCAGGGTGAGCGGCGGCGAAGAGCATCGCCATCATGCCGCCGAAGTCATGCGCGACCAGGGCGGCGCGCTCGACGCCAGCAGCGTCGAGGACGGCGCCGAGCGTATCCATCCACTCTTCGAGGGTCGTCGAACGATCGCCGGGCAGCGGATCGGACGAGCCTGTGCCCGGCATATCGAACTGAAGCACGCGTCCGAGCTCGGCGAGGCTCGAGAGCCAAGGGTGGATGGTCGGGAAATCCCAGATGAGATCGACCGACCACGACCAGTTCGACACGTACATCAGATCGACCGGCCCGTCCCCGAACTGCTGATACGCGATCTGGACGTCGCCGAAGTCGGCGTACTTGGTTTCCGGCGTGTTCACGCCGCTAGCGTGCCACGACGAGGGCGTCCAACGCGACCGCGCCCTTAGGCAACGCGACGAGGGGATTGATGTCCAGCTCCGCGATCTCGTTCGAGAGGTCCATCGCCAGCCGCTGCACCTTCATGATGGTCTTCGCCAGCGCGCTCAGGTCGGCCTTCGCCGCGCCGCGCGCGCCCTGCAGGAGTGGGAATGCCTTGATCTCGGCGATCATCCGGCGCGCTTCGTCGATGTCGAAGGGAGGAACGCGGAAGGTCACGTCCCGATAGACCTCGACGGCGACGCCGCCGAGACCGAACATGATCGCGGGGCCGAACAAGTCGTCCTGCACGACGCCGACGACGGTCTCAACGCCGCCCGTGATCATCTCGCTGACGAGCATGCCTTCGAGCGTTGCGTTGCCGGCCCGTTCCGTGAGATGCGCGTACGCCTCTCGGACCGCTTTGTCGTTCGCCAACCCCACCTTTACAAGGCCGAGCTCGCTCTTGTGGAGTAGGTCGGGCGAGACAGCCTTCATCACGACCGGGTAGCCGATCGCGCGCGCGGCCTTCACCGCGTCGCCGGCGCGATTCACGAGGATGTCGTTCGTTACCGGGATGCCGTAGGCGCGGAGCACTTCTTTCGAGGCGTGCTCAGACAGATTGACACCCGGCCTCAAGAAGGATCTGGCCGCCTTGGCCGAGGCGGCCTCTCGTCCTGGGACCGTCTCGAATGTTGGTTGATATCTCGACTGGAAGTCGTGGTAGTCGAGGTAGGCCTTCACCGCGGTCAAGCAATTCCGCGCCGATCGGAAGAGTGGAACCTGCGACTTCAACAACGTCTCGCGGTAGCCCTCTTCGTCTGCCGTTGGGGAACCCCAGATGACGCACACCGGCTTGTCCGTCTTGCTCGCCGCGTCCACCAGGTCGCGCGCGAGCTTGTCGCTGATCGGCGAGAAGCTTCCGGCGACCGGCGCGATCAGCACGCCGACGTTCGGGTCGTTCAGGATCGCTTCCAGGATCTTCGGGCCGCGCTCGTCGCCGGTCGCGATACCGCCGGAGTCCACTGGGTTGCTCACGCGCAAGAATCCCGGGATCCATTCGCGCAGCTTCGCTTGCGTCTCTTTCGTCAGCTCGGGCAACTCCAGTCCCGTCGCGGCAGCCCAGTCCGCCATGTGCGCGCTCGTTCCGCCGGAGATCGAGTAGATGCACACGCCGCGCGCGGAAGGCTGCTCGGCGCGCGCGAACATCGCTGCGACGTCGGCCAGCTCGTCCAATCCGTCCACGCGCGTGATGCCATACTGCTTGAAGACCGCCGATGTGATCGCGTCGCTTCCGGCCAGGTGCCCGGAGTGCGACTGCGCCCAGGACCGCCCGATATCGCTGCGTCCGACCTTGATCATGACGATCGGCAGCCGATTTCGAGCAGCCTCGTCCGCCGCCAGCATCAGGGTGCGGCCGTCCTTGAAGCCTTCGAGGTAGCACGCGATCGCGCCGATGTTCGGCTGCTTCGCGTAGTGCGCGATGAAGTCTGCGGATTCGAGGTCTGATTCGTTTCCGGTCGGCGCCCACCCGGCGAGCGCGATCCCGTTCTGCTGCGCCTGGTAGATGGGCCGGCCTTGGTGTCCGCTCTGCGTGATCAGCGCGATGCGCTTGCCGGGAAGGTCTTCGCGGAACGGTTGGAAGCTGTTGAGCGGCGTGTTGGGACCGAGGACGTGCACGTCGCTCGACGCGATCAGGTCCTCCAGCTCCGTTTGGCGCGCGCCGCCGTCACCGCCCGTCTCGGCGAAGCCCGCGGTGAAGATCACGACGTAGGGGATCCCCGCTTTGATCGCGTCGCGCAGCGCATCGGCGGCGTTCGCCGTGATCACGACGGCGACGTCGACCTCGCCGGGGATATCGCCCAGGGATGGGTAGCACTTCTCGCCGTCGACGGTCTCTCGGTTGGGGTTCACCGGGATCACGCGACGGCCGAGCTGGTCCGACCAGCCTTTCACCATGCGCCAGTTGAGCGCGCTCTGGCTGGTCGGGGAGTCGGACGCGCCGACCACGGCGATCACCTTGGGGCGGAGCAGCCGCTCGAGATCGAGGTCGCGAAGCGCGACGGGACGGCCGGTGACGTCGGTCTTCACGGAACCCCCGGGGTCGTGGCAGAAATCTGACGGTGCGTCAGGTCGCATCGTATCATCGGGCCCCATGGCCTTCGAAGCCTCGATCGACCGCATGCAGAGCGTCGCCGAGCTGTTGCGCGCGCGCGCGGCTGCTCATCCGGATCGCGACTTCCTGTGGTGCGACGCTGAGCGTTGGACGTACGCCGAAACGGACCGGCGTACCGATGCGGTGGCGGCCGGGCTGGCCGAGACCGGCGTTGCCGCCGGCGACCGCGTCGCGGTGATCTCGTCGAACCGGCCCGAGATGCTGGAGCTGTTCTTCGCGCTGGCGAAGCTCGGCGCGATCCACGTGCCACTCAACGTCTTCTTGAAAGGCGACTTCCTCCGGTACCAGCTGCAGGACTCGCAAGCGTCGACGCTGGTCGCCGACGCGGCAGGGTTGCAAGCGGTGAACGCCGTCCTCGACGACGTGCCCGAGCTGAAGCGGATCGTCTTGCTGGACGACAACGGCGGGGGCGCGATCCCGTACGCGCGCGTCCGCGCGTCGCGCGCACCGGTCCCGCAGGCGGAGCTCGCGCGCGCGAGCCTGATGGCGATCATGTATACGTCGGGCACGACCGGCATGCCGAAGGGCTGCATGCTGCCCCACGGCTGGTACCTGAACACGCCGAAGTCGTCGAAGCACATGATGGGGTACGGCGAAGGCGACGTTCTCGAGACCGCGCTGCCGCTGTTCCACGCGTGGGCGCAAGGCATGGTGATGGGCGCGCTGTACAACGGGCTGCGCGCGGTGATCGAAACGCAGTTCTCGCCTGCCACGGTGGTGCAGCGGTGGAAGGAGACCGGCGCGACCGTGTACGCGGGCGTCGGGATGATGGGGATGGCGATGCTCGCGATGCCGGAGTCTCCGTCCGATCGCGACCACACGGTGCGATGCACGCTCATGCTGCCCTTCGCGCCGGACGAACAGCGCCGGTTCGAAGAGCGCTTCGGCCTGACGCTGCTTTCGCAGATGTACGGGCAGACCGAGGGCGGTGCGATCACGTTCAACGCGCTGAGCGAAGAGCGGAAGTACGGCACGATCGGCAAGCCGTCGCCGTTCTACGACCTGCGGCTGGTCGACGACGACGACAAAGAGGTCGCGCGCGGCGAGGTCGGGGAGATCGCCATCCGCCCGCGGGAGCCGTACGGGATGTACCTCGGCTACTGGCGCAAGCCCGAGGCGACGATCGAAGCGTGGCGGAACCTTTGGCACCACACCGGCGACCAAGGCCGGATGGACGACGACGGTTTCATCACCTTCGTCGACCGCAAGAAGGACGCGATCCGCCGCCGCGGCGAGAACGTCAGCAGCGTCGAGGTCGAGATCGCGATCCAGCGCCATCCGAAGGTCGCCGAGGTCGCGGTGCACGCGGTGCCGTCGGAGATCTCGGAAGACGACATCAAGGCGTGCATCGTCGTCGTTCCCGGCGACGCGCCGACCCCGGACGAGCTCTTCGACTTCTTCAAGCAGAAGCTGCCCTACTTCGCCGTGCCGCGCTACGTGGAGATCGTGCCCGAGCTGCCCCGCAACGCGACGCTCCGGGTCATGAAGCACCTGCTGCGCGCGCGCGGCGTGACGCCGGAGACGTGGGACTTCGAGAAGTTGGGCCTGACGGTCGCGCGCGACGAGCGCCGCTAAGCGCAGGTGTTGTCACGGGAGCATGAAATAAGCGCATTTCATGACAACACCACGATGGCTTAGCTCTTACGCGCGGCCGTAGGCCGCTCTGGTTTTTGCGTGCGCGCGCTCCATACGTAATCCAGGAACCGTTCGACCGCGCGCACGACGTGCGCGCTTCGGATCGACGGGAACACGTCGAATGCGTGTTGCGTGCCGGGCAGCTCGGCGTAGACGACCGGCGAATGAGAGACCGCGCGCAGCCGCTCGACGAAATGGCGTGGTTCGGCGACCGGCACCAACGAGTCGTGCTTGCCGTGGATCACGAAGAACGGCGGCGCATCGGCTCGGACGCGATGGAGCGGGGACGCCTTCACGTAGTCCTCGCGGCTCTCTGAGAGCTTCTTCTTCATCACGATCGGCTCCAGCAAGAACCAGATGCGCCCCTTGACGGCCGGGATACCGGCGTCGTTCGTGAAATCCAGCACCCCGTAGAACGGGACGCACGCGTCTACCGACGTGTCGGCGTCTTCGAAGCCGGGCTGGTACTCGGGGTCGTTCGGCGTCAGCGCCGCGAGCGCCGAGAGGTGCCCTCCTGCCGAGCCGCCGGCGATCGCGATGAAGTTCGGGTCGCCGCCGAACTCTTCGGCGTGCTCGCGAACCCACGCGATCGCCTTCTTCACGTCGATGATGTGGTCGGGGAACACCGCCGGCGGGCTCAGGCGATAGTTCGGCGCGAAGCACACCCACCCGCGCGACGCGAGGTGCAACATCAGCGGCTTCCCTTGGTGGTCCTTGTGCGTCACCGGCACCCACGCGCCGCCGTGCACATAGATCAGGATCGGCGCGCCGGTCGGGTGGGCCTTGTTGCGGTAGACATCGATCAGATTCCGCCGCTTCACCGGCCCGTACGAGAGGTTGTGGGTCCGCTCGACGTCGGGGTGCTTCATCCAGAACGGCATGATGAGCTGCCGCCACGGCGTGCGGAGGTCGTAGTCGGTCGTACGCGGCGTGCGGATCTTGGACAGGTAGTCCCGGCCCAACGTCTCGCATAGCGCGTCCTCCGTTACCCGTCGAGCAGCCTCGCCCACCCAGATCAGGTAGCCGAGACCGGCGGCGATCAGGATGTCGAACGCGAGCGCGAGGTGCCCCTCCCAGCCGTCGAAGCCGCCGGTCAGGCCCAACGTCGTTGCAACGACGGCATGAATGACGAGCAGCTGGGGCGCGAGCTCGGACGTGAGCCAGGAGATGAAGAAGCTCGGAACCGAAAGGACCATGCCGGGTACCGGTCGAATCGCATTCAGCACGAAAACCAGGCCGACACAGGAAGCGATCAGGAATGCGTGGGGCATGCGCTCATAGTGCCAACGCGCGCGCCTTGCCGCCAATCACGTAAGGTTTGACGACCGGGAGGGGTCATGGAACGGCTGAGCGCGCTCGACGCAACATTCCTTTATTTCGAAACCTCCGCGCAGCACCAGCACGTGTGCGCGGTGATGGTCGTCGACCCTTCGACGGTGCCCGGCGGATACCACTACGAGAAGATCAAAGAGCACATCGCGAGCCGCCTGCACCTGCTGGCCCCATTCCGCCGCAAGCTCATGATGGTGCCGCTCGGTCTCGACCATCCGGTCTGGGTCGAAACGAACGACTTCGATCTGGACTATCACGTGCGCCGCGTGGGCTTGCCGACGCCGGGAACGGAAGAGCAATTGGCCGAGCTTGCCGCGGACATCGCGAGCAGGCAGCTCGACCGGAGCAAGCCGTTGTGGGAGATGTGGATCGTCGAAGGTCTGGAGAACGGGCACGTCGCGCTGATCGGAAAGATGCACCACTCGACGGTCGACGGCGTGTCGGGCGCGAACATGATGGTGCACCTGCTCGACCTGGAGCCCGGCGGGACGCGGCCGCCCCCTGACGGCGACTGGACACCCGAGCGCGCGCCGACCGAGCTGGAGCTGTTCGCGCGCGGCATCCTGTCCCGGCTGAGCCGTCCGTTGCAGCTTGCCTTAGTAATTCCGAAGACGATCGGGTCGGTGATCGGATTCGCGCGCGCGCGCCGGCGTGTCGACGCCGGGATGCCGACGCCGTTCACCGCGCCACGCACCCCCTTCAACGTGTCGATCACGCCGCATCGAGTCGTTGCGTTCACGCGCACGCCGCTCGAAGACATCAAGGTTGTGAAGCGCGCATTCGGTACGACCGTGAACGACGTGGTGCTCGCGGTGGCCGCCGGTGCGCTGCGCCGTTATCTCGAGCAGCTGAACGAGCTGCCGTCGAAGTCGTTGATGGCGGTGGTGCCGGTGTCGGTGCGCTCGGACGAAGAGAAGGACGTCCCCGGTTCGAACAAGGTGTCGGCCATGTTCACGTCGTTGGCGACGGACATCGATGATCCGATCGAGCGGCTACGCCGTATCCAAGAGGTCAACAAGGGCGCCAAGGAAGAGCACAAGGCGATCGGCGCGGGGATGCTGCAGGACTGGGCGAAGTTCGCGGCACCGACGACGTTCTCCTTGGCCGCGCGCCTTTATTCCGCGCTGAACCTCGCCGAGCGGTTCGCGCCGGTGCACAACCTCGTGATCTCCAATGTGCCGGGCCCGCCGTTCCCGCTGTACTTCGGCGGCGCGAAGCTGGTCGCGATGTACCCGCTGGGGCCGGTGTTCCACGGCGCCGCGCTCAACATGACGGTCGTCAGCTACCAGGACATCGTGTGCTGGGGCATGATCGCCGGTCGCGAATCGATGCCCGGGATCTGGAGCCTCGCGGCCGCGATACCCGAAGCATTGGCCGAGCTTCGCAAGGCGGCCGAAGCGCAGTCGTAATGCCGCTGCCGCCCGAGTTCCACGAGCTGGCGAAGAAGGTCAACAACTGGGGGCGGTGGGGCCCCGAGGACGAGCGCGGCACGCTCAACCTGATCACCGACGAGGTGGTCGCGCGCGCGGCGGCTGGTGTGCGATCCGGCCGGCGCTTCTCTTTGGCCCTGCCCTTGTCGGAGCAAGGCCCAATGATGGGAAACGTGCCGGGTCGTCCTTCGAACCCGAACCGCACGATGCTTTCGCTTCACCTGGCGATGTCGAAGGACCCCGACGCGATCCGGTTCAGCGACGACCAGGTCTCGATGCCGCTGCAAGCCGCGACGCACTGGGATTCGCTCGCGCACGTCTCGTACATGGGGAAGATCTACAACGGGTTCCCCGAGGGTTCCGTCGACGAGAACGGCGCCGCGCGCTGCGGCATCGACAAGGTCGGAGCGTTGGTCTCGCGCGGGGTCCTGCTGGATGTTGCGCGCGCGCGGGGCGTTTCGCGGCTCGAGGCCGGCTACGCGATCACGCCGGGCGATCTCAATGTGGCTACGGAGATGGCACGGGCCCGGGTCGAGCCGGGCGACATCGTGCTGGTGCGCACGGGCAACATGCAGCTCTTCTTGAGCGGTGAGCGCGCAGCGTACGGCGCTGGGGCGATGCCCGGCTTGGGGACCGAGTGCGCGCTGTGGTTCCACGAGCGCGACGTCGCCGCGGTGGCGACGGACACGCTTGCCTTCGAGGTATGGCCGCTCGAACGGAAGGACGTGCTGTTCCCGGTTCATCTGCTGGACCTGGTCGAGATGGGGATGCCGCAGGGGCAGAACTTCAACATGGAAGAGCTGTCAGCCGCGTGCGCAGAGGACGGCCTATACGACTTCTTCCTATCGGCGACTCCGGAGCCGTTCGCTCGCGGGCTGGGCGGCCCGGTCGCCCCAATCGCGGTCCGCTGAGCATCAGTGCAGCTGCAGGTCGCTCCGGTTCCAGTACTCACGCCACTCCGTGATGAGTCCGTTCCGGATACGCGCGCGGCTCATGCCCGAGTAGGCCACCGCACGGCCTTGCGCGCGCCACTCCAGCGTGATCGTCCATTCGGCCAGCACGATCTCCCCGTTCACGGCCAAGCTCACCACGTCGAATGCGAGCGGCTTCACGAAGGCGGCGGAGCGGCGCACCAGCTCTTCGTACGCAGGTTTACCGACGAGCGGTTTGTCGTGCACGGGCGACTGGAACGTCATCTCGTCTGCCCACAGCTCGAGGTAGGCGTCCAGATCCTCGGCTAACCATGCCTTGCGACGTCGCTCGAACAGGTCGACGGCTTCGTCGAGGCTCGGCATGGTCGCGAAAGCGTATCCCGAGCAGCCGGTTGACAGGGCGCGCGCGCCCCAACGACGATTCCTGATACACCGTCAGATTTGAGGGCTCATGGTTGCGATCACGCTTTGGTTCGACCTGCGCGCGCCCGAATGGGCGGCGATGCAGCACCCCGACCTCTACGCCGCGTGCCTCGAGCAGGTGCCGTGGGCCGAGAAGCACGGCGTCGCCGACATCGCGGTCCTCTCCGAGCACCACGGGTGGGAGGACGGCTTCATGCCGTCGCCGCTGACGCTCGCCGCAGCGCTCGCCGCGCGCACCGATCACATGCCGGTCAACATCGCCGCGATCGTGCTGCCGCTGCACGACCCGATCCGTCTCGCGGAGCAGATCGCGACCGTCGACCTGATCGCGCGCGGCCGCGTCAGCTTCGTCGTCGGCATCGGCTACGCAGAGCACGAGTTCGACATGGCCGGCGTGAACCGGAAGCGGCGGGCGAGGCTGCTCGAGGAATACATCGAAGTCATGCGGCAAGCATGGACGGGCGAGCCGTTCGAGTGGCAAGGCCGGACCATCCGTGTCAGGCCGGTGCCGTTCAGCAAGCCACATCCGCCGATGTTCATGGGCGGGGGCGCGGAAGCCAGCGCGCGGCGCGCGGCGAGGATGCATCTGTCGTTCCTGCCGACCATCGGCGACCCCGAGCTGAAGCGCATCTACGACGAGGAGTGCGCGAAGGTCGGGTTCCAAGGGATGTGCGTACTCCCGTTCGGACCGGCGATGGTGCACGTGAGTGAAGATCCCGAGAAGGCCTGGAACGAGATCGAGCGCTATGCGATGTACGACGCGGAGAGCTATGCGCGCGTGCAGACCGCCGGGAACCGCTCGCTGAACGCGTCGTCGGCGACGAATCCGGACGAGCTGCGTCGGGAAGGGCTCTATCGGATCGTCTCGCCGGACGAGTGCGTGGCGCTGGCGGATGAGCTTGGGCCGGCCGGCACGATCATCATGCGGCCGCTGATGAGTGGCATGCCGGCGGAGCTCGGGTGGGAGAGCCTCGAGCTGTTCCGCACGAAGGTGCTGCCGCGGATCCGGCCGTGATCTCGCTGTCAGAGTTGGTGGCGCCCGGCCACACCGCGCTGGTGACGCAAGAGTGTCAGAACGGGGTGATCGGGGAGCAGGCCGTCTTTCCCGAGCTTGCCCTTGCGGCGCGCGCCGGCATGGTCGGCAACGTCGCGCGCCTTGCCAAAGCCGCGCGCGCGTCGGGCATCCCTCTGGTGCACTGTCTGGCGCTGCGGCGAGCGGACGGTTTGGGCTCCAGCAACAACGCGCGCATTTTCGGAGCAGCCCGCAAGTCCGGCGTGGTTCTGTTGCCGGGCTCGTCGGCTGCGGAGGTCGTGCCGGAGATCGGCGTCGAAGAAACCGACATCGTGCTGACGAGGTACCACGGGTTGGGGCCGATGGGCGGCACCGATCTCGATGCGGTGTTGCGTTCCTTGGGCGCGACGACGGTGGTCGGTGTCGGGGTGTCGGTCAACGTCGGCATGACGAACTTCACGATGGACGCCGTGAACGCCGGCTACCAGTTCGTGCTGCCGCGGGATGCGGTGGCGGGCGTGCCGGCTTCTTATGCGGACGCGGTGATCGACAACACGCTGTTCTTGTTGGCGACCGTCGTCACGACGGACGACGTCGTCGCCGCGTGGGAGGCTGCGTGACGGCGCGCGCGAGGGCTGCTCAACAGTTGCGCGCGTCCGACGGGCGCGTTCCCGGACGCCGCGGGCGCGCGACGCGCGAGAAGCTGCTGTCGTGTACGGCCGAAATCTTGGAGAAGACGTCGTACCGCGACTTGAAGGTCATCGACATCGCGCGCTGCGCGGGAACCTCGCCGGCGACCTTTTATCAGTACTTCAACGACGTCGAAGCAGCGGTGCTGGAATTGGCCGGGAAACTTCAGGAGGAAGGCGCGTCGTTGGTCGAGCTGATCCGCGATTCCTCGTGGAAGGGCGCGCGCGGCCACCAGACGGCGACCTCGCTGACTGATGCGTTCCTGGATCTGTGGGAGCGGAATCGTGCGATCCTGCGCGTCGTCGACCTGGCCACGGCGGAAGGCGACCTGCACTTCCAAAACATCCGCACGCACTTGCTGAACGAAGTGACGCTCGCG
>Ga0209577_10004477_pt1 | contig 13144 bp, 8 predicted proteins | sample GraSoiAngelo_109_FD_185874 | JGI IMG/M metagenome (GOLD analysis project Ga0209577, IMG submission 185874) | Grasslands soil microbial communities from the Angelo Coastal Reserve, California, USA - 14_0903_12_20cm (SPAdes) (version 2) | ecosystem: Environmental > Terrestrial > Soil > Grasslands ... | reverse complement strand
TCGACAATGTTGACAGCGGAATGATGTCTTACCTGAAGGCGCTCACTCAGTTGCGAAATGTTGAGCCCTCCGCTCGAAGCAAACACCTTGATCGCCAAGAGCGCCTCGTATTGCTCGGGGCTAAGATGGCTCTTAGCGCTTAGAAAATCTTTGCTGAAACGCAGGAACTTGCGCAGCAAATAGCGAAAATTAGCCAAGGCCTCGTAATCGCCAGGCTCAACTCGGGGCATTCGGCCTCCTGTCGGACTGCACCTGATTAAATATCGACCGTCGATATGTTGGCATGTCGGGTGCTATTTCTTCTATACTAATTATGAATACGTCCACGGCAAAGTCGCACCGGGGCTTTACCCTGGTGGAAATCATGATCGTGGTTGCGATCATTGCGTTACTCGCGGCCATTGCCGTGCCTGGATTTCTCCGGGCCCGCAAACGCTCGCAAGCCAGCCGAATTCTGAACGATCTGCGCATGATCGATTCGGCGGTCGACCAGTACGCGATCGAAACGAACCGAACAACCGGTGCCACCGTCAACGTCACCGATTGGACGAACTACGTCAAAAAGGGTTCGCTCCTTTACAACAGCGGCAACAGCTTATTGGGTAGTCCCTATGGTACCCAAGTGGTTGACATCCTTCCAACGGTGCCTCCAAACGACTACGCTACATTGTCGGATGTAGCTGGCGTGGGCTTTTGGTCGCCCTACGGGCCATAGTTAGAGCTTTGGCTCTATGTCGAGGCATCCTACTCCTGAACGGAGAGGACGCTTCTTCGTTTCACCGTAACCAATCGACCGATACCGACTTTGACGACCCAACTCATCAGGCTCGGCGTCGGCAATCCAAAAGTGAACGAAACTTGCGTGCAAGCGTCCCTATCGAAATTTCTTCACTTACAACGACTTCTCCGTCGTGATTGGTTGCGCTGCTTGTGTCTTGCCCTGGTAGGATTCATCGCTCGTTTACCAGCGCTGCAAGGCCAGCGGATCTGGGATGATCAGTATCTCGTTCGTGACAATCCATTAATAAAGAGTCCGCTCCTGATTCTGGAGTCATTTCGTCATTACTTATTCCTAGATTCCTACTCATCCCATTACCGGCCAGTGCAAAATATCTCGTATTTTCTCGACTATTTATTTTGGAACACGAACGAGTTCGGCTTTCATCTCACTAATGTGCTCCTTCACATAACAAGTGGCATTTTGCTCTATTTTCTTCTGCGACAACTTATTCTCTCCTTTCTCCTTCCCCGGGCGCCACAACCAGCTCGGCAAATGGCGCTCCAACGCATCCCGTGGATCTCTCACGCCGCTTTCTTGATCGCTTTGCTTTGGACGGTACATCCTGTTCACAGTGCGGCGATCGATTACATTTCGGGACGCGCCGACAGTCTCGCATTTGTTTTTGCGAGTGCCGGGTGGCTTCTCTTTCTGCAGGCAAGACAAACAACCAATCGAATCGGTCGCGTTTCAATTTACTTCTCGGCGGCCGCTTCAGGCCTGCTCGCGCTCTGCTCGCGCGAAATTGCGATCGTCTGGGTTCTCATCTTCGTCGCACATCTTCTTTTTGTTGAGCGACAAATCCAATCTCGCACGCGGATTAGCGCACTGGTGTGCTGTTTAGGCATCGTTTTGATGTACGTTGGGCTTCGGCACTTGCCCGCAGCCAAGCCAACGTTTCCAGCTCCGGAGGTCTTCACGCCGCCTGTCCGTGCGGTCTTAATGGTGCGGGCGTTGGGGGATTACGGCCGATTGATGGTTTGGCCATCCAACTTGTACATGGAGCGCACCGTCGTCGCTAATCCGATTCACTACCAGAATCATCAAACCTGGCGAAGTACGATCGGCACAGAATACTTGTCGATTCTCGGATTGGCCGTCCTTGCCATGCTATTCTTGGGCAGCATCAAAAGGGATCGCTGGCAAGCAATGCGCGTATTTGGCGCAGCATGGTTTATAGCAGCGTATCTTCCGATCTCTAACATCATACAGCTCAACGCAACAGCGGCAGAACATTGGTTATATCTGCCCAGCGTCGGTTTACTCGTTTTTGGCGCTGGTTTTTTATTTCAGTTGCCGATCCGCTTCCGTCGCCTAGTCACGACCCTCGCGGCCTTGGCTGTTCTTGCCCTCGGTTCCCGCAGCTTTATCCGAAGCAGCGATTGGTTGAATGAGGAGACATTTTACAAGCGCACTTTCGAGGCAGGAAGTAGAAGCGCGAGAGTCGCCGTCAACCTTGGCCAAGTTTACACCGCCCGCGGCGCCTATGCTGAAGCTGAGCAGATATTTCGCTCGGTGCTCGAGCAGAACCCCGATTATCCGGTCGCTCAGAATAACCTGGCCAGTGTTCTTGCTCGCCAAGGAAAAAACAAGGAGGCGGAAGTCCTGTTTGCGGTGATCGAGAAAAATTCGAAACGAACTCGCCAGGAATATCCTCGAACCTGGATAGGGGCTCTAAATCTGGCTAGTGTTCGACACAATGCTCATCAGGATGATTCTGCTTTAACAATTCTCGAGCGAGCCCACGACGATTACCCGGAAGTTTGGGAGCTCATTAGGTTGAAGGCGGAAATCCTGCGGGAAAAGCAGGGAGCTGATGTGGCCTTGCATCTGGTGGAGAATTTCGCGCGGGCAAATTGGTGGCATCAGAACGCCGCGCTCGCACTGGGACGCTTGTACGCTCAAAGCGGAGACGCAGAGCGTGCCGACGCGGCCTTGCGCCTGGCAAGTCGTCTCGATGTGCACGATACAGAAGCACTTCGGCTGATGGTCGAGATACGACTACGCGCGAATAAGCTCGATGATGCTTTTCAAATTCAGCGACGCGCCGTTGCACGGCAGCCGGATCAACCTAGTCAATACGTTCTCCTTTCGGACATCTTGGAAAAAATGGGGCGCAATATTGAGGCACGTGCTGAACTGGCCAAAGCTTCTTATCTAAGGTCGTTGGTGCAAACTCACACAGTCGCCAACTGAAACGCCTGCGCTGCCCCATTACACGACTTTGATAGACCTACGCGGAGGAGGCAATCCGCTTTTGTAATCTTGGTGTTTCTGCAAGAACGGAAGGCCGACCTAGGATCATTGGCAATTCGGCTCTACGCGAGCAAGATATGGCCGTGCGCATTTACCGCGATAAAGATGTCAATCTTGTCTGGCTAAAAGGAAAGACCTGCGCCGTGATCGGCTTTGGCGCACAGGGACGCGCCCATGCACTCAACTTGCGCGATAGCGGGATCAAAGTCGTTGTTGGCCTCTACCGCGAAAGTAGATCGTGCGCTCGTGCGAGACGAAATCGCCTCAAAGTTTTCGAGACGGCTGAAGCGGTGCGCCGGGGGAACATCGTTTTTCTCGCGTTGCCGGATATAGAGATGCCCGCCGTTTACAAAAAGGAGATTGCTCCGAATCTCCGAGAGGGCCAGACCCTTCTCTTTGCCCACGGTTTTGCGATTTATTATCGAACGATCGTTCCGCGAAAAGACGTCGATGTTGTGATGGTCGCCCCGAAGGGGCTCGGGCCAATGGTTCGCAGCGAATTCGTTAACGCTCGCGGAGTACCTGGATTGATCGCCGTTCACCAAAACTCGAGTGGCCATGCCAAACGGACGGCGCTGGCCTGGGCAAAGGCGATCGGTTGCACTCGCGCCGGCGTGATCGAGACAACCTTTCGTGATGAAACCGAAACTGATTTGTTTGGCGAACAAGCTGTGCTTTGTGGTGGAACCAGCGCACTCGTTCGCAGCGGCTTCGATACGCTGGTGGACGCGGGTTATCCGCCTGAGCTGGCGTATTTCGAATGTCTGCATGAGCTCAAATTTATTGTCGATCTCATCCATGAAGCCGGAATGACCGGAATGCGCGCACTGATTTCGGATACCGCCAAGTGGGGTGAATTGACGGTCGGTCCGCGAATCATCGACGACCGAGTTCAGAAGGAGATGCGAGCGGTTTTACGCGATATCCGTTCGGGAAAGTTTGCGCGCGAATTCATCCACGAAATGAGGACAGGAAAAAAACAGTATCAAAAACTGCGCAAAACTGCGGACAGCCAGCGTATCGAAAAAGTAGGGCGCGACCTGCGTGCGCTTATGACTTGGAAATAAGCCGGCGCGCCGGCGTGAGGGCGCCGGAAACGAATTCGAGCGAAAGTTACTTCGCTAAAATCAATCGTTTGTCGCCGAGTGGCCGCCAATGCGGTCGAGCTGATACGGTGTGGTCGGGATCACGCTGAGCCTGTCACAGGATTGGCGAACGGCCGAACCTGTGATTAAAGCGACGCACCTCTTACTTTTCAGAACAGTCTGCTGTTTTGAGGTTGCGACGCTCTTGCTCGGAGCAGCAAAAGCCGATGCGCAAAACGCGACTGAAATCGCCACCATTGCGCATCGAACCGACCAACCGCACAAGCCAAATGGCTTTGTTACAGTTGTCATGCGAACATGGTCCGTCTTTCTGGGCTTAAAGGCAAGGACAAACAAGCGACGATTCGGGCTATCACTGCCTCAAAAAGTGTTCAAGGCGAAGCCGATCCAGTCGTTCCCGAGCTTCATCCGAACGCGTTCCACCCGCGGCCGCGAGTTTTTCGTAAACGGCGGCTGCCGATTCCCATTTCGCGTCCACTTCTAACAACTGACCCGCGTTAAAGCCCGCTTTGTAAAACCAAAAAAATTCGTGTGGTCGATCCGGCCGCATTCCTTCGTCGAGGACAGTGTAAAAACTGGCGAGCGCGGCGCCGCGATCGGCTTTCTTTTCCAAACAAAGACCCTTTTTAAAGAGCGCCTGGTTCCGCCAATGCAGCGGCGCGTCTTTATCCGATGCCAGTTTGTCGTAAGCTTCAATCGCGCGCAGATAGTTTTGCGGGTCGGTCGCGGCTATTTCAAAAAATATGTCACCCTTTCCGCAAATCGCTTCGCGTTTTTCGGCGGGGCGAGCTGCACCGTTTAGAACTTCATCATAGAGGACGAGGGCGTCCTGCGACTTGCCCAGTTTTCGCTCAATCACCGCTTGCTCGTTGCGCGCGGCCCATTTCAATTCGCCATTGAGCTGAACAACACGATCGAACAGGACGATGGCGCGGTCGAGCGATTGACCGGCCATGCTTGCCATCGCCGACTCGCCGGCAAAGAACAGCGCTCTCTCGAAGAACGGTCCCGCGGAATTTTGCTCGGCCAACAATTCGAACTGCGTCTCCGCGTTCGCAAAATCCTCCGCGCGGTAATACATCTCGCCCAGCTTCATTCGCACCGACGCAACCAAACTGGAGGATTCGTGCTCCTGGATAAATTTTTTCGCCAGAGCGATCACTTTGGTTTGGCCTCCGGACGTCGTATCCTCCAGCCAAATCGTGAGATAATCGGCGCGTTCCTGTGCGGTCGGGGTCGGTTTTGATTCGGTGGCGCGGGCGAGATCCTTGCGGGCTTCATCGAGTCGCGGTGGAGTTGCATGAAATGCCAATTCCGCCAGTGCTACCCACGCTTCCGATCCTCGTTCCGCCTCCGGAAACTCGCGCAGAAAATTGTGCAGCGAATCGGTGGCCCGTGGGTCACCCTTGGCTGCTTCCATCAGACCTGCCTCCAACCGCAAATCAGCGCGGGACTTTTCGTCCTTTGTTTTCTTTCCAAATTCTTCGGCGTCGGTCATGAAGCGCGCCTCATCGCCCTTTTGGAGCCAGCTGAGCGCTGCATTAAACATTGCCAGCGACGCCAGGCTTGAATCGGAATGTCCGATTTGCTCAAAGCTGGCGGTCGCGTCTTCGAAATGTTTCGCGCGATACTGAATCTGGGCCGCGAGCAAGTTTACGCGCTCGAGAACGGTCGGGTCGGGACGTAATGTGCGGGCTTCATTCAATAGGGCGAGCGCCTCATCGAAATGCCGTTCCTCCAGTTCCAATTGCGCAAATTCCAAAAAGGCCGGAGCGAGGACCGGCAATTGCGGATGAGTGCGCCGCAGCGCACTGAAATGTTCCAGCGCGCGGTCGCGTCGCCCAAGTCGAAGGTCGAACCGCGCCAGATACCATTGGGCAAAGGCGCGGCGCGGTTCGGCCGGGTCCCTCGTCCAGCGATCAAGTTCAGTGCGCGACGGTTTTCGTTCGCTTCGATAAAGCTCGTCCAGTTTCGCGAAAACGCGCGCCAGATCTCCATCCGAGGGCCGATGGTCGATAAAATTTTCCAATGCATCGTCGCCGGATTCCGGCGTTTTCAATTGAAGATGCGCATCGGCGAGCGCGAAAAGCGCAGCGGTAAGCGTTTCGTGGGTTACGCCTTCAGGATTTTTTAGGACCGACTCGAAAGCAGCGATCGCCCGATCGGGACGGTCCAGGGCCATCTCAAGGCGACCGCGGAGAAAGTGTCGCTCCCTTTTTTCGAACGCTGTAGTCGGTTGCACTTTTTCGAGCAAACGCCGCGCTTCGACGGCGTCAGACTTGTCCAGGTAAAGCTCGGCCGCGCGCAACTGCGCTCGGACGGTCCATTTTGGATCGTGAAACAATTCGGAGAAGCCTTGGAGCGCTTCGTCAGTTCGACCCAACGCGCGGAGCATTTCCGCAGCTCCCAAAAGGGCGTCGCTCCCGAGGTTCGAATTTCGATCGGAGGCAATTTGTCGGTAGAGCGCCAACGCTTCTGCTTCGCGATGGGAACTGGCAAGCAATTGCGCCCGCCAAAAATTCGCCGAAGGACTTTGGCGCAATCGCGGATCCGCCAGTAGTTTGAAAGCATCTGCCGTCTGATTGGCTGCGACCATCGCCTCAAGCAACTTTTCCGCGACTGTACGCCAGTCTGATTCCGCCAGATTCTGCTTCAGCAGCCCCTCTAAGCGAACGACTGAGACTTCCGGCACGCCTTCGGCGAGCGGCCGCGCGGCTTCCGCGAGTTGGCCGGAAATATCGGCGCGAGCAAGCGACGCAACCGCGATGAGTCCGATCAGACTTATATCCCTTATTCGTCTCATCTTTTCTCTAAAAGCGGCCGCAGATATTTGCCGGTGTGACTCTGGGCAAGATCGACAATCTCTTCAGGCGCGCCCGCGCCCACCAGTTCGCCGCCTTTCTCGCCGCCTTCCGGACCAAGATCGATGATCCAGTCCGCGCACTTAATCATCTCGAGGTTGTGTTCGATGACGATGAGCGTATTGCCGGCATCGCGCAGTTTCATTAGCACTTGGAGCAGTTTTTCGATGTCGGCAAAATGCAATCCAGTTGTTGGTTCGTCGAGAATGTAGACGGTGCGGCCAGTCGCCTTTTTCGCGAGCTCGGTCGCGAGCTTGACCCGTTGGGCTTCGCCGCCAGAGAGCGTGGTGCCAGCCTGGCCGAGCTGCAGGTAGCCCAGACCGACATCGAGGAGCGCGTTTAATTTGTCCGAAATGCTCGGCACATTTCGAAAAAATCGCGCCGCCTCATCCACGGTCAGGTCGAGCACGTCGGCGATGTTTTTTCCCTTATAAGTAATTTCGAGTGTTTCGCGATTGTATCGTCGGCCGTGGCAGACTTCGCACTGGACATAAACATCCGGCAAAAAATGCATCTCGATCTTGATCAGGCCACCGCCTTCGCAGTTCTCGCAGCGCCCGCCCTTGACATTAAAACTGAAACGACCGGCCCCGTAGCCGCGCACACGCGCGGCTGGTAATTGTGCGAACAACTCGCGAATCGGACCAAAGGCACCGGTATAGGTGACCGGATTGGAGCGAGGCGTGCGCCCAATCGCGCTTTGATCAATCACGATCGCCTTATCAATTTGTTCGACACCGCGCAACGCGCGATAAGCCCCTGGTTTTTCCTTCGAATTATAAAACCGTCGAAACAGTGCGCGGCGCAAAATGTCGTCCACCAACGTGGATTTGCCGCTTCCGGAAACGCCGGTTACGCACGTGAAACAACCGAGCGGAAACGCCACTTCGATGTTTTTCAAATTGTTTTCGGTCGCGCCTTCCAGAATCAGCCAGCCTTCTTCGCTTTTCGTGAGTCGATTCCGAGGAAAGCGTGCTGGCGTGCGATGTTTTGGAACCGGAATGCGCAAACGGCCTGAAAGGTAATCAGCGGTCAGCGAATTTTTGGCGTGCAAAATCTCTTCTAGTTTTCCTTGCGCCACAATTTCGCCGCCGCGCGGTCCGGCCCCTGGTCCAAGATCGACAATGTGATCGGCCGCCCGAATTGTTTCTTCATCGTGCTCGACCACGATGACGGAATTACCGAGATCGCGCAGCCTTCGGAGCGTGCCGAGTAGCCTTGCGTTGTCGCGTTGATGCAGTCCGATGCTTGGCTCGTCCAAAACATAGAGGACGCCAGCCAAGCCGGACCCGATCTGGGTAGCGAGCCGAATTCGCTGCGCTTCGCCGCCGCTGAGTGTGCCACTTTCGCGATCGAGGGTGAGATAACCGAGCCCCACTTCAACCAGGAATTGCAAGCGCGATTGAATTTCGCGCACGACGTCGGCGACGACTTTCTTCTGCGCCGCTGATAACTCAAGATTATGAATGTAGCGCGCAGCCGCCTTAGTCGTTTGTTCGCTGAATCTGTGAATGTTGAGCTCGCGTCCTTGCCGATCTTTGATTGTGACCGCGAGGATTTCCGGTTTTAGCCGCGCGCCGCCGCATGTCTTGCACGGTTCGCGCGTCATGAAAGCGCGAATCCGATTGCGGGTGAACTCGCTTTGGGTTTGCACGTAGAGCCGCTGCATCTGCGGCACCAGTCCTTCAAACGGCCGTTTCTTTTCACCGTTGCCGCCGAAATTCATTTCGATCGGCGTGCCATTAGTTCCGAAGTAAAGCGCGTCTTTAAATTCATCCGGCAAATCCGCGAACGGAACGTCTTCATTGATTTGGAAATGCTTCACCAGCGCGCCTTGCAGCTGACGATAGTAAGCCTGCATCCGCTTCGTCCCGCGCCGCCACGGCGTGATCGCGCCTTCGGCAATTGTCTTGGTCTCGTCTGAAATCATCAACTCGGGGTCAATCACGAGTTGCGTTCCTAAACCGTGACATGCTGGACAGGCACCGAGATGGCTGTTGAACGAGAAATGTTTCGGCGTCAGCTCGTCGAGGGAAAAATCCGAATCACCCGCGCTGTAGTTTGTTGAATAACGCACCTCCTCCCAATCTTCTGATTGGACGTTGGCCGTTGAACGTTGAGCATTGGGGATTTTCTTCTCTTTTAAGATCGACAATTTGTTCGCGCCCCATTTTAGCGCGGTTTCGACCGAATCGGTCAGTCGAATCCGAATTCCCTCGCGCACGATTAACCGGTCGACCACGGCTTCAATGGTGTGTCGCTCGTTTTTTTTCAACCGAACAGGCTCGGGTCGATCGAGTTCAACAATTTCACCATCGATGCGAGCGCGGACGAATCCGTCGCGTTTCAGCCTTTCAAATACGTCGCGGAATTCGCCGCTCTGATTTTGCACCAGCGGCGCGAGCACAATGATTTTGCTGTTCGGTTCGTAGGCGAGGATTTGATCGACAATCTGCTGCGGCGTTTGTCGATGGACCGGTTTGCCCGTGGTCGGATCGTGGGGCTGGCCGACCGCAGAAAAAAGAACCCGCAGATAATCATAAATCTCGGTCGTAGTCGCGATTGTTGATCTTGGATTGGCGCCGGCGCTCCGCTGCTCGATCGCGATGGCCGGCGAAAGGCCTTCGATGAAATCCACGTCCGGTTTTTCCATCTGATCGAGAAACTGTCGGGCGTAGGCGGAGAGGCTTTCGACGTAACGGCGTTGGCCTTCGGCGTAGAGCGTGTCGAAGGCGAGCGACGATTTCCCGGAACCGCTCAGACCGGTGACCACCACCAGCTTCTCCCGCGGAATTTCGACGTGGAGATTCTTCAAATTGTGCTGGCGCGCACCACTGATCTTGATAACTTGCGCAGGCATCGGGACGACAAATCTCGAACCTTTTAGTCAAGCACAGCCGCGCGTTTTCTCCAGCGAAAATCCCGATTTATGAATGAGACAAATCGCACCCTCTCGCCTGAGGAGTTGGTCCAATTGCAAAAAAAATTCAGCGAGATCAAGCATTCCATTAACAATGCGCTCGCGGTGATGATGGCGCTGTCGGAAATGTCGCAGCGCCGGCCTGATTACGCCGAAAAACTTGCGACTACGGTGTTGAGCAAAGCGCCCCAAATCGTTTCCGGCCTTCAAGAATTTACCCAGCTTCTAAACGAAAAAGCTGGCGCGAAGCCTGCGGTCGCGGGCGAATCGAAGTAGGGCCTCAGTAACGTCTCGCGCGCATGGACGCGGTGTCGAGCAAACGAATTCTCATCGTCGAAGACGAAAACGACGTTGTCGATCTTCTCACGCTCAATCTGCGCAAAGCGGGCGGCTTTCTCATTTCTAAAGCCGGCGACGGCGCCACTGGACTGGCGAAAGCGCGTACGGAAAAGCCGGACTTCATCATTCTCGATTTAATGTTGCCGAAAATCCCCGGACTTGAGGTTTGCAAAATTCTAAAGAGCGAGGCAGCGACCCGCCACATTCCAATTTTGATGTTGACCGCGAGGGCAGAGGAGATCGACCGGGTCGTCGGCCTTGAATGCGGCGCGGACGATTACGTGACGAAACCATTCAGTCCCCGCGAAATTGTTTTGCGGATCAAGGCGATCCTGCGACGCGGCGCTACTGAAGAAGCAGACGATCGGCTCTCGGCTGGACCGATTACGATCGATCCGGCCCGTCACGAAGTACTGGTGAACGGCAAACGGGTGGAGCTCACCAGCCTCGAGTTCAAACTTCTGCGAACTTTGATGCAACGGCGCGGCCGGGTCCAGGAGCGCGATCGTCTGCTGAACGAAGTTTGGGGTTATGAAAGCGTAATCGATACCCGCACGGTCGACACCCACGTGCGTCGCTTGCGCGAGAAGCTTGGGAAAGCGGGGGAGGTGGTCGAAACGGTGCGCGGTTTTGGCTATCGGGTGCGCGATAAGTAGAGGCACATGCTTTGGGTTCTACTTGGCGCGGTTGTTGGATCGACAATTGCAATCATATACCTGGTCTGGCGCAAATGGATTGCGCCCTGGCGACAGGTCGACCGGCTCGTTCGGCAAATCGGGCGAGGCGAGCGACCACAAACATTCTTGGTCGAAGGCGGCAAAGAAGCGCAGCGCGTGAGCGTTGCGCTGGAAGATATCTTCAGTCGACAACGAGAACTTGACCGGCAAGCCGGCGAACGCGCGGCTGGACAGAAAGCAATCTTTTCTGCGATGCAGGATGGTTTGCTCGTGGTTGACCGCGGCCGGCGGATCGTGCTCGCGAATCGCGCGTTTCATGAATTGTTCGCCGTTGGCGAAGGCTCCTTAGGCGCTCCAGTTCTGGAAAGCGTGCGCGATCCGGCCCTCGAACAGATCGTTGGAGACACGTTCCGAAAGCGAGCCCCGAGCCAGGGCGAGCTTATAATCGGGAGGCGCGAATTTCAAATGACTTCAGTCCCGATGGGAAACGATAACGGCGAGGTAACAGGCGCAGTTATTCTGTTTCACGACATCAGCGAATTGAAGCGTGCCGACCAGATTCGCCGCGATTTCGTCGCCAATGTCTCGCATGAGTTGCGCACACCGTTGTCGATCTTGCGCGGCTACATCGAAACGTTACTGGACGATCCCAAAATGCCGCGTACCGAATGCGCTCGTATTCTTGAAGTAATGGGCCAACACTCGAAACGCCTCGGGTTATTGGCGAACGATCTACTGACACTCGCGCAACTGGAGTCGGGCAGCTCGAGCCTGCGATTAAGTGCGATCGATCTGGCGCAATTCTTTAGCGGTCTGGTGCGCGATTGGAAGAAAAAGCTGGCCGCGAAGCATTTGAAGGCAGTTGCCGATGTTGCTAAGATCGTTCCGATAATCTGCGCGGACGAAGCGCGCTTGAGGGAGGTTTTTGATAATCTGCTCGATAATGCCGTTAAATATTCGAGTAAGAGCGGTGAAATTCGTCTCGAAGCGGATCGTGTCGGCGATCAGATCGCGCTGAGCGTAAGCGATGATGGTATCGGCATTAGTCAGGAGGATTTGCCGCGCATCTTCGAGAGGTTTTATCGCGCGGACAAAGCGCGCAGTCGCGAACTCGGCGGCACCGGTCTTGGGTTGGCGATTGTGAAACATATTGCCCAACTGCACGGCGGCCGGGTCGAGGCTGAGAGCGAGCTTGGGCGGGGAACGACCATTCGCGTCGTTCTTCCTCTGAAAATGGCGTCCGATCGCGCAGCTGTCACAGAATTGTAACATTAAATCCGTTGCCGCCCGCGACGGCGTTCCGCATCGTCGATAATGTGGAAACTGTCGCCCATCCTGCGTCCGCGGGATCGATCTTGTCGAAAAACGCCGCCGCCCGCCGTCATCGGCTGACCACAGAATCGGCGATCAAACGGTTCTTCGGCAGCAATGCGCTTGTCGCAATCGTTGTCCTGGCGCTGATCACAATTTTCCTCTTTCGCGAGGGCTTCGGATTTTTTGGTCAGAATCTGGCGAACCTTCGGCTCTATCGTCGCGCCGGTTTGGAATATGTGGACATCATCCGCAGTCAAGCCCAAACCCATGCGGCCCTTTCGCGCCAACTGGGGGAGATCCGGCTGCAGGAAGCGCGAACCCTTCCTAGCAGCGGCAGCCTCCAAGTCTTCGATCAGTTTGCCGCAGCATTTAGCGACAGCGGCGAATTTCTGAACGCGCTCGTTTCGGACGCGAACGATCAGGCGCTGGCATTGCGCGAGGCTTTGATCGCGGCCGGCACTCCATCGGCGGTCTCGTCAGCTGAAGGTGAACCGCCAATGGCAGCGGCGCCGGTTGATCCGCTCGTTGCGATGACCGGGCTCCGTTCGGTTGATAATAAGTTTCCGACAATCGCAACGGCGATGAAAGCCAAGATCGACGATCTCCTGGCCGCGCCTCCTGTTCTTAATGCGTCAAGGGCGCAGCGATTGTTCGAAAGCTGGAAAGAGAGAACGCGAGATTATCTCGCGCAATTTCCAGCAGTCTCGCAGCAGCTGCATGAATGGAATCCCGATAGACCAGTGCCTGCTTATCGAGCGGTTACCTCGTTTCTTTTCGGTACGAATTGGGTTACAGCCAGTTTTTGGCAGGACTGGTATGGAATTATTCCGTTGCTCGTCGGATCGATTATGGTCGCGGCCGTTGCGCTGCTGATCGCGGTGCCGCTTGGAGTT
>Ga0209577_10004476_pt1 | contig 13148 bp, 1 predicted proteins | sample GraSoiAngelo_109_FD_185874 | JGI IMG/M metagenome (GOLD analysis project Ga0209577, IMG submission 185874) | Grasslands soil microbial communities from the Angelo Coastal Reserve, California, USA - 14_0903_12_20cm (SPAdes) (version 2) | ecosystem: Environmental > Terrestrial > Soil > Grasslands ... | reverse complement strand
GGGCGAGTCCTCCTTCCAAATCTTTAGCCTTGAGGAGGGGAGCGACACGGCGTGGCGACTGCACGCCAGCGGAAAGGTTCGCGCGGCGGCGACGGCCGACGGCGACGGCCGTGCGCGAGTCACAGAAGACGTGCAAGCGTTGTCGGCGCGGTTCGGCGAGCCGGTGCCGGGCGAGCTTTATTACGAACGCCTGCGCGGGCTCGGCATCAACTACGGCCCGAGCTTCCGCGGGGTCGTCACGCTCTGGCGGCGCGAAGGCGAGGCGCTCGGGATGGTGCGGCCTCCGTCGGAGTTGAGCTTCGCGCGTAACCCTTCGGAGTTCCGCGCGGCACTTCTGGACACGTGCTTACAGGTGGTCGGCGGCAGCCTTCCGGCGGGGCGTGAGGCGGAAGAGTTATACCTGCCCGTCGGCTTCGAGAGCGCGCGCGTGTGGGACGAACTCGGCAGCGCCGGTGCCGTGTGGAGCCACGCAACGCTCCGCGCGCACGCCGCTGGCGCGGAGGCGCACACGGCCGACCTGAAAATCTACGACGATGACGGGCGGCTGCTGGCCGAGGTCAACGGCCTGCTCCTCAAGCGAGCGCCGCGCGCCGCGCTACTCGCGGGTGCGGAACTGCTCGACGAATGGTTCTACGGGGTCGAGTGGCAGAGGGCGGACGCGCCGCGGACGGAAGAGGCGGGCGCGGGCCTCGACCGGCCCGCGCCGGGCCGCTGGCTGGTCTTCGATGAGGGGCGCGGGTTGGGCGAGTCGTTGGCGCAGTTGCTCGGTAGCTCGGGTGAGCGCTGCGCGCTGGTGCGTCCGGGCGACTCCTTCCGCCGAGTCTCGGACGGAGAGTGGTCTATAGACCCGAAGGAGCAGGAGCATTACAGACTGCTTCTGGCCGAATGCGGCGGCGGGCAGCCTCTGCGCGGAGTCGTTCACCTGTGGGGCATGTACGGTGAAGGGAAGGAAGAAGGGAAGGCCGCGGCCTCCGAACTTGACGACGCACAGGAACTCATCTGCGGCAGCGCGCTCTTCCTCGTCAAAGCCCTTGCGGGTTTGGGTAGGGCCGAAGCGCCTCGGCTGTGGCTGGTGACGCGGGGCGCGCAGCCGGTGAAGGAGCCTCACGGTTGGCTGAGTCTCAGGCAGTCGCCGCTGTGGGGCCTGGGCCGTGTCATCGCGAGGGAGCACCCGGAGTTCTGGGGCGGGCTCGTTGACCTTGAGGGCGACGGCTCTGGCGAAGAGGCTTCGTGGCTCGCGCAGACCGTCGGCGGCGGCAACGGCGGAGAGGATCAGTCGGCCCTGCGCGGTGGTGAGCGCTACGTCTTACGTCTTAAGCGCCGCCAGCCAGCGCGGAAGACAGACGACGCCTTCGCCCTGCGCGGCGACGCGACCTACTTGATTACGGGCGGGCTCGGCGGGCTCGGGCTGACCGTGGCGAAGTGGATGTACGAGCGCGGCGCGCGCCACCTCGTGCTGCTCAGCCGCGGCGAAGCCCCACCGTCTGAGCGCGCGCGTGAAGTGATCGAAGAGTTACAGGGCGCGGGCACACAGGTAGTTATCGCGCGCGCAGACGTGGGGCGCGCGGAGCAGTTGGCGCGCGTGCTGGCAGATGTCGAGAACTCGGGTTGGCCCCTGCGCGGCGTCATCCACGCGGCGGGCGTGGTCGAAGACGGCACACTGCTGCGGCAGGGGTGGGAGAGTTTCGCGGGCGTACTCGCGCCGAAGGTAGCCGGCGGCCGGAACCTCCACGAGCTGACGCGCGCCACGCCGCTCGACTTCTTCGTGCTCTTCTCGTCGGTCGTCTCGCTCGCCGGCCCGCCCGGTCAGGGGAGCTACGCGGCGGCCAACGCGTTCCTCGACGCGCTGGCGCACGAGCGGCGCGCGCAGGGACTCCCCGCCGTCTGCATCAACTGGGGGCCGTGGGCCGAGGTGGGCATGGTGGCCGCGGCGACGAACGGAGGCAGGAAGGAGGGCGCGCGTTCGTCAGACGCGGGTGAGGCGATAACTCCGGCGAGCGGCGTCGTCCTGTTGGAGAAGGTGCTCATGCAGAAGTGGGCGCAGGTCGCCGTCCTACCGCCGGGGTGGCTGCGGTTGGCACGGAGCGTGTCGGGCGGGCGGGCGTCTTCGCTCTGGGCGGAACTGGCCGGCGAGACTCGGCCGCCGCGTGCGTCGGGCGGCACGGCAGCCGGGCGCGATCTGATGCGCCGCCTCGAAGCGTCGCCGGTCGGTAAACGGCGCGCGCTCGTCGTCGAGTACCTACAGGCCGAGATCGTCTCGCTGCTGGGGCTCGACCCGTCGAAGCCGCCCGACGCACGGCAGGGCCTCTTCGACCTCGGCCTCGATTCGCTGATGGCAATCGAGTTCAGGACTCGGCTTGAGTCCACGTTCAAGAGCCCGCTGCCCGCGACGCTGGCCTTCGACTACCCGTCAATCGAAGCCCTCGCCGCCTACCTCGAAGAGGTGTTGTGGCCGGCGGCGAAGGGTGCGGAGGAGTCACCCGCGCGTCCCGCGGAAGAGGAGGACGGGGGCCGGCAGGCGGCGACCGTCGAGCGGCTTGAGCTGCTCTCGGAGGAGGACGCCGAGGCGGCGCTGTTAGAGAAACTCGCTCGCATTGAAGAGAGGGTGTGACAAGGTGAGCCAGAGTCCAGAACGCACGGCCGAGATGTCTCCGCTCAAGCGCGCCTACCTCGCGCTTGAGAAGATGGAGTCCAAGCTCAACGCGCTTGAGTATTCGCGTCGCGAGCCCGTCGCCATCGTCGGCATGAGCTGTCGCTTCCCCGGCGGGGCCGACAGCCCCCGCCTCTTCTGGGAGCTGCTGCGCGGCGGCGTGGACGCTATCACGGAGGTGCCGGCGAATCGTTGGTCGCTCGAACAGTTCTACGACCCAGACCCGAACGCGCCGGGCAAGACCTACGCGCGCTGGGGCGGCTTCGTCAGCGGGGTCGATAAGTTCGACCCGGACTTCTTCCGCATCTCGCCGCGCGAGGCCGTCAGCATGGACCCGCAGCACCGCCTGCTGCTCCAGGTCAGCTACGAGGCGCTGGAGAACGCGGGGCAGGTGCCCGAGGCGCTGGTCGGGTCGCAGACCGGCGTCTTCGTCGGCATCATGACGGGCGACTACGTCAACCTCCAGTTCAAGCTCGGCGACGCGGGCCGCATCGACGCATACACGGGGACGGGGCAGGGCTGGTGCTTCGCGGCCGGGCGGCTCTCTTACGCGCTGGGGCTGCATGGGCCGTGCGTGGCGCTCGACACGGCCTGCTCCTCTTCGCTCGTCACGGTACATCTCGCCTGCCAGAGCCTGCGCGCGGGCGAGTGCGACGTGGCGCTGGCGGGCGGGGTCAACCTGATGCTCTCGCCCGAGGCCACCATCTGCGCCTCAAAGATTCGCGCTCTCTCGCCCACGGGCCGTTGCCGAACCTTCGACGCCGAGGCCGACGGCTACGTGCGCGGCGAGGGCTGCGGCGTCTTCGTCCTCAAGCGGCTGTCGAAGGCCGTGGCCGACGGCGACCACATACTGGCGCTCATCCGCGGCTCGGCCGTCAACCACGACGGCCCGAGCGGCGGCCTGACGGTCCCCAACGGCGGCGCGCAACGCGCGGTGATTCGCCGCGCGCTGGAGACGGCCAGGGTCAGAGCGTCCGAGGTGAGTTACGTCGAGGCGCACGGGACGGGCACGCCGCTCGGCGACCCCATCGAGGTGCGCGCGCTGATGGCCGTGCTCGGCGAAGGGCGCATGCCCGAGCAGCCGCTCGCCCTCGGCTCGGTGAAGACCAACATCGGCCACCTCGAACCCGCGGCGGGCGCGGCGAGCCTGATGAAGGTGGTGCTGTCGCTACAGCACGGCGAGATTCCGCCGACGCTTCATCTGAAGAAGTTGAACCCGCACATCGCCGAGGGGGCGTTCCCGCTCGTCTTCCCGTCAGCGCCGCTGGCGTGGCCCACGGGGGGCGTGCGCCGCGTCGCGGGCGTCAGCGCGTTCGGCCTGAGTGGAACGAACGCGCACGTCGTGCTGGAAGAGCCGCCGACGCCGGCCGCGGTCGAAGAGGATGCGCCGGCACCGCCTTACCTGATTCCGCTCTCGGCGCGCACGCCCGAGGCGCTCAGGGAGTTGGCCGGCGCGTACCGCCGCTTCATCTCTCCGGAGGGCGCGGGCGGTGGCGCGTCGCTGCGCGACATCGCATACAGCGCGAGCGTCAGGCGCGCGCACCACGAAAGCCGGTTGGCTTTGACGGCCGGCTCGCGCGAAGAGCTGGCGGCCGGGCTCGACGCTTACCTGCGTGGCGAAACAGTCACCACTTCGTCGGACGGACGGCGCGCCGCGCCGCGCCGTCCGAAGACCGTCTTTGTCTTCTCGGGGCAGGGTTCGCAGTGGGCCGGGATGGGCTCGAAGCTGTTCGAGCAGGAGCCCGTCTTCCGCGAAGCAATCCTTCGTTGCGACGAACTCTTCCGCGAGCACGCGGGCTGGTCGCCCGTGCGCGAACTCTCCGCCCTGGGGGCTGAGTCGCGCCTGTCAGAGACGAGTGTCGCGCAGCCTTCAATCTTCGCCGTGCAGGTGGCGCTGGCGGCGCTCTGGAACTCGTGGGGCGTCGAGCCCGACGCCGTCGTCGGGCACAGCGTGGGCGAGGTGGCGACCGCTTACGTGGCCGGTGTCCTGAGCCTTGTGGACGCCGTCCGCGTGGTCACTCAGAGGGGGCGTTTGATGCAGGCGGCGGCCGGGCTGGGGAAGATGGCAGCCGTGGGCGTGCCACTCGCGGAGGCCGAGCGGCTTCTGTCCGGCTATGAGAGCGTCCTCTCCATCGCGGCCATCAACAGCCCCGAGACGACCGTCCTCTCCGGCGACGCGGGGGCGCTGGAGGAGTTCGTCCAGCGGGTCGAGCGCGGGGGCTTCCGCTGTAGCATGCTGCCGGTTGACTACGCCTTCCACAGCCGGCAGATGGAGCCGTTCTGTGCCGACCTGTCGAGTTCGCTCGGCGGGTTGAAGACGCTCCCGCCGTCCGTCCCGATCTTCTCGACCGTCACGGGCGACTTCGCCGACGGTGACGCATTTGACGCCGCCTACTGGAGCCGCAACGTGCGCGAGCCTGTCCGCTTTGCGCAGGCCCTCGACCGACTCATTGCCGACGGCGCGGAGGTGTTCGTTGAGGTCGGGTCGCACCCCGTCCTCCTGCCAGAGATAAAGAAGACGCTGCGGCACGCAGGGCGCGAAGGCGTTCTGCTCTCTTCGCTGCGGCGCGAGCGGGACGAGCGTGCGAACATGCTCGAATCGCTCGGCGCGCTCTACACGCTCGGGCACAAGGTCGAGTGGGGCAGCCTCTACCCTTCGGGCGGCCGCTTCGTGCCTCTGCCGACCTACCCGTGGCAGCAGGAGCGCTACTGGCTTGACCTGAACGGAGCCGCCGACGCGCACGCGCGCGCGGCCCTTCTCGGACGGCGCAATGATCACGCGTCGAACCCGCTGCTCGAAGGTCATCTCGAATCGTCGCTCAAGCCGTCCACACACTTCTGGGAGGCAGAGCTGAGTCTCGACGCCTTCCCTTATCTGAGGGATCATAAGCTTCAAGGCACGGTGCTCGTCCCCGGCGCGCTCTACGCCGAGATGGCGCTGGCGGGCGCGGCCGAGACGTTCGGGGCCGGCGCGGGCTTCGCGCTCAAAGAGCTGAAGTTCACGAAGGCGCTGGCGCTCCCCGAAGGCGCGACGCGCTCGCTGCAACTCGTGATGTTCGCGCGCGAGGAAGGCGAGTGGGCGTTTCAAATCCACCAGCGAGAGTCAGAGGGCGAAAGGGCCGCCGCGTGGACGCTGCTCTCGTCGGGCATCGTGGCGCGCGGCGCGGCCGAGGCCACACCGGGCGCGCCCGAGTGGGCGTGGAAGCAGTTTCAAGGTTCAATCGACGGCGACCAGTTCTACGCGGAGCTTGAGCGGCGGGGCAGCCAATACGGGCCATGCTTCCGTGCCGTGCGGGAGCTTGAGCGGCGCGACGGTGAAGCTTTAGGGCGTTTGAGCGTCCCGGCGGGGGTGCGCGACGAACTCGCGCGGTACCAGATCCACCCGGCTGTTCTCGACGCATGTTTTCACCTGCTGGCCGCGGCGTTCCCGCTCGACACCAGCTACGGCGAAGGGGACCTTATTCTGCCGGTCGGCGTGGACGGCGTGCGCGTGCTGCGCCGCCCCGTCCCCGAGATGTTCGCGCGCGCGCGGCTGCGCGAAGAGTTCCGGCCCGACGCGCAGCTATTCAAAGGCGACATACAACTCTTCGACCAGACGGGCGCTGTCGTGGCCGAGGTCGAGGGGCTGCGACTGCAACGCCAGAGACGCGAGGCCGCGCGCACGGAGGCCGTCGCCGACGACGGCCTCTACGAAATCCGCTGGCAGGTCGAAGCCCTTTCCGAAGCGGCACGGGCGCAGGGCGCGGGCGCGGGGCGCTGGTTGGTTTTGGCTGACCGCGGCAACGTCGGCGAATCGCTCGCGCGCACACTCGCGGAGCGTGGCCTGCGATGCGCTGTCGCCTTCGCGGGCGACAGCTTTGAGCGGCGTGAGGGAACGGACGGGCTTGAGGTCTTCACGCTCGACGCGACCAGCGCCGAAGAGATGCGCCAACTTCTCAGGGCCGCACGCGGTGCGGACGAGAGCGTGCTGCGCGGAGTCATCCACCTTTGGGGCCTCAATGCCCGCACGGATGAAGACGGCGGCGGCACGGACGAGTCGCACATGTTCGGCTGCGTGAGCGCGCTGCATCTGGTGCAGGCACTGGCCGAGGCGAACGCGCAGGAGCCGCCGCGCCTCTGGATGGTCACGGCGGGGGCGCACAAGGTCTCTGACGCGGACGTGAACGGCGAGCCCGCGCAGTCGCCTCTGTGGGGGCTGGGGCGCGTCGCCATGCGCGAGCACCCGGAGCTGCGGGGCTCGCTGGTAGACCTGAGCGCTGCGCCGTCCGCGGAGGAGGTCGCGGCGCTCGCGGACGAGTGTGTGGCCGCGTGCGTCGAGAATCAGGTCGCGCTGCGCCGTGCGGAGCGTCGCGTGGCGAGGCTGGTTCAACTCGCGCCGGTCGCGCGCGCAGCGCGCAGACGGCCGTCGCAGTCGGCCCTCGTGGCGGAGGCGGCTGGCGAAGGGCAGACGCTTCGCCTCGACGTGGGGCAGCAGGGGAGCCTCGACAGCCTCGTGCTGCGCGCCGAGAGGAGGAGGACGCCTGAGCCAGGCGAGGTCGAGATAGAGGTGAGGGCGGCGAGCCTCAACTTCCGCGACGTGCTGAAGGCGCACGGCATATACCCGACACTCGACGACTCCATGCCGTTCTGGCTCGGCGACGAATGCGCCGGCCTCGTCACGGCCTGCGGCGAGGGCGTGCGTGACCTACGCGTCGGTCAGGAGGTCGTCGCGGCTGCGCCGGGCAGCTTAGCCGACCGCGCGTGCACGCCGGCCAGGTTCGTCCTCCCGAAGCCAGAGGGCCTGAGCTTCCAGGAGGCGGCCACCATCCCTATCGCCTTCGCAACGGCCTACCACGCCCTCCACGATCTGGGTCGCCTCGCGAAGGGCGAGCGCGTGCTGATTCACGCCGCGGCGGGCGGCGTCGGGCTCGCCGCCGTGCAGGTGGCACAGTGGCTCGGCGCGGAGATTTTCGCCACGGCCGGCAGCGAGGAGAAGAGAGAGTACCTGCGCGGCCTCGGGGTCAGGCACGTCATGGACTCGCGTTCGCTGGCCTTCGCCGAAGAGGTGCTGGACGCGACCGGCGGGCGCGGCGTTGACCTCGTCCTGAACTCGCTCGCGGGCGAGGCCATCGCCAAGAGTCTCGGCGTGCTCGGCAAGTTCGGGAGGTTTTTGGAGATCGGCAAGCGTGACATTTATGAGAACACGAGGCTCGGCCTGCGCCCCTTCCGAAACAACCTGACCTACTTCGCCATCGACCTCGACCTCTTCTTCAGGGAGCTTCCCGAAAGAGCCTCGGCGCTGCTGCGCGAAGTGTTGAAGCGTTTCGAGGAGGGAGTCTTCACGCCGCTCCCTTTGCGCGAGTTCCACGTCACGCAGGCCGTCGAAGCCTTCCGCTACATGGCGCAGCGCAGGAACATCGGCAAGGTCGTCTTAACCTTAGATGACGCCGCCGCTGCGCTGCGCGCGGCGACGGATGAAAGCCCTGCGGGCATGGCCGCGGGCGCTCCGTTCGAGGTCCGCGCAGAGGCCACGTACCTCATCACGGGTGGCTTCGGCGGGCTCGGGCTGCTGGCCGCGCACTGGCTGTTGGCGAAGGGCGCGCGTCACCTGGCGCTGATGGGAAGGAGCGCGCCCGAGGGGCCGGCGCGGCTAACCGTCGAGGAGCTTGAGAGGGAAGGGGCGCGCGTGCACACCCTCCTGGCCGACGTGGGCGACGGCGAGGCCGTGGCCCGCGCCATGAGGGAGTTGGAGGCGGCTGGCGCTCCGCCGCTCGGGGGCGTCATCCACGCGGCTGGCGTGCTCGACGACGGCGCGCTCACAAACCTGAACGCGGAGCGGTTCGAGCGGGTCATGCGGCCGAAGGTCGCGGGCGGTTGGAACCTGCACCGGCTGACCGCGGGGATGCAGCTCGACTTCTTCGTCCTCTTCTCGTCCGCCGCAGCAATCCTCGGCACGCCGGGGCAGGGGAACTACGCGGCGGCGAACGCCTTCCTCGACGCGCTGGCGCACCACCGCCGGGGCCTCGGCCTGCCGGCGCTCTCTGTCAACTGGGGGCCGTGGGCAGACGTAGGGATGGCCGTCCGTCTCGATTCGGGGGAGAGGCTCGCGCGCATCGGGGTCAAGCCCATCGCTCCGGACGAAGGCTTCGAGGTGCTTGAGCGGCTGCTGGGAGAGGCGGCCGAGCAAGCGCTCGTCATGCACGCGGACTGGGGGCGGCTCAGCCGCGCTTACGCCGCGACGCCGCCGCCACTCTTTGCCGCGCTGGCCGGGGGCAGCGCGGAGGCCGAGGCGGGATCGCCGCGCGCGGACAGGCGCGGCGACGCCGAGACTCTGCGCCGCATCTTCGCGGCCGAGCCCGAGCATCGCGCCGTGGTCTTGGAGGACTACTTCAAGCGTCTGCTGTCGAAGGTCATGGGGCTCAAGCTACAGAACCTCGACGCGGACAGGCCGCTGGCCGACTTCGGCTTCGACTCGCTCATGGCGATTGAGCTGATGACGAACGTGGAGGCTGGCCTCGGCGTCAGCGTCTCGGCCGAGGGCCTGATTCAGGACATCACCATCGCGCAGTTGACCGAGCAGGTGCTGCCCGCGCTGAAAGATCCCGCCGCGCGAGCGCCCGCGCCCGCCGCACAAACACGCGCGCCGCTCGCGTCGCCGTTCGAGGAGAGCGCGCCCGCGCCTGAGTTGAAAGGGTTCGCGCCGTTGGCCGAGCGCGCCGCGCTCGACGACGGCGCATATGGCGAGCACGTGCGCCCGCGCTTAACGCAGATGCTCGAAGCGCTCAAGCTGGCGAGGCATTACGTGCGTGCCTCGGGCGACCGCCTGTTCTACGAGGAGGGCGGCGAGTCCTTCGAGGTTTTAGACATGCTCGGCGGTTACGGCTCGACGCTCTTCGGCCACAACAACCCCGAACTGATCTCCTACGCGAAGCGGCTCCTCGACGCGCGCGTGCCGTTCCACACGCAAGGCTCGGTGAGGAGCGCCGCCGGTACGCTGGCCCGCAGGCTCTCCGAGAAGCTCAAGGCCATGACCGGGCGCGACTACCTGTGCGTCTTCGCCAACTCCGGCGCGGAGGTGATCGAGGCGGCCATCAAGCACGCGGCCTTCGAGTACGTGCGGCGCGGCCAGATGCAGGCAGCCGACGACGCGCGCTCCTTCGCGCTCCTCGCGCACCAGAACCGGAACGAGCGCGGGCCGCTGCCCGTGCCGCTGCGCGCGAAGCTGGAGGCCGTGCTCGGCGGGCCAGCGCCTGAAGACCTTGAGGCAGCGCACGCCGCGCTGATGGACTTCAACGAGGGCGTCTACCAATCGCCGGTGCGCTTCCTCGCACTGCAAGGGAGCTTCCACGGCAAGACGCTGGGCGCACTCGGGCTGACGGCCAACGAGATGTACCGCGGCGCGTTCCGGCAGTTCGGCGGCATGAACGTTACTTGGATTAAGCCGGGCGACGCCGACTCGCTGCGCGAGTCGGTGGCCGCCGAGGCGGCGACGACTTACGCGCTCGCTGCCGACGCAGAGAAGCGGCTCCAACTCGTCGAGCGCCGCTGGTCGCGCGTGGTGGCGATGTTCGTCGAGCCGGTGCAGGGCGAGGGCGGGATTCACGTCATGGGGGCCGACTTCCTCGCGGCCGCGCGCGCCCTGGCGAGCGAGAACCAGTTCCCGCTGGTGTTGGACGAGGTGCAGTCCGGCATGGGCCGCTGCGGGAGCTTCATCGCCTCGCACCGTCTGGGCCTGCGCGGCGACTACTACGGCTTCGCCAAGAGCCTCGGCGGCGGCATCTCGAAGGTCGGGGCGCTGCTCATCGAGCGCGAGCGCTACCAGCCGGACTTCGGCGTCATCCACACCTCGACCTTCGCCGAGGACGACTACTCGTGCCTGCTCGCACTTAAAGCGCTGGAGATTCTTGAGCGTGACGAACTCGCGGCACGCTGCGACGAGAGCGGCTCGTACTTACTCGGACGCCTGCGCGAGTTGCAGGGCCGCTACCCGACCGTCATCAAGGAGGTGCGCGGCATGGGCCTGATGGTCGGCGTCGAGCTGGCCGAGCAGTCGCAGTCGCCCTCCGGCCTGATACGGCTCGCCTCCTCGCAGCAGGCGCTCAGCCATCTCGCGACCGGCTACCTGCTGAACGAGGAGGGCGTCCGCGTGGGGCTCACACTCTCGTTGCTGAACACGATCAGGCTCGAACCTTCGGCCTACGTCAGGAGGGCTGACCTCGACCGCGTGGTCGGGGCGTTCGAGAGACTCTGTCAGGTCATCGAGCGCGCCAACGCAGGGCGGCTCGTCCGCTACATGGCCGGCGTCCGGAGTGGCGGCAGCGCCGAGCCGGTCGCCGACTGGCGCGGCCGTCTCGACGCCAACCTCGCGGCCTTCGAGGAGCCGAGCGGTGAGCCGCAGGTCGCGTTCCTCAGCCACCTCATGGAGACTTCGAGCCTCGTTCTGTGGGACGCCTCGCTGGCAGAGATTCCGGCCGAGCGGCGCGACGCATTCCTGCGCGGGATTCACAGGGTCGTCAAGCCGGCCGTGACGCGACAGTTCCGCATACGCTCCGCGGCGGGCGCGGCCGTGCACATGCGCGTCGTCTCGTGGATTGCGACGAGCAGTCTCATCGAAGAGGCGCTGCGTGCGGGCGACACCGAGTGGCTCGACGAACAGATCGACGAGATGGTGGAGGAGATGCGGCGCGAGGGCTGCCGCACGGTCGGCTTCGGCGGCTACCTCTCCATCGTCAGCCAGAACTGCAAGAGGGCGGCCGTGCCGGGTGTCGCGCTCACCACGGGCAACGCCTTCACCGTAGCCATTGGCCTTGAGGCTTTAAGGCACGGCGCGCGCGAGCGCGGCATCGACCTCGCGGCCAGCCGGCTCGGCTGCGTCGGGGCGGCCGGCAACATCTGCTCGACCTACCTGCGCCTCATGGCCGAGGACGTACCGCGGCTCCTCCTCATCGGCCGCGCGCAGTCGAGGCTGCGGCTCGTCAAGGCCGCCGCCGCGCTCTACCAAGACGCTTGGGAGCGCATCTCGCGACAGCGGCCGGAGGAGTTGACGGGGCTCGCACGCGCCGTCTTCGAGACGCGAAGCGTCCGCCGTCTGATCGAAGGCGACGCGCGGCCTTCTTCGCCGGGCGAGTGGCTCTTCGACAGTCTGCACGAGGAGTTCGGCGGGCACCACTTCGTTCAGCTCTCGGAAGAGATGTCGGCGCTCTCCGACTGCGAGATTGTCGTGACGGCCTCGAACTCGGCCACGCCGATCATCTTCCCCGAGCACCTCTCGCCGCGCCCGACGGTCATCTGCGACATCTCTGTGCCCGCGGACGTTTCGCCGTCGGTCGCCGAGCAGCGGCCCGACGTGCTCGTCCTACGCGGCGGCATCGTGCGCCTGCCCGACAACGACGAGCTGGTGCTCAAAGAGGTGATGCTGCCGCCCGGCCACGTCTTCGCCTGCCTGGCCGAGACGGCGCTGCTCGGGATGGAAGGCTACCCGCACAACTTCTCTTTCGGCGAGATCACGAAGGCAGAGGTGGAGTGGATACGTGAGGTCGCGCGCCGTCGCGGCTTCGGCCTCGGGTACGTCACGGCGCAGAAGACTTTCTGAGGCCGCTTTTGGCCGTGTATGAAGGGAGGGCGGCGCGGCTCAGGCGTCGCCCTCTTTTTCTGAGAGCATGCGCTCGAGTATCGCGTCCACATCTTCTTCCGACATCAGCTCGACGACCGCGAGCGTCTGCTCTTCGAGGCTGCGCGCGCCGGGGTTGATGGGCGCAGGCCGCGCTGGCCGTTGGCCGGCCTGCCGCGCGATGGCCTCGGCCAGCCCGCCGACGGTCGGGCTCTCGAAGAGCGTCCGCAAAGGGACCTCGACCTGCAACGACTCGCTGACGCGCGAGATGACCTGCGTCGCCAGCAGCGAGTGGCCGCCCAGCTCGAAGAAGCTCTCATCCACGCCGACCCTCTCCACGCGCAACAGCTCGGCCCAGATGTCGGCCAGCGTCCGCTCCAGCTCGTTGCGCGGGGCCACGTAACGTTCGGAGCGCGGCGGGCGGCCCGGCTCGGGCAGCGCCGCGCGATCCACTTTGCCGTTCACGTTCAGCGGCAGCCGTTCGAGTCGGACGAAGGCGGACGGCACCATGTAGTCCGGCAGTCTCTCCGCGAGGTATGCGCGCAGTTCGCCGTCGCCCGGCTCCGGCCCCTGCGCGGCCACGAAGTAGGCCACCAGCCGCATGTCGCCGCCTTCGTCTTCACGCAAAACAGCGACGGCCTCGCGCACGCCAGCGTGTGTGGCGAGCACGGACTCGACCTCCCCCAACTCAATCCTGAAGCCCCTGAGTTTGACCTGTCGGTCGAGGCGGCCCAGGTACTGCAAGCTGCCGTCGGGCAGGTGACGGACTTTATCGCCCGTCTTGTAGAGGCGCGCGCCGGGCCATGCGGAGAAGGGGTCTGGGACGAAACGCTCCGCCGTCAGGCCGGGGCGGTTGACATAGCCGTGCGCGAGGCATTTGCCGCCGACGTACAACTCGCCGGCGGCGCC
>Ga0209577_10004475_pt1 | contig 13152 bp, 10 predicted proteins | sample GraSoiAngelo_109_FD_185874 | JGI IMG/M metagenome (GOLD analysis project Ga0209577, IMG submission 185874) | Grasslands soil microbial communities from the Angelo Coastal Reserve, California, USA - 14_0903_12_20cm (SPAdes) (version 2) | ecosystem: Environmental > Terrestrial > Soil > Grasslands... | reverse complement strand
CTCTGCAAGTGGCGCGTGAGTTCGAGAAGCTCGCTAAACACCTTCGCGTCAGGGTCGCGGCGATCTACGGAGGCGCGAGCATGAGGCTTCAGATGGAGAAGCTAAGGAATCGCTCTTGCAGTATCATCATCGCAACTCCGGGCAGGCTGATCGATCATCTCGACCGGCGGACTGTGAGTTTGGACAAGACGAGTTTCGTTGTTCTAGATGAAGCCGATAGAATGTTGGACATGGGATTCATCGACGATGTACGAATCATCCTCAGTCACGTTTCGAGAAACCACCAGACGGCCCTGTTCTCCGCGACCATGTCCAATGAAGTAGTGAAACTCGCTCATCGGTACATGAAAAACCCGCTGAGGGTATTCGTTGATACAGACGAGCCGACCGTGGACTCTGTCCAGCAGAAATTTGTCAGAATAGACGAGGGCGGAAAATTCCCCACCCTCCGCGCGCTCCTAAACCAGGAGCACATAACGAAGGGTTTGATCTTCTGCGAGACGAAGGCAAGAGCGGGAGAGCTGGCGCAGGCTTTACAGGATCAGCACTACAAGGCCTTGGCTTTGCACAGTGATCTCTCACAGTACCAGAGAGACAGCGCCGTTCATTCCTTCCGGATAGGCCTGACAAACTTGCTGGTGGCCACGGAGGTTGCAGCTAGAGGATTGGACATACCAAAGGTGAGCCATGTCGTAAACTATGACATGCCTCAGGAGCCCAAGATGTACTTCCACCGAATCGGCCGAACCGCCCGCGCAGGAAAACCCGGCATTGCGCTCTCCCTGATCACCCGTCAAGACGAAGACGGCTTCAAGCGAATAAGAAAGATGACATCATCAGACCTCTGCGAACTCGCCGATAGCCTTTTACCTGAAAATCGCGTCGGTTCGAAGTTCTTGCTACCCGCGCGCCCATCACAAGGACAAGCCGCCCAAAGATTGTCTTCAGGGAGGCGGCCGCGACGATATAATCGTCGAGAGAGGTCATTCAGACGAAATCGTCGTCGTTGAGTATTGGCCGCGAGATAGTTTTCTGCCTAGAATCTTGCCTTAGCCTGAGATAGCTTTCTTGAGTTGCTCGAAACATCTCGTGACGGGGTTCCTAGCAAGCCTGCCGAAAGCTGCTTGTTCAAGTTGAAGGAAATGTCAAATGGTTAACCTTTATTCAGAATACGACAATTCGCATACGTCGTTTGGTGGGACGGGTGGGATTTTAACCAGAATAGGTATGGATCCGGCACCTTGCTCCGAGGCTGAGGACTTAGGAAGGCTTTATCCAAATATCTCGTACATGGGAATGTTTCTGGTTTGATTTGTCTCAGCCGCTATTACTTGGCTTCACGGCAATCTTGGTCTTCCCGTCTGGCGAGATATCTAACTTTGATATGGGTAGAAAGCGATAGGATATTATCTCTATCGCACCAGAGCGGGTGAAAGGTGCTACGCGGGTTATGAGCTCTCCGTCCAAAATGCAACCGGTCACAAGCTTATGAACGCATCAGGATGGCGACCGCGTAGGTGGGTCGCGGGACGTTCCCGGCTTGTACGACTCTACCAATTTCGCCAAGCAGCTCGGGTATCGGGATGTCTCTTTCTGAATACTTGCGTACTTGAGCCTCTATCGACCCGGACGGACTAGCGAAGGCCTAGGTTAGGTTTTTGTTGCCTGTCACGAGCCGATCCACCTGAGCTTCGTAGAGCCGATTGTAGGCACCTCCCTTGCTCATCAAAACCTCGTGCGTCCCTTCCTCGGCAATCCCTCCGTTTTCGATGACGACGATCCGTTCGGCGTCTATGATCGAAGACAGCCTGTGTCCGATGACGATCAAGGTCCTCCCCTTTGCCACCCGTCGGAGCGCATCTTGAATGAGAGACTCGGACTCAGAGTCGATATTCGATGTCGCCTCGTCAAAGATGAGAATGCTCGGATCCTTGAGGAGAGCTCGCGCAATCGCGATTCGCTGCCTCTGACCCACGGAGAGAGTGATCCCGCGTTCACCAATCTCAGTATCATATCCCTTCTGGAGGGAGACGATGAATTCGTGGGCGTTCGCCGCCTTTGAAGCCCGGCTGACCTCCTCGTCAGATGCTTGAAGTTTCCCGTACTTGATGTTCTCCCGAATCGTCCCGGAGAAGAGGACAGGCTCTTGGAGGACGAGGCCTATCTTGCTGCGGAGGTACCCGAGGCTCAGTCTCGTTATTGGATATCCGTCGACCAGTATCTTCCCAGAAGTTGGCTCATAGAACCTCATGAGGAGGTTCACAACGGTTGACTTCCCAGCCCCGCTCGATCCGACGATGGCAACTGTCTCGCCCGGACGGATCAACAGGGATAAGTCCCTGAGGACGGTTTTGTCCGGCCGATAGCCGAACGACACCCCTTCGAACTCGATTCGCCCTTCGATCATTTCCGGAGTGAGGCAGCCTGGAGTCACTAAGACCTCCGCGTCTCGGTCGACGAGTTCGAATACCCGATCGGCGGCAGCAAGTGCCTGCTGAAGCTTGAGGTTCCCCTTGCTAAGTTGGACTAGAGGCTTGAACATCTTGTCCATTACCCCCAGGAAAGCGACGAGTGCTCCAAGCTTCAGAGCACCTGAGACCACTGCCGGGGCGGAGAACCAGACCACCGCCAGGGTAGCGATCAAAACGAGTAGATCGACAGAGGAGCCATAGATGGCGGACAACCGTGCAAGTCGCACCTTCGCCTTCGTCATCGACAGGGATCGGTCGCGGAATTCCGTCGCCTTCCGGTCCTCCAGCCCGAAGCTCTTCACGATCCGAATCCCGGAGAAGACCTCGAACGCCTGGCTGGTCATCTCAGCAAATGCCTCGCGAATCCTCGCCGTGAAGCGCTTGATCGTCCGCTTGAACAAGTTCACTACGATCACCAAGACGACGCAGGCCGGCGCGACCAGGAGGGTGAGTCTCCGGTCGACCAGGAAGAGGAGGCCGAGTGCACCCGCGACCGTGACTGCGTTAGAAACGAAGCCTGCGACATCTTCTTCCATGAACTTCTCCACCTCGGTGGTGTCGCTGACCAAGCGAGATACCAAGTCCCCCGAATGAGACTTGTCGAAGACGCCCACGGGCAAGAGCTCGATGTGTTGATAGACGTCGGACCGCAGCCTATGTATCGTCCTCTGGCTCAGTACCTCGCTCAGGTACACCTGAAAGAACGAACTGATCTGATTGAGGCCGAACGTCAGGCCTAGGAGGAATATGACCCAAGGCAAAAGCCCTAAGTTCGCCCCGCCGAGATTTCCCCCGCCGAGGACGCCGTTGAAGAAGACGAATCCCATGATCCACGGCTGCGCCAAATTGAGAGCGGCGCCCGAGATGATTGCGACGGTGACCCCGACCGCGTACGGCCAGTGTATCTTTACGTAGGAGAGGAGTCGGAAGACGGTCTGTCTTCGGGAGTGTTCTCCGGTTTTCGCTTGGGAAAGGTCGGCGCGCGGCCCCCATCTATCCAGACGGATGTCCTTACTTCTGCCGTGTCTGCCCATTCTCCCACCACCGAATTGTTGGGCTACTATGCCACTCCCGAACCCGGCCAGAGTGGCTAATCGAAGCCCAAATCCAAGTCAGCGCTATGACCTCCCTGAGGTCGATGTAGCGGAACGACGTCCTCATTGCTTCTATGATCCTCTCCGGGTTCCTAAATCAAGCCAGCGTTCATCAGCCGCGAACATGACGCCGACGACAGGGCTTTCTGAGGCGATAAGCCCGTGGATTGCGGTGGTCAGCTGAGCCTCCTCGTCCGAACTATTCCGGATCCCTGATAACGAGTCGAAGATCTGGTCTATGAACACGAACACAGGTATCATCGCGCCGCATATACGACGCGTCTGACCTGGGGGTGGTCGCTCCTATCAAGCGTGATCACGAGGAACATCTCCTTGGGCACCTCCTTCGAGAAGAGAAGAGGCCAGCGGGTGCTCCGCGCGCCACGCCGCTTCGCCCACGAGCGAGTGAGCCCCAAGAATCGGTTGGGTTCTCAGCCCGGTCTTCAGACCGCTCGCAGCAAGGTGAAGAAGAGAGGCCGCCCAGTACCACTCCAGAGTGTTCGGGTCCACCAAGCCTCGCGTGCCTTCCAAGAATGCCTCCGTAGCTCGGGTCGCCTCGTCTGCAACTTCCTGGTGCCTTAGTGCGGCCCGGGAAATTGTCGCGAGGAACATTCCCGCGTCGACCCCGAAAGGTCCTTGGCCAAACTGCTGCCAGTCGATTACGCCAGGGCCGTCGCCCATATCGAGGATGTGCCGTGCATAGAGGGTGCCGTGCACGAGGTGTGGCGTTCCCTCCTCGGGCTGGGTCCGCTCCAGTACTTTGGCGGTCCTCTTGGCGGTGGCTCCGAGGACTGGATTGGCCGCGGTCAGAGCCCCGACGGACACCCCCACCTGATACAGAAGATGTCCGCATCCATGCCGCGGCCCGAACCTGACATCTCCCCCTGAAGCCGCGCGTAGCCACGCTACCGCAAGTTCTCCCGCGCGCCTGCCTTTTCCATCCTTAACTAATTGACTCGCGGATGGTCCTTCGAGCCAGCTCAGAACGAGGATCTTCTGGTCGCGATCCCAGCTGAGCAGGCGTGGTACGCGAGGCCCGGAGTCGCCAGCGAGACCCAAGACTGCGAGTCGCCGGTAAACCTCGGCCTCGGCGGAGGGGTCGTCCGCGTAGATCTTGATGACGAATCGACGATCTGCCACCCTCGCCTCCAGAGTTGCGCGTGAACCCGGGACATAGTTGTGCATCAAGAGCACTGCCAATTCCAGTTCCGGTTCTGACACCACCTGCGCAAGGCCCCTTGTCCTGATCTTTCCGAGGACGAGAAGGGCCGGATCATCAGGTAGCTCACTCGCCATAGTCCGATTACTATCCCTCGCATCCCTCACCCCTATCATTTGGAGATCTCGTGTTGGGCAGCCTCGATGACCCGGATGATCTTCTCAGGCCAACGCGATTCTTGTCGCCTGAAGATTCCCGCCGCCACTTCGAGGAGCGCACCAGCGCAATGCAAGGAGAATCGCCGCCTCCAGGAGTTAGGGACGAAGCGGAAATACTCCTCTACGAAAGTCGCCCCCGCGACCTCCGTGTGCGTCATGGGGGTCGAATCGAGTCCCACGCGTCCCGTGATGTAGGCGAAGAGCTGCGCCGGGTCAAGCAGCGGATCCGCCGAGGCCGCCCAGTCGAGATCTATCAGGGTCACGCGCCCGCCCGATAGGAAGATGTGATCAGGCTTGAGGTCACCATGGATTGGTGCGGGTCCTCCCTCGTCCAAGCCTCCAGTGACCGCATCGGAAATCGCCTGAACCGCCTCTCGGACTTGGGGGCATGCCCACTGAACGAGGGCCGAGGCATTCTCCACCTCCACCAGTCGGTCCGCGAGCGAATAACGACGCTTGATGGGAAACTCGTCCTGGTTGAACGCGGCAACCGCGCGAGCAACTAGCCTCAGTTCATCTGATGGGTCCGGATTCGTTGCCAAGATCTGCGTCAGCGAAACGCCCGGGGCCTCCTCAAGTGCCAACGTGCGCAGCTCATCGACATAAGCGATAGGCTTGACCGTCGAATAAGGGTGCCCTCCGTCCGGTCCGCTCCTAGATAGCGATTGCAGAATCCGAAAAGTCTCCGCGCCACGGTCATTCCGATAAACCTTCAGGTAGCAGCGCACCTCTTCGCTTCTCGTGGATACGGCGTCGCGCGCCCGAATCGCGTATCGGAGCGCCGCCCCAAACTCGGTCCGGTATCGAGTGGGCTCGATGGTTCGCTGCTCGACACGCCATTCGCCCGGCCCAAGTCGGCCCAGGAGTGAGGACTCGATACCCTGAACCGCTCCGCTTACCACGGAGCCCAGAGTCCGAAGCTTTCGATCATAGGGATAGACTTCCACCAGCATCTGGAGGCTGGGGATGAAGCCCACCGGCTCAAAGGTGAGGCAGCTTTTGGGAATTCGTCTTTCGGGAACCTCGGCTTTCATCTCCTCCCACCGCCTGGAGGCCTCGCCGTCGGCATAAAGAACGCCCGTGACCCACTGGTCCCACCGGCGGCCCGTACCAGGTTCTGCAACGCGTAGCGTATACTGCAGAACGTGCCGGGAACCTGACTGGCGGCAACGAAACCGAAAGGGCACGCAGTCGTCGATATGGTAGGCCTTCCCCGAGACCGCCTTCAGATGGCGGCGGAACACCTCGAGCATGAACTGAGGATTGGACGCAACCGAGAGCTGTGGGACTTCATCGTCCACGGGAAACCCGACTCCCCCGCTCCGGTCGAGTCCTCGCTCTGTGACCATTGACTCAACGGGTGATAGAGGTGGGCCACCAGCTGCGACCCCAGACTGCGCCGAAGGCTTGAGGATCACTCTCATGAGCTGGTCCTCTTCGGCGCTTCGTTGAACGCTCCAATCAGGGTCCTTGTTCCTAGCTTCGCGGAGAAGCCGGTGAACTTTCCGCAAGAGGATAGCGCGTTCGTACCAGGCCACGCGATTCTCCCAGCTATGATCGGAGGTGCACCGTCGTCTGTAGGCGTCGAGGAGGGCTGCCCGCGCGGACCCAAAGTCCCTCAGTTTCCACGGCTTACGGATCGTGATTCGGCGCAGCTGCACGAGGAGGTTACCTAGGTCCAAGGCTGGGTCCCCTCGCGAACACTTATCAAAATCGAGCACGACGATTTCTCCTCCTCTCCAAAGAAGATTCGCAGGCCCGAAGTCACCGTGCACAAACGAGAGATGCAGGGGGAGTCGTGGCGCCTCATCCATGAGTTGAGCGAAGGCTCTCCGCAAACTTGGCGCCTCGCAAGGACGCCAGGCACAGAGGTCCTCGAGTCTCGGCCTGAGATCCGCGAGCAAGGTCTCAGGCGAAGTGATTGTGGGAGTGTATACTGGCATAGCGTGCAAGGCGGCCAGAGCGCTTCCCATCGCCACGAGAATCGCCCCGGTGTCCCGGGCGATCGCGGAACTCACCGGCTCGCCCGATTCATACGTCAGAAGCAGAAGGTGAAGCGGCGCGTGATATGCAAGGACGGTCGGAACGGTGAGGCCAGCGCCGCGGGAGCCTTCGTTGGCCCCGATGTCCCTCAGGACTGCGGCGACCCGAAGAGCGTCTTCTCCGCGTTGGTAGTACTTCCCCACCCACTGATAGTGCTGGATGTAGGGAAGCTCCGCCACGCGAGCCTCGAGATCGTAGCGCACAACCCGCTGCTTGCCCTGCTCCGTGAACCGGGCATCTGAATTCAATCGCTCAATGTTGGCGTCCGTACCGCACACCTCACGTAGCACACCCCTCAGAACGGCCCACATACCCTCCGGCTCCAGGGTGGTCATGAGATTCATGTTGCCCGTCCTGCCAAAATCATTTCCTCACGGGGATAAGGATGGCGCAAGCCCTCGCTCCCAAGCCATTGACTGAGGTACGCGGTCATGCGAGTGGCCCCATCGAAAGAGGGCACTATCTCGCGCACCCTTTGGGCCTGAGCCCGCGGATCAAGGCTCAGCGCCCATTCCAATGCCTCAGTGAGGCTCTCGCCCGTCAGGTCTCCCGGGTGGACCCATTTCGCCAAACCGTGCGACGCCAACACTTCTGCACGAATCGTTTGCTCGCGCTTGTAAGTGGCCCGCGGCACAATTACCATAGGTCGCCCTTCCGACAGGGCCTCCCAGACGCTGTTGTAGCCGCCCATCCCAACCACGGCGTCCGCAGCAGCAACGAGTTGGAAATTGTCGGCCGTCGACAGCACGCGACTCGCAGGAGGGGAGTGCGCTTGCAGTCTCGCCCGTTGCTCCTCAGGCATGAACGGTCCCGTCACGAAAACTGCGCATAGATCGGGAAGCCTCGACTGCAACCGGGCGACGGCCGCCTCAGCGGCCTCGAGCACAGGATACCCATCCTTACCGCCACCTACGGTCGCCACGATGAGGTGTCCGTTTCGAGGCAGCCCGTATAGGCGACGTATCTCATTCGTATTGACTGCCTTCCGCTCTTGAACGACGTACCCACAGTAGTAGAGCTTGGATCTTACGGACGGAGGAATGGAATAGGCTTCCGCCACATCGAAGAGGTGTGGCAGACCGTACACCGCTATGCCATCGTACAGTTTTTCGAAGGCGCTGTATACCCCGAGTGCCTCCCACTTCGCACGGATGCGACCGGCGTCGTCCATTATGTCGCGCAGCCCTAGGACGAACTTTGTATTCGGGTACCGCGCTTTCAGGGCGTAGAGGCCATCCCGAAACTCGCTTCTGTGGCCGAAGGGCTCGTGATCGACCAGCACGAGGTCCGGGGCCAGTTCTAGCGCCAGATCGCGCAGGATTCGGGCCCGTTCATCGCTGAGATGCTGGTTGTATGCCTCATCGTCCTCCTCCGTCTTCGCAAGGCCGGTGGAAGCCGAGTGGGTGGGCAGTTTAACATATGCACAGCCTTTGGGCAGCGGTAATTCGTCGAGGAGGGGAGATTCGGTCACCAGGCGGGCGGCTAAGTTAGGACAAGCCCCAAGGAGGTGGCGGGCGATGGTCAGGCTTCGGGTGATGTGCCCCATCCCTTTTCCGTCCTGGGCGTACAGCAAGATCGTGTGAGCCGGTCCGTCGGGGTCATCAAGTCGCTTATCTAGTCGCCGATCCGGTGCTAGGTCATTCGTCTGAGACCAACTTTTGGGTTCGACCTATCTACGACGTTAACTAGATTCGGTATTTCAGTATCACCGTGACAGTGTATTCGATTATAGATATCGCAATCTAAAGAATGAGTTTTGATTCCGGCAATCTCCGGATATAACGTCCAACTCGGATTTTCTATCCAGGGTCCTTCCCGCGGTTTTTCAATAACGCGGAGTAAACAGGGTCGGGGGTAAAGTGGTCCTCGGTCGCCCGCTTCCCCCGTCGCGCCATTTGCGAATCAATTGTCTCCCCACAAATTGTATACTTGATGAGTTGCAAACGAAATTGATGTCGCTCTTGGAGAACTGGGGGATTGTTTTACATTCGCGGAGATAACGCCACTCGTCTGTTAGAATTGGACCGCCCAAACAGACCACCTATCCCGGCTGGGGTACGGGCTCCCTATATTCTTCAGGGAATTGTTACATGGGAACCTCTGGCGAGTCCGTGGCCAAGCATGATCCCTTCGTATATTTCGCGAATATCATAACGAGCTCGGTAGATTGCGGGTCCGCCAACACTCCGGGTCTGGTTGTTCCTGCAGGTGCCGGTAGTATTTCATGTCCTCAGAGTGCGAGCGACATTCCATCAACCGCCGCTAATGCTCTGGTTAATGATTTCAATTTTCAACCTCCCAATCCGTCTCCGCCAAACCTAGCCTTTCTTGTGCCGAATCTATTGGACGACTCGCATGACTGCTCCGTGTCGAGCGCGGACTATTATCTCAACGTGGTACTCCCAAAGCTGTTCAACACGTATACATTCCAGCATCGAAGGGCCGCCGTCGTGGTTACCTGTGACGAGCCGAAGGGAACGGACAATGCTCAGACGACACCACTCTACTTTGCTATGGCTGGACCAATGGCAAGGTCTGGAAGCTACACGTATTCGACAAGCCTCTCGCTCAACCACTATTCTCTCCTCAAAGCTATAGAGGACAACTTTGGTCTGACAGAGATAGGTAACAGCGCGACGTCGTCGAGTGGCATAGCGAGCATGTTCTACCCGGCCGGAGACGTAGACGCAGATTGTGCTGACACCATAGGCGATCTGGCGTCTATTGCCATCGTATTCGGAGCAACATCAACACAAACCAACTTCAACCCAATGGCTGACCTTGACGGCAACGGAGCCATAAACATCGTCGACCTTGCCATAAGCGCAATCAATTTCAATGTGACATGTTGATGCGGAGCCGAATCATTCTGGGGATTGGCATGGTGGCAATAATCATTGCTGTCTCCGGCCTGTTTCACGCGCGTGCAACATCTCCACCAAACATTGCAATGCCCGACCTGTCCGGTCACTGCCTCGACAATGGTGTGACATTTACGACCGTGCTGACTGCGAGTAACCTTACCAATACGCAGGACTGGCAGGTCAACATAACCTTCACTCCAGGCATGGTGGCTACGATGAGCTACGCATTCGGCTCCTCGTTCACAGGACCCAATACGTTAACCTCGAAGAACAACAGCACCAGCGCGGGCTATTTTCTGCTAGGTATAGCTTTCTACAATGGTACAGGACCCTTCTCCACAGCTTCGCCTGTCACACTGGCCACGTTCACGTGGAAGACTCTGGTAGTTCACCCTAACGTTACATTTCATCTCGTTACTCTTTCTGAGAACGCCCTACTAGGCACGGAGCTTTTGGACCCTAACAGAAACAGCTTGCCATATACTACCACCGATGGCTTCCTAGGCTGCCAGCTGGGTCCATCATAGCAAGGAGGATTCCTCGAGCTATCTTGATATGGACGGGTGTGGATGGAAGGATGATGATCTGACTCGTGCCGGCCGTTGTACCCGTTTTGTTGCTAACACTTGCGTTACTGGGCAACGCAGGCGTTCCGCTCGGAATTACAACAGGCCAGATAAGCCTCGCGGCGACTAGTATGTTCTCCGGCGCAGGGCTGGGGGCTCGCAATATTTTCTATGCCCAGTCAAGAATCTGGCTGTTCTATGTGCCCAGCTACAATGATCTGGGCATCTATGACTTCTATTATAAAACCTCTCTGGATGGGGTGAACTGGAGTCCGCCCAGAAATCTTGGTCTCCCAGGAGAATATGACGGTGGTGCGTTGACACATGATGATGGTCACGTGTACATCGCTCTGGCCACGACCGGTAGTACTACCTACCTGGCGTATGGAGGATTGTATCCGAACGGGACTGTTGTGATGAACGATGACGGTGGGAGGCTGAAGCTTGCAGCCTATGAGGGTGGTTTGGGCTTCGGTGTGCGCATGAGTGTAGGGGTTAGCAGCGAGGGGCACGTGTTCATCGCCTATCAGGCTCCCCTCGAGTGCGGTCTCTGCGTGGTCGACTCTGCGGTTGCACCCTACACTTCATGGACGAACAGTATCCGGGTCCTGCGGCCGACGACTGAGTATCCGGTGTTACACTCTTACCGGCCTGGACAGATGCTTCTTTTGAGCGGCAACTTTACCAGCGTCTGGGACAATGGATGGACTAGTCCCACAACATTTTCAGGCATAGGAGGAGGGCAGGTCCTATACATAAACGGGAAGATCTATCTGTTCGGTGGAAACGGTCACTGCCAAGTGCCACCTCTGCAGGGTCCAGGTGGATGCCTGGGCTTCTACACCTTCGATGGATCTTCCTGGTCCGCGGTTCACATGACCAATGTGCGTGGTTATGCTCCTATGACGGTTACCTATGATCCGCAAGGCGACCGGTTCGTCATATTCGCCCCGTCTGATTATTTTGGCACGAATATTGACCAGTGGTCAGGTAGAGTCAACGCAGACTATTACCAAAATACCACTATAGCCTCAGGTCGAACTTATATGACCGCAATAGCATCCTTCGAGATAGCCATCCCATCCGGCATTAACATCGGCACTGTGGGTATGGCGTGGAGTGAAGGAAACTTCCCTTCCTACAGAGTCAACACATACTTCGCCCAACAGCGCCCCTAGTCGTTATCTAATTTCCATCTAGCTTTCTGGAAGCTAGCCTAGCTCCTTGTGAAGCAACAAACGTCTCGCTGAAGAATCTTGTTGGCCGGCCGGATTCTCAGTGAAATTGAGGGAGTCCATTTCCTCGTTTGAGAATCCTTCGGGTCACCGGATCAGCTGGCTGACCTAGTGTTTCCAAGAAACAGGGAATGGGAAAAGAGCTTGAGGATCCATCATTCTGCGTGGGCACTGACGAACGCTCGTGAAGCGGCTTATCATCTAAAAGTCGCTAAAGGGTAGAGTCCGTCTTGTCGGAAGGAAGTCACCTCTCTCCCAATCCCGGGAGGATCAAACCATGGACTTTCTTGCAGTCTCTGCTCTTGTCCAAATTCTGGCGCTTGTCGGTTCCTACTTTCGAGAATAAGGTCGAAATGGACGCTGTTGCAGGCGCCGTCGTAATGTTGAAGCTCGTGCTCCCTCAAGCGTGCAGAAAACTCAGGTCCTACACAAAGAACTGTTCCATCGTGATGGCAACCAACCGGTTTTTGATCAATAAGACCTTCCAACTGCCTCTCGAATCATTAGCCGATATCACTTCAACACATTTCGAAGGCAACCGATACATGACATTAATTCCCTCCAGAGTACTCGCCGATTATTTTTGGTTCGATCCAAAGATGACCATGAAGGTTTCATGGCCTATGTCATCGAACAAGTAAAAAATGGTCCGGACATTGCGCAGCCTCGTAATTCATCGTTACAATGGTGGGGCCGGTGGGATTTGAACCCACGACCTCTGGCCCCGATCTTCTCGGAGTCACCAGCGCCCCAGGGTCACCGTCCATAACTGGACTCTGGTATCCTCTGGGCGGGGTAAATCCCCTGGACCAAGCTAGACGACGGCCCCCATTGCTCCTGTGAAATCTACCGGTATTCTATCTTTCCGTTGGCCAGAAGATGGTGGCGTTGTCGAGTGGCCTGAGAGACAAGGCTATGAGGGCGGACAAAAGAGTTCCAGATCTATGGAAACGGCTACTGCAGCTGAGACAACTAGGCGCATTGTTATCGAACGGGATATGCCAGAACCTGCAGTAGCGGGACTTGTAGAATTCATTGACCGATACTACATCAAATCGAAATCGAGATTTATCGAACCCCTTTCCTTTCGAAAAACAGTTAGCGGGACCGGCTTCGAACTATTCTGGATACTCAAGCCCGTCGAACCAGACCAAGCGACCCCTCTTTCCGTGAGTCTGAAGATAAGCCAGACGGCGATCGAGCTCGATTTTCCGGGGTTAGACCCAAGTGACAAGCCTCTTCAGAATGTTGTCGAAAGAACCGTTGATGAGATCGAAGCAACCGTCCTTTCTTATTTTCAGAACATCAAGACGACCAGCCTCAACTTTGTCATCGGTGCGTCCGAGGAGCACTCCGAGGCGCCTGACCAGAGGGGATAATGCGAAATGTCGCGAAGAGAATTTTCGCGGGTAACACTACAAGTCTCTTCCTCTCATTCATTCTCCTAAGCTTCGCCCTCTTCTTCATCATCGGAGTCTACACCGTCTTCGTATTGATTAGTG
>Ga0209577_10004474_pt1 | contig 13155 bp, 12 predicted proteins | sample GraSoiAngelo_109_FD_185874 | JGI IMG/M metagenome (GOLD analysis project Ga0209577, IMG submission 185874) | Grasslands soil microbial communities from the Angelo Coastal Reserve, California, USA - 14_0903_12_20cm (SPAdes) (version 2) | ecosystem: Environmental > Terrestrial > Soil > Grasslands... | reverse complement strand
GTCGGTCGCGCTTGCCGGCGCCGAGCTGCGCCCGGGCGCGGTCACAGAGGTCGCGCGCATGGAGCCGCTGTTCCCCAAGGATCCCGCCCCGCGCGGCGCATGATCGACTCGCACACGCATCTCGACCTGTGCGACGGCCCCGAGGCGGCGCTCGTCGAGGCGGCGGTCGCGGCTGGCGTAACGCGCATCCTCACCATCGGGATCGACGGCGCATCCTGCCGCGCGGCGCTCGCGGCTGCGGAGTCGTTCCCGCAGGTCTACGCCGCGATCGGCCGCCACCCGAACGCCTCGCGGGGCTTCGACGACGCGGACCTCGCGGAGCTGCGCGCGCTTGCCGCCCATCCCCGCTGCGTCGCGATCGGCGAGACGGGGCTCGACTTCTACCGCGACGGCTCCCCGCGGGCCGACCAGGAGCGCGCGTTCGCGGCTCAGATCGCGCTCGCGCGCGAGACCTCCAAGCCGCTCGTCATCCACTCGCGCGCCGCCGAGGAGGCGACGCTCGAGCAGCTCGCCGAGGAAGCCGGCGGCGTGCGCGTCGTGCTGCACTGCTTCTCGATGCCCGCGCGGCTCGACGAGTGCCTCGAGCGCGGGTACCTGCTCTCGTTCGCCGGCAACGTCACCTACCCGAGCGCGCGCGAGCTCGGCGAGGCCGCGCGCAAGGCCCCGCTCCAGGCGCTGCTCGCGGAGACCGACGCTCCCTACCTCGCCCCGCAGGCGGTTCGCGGGCAGCGAAACCAGCCCGCGTTCGTCGCGCACACGCTCGCGTTCCTCGCGCAGCTGCGCGGAGCCGCGGAGGACGAGCTGGGCGACGCGATCGCGGCCAATGGCGCGCGCACGTTCGGCTGGTGAGCGCGGTGCCGCTCCAGCCGAGCATCAGACGCCTGCGCGGCTTCGGCGTGCGCCCGGACCGCGACCTCGGGCAGAACTTCCTCGTCCATTCGAACATCCTCGGCGTGATCGCGCGCGCGGCAGAGCTGTCTGTGGACGACGTCGTGCTAGAGATCGGCGGCGGCCTGGGCGTGCTCTCGGAGTACCTCGCCGACCGCGTCGCGCATGTCCACGTCGTCGAGATCGACGAGCGCCTGCGCGACGCGCTCGGCGACGCGCTGTGCGAGCGCGAGAACGTGAGTGTGCACTGGGGCGATGCGATGCGGATCGCGTTGTCGAGCCTCGAGCCCGCGCCGGGGGTGCTGGTCGCGAATCTCCCCTACGGGATCGCAGCGAGCGTGCTCCTGCGCACGATCGACGAGCTGCCGAGCGTGCAGCGCTGGGTGGCGATGGTCCAGCGCGAGGTCGGCGAACGCCTCGCCGCGGCTCCCGGCGGCGCGGCGTACGGCGCGCCGTCGGTGCTCGCGCAGCTGCAGTGCACTGTGCGCGTCGTGCGCGCGATCCCGCGGACGGTCTTCCATCCGGTGCCGAACGTCGACTCGGTGCTCGTGTCGATGCGCCGCGTGCGCGCGGGCGCGATCGTGCCGTCGCTGCACGAGCTCGTCGCCGCGGCATTCGCGCACCGGCGCAAGACGCTCGCGCGCTCGCTCGTGCTGAGCGGCGTCCCGCTCGGTGTCTCGCGCGAGCGCGTGCGCGCGGCGCTCGTGTCGATCGGCCAGCCCGCGGACGCGCGCGCGGAGCGCCTCGCGCCGCAGGACTTCCGCGACCTCGCCGCCGCGCTCGAGCAGCAAGCGCCGCAGCCGCGGGCATGAACACCCTGCGCGCGCTCGCGCCGGCAAAGGTCAACCTCGGGCTGTTCGTCGGCGGCATCCGCGCCGCCGACGCTCGCCACGAGCTCGTTACGGTGATGCAGTCGATCTCGCTCGCGGACGAGCTCGTGCTCGGTCCTGCGTCGGCGGGATCGAGCGAGGACGAGGTAGTGGCCCCGCCGCTTGCTGCGCCCGCCGAGGAGAACCTCGCCGCGCGCGCCCTGCGCGCGTTCCGCGCGGTGAGCGGCTGGGAGCACCCGCCGGTGCGGCTCGTGCTGCGAAAGCGCATACCGGTCGCCGCGGGCCTCGGCGGGGGCTCCGCGGACGCGGCGTGCACACTGCGGCTGTGCGCGGCGGCGGCGGGCCTCGAGGACCGACGCCTGCTGCTCGAGGTCGCGGCGTCGCTTGGCGCGGACGTCCCCGCGCAGCTCGCGCCGGGGCGCTGGCTTGCGAGCGGCGCGGGCGAGATCCTGCATGAGCTGCCGGATCCCGACCCGCCGCTGCGCCTGCTCGTGCTCCCTTCCGGCCACGAGCTCTCGACGGCGGCGGTGTACGCGCGCGCCGACGAGCTCGGCTCGCGCCGTTCGGCGGCGGAGCTCGCGGCGCTGCACGAGGCGCTCGCGCGCGCGCTCGCAGGCGCGCAGCAGCTGCCCGCCGACGCGGCACTGCTCGCAAACGACCTGCAGCGGGCCGCGGTGAAGCTGTGCCCCGCGATCGTGCCGGAGCTCGCGCGCGCGCGCGCGGCCGGCGCCGAGCACGCGTTCGTGAGCGGCTCGGGGCCGACGGTGATCGCGCTCGGCGCGCGCGATGCGCCGGGCGCGCTGAATCGCGCGATCGCCGCGCAGTCCGTCGGAGCGGCCTTTGGCCGCGTGCGACCTGCGGACGACGGCAGCGTGCGTCACAATCTCTCGCGGACTTCGCAATGAGCAGGACGACGATCGACTACCTGGTGGGCGTCGGCGCGGCCTCGATCGGGGTGGTGCTGTTCGCAGCGCTGATACTCGTGCCCGCGTGGAGCGCGTACTCGCGCCTGTGGGAGCGCGTCGCCGCGGCGATCCTCTCGCTGTACGTGCTCGCGGTCCTCGTCGGCATCGGCGTCGCCGCCGCGCTCGCCGCCGTCTACACCTGGGATTAGCCGCGTTGTCCGACCTCGCGGCGCTGGACGCGGTCACCGAGGCGATCGAGTCCGGCGCAGGCCTTCCCGAGGTGGTCCGCGCGGCGGCGAGGGCGCTCGGTGCGAGCCTCGCGGTGACCGACGCGTGGGGCGCGACGCTCGCGGTCGCGGCGGGCTCGCCGGCGGAGGAGCGCTCGCTGCTCGCGAATGGCAAAGGTGTCTTCAGCATGCCGCTGCGCGTGGCCGACGCGCCGGTGGGGACGTTGCACGTGCGCGCAAAGGAGAAGCCGAGCGCGTCGATGCAGCGGCTGCTCGCGACGATCATCGCCTCCGAGGTCGAGCGCATCAGGGCGCCGGAGCGCGTGTCGGAATCGGCTGCTGCGGACTTTCTGCGCGCGGTGCTGAGCCGCGAGCTGACCGCCCGCGAGGACCTCGTCTCGCGCGCGTCGGATCTCTCGCTCCAGCTCCAGGACGGCGCGTGCATGATCGTCGCGCACGCGCTTCCGCAGGCCCCGACCGACGAGGGCTGGCGCGGCCGCGTGCGCGCGGTCGCCGAGCGCGGCGCGAAGGCCACGGTGAGCCGCTCGATCGCGTCGCTCTCCGAGCGCGACGGCGTGCCCGGCGTGGAGGTGCTCGTGCTCGTGCCCGGCGGCGAGGAGGCGACGGCGGCGCGCGCCGCGGACGCGGTGCTGCGCGAGATGCAGGCGTCGCTCGCAGGCTTCACCTTCGCGCTGGGCCGCAGCCGCATCGCGGCGGACCCCGCGGACCTCCCTCGCGCGGCGAGCGAAGCGCTGCTCGCGGCGAACGTCGCGCTCGCGCACGCGGACGGCGTCGCGCTCGCGTTCGAGGAGACGGGCGCGTACCGCCTGCTGCTGTCGTCGATGAGCGAGAACCCGCAGGAGCTGCAGCGCTTCTATGCCGAGACGGTCGAGCCGCTCGTCGCCTACGACGAGCAGTACGAGACCGAGCTCGTGCGCACGCTGGACGCGTTCCTCGAGGCGGACGGCAACGTCGCCGGCACGGCGCAGCGCCTGTTCACGCACCGGCACACGATCTACTACCGCCTCGAGCGCGTGCGCGAGCTCTCCGGGCACGACGTCTCCTCGAGCGACGGGCGCGAGAAGCTGAGCCTCGGCCTGAAGGCGATGCGCGTACTCGGGATCTCGACTGCGAGCGGTCCGGCCTCGGAGGCGGGCGCCGAAGGCGGGCGAGTACCGCGCGGCTCCGGCCGCGGCGCTCGCTAGTGGCTCACCACCGCGGCTGAGCGCCGTCGCCGTCGCGGACACGGACGCGGAAGTCAGCCCGGAGCTAGCCGAGGCCGGTGACGTCGAGCGCGTACGTCGCGCCGCTCGACCCGAGTTCGAGCATCGCGGGAAGCGAGGGCGTGACGCCGACGCCGATTTCGGTGAAGGCGCGCGCGAGGATGACGCGCCTGTGAGGCGGCGATTGCATCCACGTGCCGACCATGCCCGCGGCGGTCGCGCCTGCGTCCGTGCCCCAGCCGATGTTCTGCCCGATCGCCGCCACGCGCGCGGGCAGGAGCGCGGGGATGATGCGTTCCAACGGCGAGAGTCCGGCGAGGCTGTGGTCGGCGAAGTAGTCGCCGGTGACCATGTCCGCGGACTGGCCCTGCGCGATGCGCGCGAGCGCGGCGTTCCGACGCAGCGGACGCAGGCGATGGCGTGCGCGCTGCTCGTTGACGAGGCACGCGGCCGCGCGCTCGACGGCCGCGACATCGCTCGTGGTTGGGGCGAGCGACGCGTTGCGGCAGCGCTTGTGCGCGGCGGCCGCCAGCGCGGCAGGGAGCGCCAGGACGAGCGTCCCGAGGAGCACCGCAACCGAACAGGCCGCGGAAAGATACGCCTTTGCTCGAAGCCTCACCCCGTGCAAAGTGCGCGCATGATGGCAGGCCGACCGGAGCGATCTATGCTTGCGCCAGCCCATTGGGGGGTCGTCCAATGGCAGGACATCAGGTTTTGGTCCTGAGAATCGGGGTTCGAATCCCTGCCCCCCAGTTGACCCGGCAGCGTGGCTCCGAGATCGGCGTGTGAAGCGCATCGGCGGCGCCGCTGGTCTGGGCGGCGCGGCCGCCGGGCGGATGCGCGCGGAGCGAATACGATCAATGCGTGGCCGCTCCGACCGTCGTGATTCTCGCCGCGGGTGAGGGCACGCGCATGCGCTCGAGCACCCCGAAGGTGCTGCACGAGATCTGCGGCCGACCGATGATCCTGTGGCCAGTCGCGGCTGCGCACGAGGCGGGGGCGGGACGGATCGTCATCGTCGACTCGCCCGCGCGCGGCCTCGAGGGCGTGCTGCCCGACTACGCGGAGCTGGCCGTGCAGCCTGTGCCGGACGGGACCGGCGGGGCGGTCGCAGCGGCGCTCGCGCACATCGATTCCAGCGACGGGGCCGCGGGCGAGGCGGGCGGAGCGGTGGTCGTGCTGAGCGGCGACGTGCCGCTCGTGAGCGTGGAGCTGATCCGCGGCGTGATCGCGACGCACGAGCGCGAGGCGGCGGCTGGCACGATCGTGACGGCGCGCCTCGCCGACCCGAGCGGCTACGGGCGGATCGTGCGCCGCGCGGACGGCGCGGTCGAGCGCATCGTCGAGACCAAGCGCGAGGGCGACGCCTCGGCGCAGGAGCGCGAGATCGGCGAGGTCAACGCGGGCATCTACGCGTTCGCGGCGGGCGCGCTACGCGCGGCGCTGCCGCAGCTGTCGGCCGACAACGCGCAGGGCGAGCGCTATCTGCCGCAGGTCCTCGGACCGCTGATCGCGGCGGGCGGAAAGGTCGCCGCGCACACGCTCGCGGACCCGAGCGAGATGCTCGGGGTCAACGACCGCGTGGACCTCGCGCGCGTGCGCAAGATCGCGCAGCGGACGATCAGCGAGGAGCACATGCGCGCGGGCGTCGAGATCGTCGATCCCGACGCGACGGTGATCGACCTCGGCGTGACGATCGGCGCGGACACGGTGATCGAGCCTTTCACGACGATCAGGGGCGCGACGAAGATCGGCTCGGGGTGCGTGATCAGGTGCTCGTACCTCGTCGACTGCGTGCTCGAGGACGGCGTCAGCGTGGGGCCGTTCGCGTATCTGCGACCGGGCACGCTGCTTCGCACGGGCGCAAAGGTGGGGACGTTCGTCGAGGTGAAGAACTCGGACATCGGCGAGGCGGCGAAAGTCCCGCACCTGTCCTACATCGGCGATGCGGACGTCGGCGAGCGGACGAACCTCGGCGCGGGGACGATCACGGCGAACTACGACGGCCAGGCAAAGCACCGCACGACGATCGGCAAGGACGTGCACGGGGGCGTTCACACCTCGCTCGTCGCGCCGGTGACGGTCGGCGATGAGGCGTACACGGCGGCGGGCTCGGTGCTGACTGAAGACGTTCCGCCGGGGGCGCTGGGGGTCGCTCGTTCCGAGCAGGAGAACGTGGAGGGATTCTCAAAGCGCCGTGAGCGACGGTTACACTCCGAGGGAAAATGAGCAGCGTGATCGACACGACCACGGAGCCCTCGCGGGCGAGCCTGCCGATCGATTACAACAAGCGCCTGATGCTGTTCAGCGGGCGGGCGAACCCCAAGCTCGCTATCGACATCGCCGACAAGCTCGGCGTCGAGCTCGGGCCGGTGACGCTGAAGACGTTCTCCAACGGAGAGGTCTACTGCCGCTATGACGAGTCGATCCGCGGCGCGGACGTGTTCATCGTGCAGTCGACGTGCGGCAACCCGCAGACGGGGATCACGGCGAACGACTCGCTGATGGAGCTGCTGTTCATGATCGACGCCGCAGTCGGCGCGTCGGCACATCGCGTGATCGCGGTGACGCCGTGGTTCGGATACTCGCGCCAGGACAAGAAGTCCGCGCCGCGCGAGCCGATATCGGCGCGACTGGTCGCGCGCATGCTCGAGGCGGCGGGCGCGGACCGGGTGCTGACGATGGACCTGCACGCGGGCCAGATCCAGGGGTTCTTCCAAAAACCGGTGGACCACATGACGGCGCTGTTCATGCTCACGCAGTACTTCGCCGACCTCGGGCTCGAAGACCTCGTCGTCGTCGCGCCGGACGCCGGGCGGGTGAAGCTGAACAAGAACTTCGCTTCGAAGATCGGCGCCGAGCTCGCGATCCTCGACAAGGAGCGGCCGGCGCAGCAGGTCGCGGAGATCGGCTACGTGATCGGCGACGTGAAGGGCCGGACGGCGGTGATCGTCGACGACATGATCGATACGGCGGGAACGCTGAAGGCGGCGGCGAAAACGGTCCGCGAGGAAGGCGCCGCGCGCATCTACGCTGCGGCCACGCACGCGATCTTCTCCGGAGACGCGTTTGCCAACCTGCGCGAGGCGGCCTTCGAGGAGATAGTCGTCACGGACACCATCCCGATCGCGGCTAACCGCCCGGGCAACGTGCGCATCCTTCCCTGCGCCGAGCTGCTCACAGACTCGATCCGCCGGATCTTCGTGGACGACTCCGTCAGTGAGGTCTTCGGCGGCGAGAACCAGCTGTTCTGAACGGTGGCTCTACAGCCATTAATCGGCCGTCCAAGTGCCAAGACCGCTCCCGGCCACGCATATGACGTCTGATCCGTAGTTCTCCGCATCGCATCTGCGCATTTCCGACCGCGCGACGCGACGACGGTCAGTAGACTACGCCGCGATGCGGCCTCCACGGGGGAGACGGTCGACTTGGGGACGGCGCCGGGGCCGGTCGGCAGAGCGAAATCTGCACCGGCCCCCCTTTCATCCTCGGGCAGATGGGACGCGAGCCCCGGGCGCAGCGCGCCGTGATTGACATGTGGGAGGAGCCGCGGAGAAGGGGACCTGGACACGCATAAGGAGGACGACCACATGCTTGACGCACCCCCGCAACCACCCCGCGTTCGAGGACGACGCGGGACCGCACTGAGACTCGCGATCGCCTCGGCGCTCGCTCTCGTGCTTCTCGCCAGCGCAGCGTCTGCTGCTCAGGCGGAACCCACCGTGGGCAACGCGACGCTCACCTGCCAAAAGATCATCGTCACGTTCAGCGGATTTCCGAACGCGCCGAATAACACCGTCAAAGAGCAGGTCCGCATCGACGGTGTTCAGAAAGCGGTGACTAAGACCTTCGTCTTCAACGGTCCCGAAGCCACCGATGAAATCCTCATCAGCCTCCCGCCGGGAGAACATGCCATCGACCTGTTCTCGAAATTCAAAAACTCGAACGGCGTGAGCGGCGGACGCGATCAATTCCTCGGCAAAATCACGTGCACAACCGTCGACCCGGAACTCGAAATCGACAAGTCACAGAAGTACTCGACGAAGAAAAGCTACACGAAGGAATTGCTGAAACTGGGCCATGTCGGCAATGTCGTCGACTACCAGATCACCGTTCGCAACACTGGCAACGTCCCGCTGACGATCGAATTCTCAGACCCGCACTGCGATCCGGGAACGATCACCGGCGGCCCGAGCGGACCGCTGCTGCGCTTCGAATCGACAACCTACTTCTGCACGCATACGATCATCGCAGCGGACCAGGAAGCCGGAATCTACTGCAATACGGCAGAAGCCACAGGTACTCCGACCGAAGGGTCGACGGTCCAAAAGCAGTCGAACACCGTATGCGTCGAAGTGCCCAATCCGCACAACGAAGTGGAATTCGGCTGCAAGGTCGTCAAGGACTACCTGATCGGCTTTCCGAACACGACCAATACCGTAAAGATCAGAGTCAGGGTCGACGGTGTCATCGTCCTCGAAACCGCGTTCAAATTCACGGGATCGTCGGCGGTCTTCTCCTACGAACTCAACCTCCCGCCTGGGCACCACGGGATCGATGTGTACACCCACTGGGAAACCAACGGCTTCAGAGGCGGGACCGACATCCACGCCCAGCTAGGCGTTCGCTGTGCGGCCGAACCGGGCTTCTCGATCGAAAAGCTGCAGACGATCGAAGGGTCCGCGCAGCCGTTTACGACCTCGCAGCTGGAAGCCGACGCGGGCCAGACCGTCGACTATGAGATCGTGATCACCAACACCGGCAACACGCCGCTTACATTCGGGCCGCTCAACGATCCGAAATGCGATCCAGGCACGATCGAAGGCGGCCCCGGCAACGCGTCCGTCGAACCCGCGGGACCGTCGAAATCGGCAGGCAAAACGACGTTCACCTGCAAGCACACGCTCACGGCGCAAGACGAAGTCGCCGGTGAATACGCGAATGCCGCTTCGGCCACGGGCACGCCGCCTCCTGAAGAGGGCGAACCGGTGACCAACGAATCGAACACCGTCGTCGTGAAGGTCCGCGAAATCGTCTAGTGCGCAGGGTGCCGGCCGGTGCGCGCGGCCGGCACCCTCCGCAGATCCGCTCGCCCCGCGACTGGCCATGCGGGCCGGCGCGGGGAGCAAGAACCAGCTGCTCTAGCCGTCGACGACCGCTGCCAGACGCAGTGCGGGGTGGTCTCGTCTTGGGCCGGCCGATCCTCGATCGGCCGGGACGCCGTCGCATGCGACGGCGTCAGGGAGCCTCACATGTGAGGCTCCCCGGGTGGGCACAGGTGCCCACCCGTCATCATCGATTGTCGGATGTCTGCACCCGGCCCGACCCCGTCGCTCGGCGCGCCCGGCCCGCGCGCGTGGTGGCGCGGCCTGTCGCCGCGCACGCGCAAGCTGCTGAAGCGCGCGCTCGCGGCCGCGGGCGCGCTCGTCGTGCTCGGGGGCATCGTGCTCGCTCGCTTCCTCTCCGTCGAGAACACTGAACGGGATGCCGATCTGGCGCTGATCCAGGCCGAGGCGCGCGGCGACGTGGCCGCGATGCTCGACCAGATCAGCGGTTGCCGCGCGAGCAGTGCGTGCATCGCGAGCGTGCGGGCGAACGCGGCCAACCCGCGGCTGCGCCGGCGCGGCGCCGTGAAGATCCTCGCGCTGAACTCGCCCACCGCGTACTCGCTCGGCGGCGCCACCGGCAGGACGCGCCTCGCATGGACCGTGATCGGCTCGCTGCCCGTCGTGCAATGCGTCGACGTTCGCCGGACGGGCAACTTCCTGACGGGCATCCACGTGCACGTCATCGCGCTCAGCGCACCGATCGCGGGCAACGGCAAATGCACCAAACGGACCCGGCTCGAAGCTGAAGAAGAAGAAGGCGCGCCGCTGCTCGGGCAGTAAAACGACGATTGGTAGAGTCTTGGACCGCTCCGATGGCGACCACGACGACACGCCTCGATGTGAAAAGCCGGATCGCGCGCGGGTCGCGTGCGGCGCGGCGCCTGCGCCGTGAAAACCGCGTGCCCGGCGTGCTCTACGGCGGCGACAGCCGCCCAGTCGGATTCGACGCAGACGCGCGCGAGCTGCGCATCGCGCTCGCCTCCTCCGGGGCGGTGCTCGACCTCAGCGTCGACGGCGCGAAAGCGACGCCCGTCGTGCTCAAGGAAGCGCAGCGCGACCCCGTGCGCGGCGCGACCGTGCACGTGGACCTGCTCCGCGTGCGGCTCGACGAGGCGATCCACGCCGTCGTCCCGCTCGAACTGCTCGGCGTCGACGATGCCCCCGGCGTCAAGGAAGGCGGCGTGCTCGAGCAGGTCGTCCGCGAGCTGAACGTCGAAGCGCTGCCGACCGCCATCCCCGAGTCCGTCGCGCACGAGATCGGCGAGATGCAGATCGGGGAAACGATCGCGCTCGCCTCGATCGTCATGCCCGAGGGCGTGACGCTGCTCGATGAAACCGAGGACGTGATCGTCGCGACGCTGTCGCCACCGCGCCTGCAGATGGAAGCCGAAGCCGAAGAAGAAGAGCTCGAGGCCGAGACGGAGCTCGTCGGCGAGGAGGCCGAGGGCGAGGCCGCCGAGGGCGACGAGGAGCCTGCCGCCGAGGGCGGCGAGTCCTCCGAGGAGTAGCGGCCGTCCTTAAAAACCCCTTCCGGTCGGCGGGCGGGGGCGTCGATTGGCTGATCGTCGGGCTTGGGAATCCCGGTCGCGAGCACGCCGCCACGCGACACAACCTCGGCTTCCGCGTCGCCGAGGCGCTGACCGCCCGCTGGGATCTGCCGCGCGCGCGTGAGCGCTTCCGCGGGTCGATCAGCGAAGGTCGCGTCGACGGCGTGCGCGTCGCCGTGGTGCGCCCGCAGACGTTCATGAACGACGCCGGGCGTTCCGTCGGGCCGGCGCGCGGCGCGCTGAAGGTCCCGCTCGAGCGCGTGCTCGTCGTGCACGACGAGATCGACCTGCCCTTCGGCCAGATCCAGACCCGCCTCGGCGGTGGCCTCGCGGGCCACAACGGGCTGAAGTCGCTGCGGCGCGAGCTCGGCGGCGCCGACTTCATGCGCGTCCGCCTCGGCGTCGGCCGGCCCGAGAGCACCGATCCCGAGATCGTCTCCGCGTACGTGCTCGGGCGCTTCAGCGAGGACCAGGCGGAGGTCGACGACCTCGTCGTGCGCGGCGCCGACGCCGTCGAGGAGCTCGTGCTCGGCGCGCGCGAGCGCGACTGACGCGCGCCGCGCGACCGCGCCGCAGACGCACCGGCGAGCGGCTCCGGCGCGACTCTATTGTTTGCAGCGCACCGTAGGCATGGCGCTTCGATCTCTTCTCGGCCGCACCCAGGATGACCCTGCTGTCGCGTCGCTCGCGCGCGGCGGCGGGCGCGCGTTCGTGTCCGCGGCTCTGCGGCCGTATGTGATCGCCGCGCTGGCCGACGCGGACGAGGAGCGCCGCTCGCGCGCGCAGCTCGTCGTCGTCGGCGACGATCGCGCCGCGCGCGAGCTCGCGGGCGACCTGCGCGCGTGGCTCACGCCGCGCACCGTGCGCTACTACCCCTCGCGCGGGGTCACCTACGAGTCACACCTGCGGCCGCCCCCGCACCTCGTCGGCCTGCGCATGGCAGCGCTCGACGCGCTGCTCGCCGCGTCCGCGAGCGAGCACGCGGCGGCACCCGACGTGGCTGGGGCGCCGGTCGTCGTCGTGAGCGCCGTCGCGCTCGCCGAGAAGGTGCCCGACCCGGCGCTGCGCCCGCACTCCTTCACGCTGCGCACCGGTGAGCTGATCGACCTCGACGAGTGCGCCCAGGATCTCGTCGCTGCGGGTTACGAACGCGTCGACCAGGTGCAGGAGCGAGGCCAGTTCGCGATGCGCGGCGGACTGCTCGACGTCTACCCCTCGACGGAGGAGCGCGCCGTGCGCGTCGACACGTTCGACCTCGAGATCGAGTCGCTGCGCTGGTTCTCGACGTTCACCCAGCGCTCGATCGGCGAGGTCGACGAAGTCGAGCTCGCTCCCGCGGCCGAGCTCGCGGAGCAGTACCGCGCCCCCGACGGCGTCGAGGCGCTGGACGCGGACGACGGCGAAGCGCGCCCCGACATCGCCGATCTCCTCCCCGTCGAGCGCTTCGGCGCGCTGCTCGATCTGATCGGCGGCGACGCCGAGCTGCTCGTCGCCGCCGAGGAGGAGGTCGCGCCGGCGCTGTCGGACAACTGGTCCGACGTCTGCGCGGCGTTTGCCGACGAGGACGCGCACCACCTGTACGTCTCCCCGCGGCTCGTCGAGGAGGCGCTGTCGGGCCGCGCGCGAGTGTGGCTGTCGGCGATCTCGAGCGGACAGGGGATCGAGCTCCGCGCGCAGGCCGCCAACGCCCCGGCGCGATCGCTCGGCGAGGCCGAGCCCGAGCTCGACAAGCTGCTGCGCTCGGGCTACGAGACCGTCGTCACGTTTCCGCGCCGTGGCGAAGGCGAGCGCGCGGCGTACAACCTCGGACACCTGAAAGCGAGCTGGCTCGAGGACCGCGCCGGCGTCTCCGCGCAGGCGCCGCGCTCCGCGCAGGCGTTGCGCACGCTCACGCTCGCGACCGCCTCGCTGCGCGAGGGCTTCATCGCGCCGTCGCTGAAACTCGCCGTCATCCCCGAGCACCGCCTCGTCAGCCGCCGCCGGGCTGCGCCCGGGCGCGGCGATGCGCGCGGCGCGGGGCGGCGGCGCGGCGCTCTGCGGTCCTTCGCCGAGTTGCGCGCGGGCGACTTCGTCGTGCACGAGGACCACGGTGTCGCCCGCTTCGCGGGCTTCCAGACGCGCACCGTCGCCGGGGTCGTGCGCGACTACCTGTACCTCGAATACGACGGCGACGACCGCGTCTTCGTTCCCACCGACCAGCTCGCGAAGATCTCCCGCTACGTCGGCGCCGGCGCGGGTGAACCAACGCTCTCGCGCCTCGGAGGCACGCGCTGGGAGACGATGAAGGCGCGTGCGCGCCGCGCCGCGCAGGAGCTCTCGGGCGAGCTGCTCAACCTCTACGCGCAACGCCGGCGCAGCCAGGGGCACGCGTTCGCCGCCGACTCCGACTGGCAGCGCGAGTTCGAGGCCCGCTTCCCGTACACCGAG
>Ga0209577_10004472_pt1 | contig 13155 bp, 15 predicted proteins | sample GraSoiAngelo_109_FD_185874 | JGI IMG/M metagenome (GOLD analysis project Ga0209577, IMG submission 185874) | Grasslands soil microbial communities from the Angelo Coastal Reserve, California, USA - 14_0903_12_20cm (SPAdes) (version 2) | ecosystem: Environmental > Terrestrial > Soil > Grasslands... | reverse complement strand
TCGCCGGGAACTATGTCGCCGCGAGTGCTGGTATCACCGTGGCTGGAGGGGGCACTGCTGTCTACCTCAAAAATGAGCACGGCGTGGTCATCAAGCTCGTCTCGACCGAGGTAGGGCTGAAATTCAACTTATCAGCCGACGGCGTGCATATCGCACTGAAGAGCTGAAAGCACAGCAGGGCGCACGGCACTCTTCGGAGCGATCGCGCGGTGTGGCCGCGTAGCGCACCCGGAGTGAAGCGTTAACTACCCCTTGTCCGCTCTTGCCTCATTTAGCGAATCAACGCGTCCAGCTCGCGCACATCCCCTTAGAGACTGAGGCATGGTCGGATTCTCTCTACGCTGGGCTGATCGCTAAGGTGGGCCTGCGGTTCAACAGCGTTGATAGTGGAGCTAAAGATGAAATGCAGCATGATTCTCCTGACACTTTTGGCGACCTCCGCGTGGGCCGACGAAGTGAAGCAGCCACGCACTCTGGGCAACACGGCGGTACTGCATGTGTACTACTACGCGCCCAAGTCTCTCGAGGTGACGTACGTGGATTCGTACCTGTTTAAGGACGAGGCTTCCTGCAAGGAGGCGATTCCGAAAGCCCTGCAGATCGCTGCGCCGTACGCCGGCAAGGGCGATGAGGTGAGTGCCTCATGTGTGGGAATGACGCCACCCGAAGCGCTCGCGAATCGGAAGAAGCCGTCCCCGAACGGCAGCACAGAGCTCTGACGACGTGGCGGTGAAGTGTGCCTTACGTGTTGAGCGGAGCGGTGCGCAGTGGCTCCACGTCGCTCAGAGTACGATGCACGACTTTTTTAATCCGCTGATCGACGGTTCGATTCCCACCGGGGAAGTACATAGGAATCGTTTTTCTCAGCCCGTGACCACGTCGCGGTTCTGTTAGGCAGTTGCTCGTGTGCTTCCTAAGGCTGGCTGCGGCGCCCCGCATAAGTGCGACTGCCAGGCCGCGCGACGCGTTTTCAACTCAAAGTCTTAGCGTGGTGGGACTTTTTGAGTTACCCAGAAAGTTACCCATCCCAACCGCGCGCTGTGATGGGGCCGCTTGGCATCCGGTGGGCTCGCCTGAGCATGCGCCTCAACAGCCCGCTCCCAAAGTAACGACACTGTCCGCCGTCATGGCCGCGTTAGGCCGGTGTCGGCCCTGAAGAGACATAGTCGACGATAGCCCGCGGACTGCCGCTCAGAGCAGTCGAGCTGTCGATCAGCTTCGTGAGTACTCACCTGGCTCAAGCGGCTTGGGCAGCGGGATTCTGGAAGCATAGTCAAGGAAGAAGTCGATGAAGGTCCGCAACTTCAGCGGCATGTATTTGCGACTGACGTAGACGAGATACGAGCAGATTGGCCATCTGCCGCTGGGCAAACCAGCTCGGACCGGTGATTCGCAAAGTGCCACGCGGTGTGGAGTTGAGGGAACCGAGCTCGAGATCCGTTTGCTCCAGGCCATAAAGTATGATCTTGCAGCGCTCGAAAGTAGACCCTGCCTGGCTCGGTGAGGCTTAGCGTGCGGCTGTTGCGACTTAGTAGTCGCACTCCGAGTCGCCTCTCGACGTGCATTACGTGTTTGCTGACCATCGCGGTTGATAGATCGAGCCGCTCGGCGGCAGCCACGAAGCTTCCAGACTCGACGACCTGGCGGAACACTTTAATGCTCGTCAGCGTGTCCATCGAATGCACTGACCGGGCGGTTCTTGCTTATTAGCGGCTGAGTCGTACGATGACTCTGCGGCGCGGAGGTTGCATCCCGCCCGCGAGGCATGCCGGTGCTCCATTGGAGAGATCCAGCCGTTCGCTGACCGCGCTAGCATGGACGTCAAGATAGATCGACGGACGCCAGTCGAGCCGTAGCACTCGATGAAGCGATCGAACTTGGCTCGAAAGTTGCGCAATTGGCGAATAGGTGTCGTGGACCGCCGCGCGAGCACGTCCATCTACTCGCAGGAAACGCTGCGTCAATCAGGTAGCGATTGTTCGAGGTACTTGCGGTCAATACCGTACGTGGGTGGCGGATCGCCCAAGCCGGATCCTCTCGTGACGATCGAGCGCTGACCCTTGCTGGCCGCGCGCTGCATTTGGCACACGGTACAGGCCCCCGCCGCAGTTCAGTTGTGCCGTGGTCGTCGAATTCGGGAGTAGGGCCTTTCAGAAAACACTCGAGGTACGAGGAGATGCGAGACAGGCAGAACGAGTACACGGGCGTGCGCACGAGGCTCGTCCGCAACACCCGGCGACGCCCGCTGCGTGCTGATGAGCTACTGGAGTCCGCCTTGAGCCGCGGAAAGCGGCGCGACTTTGCCGAGCGTTCATTTGTTCACCCGCTCGCGCATTTGCTCGAAGCCTGCAACGAGGAGGCGGATTTAAGCGTGTTCGGTATCCGCGCGTTGAGAATCGACGTTCTGCGTTGTTTGAGGAGCCTGCTGCACTTCGATGAGATCGAGGCGGCCTGTCCTTCTGTGCTATCGCGACCAATCCGGGCCCCCGTGTTCATCACCGGAATGCCGCGCAGCGGAACGACGTTACTCCACCGGCTGATTCTGCAGGACCCGAGCACCATTGCACCCCGGCTGTTTCAGCTGGTGTACCCGTATCCGTCGCGGGCCGGCCGTTTCGGAACGATGCTGCGCAAGAAGTGGGTCAGTTTGCAGCTCGCTCTGTTCCGTCTGATCGCCCCCGAGCTCAATGCCCTCCATCCTGTCGCGGTCGAGGCGCCCGAGGAGTGCACGGACATCACTGCACACGTGTTCCAGAGCCTGCGCTTCGACGCCACGTACCGAGTTCCCTCTTACAACAGCTGGCTGGAGCGCAACGGCTTTCTCAATGCTTATCGCTTCCATCGCCGCTTTCTCCAGCATCTCGACGCCCAGCTCCCGGGGCGAAGGTGGATCCTGAAGGCGCCGGATCATCTGTTTGCCCTCGACGACATCAGGAAGGTCTATCCCGATGCGCACCTGGTGTTCGTCCATCGCGATCCCGTTCGCGTCCTCGCCTCGGTCGTGAGACTGACGGAGGTGTTGCGGCGGCCCTTCACACGCAGCATTGATCGGGTAGAGATAGGTCGCGAAGTCAGCGCATCCTGGCTGAACGGCGCGGAGCGAATGAGCGCGCTGTCATCTAGTGACGACCCGGTCTTGCACCTTTACTATCGTCAGATTGTCTCTAGCCCACTCGATGCCGTCAGAGCGGTCTATCGGCATTGCGGTCTCACGCTGACCGAGGAAGCGGAGGGGCGCATGCGCAGCTGGCTGCGCACGGCGGGTCATGTCAGCCGACCGGGGCGGGATTACAAGCTGGCTGAATTCGGCCTCGACCCACATCTTCTGCGCGAGCGGTTTGCGCGCTACACGGATACCTTCGATATCGAGATCGAGCACTTTGAAACAAGGGCAGGGACCGGCGCCGTGGCCTGACGTGCAGCGAGGCCCGGCCATCGCGCTCATCCTCGGCGTCGCCGCCGTGGCCGCAGCCGTCGTCTATGCAGGTGCCGGCGCGGTCGCCCAAGCCGTCGCGAGCGTGCGCATCAGCGGCCTCACGGTGTTGGTGCTCCTCCATCTCCCAATCGTCGTCCTGATGGGATTCGCCTGGTGGCTCGCCTCTGGCGACGATCCCCCGGCTTCGCAATGGAGATTCGTGTGGGCGCGATTCGTTCGCGACGCCGCGGGTGACATCTTGCCTTTCCTGCAGTTCGGCGGTATCGCCTTCGGAGTGCGCGCCCTCGGTCGAGGCCGGGCAATGGTCGGGGCGGTCTCCGCGAGCGTCGATGGCATTATAGAGCTCACTGCGAAGCTGCCGTACGCGTTTACGGCACTATTAGCGTTGCTCGCACTGGCGCCGCAGCCCCGCCTCACGCGTCTGTTATCCCTGGCTTTGGCCGCGACCGGGGTGTTTGTGGCGATTCTCCTGTTCGCGCGCCGGTCCCTGGGCGCTTGGCTGCACGCGGTGACACGGGCCATCAGTGTCCGTTGGCCGGGCGTGCTGGGCCTCGATGACGACCGCACCGGTCGCGACGTTCAGGCGTGCTTCGGTCGCATCCTGAGTCAGCGCGGACGCCTGGGGTTGGACTTCACGCTTCAGCTCTGCTGCTCGTGTTTGGGTGCCGGAGAGGCCTGGGTCACCTTCCGGTTGCTTGGCGTAGATCTGACTTTATCCCAGGCGCTCGCCATTGACGGTACGGTCGTGATGCTACGTACGTTCGGATTTATGGTGCCGGCGGCCGCCGGGGTACAAGAGGCGAGCTATGTGCTAGCCGCCGCGGTGTTCGGGATCCCTCCCGGTGCAGCGATCGCTGCGTCGTTCGCCCGCCGCGCCCGGGATCTGGTGCTCGGGGTCGGGACGCTGGGGATCGCCGCCGTCGGCGACACCAACTTTGCACTGCCGAGACACTCACCACTAGATTAGTTGCGTGAGCGTCTCGGCATCCCAGCCGGCCCATGGGCGAGTGAGCGACGTATCGGCGCCGGTGAGTCTCAAGCCTTCGCTGATCGTCCGCCTTGTGGGTCTGTGCGTCGCGCGTGCCTGGCTCGTCGTGGCCGTGGCGATCCTCCTCTGCGTAGCGATGACTCACTACGTCACAGGCCACTTTGCCATGACTACCGAAACCTACGCGCTGTTGTCGCCCAAGCTCCCCTGGCGACTGCGAGAGGCCGCGTTCAACGCGGCATTCCCACAGGACGAGTCGAATATCGTCGTGGTAGTCGACGGCCAAACACCGGAATTGAGCGAAGCGGCGGTCGTCAGCCTCGCCGCGAGTCTCCGCACTCAAACGAAATTGTTCCATTCGGTCCAGCGACCGGACAGTGGCCCCTTTTGGGCACACAACCAATTGCTCTTCGCCTCCCCCCAGGACGTGAAGACGTTCACCGCTCAACTCCTCAAGGCCCAGCCGTTCCTCGGATCCATGGCGGCCGATCCATCACTACGCGGTCTCGCGAACACGCTATCGCTCGCAGTTCAAGGCGTGAGCAACGGCCAGGCCTCACCGCAGGAACTGCGCACTCCCATGCGGACCCTGACCGACGCGCTCCAGGGCGTGGCGGTTGGCCGGTCGTCCTTCTTTTCCTGGCGGAGCCTCATCACCCGGCACGAACCCGACACACGCGAGCTGCGGCACATTGTTCTGGTCGATCCAGTGCTCGACTTCAGCCAACTGCAACCGGGCAAATTGCCGATCGATGCGATCCGCACCACGGCGAAGCGGCTTCAGCTCGACACCGCCCATGGCGTGCGCGTTCGCCTCACAGGTCCTGTGCCGTTACAGGACGAGGAATTCGCAACCTTGGCACAACGCGCGGGTTTGATCGCTTGCCTGGCCAGTGGGGCAATCATTCTGATGCTTGGGTTTGCGGTCAGGTCACCCTGGCTGATCGCGTCGATACTGGCGACGACCCTGGTGGGTCTGCTGATGGCTACTGCGCTGGGTCTCGCTCTGTTTCATCGGTTCAACGTCATCTCGGTCGCCTTCATCCCTCTATTTGTCGGGATGGGAATGGATCTCGGTATCCAGTTCAGCGTGCGCTACCGGGCAGAACGTGGAGCCGGAGGGGACGTGGGCCCGGCTCTCATCGCGACCGTACGCACCATGGGCAAGTCGCTGACCCTGGCGGCGGCAGCGATCGGCGCGGGCTTTCTCGCCTTTACACCCACAGCGTACTACGGAGTGTCGCAACTCGGGGTGATAGCCGGGCTGGGCCTTCTCGCTGCGCTGGCGCTGAACCTCACGCTATTGCCCGCTCTGATCGCGCTTACTCGACCGCCTGGCGCGTCTCTTCGCCCGAGCGCGCGGTTGACACGGATCGACAACTATGTGCTGGGCCGCCGTCGTCTGGTGGTTGCCCTAGGCGCGGTCGCGGCATTGATCTCCGCCGCGCTGCTGCCGCGGTTGCACTTTGATTTCAATCCCATCCACCTGCGCAGCTCAGAGGTCGAGTCGGTTGCGACGCTGGTTGATCTGATGCGCGATCCGGACCGATCGCCCAACACGCTGGAGGTCATCCGATCCAACCTCGCGGCGGCCGACACGCTGGCCGGGATTTTCAGGACCGACCCGAGCGTTTACAGCGTACACACTCTTTCGAGTTTCATTCCTACCGGGCAACGGGAAAAGATCGCCGTCATCGCCGATGCGGCTAACCTTGTGGACCTCACACTGAATCCGCTCGAGGTTCCGACGCCACCCACCGATGCGGAGCTGATCGACAGTCTGAGCCGGGCAGCCGCGAAGCTGCGTCAAGCCTCAATTGAAGATCCATCTTTGCGGGCGGACACCCCCAGGCTCGCCGATGAGTTCGAGGCGCTAGCCCGGGACAGCAAATCAGCACGAGCCCAGGCCGAGGAGATGCTGCTCCCCGGTTTTGTGACGACTCTCGAGCAAATACGTAATCTATTGCAGCCCGGGCCCGTCAGCATCGAAACGCTTCCGCCCGAGATCGTACGCCAGTGGCAGACCGCTGACGGACGGGCACGGGTCTCGATTTTACCGAAGGGCGACTCCAACGATGATGTGCTGCTCCGCCGGTTCGTCGCCGCTGGAGAAAAAATTGCGCCGGACGCTACGGGTACGGCGATCTACCTTCAGGCGTATGGTGAAGCTGTGGTCGATGCATTCATCGAGGCGGGCGTGCTCTCATTCGTTGCCATTTGCGGCCTGCTCCTGATCGCGCTGCGACGAGTACGCGACGTGGCGATCACCATGGCGCCGATCGTATTGACCGGGTTCTTGACCCTGGGCAGCTGCGTCCTGATCGGGCAGCCGCTGAATTTTGCAAACATTATCGCCCTGCCGCTGCTCTTTGGGATTGGGGTGGCGTCCCATATCTACTTCGTCATGTCTTGGCGCTCGGGCGGCTCGCATCTTCTGACATCGAGCCTGGCTCGGGGGGTATTTTTCAGCGCGCTCGCGACGGCGACCGGCTTCGGCAGCCTCTGGGCCTCGAGCCATCCTGGAACAGCCAGCATGGGCAAGCTCCTGATGATCTCTCTGGTCTGGACGCTCGCCTCGGCACTGCTCTTCCAACCGGCGCTGATGGGTTCAGCGCGGCTGAAAAACGAGACCGCCGAAACTACTTCATAAGACGGTCGCTGGACTTGTCCAGATGGGCTATCAGGACGGGAGCCCCTCCAGCGGCGAGCATTGCGGCGAAGTCCGATCGGCGCAAAGTGAGTTCACTGACCCCGTTGGAATAGACGTCGACAATCTTCCAGGTTCCGTTCACCTCGTGCATCCGATAAAGCAAGCTCACGGGCGTGTCATGAGCGGGAATGACCCGTGTGCGGACGATTTTGTCCGTACCTCGTGTTAGAACGTTGTCGTCGATTTCAAATTTCTGTCCGTCAAAATCGCGAAAGTTGTAAGCGTAATTGGCGATCGTGAAGCGGGTGAAGGCCGCGATCACTGCCTTCTGCTGTTGCGGCGAGAAGTTTGCCCAATCCGGGCCTACGGCGAGCCGCGTCACGAGCGGCAAGGCGAACACCTGTTCGATCACCGGCTCAAGGCTTCGGTACCGCTCCGCCATGGATTCAGCTAGGCCCGCTTGCATGGACTTGAACAGCGAATTAGTGAGGGTCTGCACCTGAATCGCCGCAGGATCGCGCAGTGCGGCATACGCTAAGTCTCCGACCGCCGTGAGAAGCAGCGCGCATAGCAGCATCAGGAATCTTGGTGTCATGGAAATGGCCGGGTGTCTTAGTGGTCGGGACGCATGATCGTAAAGTCGCTTGCTGGCTGACCAGTGGCGCTCGGGGGGGCGAGGGCAGGCTGCCCGGAAAGTGCGATTCGCGAGAAGGGCGAAAGGGTCGGCGGGCCTCGACGGCCCGCCGACGAGGTTCCCAACGTGCCAAGGGGGCCCGGCGAGACGTTGGGGGACACTCCACGGCGACCGTTCGTCCGATTGAACAGTCTGTCTCCAGCGCTCCGAACTGGAGTGTGCTGCCGTGGATTTCACTGACGAGTCCAATGTAGAAGGCACAGGCGACGGAAACAATCGGTGCTCAGTTGATGCTGCGTTTCACGAGAGTGAACGTCGCAGCGGCCTACTCGGTGAAGTGTAGGAAATGTTCGCTACCGAATTCCAGGGTGCCTTTCGCAGCACTACGGGCTCCTGTGGCGCGCTCGCATCACCGGCCTGAAGACTGGCCTGCGTCAGATTGCGTTGCTCGGAAGTGGCCGCAGTCACGGCCCGATCACGCGCTTCATCACCCCATGGAACATCGGCGAACTGACCAAGCCTTTTGTGTTCCTCAATTACGCTGAGGTCGAGCCGGGATCGCGATCCTGACGCTCGTGCTGAACGGAGAGTTGTCATACGAGGACACAGCAGGCAAGCGGGGCGAAGTCTCGGCGGGTGGCATTGAGTGGATGAAGTCCGGGAACGGTGGATGGCTCGAGGGCCACGCCGCTTCTGGCGCCCCGTTGCGCGTGTTCCAGCTCTGGATTGCACTGTCCCCGAGCGAAACGAGCTCCGCTGCCGAGAGCGAGTACATCGCACCACAGGAACTCGAGCTGGATGGAGCGGTCGGGGTTCTCCTTGGACAGTTCGGTCGGGCGCGGAGCCGCATCCGTGGCGCTCCGACAGGCACCAACTACTTTCACGTGCGCCTCGAGGACGGGCAGCGCTGGAGCTACGCGGCGCCGGACGCGCACAACGTCACGTTGGCTTGCGGTCGACCGCGGTCGCCTGCGGTGCGAGCAAGGAGAGCGGGTGCACTGGGGGCAGATCGCCGCGTTCGGTGACTGGCGCGGCGTGATCGAGATGCAGGCGGATGGCGAGACCTCGTTCGTGCTGGGATCGGCGAGGAGATACCCCATCCGCTCGTGCTGGGCGAGTACCCGTCCATCCAGGCCTGACGCCGCCCGCGCAGGAGGAAGCTTTCTGCGCCCCCGGGATCGCTCCGACCTGGTCGGAGCCCGCCGGCCCGTGATCATGGTGCGGCATTTACCGGGACGAAACGCTGCATGAATCATCCGCGCATTGTTCCGGCTCTGAGCGCCCAATAGAGTGAACGCGTGGGGCGCCGTTAAATTCATGGTGTTGACGGTGCTGCAGACCACGAACGGTCGCTTGCACCCTCCCGCACTGTACTGGCCGTTCCTCCTGCCGGCCGGGAGGGGCACAGCGCCTCCCGGTCGGCTTTTCTGGGCGCCGAACCCAACGCGCACGCTGCAAGGGGTGCAGACGGGAAGCGGCGCCGAGCCGCTATGCTGCGCTACGTTGAAGGAGACGTCCGTGGTCGATGCGCTGGCGCTTGTCGCAGCCACAATCGCAACGGTAGCTTGCCTCGTCATGCTGTACCTGGCTGTGTTGGTGGTGACCCTGGCTCTGAGGGCGCACGCGCGCCGCACTCCCGCAGGCCTACAGGACACCGACGAAGCTCGAGGCAGATCGACTGACGCCAGCCAGGCCAGTTCGTCCGACGAGCCTCCTTGCCGCGAGTAAAGCTTCCCCTCGGTCCGCTCTGACGCATTCGCCTGGTTTACTGCCGCGAAACGCTACATCCATCGCCTGCGGATTGTTCACGCGACGGTGCAGACCTAGTGTGCCGCCCATGAAGTCGAACCTGCATCGTTTCTCGGTGTTCGGTCTCCACGCCTCGGGTTGCGCCCTGGGCGCCAGTCAGCGATAAGTGAGGAGGTTCGCCATGCGCGTGCTGTTTCGCGTCGCAGCCATCTTGGTGATCGCGATTCCCGTCTTACTCGGTCTCTTGATCGTCTTCGTGCTCGAAGCCAGGCGCGGTACCGCCGCTCCGCCCGAGACCGGAGCTTCCCGCTCCTTGCAGAGAGGGACCTCCCTTGGGCCACCCAGACGAGGGGCACTGCCATGACCGACAGCGAGGTGCAGAGGATCATCGACAAGTTGCAACAGCTCCAGGCGCTGCGCCGCGCGAGAGAGCGGGTCAGACAGCTGGAGCGGGAGTTGAGCGGAGAGCCACCGAGACTTGAGGATCGTCCTCACGACGATCGTGCTCACATCCCTGAGTTCCTGAGGCAGCGCGTACCGCTCCGCGTCCTTTAGGGGGAACCTCGCGTCGCACGAGGGCTCCAGGCGTACAGCGTTCATTGTCGATACGCCTCGACTTACGCCGAAGCCGGGCGGCTTTGGACCCACGTGCAGTCGAACAGTGCTGACGCCACCGCCTGGAGCCTGAGTCCGCGGTTGCATTGAGGTTGGTCCCGTTTTGGCAGCTGTCGGAACCCAATCGCTCAGTAGATGCCGATGGCGTTTTGTGAGCTCGTGCCGGTTACAGAGTTCGCTCGTAGGAGGTAACCGTGCCTCACCCACGGATGGCCCCGCGTCGACTCTGGTTGGATTCACGGGGACACGACGGTTGAGTCTCTCGAGGCTGACGCCGGCAGCGCAGGACTCCTGTTTCCCGCCAACCATCGTTCGACGTCGGATCGAAGCCATCCGCCGGAAACGTGCTTGCCGGGGAATCGCCCTCTTTTTGTCCAGCGAAAGAGGGTGGATCGGTTGACTCCCACGACGCGAAGGACCTCGGCCGTGCTCATTCTCTGGTCGAGTGACGGCAGGCGTTCAGACTTCTGAACAGGGGTGCTGGACCGTCGCGGTCGAACCAAAGAGCCACGTGGATCGAAAAGAAGAGGCAGCTGCCGGGGTGGCGCAGCTCCCTCGAGTGTTGCGCTAAGGCTGCGTGTGCGCCCTGTCCGCTTCGAGGCCATGTGTTCGAGGGAGGAGGTTTGAGGGCAAGCGGCGCGAGCGTTGATGAGTGGTGGAGGGGTCCCAGCGTGTCAGGGATACGATGCATGAACGACGGCGGCGTACCCTAGCGACAAGGCTGGTGGAATGGGTGCGACGCGCCTGTTGCAAGCGCGACTTCCGCGAGCTGACGTTGCATCGCGCGCACGTGTAACGGGGGCAGGCGTGAGGGAGGCACAGCCGCCGAAGGGTTCAGAAGATGCCTCCAGATCTGCGGGTCGTCCGCCCACGCGGGGCGGACGTGAGGCGCATTGCGTTCCGCAAGAACGGGGATCCGGTGAACACTGAGACTCGCCACGAGGCGCGCGCATTGAGGGCTCATCCTGAAGATGATGCACGCCGCCTCGGGATGGGTCCGGGCAATACCCCAGGCGAGCGTGACGGTCATCTGGGTGAGCTCCACGGACCGAGCGAGCGGCACCTCCGCCGTCGCGGGATGTCGGTTTCCCTTAAACATGGTACTGAGCGACCCGCCGAGGTCGAGGCCAAACAAGGACTTGTCTCCGGCGCCCTGCCCCTGAAATGTGGGACTGGCCCTTTAATGATGAGACTGACCGGCAGTCGAGCAACTCGAGGGGCGGTAAACGGAAACCCGGGAAAATCCAGCGTCGTCGCGACGGGTCGCGGCGAGCCAGTCCCAGAATTAGAGGTCCAGTCCCCTCATTTATCGCGCCAGTCCCATCATTAAGGGAAACCGACACGGGAGGAGGAGGAGGCTTGCAACGTGCGGAACTGGGCCGGTTGGAGGGGTTTGCAGGATAGCCTCACGGCGGCTGTTGGGACACAGTGTGTCCCATGGTTGCGACCGAAGTCTTGAAGGTACGTGTGCCTCCGGACACCAAGCAGATCGTCCGGACCCTGGCTCAGCAGCAGCAACTCACCGAGTCGGCCCTGCTCATGCGCTTGGTCCAGACCCTGCTTCAGACCTCCGGTGCAATGCGAGCCACCACGTTCGATCCCCTGCAACCCGTAGCACGCGGAGCGCGGCTGTACGTTCGGCTGCGGCCCGAGGATCACGTGCTGCTACGTGAGCGCGCGGCGAGCCGGGGAATGGCCGCGGCGACGTACGCGTCGATCTTGCTGCGCACCCACCTTCGGAGGGTCCCCCTATTGCCGCAGCGGGAGCTCACGGAACTGAAGCGATCGGTCGGCGAGCTTGGGGCGATCGGCCGCAACCTCAACCAGCTCGCCAGGGTGGCCAATCAAACTGGGCGCCAAACGGGTCCGAGCGTCCAGGACTTAAACGCGTTACTGCGCGTGTGCACCGCGCTTAAGGATCACATCAAGGCGCTGATCAATTCCAATACCACCAGCTGGAACACCGGGCATGCCGAAGCGAGTCGTTGACCTCCGGGACCAGAAACCTTTGCTCGACGTGGCCAGCTATGGCCGGCGCGGACCCGGGCACCGAGCGCTGACGAAAGCGGAAGCGGAGCACGTTTCCAGAACGGTCCGGCGCGTTCCGGAGGTGATGATCAAGGTGTCGGGTGGGGCGCGCACGCTGCGAGGGGTCCAGTCTCACCTGGACTACATTGGCCGCGAGGGCAAGGGAGAGGTGGAGACGGACGAGGGTGCACGGCTGCAGGAGAAGGGCTTCGAGAAGGCCCTTGTGAAGGATTGGGACCTCGATCTTGACGCGCACCGGCGCTACACCGAGCGGGCGATCGCCGCCGGACGCAAGCCGGCGAAGCTCGTGCACAACCTCGTGTTCTCCATGCCCAAGGGCACGCCACCCGAGAAACTCCTCCAGGCGGTGCGGACCTTCGCGCGCGAGAAGTTCGCACTCCAGCACCGCTACGCCATGGCGCTGCACACGGATCAAGGTCACCCGCATGTGCATGTCGTCGTCAAAGCGGAGAGCGAACAGGGCGTCAGACTGAACATTCGGAAAGCCACCCTGCGAGAGTGGCGCCGCGACTTCGCTCACTACCTTCGCGAACTGGGGGTCGAAGCTAACGCCACCGAGCGGGCGGTGCGCGGCAAGCGCGAATCATCCAGGCGTGACGGGATCTATCGCGCCGAGCGGCGCGGCATGTCCCGCCATACGCGCGAGCGAGTTGACGGCATCGCCCAGGAGCTACTCAAAGGGAACCTACGAGTTGAAGCCGGTAAAGCCAAACTCCTCGAGACACGGAAGCAAGTCGAACGCGGCTGGTGGGCAGTCAGCGAGATATTGATTGCCGAAGGACAACCCGAGCTCGCCGCTCAGGTGAGGACGTTCGCGGCCAAGATGTCCCCACCCAGGACAGACCGCGAGGCGATCGCAGAGCAACTGCTTAAACATGTCCGCCACGCGCGAAGCCGGGAAGGGCCTACCCGGTGACTTCGCGCAGCGCGGTCGAACGGCAAGCCCGGCGCGTGAGCGTATCCTCTCCCAGGAGGAGACGCCTCGTCTTGAAGTGCTCTCCGTTGTTCCCATAAGAATGTGCAGGATGGATGTT
>Ga0209577_10004471_pt1 | contig 13157 bp, 10 predicted proteins | sample GraSoiAngelo_109_FD_185874 | JGI IMG/M metagenome (GOLD analysis project Ga0209577, IMG submission 185874) | Grasslands soil microbial communities from the Angelo Coastal Reserve, California, USA - 14_0903_12_20cm (SPAdes) (version 2) | ecosystem: Environmental > Terrestrial > Soil > Grasslands... | reverse complement strand
TGAAGAGGCTCTTCGCGACGCGCCGTCCGGTCGACGTCCAGTACGAACAAGCCGCGCAGAACCCGCCGCCGATCGTGCCTGCGGCACCGCTGACGACGCCGTATCCGCCTGCCGCGCCGATCGAGACACCTATGGATCAGGACGAATCTTCGTCTTAGACAAACGCTCGATCGTTTCGACAAGAGTGCGGGCGTCGACGTCCCAGCGGTAACGCGTCTCGACTGCGCGACGTCCGTTCTCTCCGAGACTTCGACGGACCTCGGGATCCACGAGTTTCGCGACCTGCTCGGCCAGGCCGGCGGCATTCCCGGATTCGAAGACAAGTCCGCATTCCGTGGACTGCACCACGCGACGCATCGGAATCGTGTCGGAGACAACCACTGGTTTTCTGAGGGCCATGTAGTCGTAAAGCTTGTTCGGCATCGTCACGTCATAGTGCGCGGAACGGTGCGGCGGAACGATGCCGACGTCGGCTCGTGCGACGAACCTCAGCACCTCGGGCTGGAAGCCGACGAACCGGACGACGTCGCCGACACCACGACGCGCGGCCCGAGCTCGTAGCTCCGCAAGCTTTCCGTCACCCACGACCGTCCACCGCGCGTCCGGTCCGCCCCGGTCACGAAGCAGTGCCGCCGCGTCGACGAGCGTGTCGATGCCGCGGTAGTAATGCACACCTCCACTGCAAACGAGCTCGAGCAACCGGTTGCTGCCGGACATCGGCACAGCCGCCGTCGCCTGGTCGAGCTCATCGAGCGCGGGAGTGTTTTCGACGACGATGACGTTGTCGGTGCTGCCGCGGAGGGCCGTAACGCGATCGACGTGCTCTGGGACGACCACGAGCACCGCATCCACTGCTCGGACGACTGCGCGCTCGAGCCGCCGCGCAAGTGCGACGTTCCGGGCGACGCTGTTGACGAGCGCGCGCCCGCGCCCCTCCCAGCGCCGCCACGCGGCGAGGAGCGCCGGATAGTTCTCCGCCATATCGAGCACGATGGGAACGCCCTGCTCGCGCCCGGCGGCGACCGCCGCGAGCGCGAGTGGGATTTCCCGCACGAGCAGCAGATCACAACGATCCCGAACGACGAGGTCGCGAACGGCGCGGCGCCAAACAGGATTCACGTGGTACGGAACGGTTGCCACACGTCGCATCGGAGGGCTCATCGAGCGCAACACCACGTTGGAGCGCGCTTGCATCTGCCGCTCTGCCTCCGTTGCATACGGATGCGCAGCCAGCCCCGATGCGGCGGGGACGATCGTGCGAGCCACAACGACGAGCTCGTGCCCCGCGTCGGCGAGCGAGGCCACCATCTTGCTGACGCGGATGTCCGGATAGCGCGCGAAGTGGACGAATCCGATTCGCATCACGCGTCGCGTTCGCGCGCGAGCAAGCTGAACCATCGTTCCGCAACGTGTCTCGTGTCTTCCTCCGGAAGGTCGGCGACCGCCGAGGGACGTTCCGGTCTCGTGCACATCCGCAGCAACGCATCGGCGAGGGCGCTGGAATCGCCCGCGGGGACGACTTCCTGGCCGTGGCTCCGAAGCCATTCGGCGAGGCCGGTGTCCTCTGTGGTCACGACGGCGCAGCCGTGACTGAGGCCTTCGAGAATTGGATAGCCGATCTGCTCGCGCCACCACTCCGTCTCGCGGGATGGCAGCACGACGATTGCGGCCCGTCGGAAGGCTTCATGAAGCTCTGCCCGAGTGGGCGCGACCGCGACGGTCACCTCTGACCTGGTCGCCGCCCAGTCGCGAACGCGCGGAGTGAGCGGACCGAATCCCGCGAGCCGAAGCTCCCAGCCCTCGAGCTGCGCCGATACGGCTGGCCAAGCGTCCAGCAACGTGTCTATGCCTTTGCGCGCGATGAACTGCGCCGCATAGAGAACGACGCGCTCCCTGGTCATTGCCGGCGTCAATTCGCATGACGGGCACGCCGGTACGAGTTCTAGGCCATGCTCGACGTTTGCACGGTTGATCGCCTTCGGCGCAGCGTCGTGGTAATTCTCCGAAGCCGCCTCGGACATGAAGAAGAACGCATCCCAAAGGTTGAGCGACCGCCTCCAAGCGAAACGCAGGAGCGGATCGAGCACGCGAGGCAACCGAAGTTGTCGGAGCGCCAATCCCCGTCTCGCCGGGAAGTTCTCCATTGCGACGGAACCGACGACGGGACGCTGTGCGCCGCGTATACGGGCGAGTGCTGCGAGGGCTACCGTCGACGGCCAGTAGCGGTACCACATCGGCTCAGGCAGCTCGAGCACCCGCGGGGCCTTCGAGAACAACACGCGCGCCGCGAGCGGGAAGAACCGTGTGCGTCGGATGAGGACGCTGCCGGGAAGGGTGTCGAGCAGGTCTTCGTCGAAGTCCCGGTGGATCTTCCAGGCAAACAGCATGACTTTTTGACAGCCCTCGGGTGGCCTATCGCCGATCCGCTCCACGATGTTGGAACGCAGCCTTGGTACGACCCGCCAATATTCGTCGGCCACGTGTCCAGGATTGCACGGCGGTACGCTCCGCCGATGCTGCCGAAGCGTTTCCCCGGCCGCGAGGAGATCGCGTCCGTTCGCGCCGAGGCCGAGCAACTGGGCGACGGCCAGGAGGGGACGGAGGAGCATCGCCTCGCCGGTCGTGCGCTCGCGCGCCGCGACATGGGCAAGCTCATGTTCCTCGACCTGGTCGACCGCAGCGGACGAATCCAACTGCTCGTTCGTCCGGACGACCTCGGCGGCGTTGACGTGGATCTCGGGGACGTCGTCGGCGTAACCGGCGTCCCGGCGAAGTCTCGGCGTGGAGAGCCGTCGCTCGCCGTGCGCAAGCTCGAGCTCCTCGCGAAGATTCGCGCGCCCCTGCCGGATACGTTCCACGGCGTCACCGACGTGGAGCAGCGCTACCGGCGCCGGTACCTCGACCTGCTGATGAACGAGGACTCGCGCCGCGACGCCGTGCTACGCGCGCGGATGCTGACGGAGATCCGCGCGTATCTCGACGGTGAAGGTTTCATCGAGGTCGAGACGCCGATCCTGCAGCCACGCTACGGCGGCGCGTTCGCGGATCCGTTCGTCACGCATTCACACGTGCTCGCCCAGGATCTCTATCTGCGCATCGCGGACGAGCTCTATCTCAAGCGCCTGATTGTCGGCGGCCTGGAGAAGGTGTACGAGGTCGGCAAGGACTTCCGCAACGAGGGCTATTCGTACAAGCACTCCCCGGAATTCACGCAGCTCGAGTGGTACGAGGCGTACGCGGACTATCGCGACACGATGGAGCGCATCGAGACGCTGGTCGAGCGAGCGGCGAACGCGACGATCGGTGGCACCAAGGTGACCTTTCGTGGGCACGAAGTCGATCTCGCGAAGCCGTGGCAACGCGTCCGCTTTCCGGACGCGATGGCGGCCGCGGGAGTGTGGACTCGGGAGACGAACGAGCTGCGAGACACGCTGCAGGAGAAAGGAGTCGATACGTCGCATGACAAGACGTGGGCGCAACTACTCGACCATGCGTACTCCGCGTTCGTCGAGCCGGAGTTGATTCAACCGACGATCGTCTACGACTGGCCGATCGAGATGTCGCCGTTCGCGCGCACGACAGACGACGATCCCACACTTGTCGAGCGATTCGAGACCGTCGTGAGCGGGATGGAGTTCTCGAACGCGTTCAGCGAGTTGAACGACAGCGAAGAACAAGCGCAGCGATTCGCGATGCAGGACGCTGAGCGTGCAGCGGGAGACGTAACTGCAGAGGCCGGGGATCCGGACTTCGTGGAAGCGCTCACTTACGGCATGCCGCCGACCGGCGGACTCGGGGTCGGCATCGACCGGCTCGCCATGGTGCTCGCGGGACGGGACACGATTCGCGACGTGATCCTCTTCCCGATCCTGCGCGAACGATCGTGAGCGTATTCTCGCGAGATCGGCGTCTCTGGCTGGTCGCGGGGGCGGTCGTCGTCGGCGTCGCGATCGGGCTGACCCTGTCGTTCACCATCTCTGCCCCGCGGCGTGCCGAGGCCGCCGTCTTGATCTCAGCAAAGCAGGGACCGAGTGCGGTGGAACCGTTTCTCCCCGATCTGAAGACACTGGCCACGAGCAGCCTCCTCGCCGGGAACGTTCGCAGCACGCTGCGAATGGCAGAGTCGGCCGAGAGCCTCCGTCGTCGCTTGCATGCCGAGATCCGTCCGCACACGCAGGTGCTCGCGATCTCCGCGACGGGGAAGGACGCGCGGAGCGCGCAACAGCTCGCGCAGGAGGCCGCCGTCGTGTTCGCGCTGCTCGTCGACGAGCGCTTCAAGACGACGACGCCGCCGCTCCACGCGGCCGTCCTCGATCCGGCACACGTTCTCGGCGGCCGGAATCGCCACGTCCTCCGCAATGCGGTCATCGGAGGCGTCCTCGGGCTCGTCCTCGGGACGGCAGCCGCTGTGCTCTTCGGAGGACCTCCCGCTGCGCCGGCACAGGCAGCCCCGGAGGCCGTGCGCGACCTCATGCGCCGCGAGAATTTGCTCGAGAAGCGGATCAAGAGCGTGACCGCGCGGGAGCGCGAGCTCGCCGCACGTGCCGCGCTCGTCACGACGAAGCAACGCGAGTTGCAGAAACGCCAGGCCGCCGAACCGGTGCCCGTGGCGGCGCCCGCACCTCCGCCACCACAGGAACCGGAGGTCCCCGTCGAGTCACCGCCACGTCCTGCCGAAGCGGCGCCGCGGCCGGCGTCGGCCGGCGCCGGGGGCTGGAACATGAACGACCTCGACGCTCTCGTCACGGCCAACGGCGAGTCCCATCCCGACCAGCTCGAGGAGTGGCGCGCGTACCTCTTCTTCCTCCGAGATCACGCCTCGATCGACGGCGATCTGCCAGCTCAGTTCGACTCGCTGATCGAGGACGTCTTTGGGGCGGTCCTCGGACCGCGGTGACGCAGTGAAGGCGGTGCTGGCCGAGGCGTTCCGGCCGCCCTTGCCCGTCGGTGCGCTTGCGCTCGCCGTCTTCCTCGGATGGGCTGCGAACGACGGCGGCTACGACCCGACCACCTGGTACCCCGGAGGGCTCTTCCTGCTCGGCTTACTGGCCGTCTCGCTGGCGGCGTACGAACCCGCCCGTCGCAGCATCAGCCGCGCAAGCCTGTTCGCTGTCGGGTTCATCGCTGCCTTCGCAGCCTGGAACCTGGCCTCGATCGCGTGGAGCAACGCACGCGGAGTGGCGTGGGACGGAGCCAACCGGACCGTGGTTTACGCAGTTGTCTTTGCGCTCTTCGCGCTCCTCCCCTGGCGGGGACCGGACGTCATCGCGCTCGTGACGGCCTTCGGGGTGGGTGTTGCGTTGATCGGGTTCGTCGAAGTCTCGCGAGCGATCGCAGGCAACCCACACCGGTTCTTCGTCGGTGGGCGGCTGGTTGCGCCCGCTGGTTACGACAACGCATCCTGCGCCCTGTTCGTGCTCGGCGTCTGGCCGGTTGCGTACCTCGCCGCCCGGCGAGAAGTACCGTCGCTCGCGCGCGGAGCCCTCGCGGGTTGCGCGGTCGTTCTCGCCGACCTCGCCGTGTTGACGGAGAGTCGAGCCTCGCTTGTCGCGGTACCGCTCGGGGTGCTCGTCTACCTCGCCCTCGTTCCGCAGCGCCTGCGGGCCTTGCTTGCACTCGTTCCTGTCGTTGCCGCGACGGCTGCTGCGACACGGTGGCTACTCGCGCCGTACAAGCCCCTAACGCACGGACTGAACGCGGCTGCGGAATTGCGCCACGCCCTTCTTGCCATTGTCATCAGCGCAGCGGTGACGGCGTGCACGTGGGCCTTGGCGGCCTTCATCGACCGGCGGGTGCAATTCCCCCGACCCGTCGTCGTCGCGGCGAGTCGTGGGCTCTTCGTCTCGGCCCTGATCGCGGCGATCGCGGGGGTCTCAGTCTTTCTCGCCTTCTCTCCGGGCCGGCGAATCGAGCGAGCGTGGCACCAGTTCAAGTCCGGTTACCCGTCGGCGACGAAGTCGTCCTCGCACTTCACCAGCGGGCTCGGGAACAACCGGTACGACTTCTGGCGAGTCGCGCTCCTGGAATTCCGGAGCCACCCCCTCAACGGAGTGGGGTCCGACAACTTCGCTGAGGACTATGTGCGCGAGCGGCACAGCACCGAGGAGCCGCTCTACCCGCACAGCCTGGAACTCCGCGTACTCGCACAGTCGGGCGTGGTCGGGGCCATCCTGTTCGCCGGCTTCCTCGTCTGCGGCGCCGCAGCCGCCGTGCCGGTCTTTCGGCGGCGCGACGGAGCCGCGAGAGCGGGATGTGCCGGCCTCGTGGCCACCGCGTACTGGGTCATTCACGGTTCGATCGACTGGTTCTGGGAGTTTCCGGCTCTGACGGCGCCCGCGCTTGCCTGGCTCGGGATGGCCGGAAGCTTCGGCCGGGCGAATGCCGTCTTTGCCAGCCGTAGGCCGCGACACCGATCGGTCCGACGACTCGTCGCCTTCTCGGCCGCCGCCGCAGCCGTCGTGGCGCTCGCCGGGTCATTCCTCTTCCCGTTCGCCGCCGCGGAGTTCACCAGGCGAGCCGGCTCCGAATGGCGCGCAAGTCCCGCTGCTGCATTCCGCGACCTCTCGCGAGCGCGCCGGCTCGATCCGCTAAGCCCCGATCCAGACCTGCTCGCGGGTGCGGTCGCGAGCCGAATCGACGATGTTCCTCGGATGCGGAACGCTTTCTTGCGGGCGCTCGACCGGGACCCGCACCAGTGGTACCCCCACTTCGAGCTCGCGCTCGCAGATGGGTCGATCGGTCACTGGGATGCGGCCTCGGAAGAACTGAGGCGTGCGCGGGCATTGGATCCGCGCGAGCCGGCGCTCGCGCTGGTCGGTCGGATCGTTCGCTTGCACCGTCGCATCGACCGGGCGGCGATCGACGCCCTCTTCCTCACGAGGGTGCGAAATCGGATCGGCCGCTAACCTAGATCGTCGGTCGAGGATTCGAGATCGTGTTTGACTCTCGTGGTTTTGGGGACTACCTTGCTTTTAAGGGAGATGTCAATTGCGGCGAGGATGGGGATGAAGATACTGCGAATTTTTTGTATTGCATGTGTCGTAGCACTGCTGCTCGTGCCTGCGGCCGTAGCCGGTGGCGGCTCGGCGAACAAGGGCTACGGCGGCTCGGCCGGCAACGTCCAAAGCAGTGTTGGGCCGGCAAACGGCGCGTTTGGCCAGGCGAAGGTGAGCGGCGGCCTGCCGCTTACGGGCCTCGACCTCGGTCTCCTCGTTGCCGGTGCTGCCGTTCTCGTTGTTGTCGGCGCTGGTCTTCGCCGCGCAGCGGCCAAGCGGACGCCGTAGCCTCAGCGGACAGAGCGGAAGTAACTGCGGCCCATGGCAACGCTGGACGAGACGACCCTTCATGCGGTTTCCACGCCGATCGTCGGCGAGCAGCCGCGCGCCAATCGTTGGGAGGTTCCACGCTGGTCCGGCCTTGCGCCCCTCGCTGACGTCGTCATCCTGACGCTCGCGGTCCTCGTCGAGCGAATGGGCGACGGGGCGGCGCGACTTGGATCCCCAGGGACGGTGTGGTTCGTGCTCTTTCCACCGGCGACGCTCGTGCTTCTCGGAGCGGCGCGGTTTTACCGGCCGAGACTTCGCATCCAGCTGCTCGATGACCTGCGTACGATCGCCGGGGCCACAGCGATCGCTGCGATGACGACGGTGTCGGCTGCCGTGTTTCTCGGCGGGCAGGCGAATGCGGGATCGCAAGGGGTCAGGCTCTGGCTCTTCGCGACGGTCTATCTCGTCGCAAGTCGTGCCGGAGTGATCTCGTCGATGTCCGCTTCACGCCGGCACGGCGGCGGAGCGGCGACGTTGATCGTCGGAGCGGGTTCTGTCGGTCGCGTGCTGGCCGATCGCCTCCTTGCTCACCCCGAGATCGGCCTGCGCCCGATTGGTTTTCTGGACAAGGAGCCCCTGAACGCGGCGCCCGAGGAGGTTGGGCTTCCGGTGCTCGGAGCGAGCTGGGACCTCGACCGGGTCATCGAGCGTCACCAGGTCGAGCACCTCGTGCTGAGCTTCTCGACTGCCCCGCACGAGGTTCTGTTGCGGATGATCGAGCGCTGCACGAACCGAGGCGTCCGCGTCACGATCGTCCCACGACTCTTCGAGAAGATGCCGAATGACCTCACCGTCGACTATCTCGGCGGCATTCCGCTCGTATCCATCCACCCCAGCTCACCGTTGTCATGGCCAATCCGCGTCAAGTACGTCGCCGATCGGGTCGTGGCGGCCGTGATCGTCCTCGTGCTGTCGCCGCTCATGGTGGCGATCGTCGCGGGCGTGTGGTTGACGCTACGACGGCCGATCCTCTTCCGCCAGATCCGCGTTGGGCGTGACGGAACGACGTTCGAGATCCTGAAGTTCCGCAGCATGCGCGGGGTGGAGGCGCCACCGGTCGACCACGACCCGATGGAGCACCTCCGAAGCGCGCCCGGCGGCGTTGAAGGTGACGATCGCCGAACGCGGTTCGGAGCATTCTTGCGTCGTTCTTCGCTCGATGAGTTGCCCCAGCTCTTCAACGTTCTCAGAGGCGAGATGAGTCTCGTTGGCCCTCGACCTGAGCGTCCCGAGTTCGTTGAGTTCTATAGCGAGAAACTCCGCCGCTACGAGGACCGGCACCGCATGAAGTCGGGTATCACCGGCTGGTCGCAGATCAACGGGCTGCGCGGGAAGACGTCGATCACCGATCGGATCGAGTGGGACAACTGGTACATCGAGAACTGGTCGCCATGGCTCGACGTGAAGATTCTGCTCGGAACGGCGGCTGCTGTTGTGCGTAACGCAAGCTTCGTCGAGTAACGCCGTCTAAACCCACGAGCGTAGGGCGCGCCCGAGCGCGACCGAAAGCTCGACGACCGTCGCGGCCGTTTGCTCGGCTACCTTGACACGCTTGCCGATCGGGTCCCCGATCTCTGGGACCTGCTGCGGGATCACATGTCGTGACTTCGCCGCGGCGGCGATGGTGGCACGCCAGGTTGGCACAGGTCTACGCGACCGACGCGGTCTGATCTGCGCGACGAGAGCGACGAGCTCCGGCAAGGTGAACGTCACCGTCGGCGAGGCGAGACCCTGATCGACTGCGGCGACCAGGTGCGCACGTTCGAACCCCAGCACGAGGTCGGCCTCGGCGAGCTCGCCGGCTTCCATCACGTGCGCGCGGTGCCTTCCCACAGGGAGACCGAGCCTCCGGCCGGCACGAAGCGCCTCGATGAGTGGAGGGAGCGGGCCGACGTCGAGCGTCCCGCTGGACGTGATCTCCACCGGTAGGCCGTCGAGCTCTCGCTGCAACGAGGTCGCCGCGATCGGGCTGCGAAACCGGTTGGCGGTGCATATCACGGCGATATGAAAGCGGTCGCCCCTCACACGTGAACCGCGGCGCTTGGATCGCCGCCGCGCACGAAGACGTCGCGAAGATAACCACGCACCTGGTCACGTTGTCGCACGCGCGTGGCGATTACGAGGAAGGGAATCCACATGGCGATTCGCCACGCCGTGGGGACGTACAACGAAAACAATGGCGGGGCGAACGCGGCGACCCACGGAACGGCATCTCGGTACGACACGCGAAAAACCGAACGCATCTGCACATCGAGGAGAACGTACGCGCCGAACGCGACCAGCTCGCCGAATCCGAAACCGACGATCCCCACGCGCGGAACGAAGAACAGCGCGCCGCCGGCGAAGAACACGATGTGCAAAGCATGGACGGGAATCACCCGCTTTCCGCGGTTCAGCACGAAGAGTGCGGAAGTCTCCATCGTGAAGACCGCTTGCAGGATCATCCCCAAGGCGATGTACGGGAAGACGCGGATCACGGGATGCCACTTCTCCCCGAACACGAGTGGGATGAGCCACGGCCCTAGCGATCCGATTGCCGCGAGAGTGGGCGCGACCGCCAACGTTTGCAGCGCCATAGCCTCTTCGACGACCCGTTTGAAGCGTCCTAGCTCGCTCTGGACGCGTCCGAACGCGGCGATCGACAGCCGCCAGGCGACGTTTCGGACAAACGCCGATGTCTCGACGAGTCGCGCTGCGAGTCCCACGAAGCCGACGCCTGCAGCCCCTACGAAATGGCCGACGACGAGTGGGTTCACGAGCCCGCGGAGCTGCCACAACCACGTCGAGAGGGAGTAGGAGGATCCGTACGCGAGCATCTCCCGCACGAGCGACGGCCGCCAGGCGAACCCTGGACGAAAGCGAGCGGCTGCGTAGGTCGTGACGAGCAGCCAGACCTGCCACGACACGGAGGCGACGACAGGGCTCCAAAGCCCGGCGCCGAGGACGGCGAGGACGAGTGCGACCCCGTAGTAGACGAACTGCGCCGCCATTTCGATGAGCGCCACGGTGCGGTAGTTGAGGGCACGTTCGAGCGACGCGAGGGCCGGAGCGGCGAGGAGCGTGAACGGAATCGAGAACGCGAGCACGCGTAACGCCGGTCCGAACCGTGGTTCGTGGAGAAGATCGAGTAGCGGTGGCGCGCCGAGAAACGTTGCAGTGCCGACCAATGCCGCGGAGATCGTGAGTAGCGTAAACGCTTGGTCGTATTCCTCCTTCGCAAGGTCGCGCTCGCGGCGGACGATGTAGACGTCGAGACCGAATGTCGCAACGGTGGTCAGCACGAAAACGATCGACGCTGCGCCGGTGTAGAGGCCGTAGTTCTGTGGCCCAATCAGGCGGACGAGAACGGTGACCCCAAAGATGCTGACAACGAGCGCGATCGCCTGGCGACCGACGAGGTAGAAGCCTCCACGAAGGACTTTTTGTCGTAATTCGGCCATTGCCCTATCAACAACCTACGTTCGCGTCGTTAGGATTCCTGCGCCAGGACCATGTCGGCACACCTCTTCTTCCTTCCGGTCGTGATCGGTGCGGCCGTCGCTCTGCTCGCGTGGTTCTACAGGTTGGCGAGCACGGGTCGGCATGTGACGATCCTCTGCGTCATCGTCGGACTCATCGTCGTCGAAACGGCGCTGTACGAGACGATCGACGTCCCGCACGGGCTCTTCCATCTAGCGTCGGGGTCGTTCCAAATCCGGACGATCGATGTCGTGATCATCCTTGCGCTGCTGGCAAACATCGCCGCCGGTCGAAGCGAACGGACACTGACGACGACGGCTCTGCTCTGGCTCGCTTTTGGTACCTGGCTCCTCGCGCAAGCTGTCGTCGGCCATCTCAATGGAAACTCGACGACGTTCATCAGCTACGAAGCCAAAACGGTCATCTACCTCGGCCTGTTTTCGATCGCACGGCGCGTCTCTCTGCGGGACCCGCGCACGCGAAGATCCCTGGAACGGTTGCTGTACTTCACGGCTACCGTTTCGGCGGTCTCAGTCATCCTCGGCGGAACCGGCGCGAGAGTCGCGCTCAACCTGCCGGGACTCCACGGCGCGAAGCTTGGCAGAATCGGGAGTATCGGCGGGACGCTCTTCGTGACGCTCGGCGTTCTCGCACTCGCGCTTGCAATGGCGTCCGAGACACGCCGTTTCCGAATGCTCGTGCTCGTTGGTCCCCTCTTCGTGCCGCCGCTGATGGCGACGCAGCGAGCATCGCTCATCAATCTGATCATTTGCCTCGGGACGCTCTTCGTTCTTCTGCCTCTGGCGCGACACCATCTTCGCGCGAGCCTCCTCGAGGTGGCCCTCGCAGTGCTCGTCGCGGGAGCCCTCGTCGCGTTACCCGTTTTCATCAGTGGCGTTGTCGAAGCGAAACGCGTCGTCCCATTCAGTCATTCGCTGAGCCAGGCGATCAGCGGCGGCGAGAAGAAATTGTCGGCTCAGGACCGCGTGAACCAGCTCGCTCAGGCTCGAAAACTGATCGCGCAGCGGCCGATTACCGGTTGGGGGCTCGGCAAGACGATCACGTACTACGAGGTCGGGTTCCGCCAATTCCGGGTGAGCTATCTGACTCACAACATCCTCGCCGACCTGCTTTTACGCACCGGACTGGTCGGATTGCTCCTATTCCTCGCCGCTCTCGGTTCCTCGTTCGTGCACAGCGTGAGGGCATGGCGTGGGGCGAACGATCCAGTGATTGCAGCGGTTGCGCTCGCCGCCTGCGCGATCATGGCCGGTTGGTTTGCCCACGGAATGGTCGAGTCGTTGTTCGAGCACGTACAGCTGGCCCCAATCCTCGGAATCACCATCGGCCTCGCCCAGGCGGCTACCTCTCAGAGTCGAGTGGCGGAGCGGAGTGAGGCGCAGGTCACACCGGCGCTCGCCGCGCCCTTGACCTAGCAGGCGTGCGGCTCCTTTATCTGACGCCGCGGGTCCCGCACCCTGGCATGAAGGGCGACGCACTGGTTGCGTTCCATCGCATCGAACAGCTTGCTCACCGCCACGAGATCTCGCTCATTTCGTTCTACGGAAGTTCCGATGAGCTCGAGTACATCTCGTCGCTGGAAGAAGCGTGCAGCAGCGTCTCGCTCGTGCGGTTACCAGTTTGGCGCGGCGTTGCGAACGTTGTTCTTCGGGCGCCCGTCTCGAGGACGCCGCTCCAAGTCCTCTACTACCGCTCGGGTAGCCTCGCCGACAGCGTGCGCGAGCTCGCAGGTCTCCGACGCTTCGACGTCGTTCACGCGTTCATGCTGCGAATGGCGCCGTATGCGAGGCTTGTCGATGCACCTGCGATCCTGGAAGCCATCGATTCGATGCAGTTGCGGATGGAGCGGAACGTTCATGTGGAACGGCCGCCGCGACGGTGGCTCTACCGCGAAGAGCTTCGGCGTCTTGCCCCCTATGAGAGCCGTGTCGGAGCGAGATTCGAAGAGGTCGTCGTCTCATCGCGCGAGGATGCGCGGCGTTTCCCGCGGGCCTCGGTACACGTCGTTCCGAACGGAGTCGATACAGAGACATTCAGCCCCGCGCCAGGTCTTGAGGAGTCTGCCACCATCGTCTTTTCGGGAACGATGAGCTACCCGCCGAACGTGCGAGCGGCGAGCTGGTTTGCGGAAGCGTGCTTCGAACGCATCCGCGCGCATGTTCCCGGTGCGTCCTTGCTGATCGCCGGGAAGGCGCCCGTGCGTCAGGTACGACAACTCGGAGAGCGCGAGGGCATCACCGTCACCGGCTTCGTCGATTCGATGCCCGAAATGCTTCGGCGTGCGCGTGTCGCTGTGGCGCCGATGCTGTCCGGCGCAGGCATACAAAACAAGGTTCTCGAAGCGATGGCCTG
>Ga0209577_10004467_pt1 | contig 13162 bp, 6 predicted proteins | sample GraSoiAngelo_109_FD_185874 | JGI IMG/M metagenome (GOLD analysis project Ga0209577, IMG submission 185874) | Grasslands soil microbial communities from the Angelo Coastal Reserve, California, USA - 14_0903_12_20cm (SPAdes) (version 2) | ecosystem: Environmental > Terrestrial > Soil > Grasslands ... | reverse complement strand
GTCGAGCCGGCGAGAGGCGTTTCGGAAGTGAACATCCAGAGCCAGCTCCTGACCTCTGACGGGCAGCGGATCTCCGTGACCGAGACGCGCACTGTCGAAGGCGGCGTCGCGAAAGGCGGAGTCACGCTGAGCGGGACCGATGTTGTTCCGCTGAGCGACACCGCGGCCAAGACCGCGCCCGCGCCGGTCATCGCGAGCGCTCCGCCCTCACCAACGCCGTTCAATCCGCTCGGCGTTGTCGTCCAGGGGGCGCAAGGTCAGCTCGGTCCCGCCGGCCCCGCAGGAACGAACGGCACGACCGGCGCGACGGGCGTCGCGGGCCCTCCGGGTCCCGCCGGCTCGCCCGGTGTGACCGGCCAGCCCGGGGCCACAGGAGCTCCTGGTTCGCTCGGCCCGGCCGGCCTCATTGGCTCGGTGGGTCCAGCAGGCCCGGCGGGTAGGCCGGGTCTTCCGGGCGCTACCGGCGCGACCGGCGCGACGGGCGAGACTGGCCCCGCTGGCGTGGCTGGCCCTGCCGGCACGAACGGCACTAATGGCATCAATGGCGCGAACGGCGCGGCCGGCCCCGTGGGCCCGATCGGACCAGCAGGCCCGACCGGAGCAACGGGCGCGACCGGAGCGACCGGCCCGGCCGGCGGTCCTCCCGGCCCAACAGGCCCCACTGGCGCGACAGGCGTCGACGGTGCAACAGGTGCTGCCGGCGCGACCGGCGCGACGGGGACCAACGGTGTTGACGGCGCGACCGGTTCTGTCGGCCCGGCCGGCTCGACCGGCGCGGATGGCGCGACCGGTGCGCAAGGCGACACCGGGGCGCAAGGTCCGACGGGCGCGATCGGACCGGCTGGAGCGACCGGACCACAAGGTTCGGCTGGACCAACGGGCGCGCAGGGCGCTACCGGAAATGATGGCTTGACCGGGCCGCAGGGCGCGACCGGCGCAGACGGTGCCACCGGTTCGCAGGGCACGACGGGCGCGCAGGGCCCGACCGGCGCGGCCGGCACGAACGGCGTCGATGGCACGACTGGACCGACCGGCGCGCAGGGTCCCGCTGGCGCTGTCGGCCCGACCGGACCGCAGGGTCCGGCTGGCGCCACGGGCGCAACTGGTCCAGCGGGCGCGACCGGATCTCAGGGCGCCACCGGCGCGCAGGGCGTGACAGGCGCGCAGGGTGCTACCGGAAACGATGGCGCAACAGGCGCCATCGGCGCGAACGGTGCGACTGGTCCTGCGGGCGCGACCGGATCTCAGGGCGCCACCGGCGCGCAGGGTCCGACGGGCGCGCAGGGTGCTACCGGAACTGTTGGCGCCACAGGAGCGAACGGTGCGACCGGAGCTCAAGGAGGCACAGGTCCTCAGGGCGTTACCGGTGCGAACGGTGCGACCGGAGCGAACGGCGCAACGGGCGCGAATGGCGCAACGGGTGCTCAAGGTCCAACCGGCGCGCAGGGTCCGACCGGATCCGTGGGCGCTACTGGACCTCAGGGTCCGACGGGTGCGAACGGTGCCACCGGAGCGAATGGCGCGACCGGCGCAAACGGCGCGACGGGTGCGAACGGTGCAACCGGAACGAATGGCGCGACCGGAGCGACTGGTTCTAACGGTGCGACCGGCGCGCAGGGTCCGACCGGCGCACAGGGTCCGACCGGATCAGTTGGCCCCACCGGTCCTCAGGGGCCGACGGGCGCGAACGGCGCCACCGGCTCGAACGGAGCTACTGGTGCGACTGGTTCCAACGGCGCGACGGGGGCTACGGGCTCCAGTGGCGCGACAGGTGCCACGGGTTCCAACGGAGCGACTGGTCCAACCGGTGCAAATGGCGCGACTGGTTCTAACGGTGCGACCGGCGCGCAGGGTCCGACCGGCGCACAGGGTCCGACCGGATCAGTTGGCCCCACCGGTCCTCAGGGGCCGACGGGCGCGAACGGTGCGACGGGTTCGAACGGTGCGACGGGCGCGACCGGAACTAACGGAGCAACCGGCGCGACTGGGTCGAATGGCGCGACAGGCGCGACGGGCGCAAACGGTTCGACCGGTGCGACCGGATCCAACGGCGCCACGGGGGCCACTGGATCGAACGGCGCCACGGGGTCCAATGGCGCAACCGGTGCCACGGGTTCCAACGGAGCTACCGGTGCGAATGGCGCGACTGGCGCGACTGGCGCGACAGGTTCTAACGGTGCGACGGGCGCGCAAGGCCCGACGGGTGCGCAGGGTCCGACCGGCTCGGTTGGTCCCACCGGTCCGCAGGGGCCGACGGGCGCGAACGGCGCAACCGGTGCCACCGGCTCGAACGGGGCTACCGGCGCCACGGGTTCGAACGGCGCTACGGGTGCGACTGGTTCAAATGGCGCGACCGGCGCGACAGGATCGAACGGCGCCACTGGCGCGACCGGGTCGAATGGTGCAACGGGAGCTACCGGCTCGAACGGCGCGACGGGTGCGACGGGCGCGAACGGCGCGACAGGTTCGCAGGGTCCGACCGGGGCACAGGGTCCGACCGGATCAGTTGGCCCGACGGGTCCTCAGGGTCCGACCGGAGCGAACGGTGCGACGGGTGCGACCGGATCCAACGGCGCGACCGGAGCGACAGGATCGAACGGCGCGACTGGCGCGACTGGCTCCAATGGCGCCACGGGTGCAACCGGTTCAAACGGTGCGACCGGTGCCACGGGTTCAAATGGGGCTACTGGCGCCACGGGTTCGAACGGCGCCACAGGTGCGACCGGCACTAACGGCGCGACTGGCGCGACCGGATCAAACGGCGCTACGGGTGCAACGGGTTCTAATGGCGCGACTGGTGCGACCGGCGCGACCGGTTCGCAGGGCCCCACCGGAGCGCAGGGCCCGACAGGATCTGTCGGCCCAACCGGTCCTCAGGGGCCGACCGGTGCCAACGGCGCTACCGGTGCCACCGGTTCAAATGGCGCAACAGGCGCGACTGGATCGAACGGCGCGACCGGCGCGACGGGTTCGAACGGTGCGACGGGTGCGACTGGTTCCAACGGCGCCACAGGTGCGACCGGATCAAACGGTGCAACGGGAGCTACTGGATCGAACGGCGCGACGGGTGCGACCGGAACTAACGGCGCGACAGGCGCCACCGGCACGAACGGCGCGACTGGTTCGCAGGGCCCGACGGGTGCCCAGGGTCCGACGGGATCGGTTGGTCCCACCGGTCCTCAGGGGCCGACCGGCGCCAACGGCGCTACAGGGGCCACAGGTTCCAATGGCGCGACCGGCGCGACGGGTACGAACGGTGCGACGGGTGCGACCGGTTCCAATGGCGCGACCGGTGCCACCGGACCGACTGGCGCTACGGGCGCTACTGGATCGAATGGTGCGACCGGGGCAACGGGCTCGAACGGCGCGACGGGTGCGACCGGAACTAACGGCGCTACCGGTGCGACGGGCGCGAACGGCGCGACTGGTTCGCAGGGCCCCACCGGCGCGCAGGGTCCGACCGGATCTGTTGGCCCAACCGGTCCTCAGGGCCCAACCGGCGCGAACGGCGCGACCGGCGCGACCGGAACTAACGGCGCCACCGGTGCTACCGGTTCTAACGGGGCTACTGGCGCGACCGGATCGAATGGAGCGACAGGCGCGACTGGATCGAACGGCGCCACCGGTTCGAACGGCGCTACCACGGGATCGAACGGCGCGACGGGCGCTACCGGTTCGAATGGTGCGACCGGCGCCACGGGATCGAATGGTGCAACTGGAGCGACCGGTTCTAACGGCGCTACTGGTGCGACCGGATCGAATGGAGCAACCGGTGCGACCGGTGCGACCGGTGCCGGAACAACCGGGGCCACAGGTGCCACCGGTAGCACGGGCGCGACCGGTGCGACTGGCTCAGGCTTCAGTCAGGTCAACAAGGACGGCGTCTCGCAGGGCAGTGGTTCGATCCTGAACTTCGCGAATGGATTCGGCGTCACCAATGTGAGTGGCACGATCACCGTCGATGGATCCGGCTTCGTGCACAACACCGGCGCCGTGAACGAGTCGATCGACGGCAACAAGACGCTGACCGGCAACACGACCTTCACCGGTACGGTCGCTGCGAACAACGCCACCACGACCGGCACGTCGACGACGATCAGCACCGGCAACGGCCTCACGAGCGGCCAGGCCTTGAACGTGAACACGGGCAGCTCGACGTTCTCGACCGGGAACACCCAGGACAACGCCAATGCATCGCGCGGCTTCTTCTACGGCGGGGCGGCGAACAGCTACGCGGGCGCCAACACCTTCTCGAGCACCGGCAACTTCACCGGGACGCTGGTTGCGCTCACCGCCGACCAGACCACCGCGGGCACCGTGCTCGGCATCAGCGCACAGAGCCTGACCTCGGGCAAGGCGATCGACGTCTCGCTCGGCACTCTCTACTCGGGCACCAGTGACTCGGTCGCGGGCTACTCCGTCGGTGCGGTGAACGTTCGCGCGCAGTCCTTTACCGGCAACATCCTCAACGTCGAGGCGCACGGTGCGGGCGGCGCGTCGGCCAACCTCGCGAACTTCACGAGCACGCAGCTCGCCGGGAACGTCACCAACGTCACCGGAAACTCGCTGACGACCGGCACCGCGGTCAACGTTTCCGCGACGGGCGCCTCGTTCAGCGGAAAGGCCGTCAGCGTCACGCTCGGCAACAACACCGGTACCGCGTTCTACGTCAACACGGGTGCGACCTACACCGGGAACCTCGTCCAGCTGCAGGTCAACGCCGTCGACAAGCTGAAGGTGGATGCATCAGGGAACACCACGCTGGGCGGGACTCTCACCGTCCGCGGTGCATCGATCACCGGCCCGTCGGCCGGCGCCTTCGCGATCGACAACGGGAACGCGTCGGCGATCAACCTGGGCAACAACAGCGGCGCGGCTCCGATCAACATCGGCACCGCGAACGCCGGCGCCGTGTCGATCGGACGCGCAGCCACGACGACGGTCGTGAACGGCCCGCTCTCGATCCTCGGGGCGGCCGTCACCGGGCCGACCTCAGGAACGTTCTCGATCGACAACGGCAACGCTTCGGCCATCAACATCGGCAACGCCTCGGGCGCCGCGCCGATCAACATCGGCACCGCGAATGCGGGTCAGATCTCGATCGGCCGCAGCACGCAGGCGACGGTCGTGAACTCGACGCTCCAGTCGGTAGGTGACCTGACCGTCGGAAGCCCGGTGAAGCTCACGATCACCGCCGCGACCGGCGACGTTGCGGGCAATGGCCTTGGCACATTCGGTGGCGGTCTCGCGAACCAGATCCGGCTTTCCGGATCGGCGACGACCGCCCCTGTCGTGCTCAGCGCGCTGGGCTCGGACACGAATATCGGGATCACGCTGACGCCGAAGGGGACCGGCCGGGTCGCCGTCTCGGCGAACGGTCTCGACGTCACCGGCACACTGACCGCGACCAGCACCATCAGCAACACCGCCGGCGGAATCTCGATCACCGGGGCGAGCACGATCGCGGGCACCCTCAGTAGCCTCACCGGCCTCACCTCGTCGGGCACGATCACGTTCAGCGGCCTGGGCGCCGGCGTCGTGCTCAGCAGCGCGACCGGCGTGCTCAGCTCGTCGGCGGGCACCGCGGGCCAAGTGCTGACGTCGAACGGCGCCGGCAACGCGCCGACATTCCAGGCGATCGTGGGGACCGCATCGAACGTCGTCATCCTCACGACCGGCGCGACGAGCTACACCAAGAGCGCGGGCACGCTCGCGATCCTCATCGAGTGCGTCGGCGGCGGCGGTGGTGGCGGCGGTGCGCAGGGCAACGCCACGCCGAGCGCCTCGGCTGGCGGCGGCGGCGGCTCGGGCGCCTACTCCGTCGCCTACCTGTCGCCGGTCGTCGGCCCGTACACCGTGTCGATCGGTGCCGCGGGCGCCGGCGGGAACGGCACGAGCGGCGGCGCCGGCGGCGCGACGACCTTCGGCACCTCGCCGAACTTCAACTGCAACGCCAACGGTGGCTCAGGCGGGCTCAACATGGCTCTCGGCACGACAGTGACGTACCAGGCGGGCGGCGCGGGCGGGACCGTGACGGCGTGCACACCGGCGTGCCTCATGCAGTCGACCGGTGGCCCGGGCGAGTACGCGGTGCGTGCCTCGGGGAGCATTTCAGTGGCCGGGAGCGGTGGCAACAGCCACCTTGGTGGTGGCGGTTACCTCGCCGGCACGGGCGCCGGAGGCGCGGGCACCTTTGGTGGTGGCGGCGGCGGCGCGAACTCGAACACCACGGCCAACAACGTCGGCGGCGCCGGCGGCGCCGGGGTGATCCGCATCACCGAGTACAAGTAGCCAGCGCCGTCTCGTAGGCTGCGCGCGATGAAGGACGCGATCGTCATCCCAGTCACAGCGCTGCGTCGCATTTTCGTCATGCTCCTCCTGCTGATCGCGTTGATCCTGCTGGTGCTGGTCGTCCGCACGCAGCTCTTCCGCGCCGGCATCTCCACGCTCTTCGCACCGAGCGCCGCCGAGCTAATCGAACGGAATCTCTACCAGGCGGTGTTCCTTGCGAATGGCTCGACCTACTTCGGCAAGCTTCAGGAGCAGGGAAGCGACTGGTTCGTCCTGAGCGATGTCTTCTATATCTCGGTCTCCGATCAGAGCGGAACGCAGCTCATCAAGCGCGGAACCGAGCCGCAGGGACCCAAGGAGCCGATGATCATCAGCCGGCAACAGGTCCTCTTCATCGAGAACATGCGCGATGACAGTGACATCGTCACCTTGATCAAGAAGTTCAAGTCGGGACAGCTGCCAACCGCGACACCGCCACCGCCGACCGTCGCGCCCACGACGGGCCGCCCGAGCGTGAGCCCGAGTCCGAGCCGATGACCTGGATCGTCCAGCGCTACCGGCGGGCCATCCTGTGGATCCGCGCGCATGGCGTCGTGCTGCGAAATTCTGGCCTTGCGATCGTGGTCTTCCTCGCGGCGTTCTTCTTCACGCAGTGGTGGGACTTCACCGTGCCGTCGCTCGGGCGCGCTCCGTACCAAGCGGTGTTTCTCGCGAACGGACAGACCTACTTCGGTCGGTACTACGAGCGCATCGGCGCGTACGCGAAGATCGAGGACGTCTACTACCTGCAACAGTCCCAGGGCTCGGACGCGACCCAGGCACCTGACACACGGCTCCTGCGTCGCGGCAAGGAGCTCCATGCCCCCGCCGCGCGCATGCTCGTGCCGAAGTCCGCGATCCTCTTCGTTGAGGATCTATCCGACTCGTCGCCGATCGCGCAGTTCATGGCTCAGGACCACCGATGAACCTCTACGACCCGGACCGCGATCCCGTTCGACGCGCCGGGCGCTGGCTGCGCTGGGGAACGCGATGGGTCGCCCTTCCCGTTGTCCTGGGCGTATTCGTCTCGGGCAACCTCGATGCGCGCTCGCTGCCCGTCTTTGGCCCGGAGCGCGAGAGCGCCGTGCTCTTCCTCGACGGACAGGCGTACTTCGGCCACCTTGACGACTCGGGCGACAGCGGAACGCTCGTCTTGCGGGACGTCTATTACTTCGCGAACGCGACCGGCTCGTTGACCGGCCTGCCGGTCGGGCTGGTGAAGCGTGGGACCGAAGCGCATGAGCCCGCCGACGGCATGCGCATCAACCGAGATCGAGTGCTCGCGATCGAACAGGTCGGCCCCGCCGCGCCGGTCATGCAGGCGATCGAGGCCGAGCGTCAGATCGTCCACTCCTCACCCGCGGTGATCTCGCTCAACCGGACGACGATCGGCGCGGTAAGCACTCTGACGGCGCAGCGAGTGGCCGCCGAGCACGATGTGCAGCGCGGCTACACGGCCGCCGTTGACCAGCTCGCGAAGCTCAACGCGCTCGTGCTCCCGGTCAGCAAGGCCGAGGCGGCGGCGATCACCGACAGGGCGGTGGGCGACCTCCGCACGGTGCGCCGGAACGCGCTCGCTGCTTTGGGCACCACGCTTGGCTTCTCCGCGACCGACGCACAGACGTACGCCGGCGCGACCGAGGCCGTCCTCGCCAACCAGACCTTCGCGAACGAGCCCGGGGTGCTCTTGGCGCCGGATCTGAACGGGATCGTGAACCGCGCGACAGAGCTCTACGGACAGGTCGGCGACACGTACGCGAAGCAGCTCACGCAGCCGAAGACCGCCTCGCCCTCGCCGACACCTTCCCCAAGCGCTCGTCCCTGAGACGATCGGCGTCAGCCGACGAGGCCTCCTGATGTCGCGCGATTCAGGTCGATGAGGGTCGGGACGCTCGGGATCTCCTCCTGGAACGCCAACGCGATTGCCTGTGCGCGGCTGTGCACGCCGAGCTTGAGCAGGATGTGCTCGATGTGCTTCTCGACCGTCTTCGGCGCGATCACCAGGTCGCGGGCGATCTCGAGATGGTCGAGGCCGCAGGCCAGGAGTCGGAGGATCTCGAGCTCGCGTCGGGTCAGCCCCGCGACCACGGTCCGCGGCAGTGGCCGCACGCGCCGCGCGAGCCTCTGAACTCGCGCGAGGAGCTCGTCGAGTGCGAGCGGCTTGACCAGGTAGTCGTCCGCGCCGAGGAGCATCCCGGCGACGCGATCCATCGATTCCTTTCGCTCTCCCGAAATGAGGATGATCCCGATCGCGTCGCCGTGGTCGTCGCGTAATCTGCGGCAGAGCTGATAACCGGAGATGTCCGGGAGATGGACGTCGAGAAGAATGACGTCGGGCGTCTCGCGCTCTACCAGGTAGAGAGTCTCGCGGCCATCCGAGGCGCGTCTTGTCTGATAGCCATGTTCAGCGAGAGAGCTCGCGAGCAGCTCGCAGATCACCGCATCGTCGTCGACCACGAGCACTCGACCGCGCGGCCGCCTGAGCGCTGGCACCACGAGAGAGGGCACGCCTGCAAGAAACGCACCGGCATCGGTTGGACGACAGCGTCCTAACAAATAGTGATTTCGCTCGACCGCATGCTCGACTCCGGCCGATCCCGTACGGCTTCGAGGCCATCCCAAATGCGGCGAAGATGCGGTAGGCGCCGCTCACTGTCCGTACAAGACGTTCATAGCGTCCGTGTCCGTCGCGCAGCGACGAAAAACGCCAAGGGAGAACACGGACGTATGCGATACGCAGACATCGAATGCATCGCAAGATCGCGAAGCGCTTCGACAATTGCGATCCTCGCCGTCATGCTGAGCATCGCGCTGTCGGGAAGGATGGCTTTAGGTCGCGTCGATCCGACGAGCGGCTTGCGCGTGACCTCGACGCAGAGTCAAGACACGACAGCCAAGGTCACCGGCGGGGGCACCGTGCTGGCCGCGCCGTTATACATGACTACCATCGCCAGCTTCGGGCTCAACGCGCGCCGACCGCCGGGGTTCACCGGCGGAGCGACCGCCGTGGGCCGGATCAACTACGACCGGCACCGGAATTCGGTCGGACGCCACGTGAACGTCCCCGTCACTCTGATGCAGGCGTTCAATAGCGGCGGACAGAGCGGCGGCTCGGCGACCGTGGCCGGCGACTGCACCGCTCCCGGCTCCGAGTGCCCGCCCGGGAATCTGTCTGCTCTCGTCTACGTCGAGGACAACGCCGACCCAGGAGGGGGATACGACGTCTTCCGGATCTTCTTCTGTTCGGGGCCCCCGAGTTTGCCGGGACCCGGGTTCGGCGGCGTGACTGCTCCGAGCGGCTGCGACGGGCCTGAGGGCGGCACCCTTCGCACCGGAAACATTCAGGTGCGAGCCGACGCCGGCGTCCTCGGCGAGCAGATCTCCACTGCCGCCGCGGCAGGCATCTTCCCGACCACGCCGACCTTCAACGGCGTCGACCTCGCCGGTGGGATCTACGGCGTCGGGGTCCGAAGCGGCACCGACTCCACATACGGAGACATTCACGCAGAGTTCACCGGAATCAGCGCCATCGGCCTCTACCAGATCATCAGCATCGATGGCTGGATCACGAGTGGATCGATAGCCGGTGGCACGCTGACCTTCAGCGGCACCGCCACGCTCGACATGGGCGACGGCCCGCCTCCAACAGGAGGTCTCTCGCTCACTGGGACGCTCACCGCGACGGGAATCACGATGACCGTCGGAGGGTCGGCGCTTCCTGCGCTACCGAAGACCGACGGCTTCACCGTCATGGAGTAATCCCCAACAAACCCAGACGCATTCGGAATGCCGTGGACCGCAAAGGTCCACGGCATTCACATTTCGCCCTGTCCGCGCTACTTCGTGGTGAAGGTGTAATCCCCGGAGACCGCGAGCGTGCCGGCCGCATTGCGGCTCAAGACCTGGTAGTGGTAGATCGTGAGCCGGGTGAGCCCACTCAGCTTGACCGAGTGGCTCGTTACGAGAGTTGAGTTGAGAGCACTCGCCTTACCGTACGCGGCCGTTGTCCCGTACTGGATCTGACTGTCCGCGGGCACGTCCGTCGTCCAGGTCACGGTCGCCGTGGTGGGATTCGGGCTCGTCCGTACGTTGCTGATTACCGGTACCGCCATGTAGCTGTACGTGCACGTGCAGGACGCCGACTGCGTGTCAGGGTTCGTGACCACGACGCTCACAACGCCCGCTGGGTGCGCGCCGGTCGTTCCGCTGATGGTGGTGCTCGTGACTGTCACGCCGGTGAGCGCGACGCCGCCGACAGTCGCGGACGCTCCGGCCTGGAAGCTCGTGCCGCTGATCGTGACCGTGGTCCCGCCCGTGGTTGGGCCGCTCGTCGGCGAGACGGAGCTCACGGTCGGCGCGGGCGAGGCATCGTAGCTGTACGTGCACGTGCACGTACCCGACTGCGTGTCAGGGTTCGTGACGACCACGGAGTTCGTCGCGTTCGGCGTGTGCGGTCCCGTCGTTCCGCTGATCGCGGTAGTGGTGACGGTTGTGCTGCTCAGTGTTACGCCGCCGATCGTCGCGTTCGCTCCCGGTTGGAAGTCGGTACCGGTGATCGTCACCACCGTGCCGCCCGCCGAGGGGCCGTTCGGTGGCGAGATGCTCGTGACGACAGGCGCGGGCGCCGGATCGTACGTGTAGGTGCACGTACACGTCGCGGATTGCGAGTCGGGATTGAACACCACGACAGCGTTGCCCGCGCTCGGCGCGTGCGCGCCGGTCGTCCCGGTCAGGGTGGTATCCCCGGTGACGATCACGCCCGTCAGTGCGACCCCGCCAATGGTTGCTGTCGCCCCTGACTGGAACGCCGTGCCGGTGATGATCACCGACGTACCACCCGCCGAGGATCCGTTCGCCGGTGCGATCCCGGTCACCGTCGGCGGCGGCAAGTTGGTGCAGTTCGCGAACTTGAACGTGCCGACGCGGGTGTGCCAGTTGAAGGTCCCGCTCGCCGTCAGGTACTCGGTCGTGTACCAGAACGTGCAGTCGTCGACTGGATCGATCGCCATCGAGCTGTAGTCGCCCCAGCGTTTGAGACCCGAAAGCTGCGAGCCGGTTCCGCTGATCAGGATCGTCTCGGCGTCCAACGTGCCGAGCGGGTCCGTCGGCGTGCGACCGGTGTACGCGATCGCCGGGTTCATCGTCGCGCTCGAGACGCTGTACCCGACGGCGATGTCACCGACGCGGTCCATCGCCGCGCTGCCCATCCACCGATAACGCGTGTCCGGGGCGTACGTGCTCTGCTGATAGACCGTCGGCGTTCCGCCTGGGCTGCGGATCTCGTACCAGCGGGCACCCCCGCCGCCCGCCGTCGGCGCGACGCTATGGTTCACCACGAGCGACTCGTGGTCGCCGAAGTTGCGGTACGCGAGCCGGTACATCACACGGTCGGCGAGCGAGTCAAGCTGCTGCGTGGTGCCTGCCTGAGGCACGCATGTGCCGCCGTTGCAGAGCTCGGTGTAGCCGGCTACCGGGATCGTGGTCGGGCCGGTGAGCGTCGAGTTCGCGGAGTTCGCGAAGTCGACATGGAACTTCCAGAGCGCGAGGCTCGACGAGTCATTGAGCGCCACGAAATAGTTGGGCGCTCCCGCGGGCGGCATCGCTCTCCCGTCGAGCGTCGCCGGCAGAAGTCCGCCGTAGAGGAGCGATAGGTGGAAGAGCTGCGCGGTGGCCGGCGCGCCGGTGAGCATCTTGGTGCGATCGAACGCCCACGTCGTCGCCCCGGCGAAGCTGTTCCCGCTGAAGTCGTTCGTCGACATGTAGTACGCGTCTGGCCAGAGCCCGAGCTTCGGATAGTCGGGGAAGTAGGTCCGCGGGAACGAGTACCGGTAGTAGCTTCCGGTGGGATCGCCCGACGTCGAGATCGCGATGCACTCGAGGTACGGCACCGGGCTGCCGTTCGCGCCGGAGACGGCGAACTGCGTGATGAGCCAGCGATCGGCGAGCTGGTCGTAGACCACGCTCGGGTCGCCGTCGTTGTCCGTCTCGCAGAGACCGCCGAAGCCGGTGAAGAGGGTGTTGATCTTTGCGGGCCCGTAGAGCAGCGAGCCCGTCTTGGTGAAAACCGCGAACGAGACGTTGACCGTCTGCACAAAGTTGTTCGGTCCGACCGCGCCGTTCGTGTCCGGGGGCGCGTACTGCACCGTGAAGCCGGCGAAGCCTTGGCCGATGCCATCGAACGAGGACGATGTCACCGGCGCCGCGCTGCTCACCGTGGTCTGCACCGCAGTGTCCGGGGCGCCTGCCGCCGGGTGAGGGAACCCATGCTGCGGCCGCTCTTTCTTCGGCTGCCCCGCGTCTTCAGGCTTCGGCGGGATGGTCGCGAGTCGCGGTGATACGTCGTTCTTTGAGGAGGCGATGACTGTCAGTCCGTCCTGATCTTTTGCAACGGCGGGCCCCGGTAGCGCGAGCGTGAGCGCGAGCGCGCACGCGAAGACCGTCGTGACCTTGTGCATTCCCCTCATCTCCCTCAGCAAAGACACGCGTTTGGCGCGTGGCGAAGAACGGTATGGCGTCCCGGCTGCCCTGTCACCAAGCGACGCCACGATTGCCAGGCGGCGACCCGGCGGACCTCGCGAGGTGTCGCTCTGGTCGCAAAGTCTTAGCGGGACCGGCTGCGACCCTCGCATCCCCACGCTCCGCGCCCTGACGCTGCCGGGCGCGCCGTCCGAGTGTCGTCGCGCGCATTTCCCCCCGAAAGTCCGAGGAAGGACTACGAGCGACCGCTAACATCGCGAGCGAGTGAAGGGATTTTTGGTCGCAGTTCTCGGCCTGTCGCTGTTCGTCACAGCGTGCGGCGGTGCGGCCGCGCCAACCGCCGACCCGGCCGCCG
>Ga0209577_10004463_pt1 | contig 13164 bp, 7 predicted proteins | sample GraSoiAngelo_109_FD_185874 | JGI IMG/M metagenome (GOLD analysis project Ga0209577, IMG submission 185874) | Grasslands soil microbial communities from the Angelo Coastal Reserve, California, USA - 14_0903_12_20cm (SPAdes) (version 2) | ecosystem: Environmental > Terrestrial > Soil > Grasslands ... | reverse complement strand
GGGACGGGCACTTCGTGATCGGCGCCCTCGTCGTCACCGGGCCGCCGATCGCGCCCGCCACGCCGGCGGCCGACCTGCTACAGCGACTGGTCGCGGACCTTGGCTCCCGGCTCGCGGCGGCCCGCGCGGTCCACGAGGCCGAGCAGCGCGCGGTGCGCGATCCCCTCACCGGGCTCGCCAACCGCCGCGAGTTCGACCACCGGTCCGCTGTCGCCGCCGGCAAGCCGCCGGCGCTCGTCACGCTCGTGTTCGTGGACATCGATCACTTCAAGCGCTTGAACGACTCGCTGGGACATCAGGCCGGCGATTCGGCGCTGCGTCACGTGGCCGACATCCTGCGTCGCGCGGTGCGCGACAACGACCTGGTGGCACGGATCGGCGGAGAGGAGTTCGCGATCTGGATGCCGCACACACCCATCGAAGTCGGCCTCGAGGTGGCCGGGCGCATCCGTGCCACGGTCGAGTCCACCGCGTGGCGCTGGAGCGGGGAAGCGCATCCGCTCACGCTGTCGTGCGGCGTGGCGAGCTACCCCGATACGGTACGCGACCTCGCCAACCTGCGGGGCGCGGCCGACGCGGCGCTGTACGCCGCGAAGCAGGGGGGCCGGAATCGCGTGGAGCGGGCTCACGGAGCGGTGACGCGATAGACCGGATGGATCTCCCACAGGGCGCGCACCGATGCGTTGCAGCGCCCGTGCTCGCCGTCGATTGTGTCGCTGCGTCGCCCGCCACGCCGGTGCTGTCCATCGAAGAACGCTGCTCCGCTCACGCGCGCCCGAAACGGTCGCGCGATGACGCCGCCGCGACGAATCCTTCCGTCGCCGATCAGCGAGTCGAGCGCCGCCCGCGCCCGCGCGTAGCGGAGGCTGTATTGCGGGGCCGGGATCTCGACCACGATGCAGGAGTCGGAGGGACTGTCGGACCGCTCCGTGAGCTCGACGTGCCAGTCGCCGTCGTCTTTGTGCTTGACGACCCTCCGTACCCACGCGCTGATGCCGTACACCTCGCGCTCGCGCTCCGAGCGAAGCGCACACCGGTCTCGCGGCCCGAGGTCGGGCGGCGTCCAGGTCGCGAGCATCGCCGCCACCGAGGCCGGCCGCGGCGCGAGGTCCGCCAGTGCCGTGTCGATCTTCTGCGTCCAACGGTAGTGAGGCTCGCGGCACCGTTGCGCTTCCGCGGTGACGCCATGCAGACCCACCAGCGCGAGCCCGATCACGCTCGCCGCGACGTCAGGTCGTCGCACCGGTCAGCGCGAGGAGGCGCTCCTGCGAGCTGCGGGGATCCGCGCCCGGCGTCGCCGTGCGGCGTCGATAGGCGCCGTCCGGCTCCAGCTCCCAGGCGGTGGGATCGGCCAGCTCGTCCTCGAGGATGCGGTCGAGCCGGGCTCGGCACGCCGCATCGAGCACGGGCGTGACCACCTCCACCCGCTGCCGTAGATTGCGCGGCCGCCAATCGGCGGAGCCGATGTAGTACTCGGGATCGTCCCCGTTGGCGAAATGGTAGACGCGAGCGTGCTCGAGAAACCGCCCCAGAACGCTGACGACGCGGATGCGGTCCGACAGGCCCGCCACCCCGGGCCGGAGCGTACACACACTCCGCACCAACAGCGCGATCTCGACGCCGGCCTGCGACGCGCGGTACAACGCCTCGATGATGTCAGGATCGGCCAACCCGTTGAGCTTGGCACGAATGCGCGCTGCCCGCCCCGCCCGGGCATGCTCCCCTTCCCGGTCGATCAGCGCGATCAGACGGTTCAGCAGGTAGGTCGGTGACACGAGGATGCGCCGAAACGGCGTCTGGGGAGGCCGCGAGGATCCCGACAGCTCGTTGAACAGGTCGTTCACGTCCGCGCCGAGGGCCGGGTCCGCCGACAACAGGCCCAGGTCGGTATACAGGGCCGCCGTCGCGGCGTTGTAGTTGCCGGTGCCGATATGCACGTAGCGCCGAATGCCGCCGGCTTCGCGGCGCACGACGAGGGCCGTCTTGGCGTGGATCTTGAGCTCCACCAGACCGTAGACCACCCGGATGCCCGCTTCCTCGAGCTTCCTGGCCCACTCGATGTTCCGCTCTTCGTCGAACCGGGCCTTGAGCTCGACGAACACGAACACTTCTTTGCCGTGCGCGGCCGCGCGCACCAACGCGTCGACGATGTCGGAGCGCCCGCCCGCGCGGTACAGCGTTTGCTTGATCGCCACGACCTGCGGGTCGTCCGCCGCCTCGGCGACCAGGCGCTGCACCGTCGTCTCGAACGCATCGTACGGGTGATGTACGAGGACGTCCCGGTCGGCCAGTACCGCGAAGATCGACCGGCCGGCCTCGATGGGCGTGCCACCCTGGTGCGGCGCATAGTCGAGCCCCGGGAGCGGCAGCCGAGCCAACTCGCGCACGCTTCCCAGGTCCACGAAGTCGCGCGCTTCGTACACGTCGTCCGAGCCGAGCGGGCTCGTCGACGCCGCGTCCTCGTACTGGAGCTCGCGCAGCAGCAGCTCCCGTACGGACCGGGGCATATCCGCCGCCACCTCCACTCGCACCGTGGCGCCGAAGGGTCGGCGCTTCGTTTCCTCTTCGATCACCTGCAGCAGGCTCGCCGCGTGGTGCTCGTCGAGCTCGAGGTCCGCGCCGCGCGTGACGCGGAAGGCGTATGCCTCCTCGACCACTCGCCCGGGATACACCATGCCGAGATTGGCACGGATGACGTCCTCGACCGCGACGAGCCCGCCGCCATCCGCCAAGTTCACGAACCGGAGCAGGGTGTCCGGCACCTTCAGGTAGGCGAAGTGCACCGGTCCGGCGCGCGAGTCTCTGACGAGGGCGGCGAGCGAGAGCCGCAGATTGGGCATGAGCGGGAAGGGATGCCCGGGCGCGCGGGTCAAGGCTTGTGGCGTAACGAGCGGAAAGATCTGGTCCGTGAAGTACCGCCGTAGCGCTTTCTGCTGCGTCGCGGACAGCTCGTCCCACCGGAGAATGGGAACGCCGTGCTCCGCGAGCGCCGGCCGGCAGACCTCGCTGAAACAGCGGGCCTGCCGCTCCAGCAGCGCGCGCACACGGATCGCGATGGCGTTGAGCAGCTCCTCCGCCGCTGGTCCGTCCGCGCCTCCCAGCGTCGGTCCCCGGCCGCTCGCGCGCTTCAGCGCGGCCACGCGTACCATGAAGAACTCGTCGAGGTTCGCGCTCAGGATCGCCAAGAACCGGATGCGGGCAAGCAGGGGTACGGCGGGATCATCCGCCAGATCCTGCACGCGCGCGTTGAACTCGATGAGGCTGAGATCGCCGTTCAGAAAATGATCCGGACCGGCCCGGTCGAGATCGGAGAGCGGGGAGCGCAACGCGAAGTCGGACAGGCGCACTCGTCGCTGGCTGCCGCCGGGCAGCGTCGCCGTGGTGAGCGTGGCGCGGGGCGCCCGCTCCGAGAACGCGTCCGACCGTGCGGCCACGGTGAGGGCGGCGAGGGTGCGCGGATCGCGCAGGGACGGCGAGCCCGCGCTGGCGAGCAGCTCACCCAACGGCAGCCATTGCAAACGGCCGTTGCGGTCGGCATCCCGCGCGCCGGAGACGCGCCGGGCCAGCCAGACCTCGAGGACGGGCCGCGTGGCCCCCGCGGGCGCCGTACCGAGCAGGCGGATCTGGCCGTCCGCACTCCCGAAATGCGCGCGCAAGACCTCGCGACACGTATCCTCGCCGTTGCCGCCCCGGACCGGCAGCGTGAGGGCGCCCGCGTCCGCGAGCATCGCCACGCATCCCTCCGCCACGACGACCACCGCCACCTCGTGGCTGCCGCGCGCCACTTGCGCCAGGCCTTCGCCTTCGAGGTCGCGGAGCAGCTTCTCGGCGCGATCCACTTTTCCCACGAGCAGTCGACGCAGGCCGTACCGCTCCTGCAACGCCCGCGCGACACGATCCATCCCGGGTCGCCCGGCAGCGAGCTCCCGCAGCTTCAGCTCCTGAAACGTCCGTGCCAGCCCCCGACTGCGAACGGTCACGACGTCGTACACGACCTCGTAGCGCCCGCGCGCAAACCATCGGGCATAGGTGTGCCGCCAGCGTCGCTCTGTTTCGAACGCGATGCGGGGCATGAGCAGGGTCGGCTCGATAAGTGCACGCAGGCGGCGCGCCGGGTCGGACATGCCCCGGAGTGCCTGCTCCCCTTCCAGTTCCGCGACGTCCGCTTCGAACGTCTGGGGCACCACGAGCGGCGTGCCGCCCTCCCACCGGCCGACGGCACGCAGGGTGAGGATGCGCCGGTCGTCGACGCGGGTACGGAACCGGCACGCCACCCCACGACGGCGCAGGGTCCAGTCGGCCGAATCGAAATAAACGTCCCGCTGAAACGACTGCTCGATCGGACCGGAGCGGATTCCCAACGGCAGCGACTCCGCCACCATGCGGTTCAAGCGCTCCAGGGTGGGGACCTCGCCCTTCCACTCGGCGATCATGGCTAGAATGCGAACCCCGCTCGCGCGTAGATCCGCGTACCCTCGCCGCCGTGTGCTGCCGCCACGGACAGGGTGTTGGCGCGGTTCAGGAACGCGAGCCACAGTCCGCCGCCGGCCGCGGCGTGCCAGCGATCGGACGTTTCGCCGGACAGATACACGCGGCCCGCGTCGCCCAAGCCGAACACCCCGAGCTCGCCGGGGAGCAGGAAGAAGAACTTCGTCACCGACAGCCGGAGCTCCGCGCTCCCGTACACGGCAGCGTCACCCGCGAAGCGATGCTCGACGAAGCCTCGTACGGTCGTCGCCCCACCAATATAGGCCGCTTCGTAGAACGGGTACTGCCCCCAGACCCTCTGCCCGGCGATGCGCAGGGCGAGCGTAGGCTGCAACGGGAAGCGGGCCGTGAGATACGAGCTCGCTTCGGCGTGGCCCTCGCCGAACGGCGCGGTGACGTCGAGCGCCCGGGCGTAATAGCTCCCGCCGAGGCCGAAGGTGACCCCGCGGTGCGCGGCCCGCGGCTGGTCGCGGGTGTCGACGCGAAAGTCCGCCGCCGCGCCGACCTGGCCCAGGTCGCTCACACCGTATGGGCGCGCGACGGTAATGAACTTGTTGGGTTCGAGGTGGGTATGCGCGAACTTGAGCACCGGGCCCACGGAGAGACTCGCCGCCTCGGAGAGTCGAAACTCCAGCGCGGGCGCGACGAGGTACTGCTGTTGCTTCACCTTATAGAAGTCGCTCGAGCTGGTCTCGCGTGTCTCGTTCCCGAACCCGTAGAAGCGCAGCACATCGATCCCCGACGCGCGCATGCGAAGCGACACGACAACGGGAGGCACGATGCCGCGGAACTCGCCCGTGAGCTCGGCGCGATAGGTCCGTGCGGTCGTCGCATATCCCGCGCGCACTCTCACGTGCGAGTTGTACGGGAGCCGCCGAAACTCGTACCCGGTGCCGTCAACGCCCGTGCCTACCCACAGCCCGACGTCCGGCGAATACCCGAGCCACGTCAGTGGCATCCAGCGGGACCCCCAATCGCGCGGGCGACCGAGCGTCGACGTGTCGCGTGGCGGCTCGTCGTAGTGGCGTCGATCCACGGACGTCCCGGGCCCCATCACGAAGCGGTTGCTCCCACGATCGTCGTAGAACCGTGTCGTCCCGGCGCGCGCGGAATCGGTCAACTGGTCGTCTCCCCCGCCACCAATCACGCGAACCAGCGGTCCCGATCCGTCGACGCCGCGCACGACGAGCCGGTCGTCCCCACCGTGCAGGTACAGGCGGATCTCCTCGGTCTCCCCGCGGTGGAATGTCCGCTGGTAGAACGGTGCCTCCCCCGCGCGCGTCGACAGACGCACGGACACTCGACCCCCCGGAAAGCGTTCGATCTCCGCGATGTCGCGGTCGTCGGTACCGTGGATCTCCACGACGCCGGCGAGGAGTGCGTAGTAGCGGTCGCTCATCTGCGCTAAGTGGTCGCGCCGTCGCCGCAATGCCCGTTCGAGGGCAGCGCCGCTCTTCTGGTAGTACTCGGGTGGCAGCCGCCGCACCGCGGCAGCGATCACCGAATCGGTGAGTCGCGCCTGGAGGCTCCTCGCGATCGAGTCCCAAACCGGCTTTTCGAGGTCCACGAGCAGGCGTCGATCCAGGACCTGGCCCGTGAACGTGAGGCGCCAGATGCTGGGGTAGTCGTCTCCGAAGCCGATGACCTGCGGCCAGTAAAACCCGGTGAGCCATACGAGAAGGCCGTCGAGGCGAGCGAACGCCTGATCGCGGTCGCGGGGGATGGGTCGCCACCAGCGGACGTCCGCCGAATCGAAGCGCGCCCAGCGCCACTGGTCGTGATGCCGGTCCCAGTCGCCGATGAACACGTCCATGAGCCGCGCGGCGAGGAACGCGCGGGAGTCAACGCGATTGCGCGAGTCGTGTTCGAGATGCTCGAACAGGCGCTTCGTCGCGGCCAGCTCCACCGCCCCCGCGAATGCCACCTCGTTGTCGGGGGGCTCCGTGGGACGCTCCTCGATCATCCCGACCATGAAGCCCGGGCGCACGCAGTCGAAGCCTCGCAGGCGCGGGTCGTCCGGCAAGAGCGCGATCTGGGGCGCCGCGTGCAAGATGCCCGCGGCGTCGAGCAGCGGCGCCACCACCAACGGGCCGCCGGGATGCGCCGAGCTGATCTGGTCCTGGATCACGGCCCGGGCGAACGTGGCTCGCAGGTCGGGTGGCAGCGCCAACGTCGGGTCCTTGTCGACCGAGCGAAACACGTACTGCCGGCCGTCCCCGCCCAGGAAGCGCAGCGACTTGGTCTGACGCCGGCCACCGCAGCTGGCGGGAGTCAGCCCGCCGCCAAAGCGCGACAGGTCGAGTACCGGGATCTCGATGGGCGTGTCCCAGAGGTCGCGGTAATGCGCACCCAACAAGACGCGATGCAGCCACCCCGCGCGGTAATGTGCGCCGGCGACGACGGTGCGTCGCTCCGGCGGCACCGTGCTGCCGGCCGTTTGTCCGAGGAGGGCGGGCGGCGCCAGCGCCGCCGCGAGCCCCAGGCTCAGGAGCGCCCGACGCGCCCCGCTCAGTTGATCCATAGGCCGAAGGCCTCCGCGGCGGATCCGTCCCGCTCGACGACGATTACCTCCAGCCGGGCGCGGCCATCGCGCAGGAAATCGATCCGCATGAACCCGCTGGCGCTCCGCGCGAAGCGGGTGTGGTCGAGCGCTACGACCCGGTCGCGATGCCCGAAAATGCCCGCGCCGCTCACGAGCTCGTAGTGGGCGCTCGTCCCGCCGATCACCTGCAGCGTGTGGTCGTGCCCCGCCGCGTAGACGAGCGGCGCGGAGCCGGCGAACGCGCTGTCCAGGCCGGCCCGCAGCCGCCGGTACGCGCGACTGGACATGTCCTGGCGCGAGACTCCGCTTTCCCGGGCGATCGGATAGACGGAGCCAATCAGGGGCAGGGGAAGCCAGAGCCACGACTTCACGTCCCGCAAGGGAAAGAGGTGGTCCTGCCAGCCGAAATGCCCACCGTGTGGACCGCCACTCGACAGCGGATGGTGGGCGACGACGACTACGCGGCGCTCGCCGGCTGTTCCCAGTGCCGCGCGCAGGGAGTCGATCACCTCGTGCTCCGAGTCCGCGGCGCATGCGGAGTCGGGATGCCGCGGTTTCGGCCCGTCCTGCAGCCACCACTGCGTGTCCAGCGCGACGACTCGCACAGATTGTCCCACATCCAGCACGGCGGGCCCGGGACAGCCCCCACCGGGCAAGAGCACGGCGCCGCCGCCACCTGCTCCGATGAACCGTTCCTCCCGCCGCACCGCGTCCCACCCTCGGGGCCCTTGCCGGTCCCAGTCGTGGTTCCCGGGCACGAACACGCCCCGCGCGCCGCTCGCTCGCAGCACCGCGAGCTGGGCGCCGAGCCGCCGCTCCGCCTCGGGGCGCCCACCGTCGGCCGAATCCGGCAGTCCGCGCGGGTAGACGTTGTCACCGAGGAATACGACGACGGGACGGGGAGCGGTAGCAGCGGCAGCGCGGAGCGCCAGGAGGACCGGCTCCGAGTCGGGTGGCGCCGCCGGCGCGCCCGCGTCGCCGATGAAGAAGAGCGTCACGTCGACTTGCGCGGCCGGCACGGCGGGGAAGGGTGCGGGAGGAGCGCTCACTCCACGCGCGGGACCGCACCCCGGTATCCCGATCCACAGTGTCGCCAGGGCGGCCGACCGCCATGCCGGAAACAATCACTCCTCCTTGCGTTTTTTCATGCCGCGGAGCGAGCGGTATTCGACGGCGTCGACCGGGGGGCTGCCGCGTGCCTTCAACGCCTCCAGCAGGGTCGCGGGCAGGAATTCGTCCCGCAGCCGAACCAGGTACTCGAGCGTCGACCGGCCGCGCTCCGCGGGCACGATTTCGGCCAGCCGCGAGCGCCGGGCTTGCACCTCGAGGAGGTCCTCGACGAATCGCTGGGCCGCTTCCGGCTGGGTCGTGTGCACCAGCAGCACGCCGTTGAAGCGCTTCTCCTTGGCGTCGCCCTCCCGGGCCAGCACGTAGGCTTGCAGCCGGGCCGCCCGGTCCGCGACTTCCTCGAGCTCATGGGGCGCGAGTGCCGCCAGCAGATCGGGATCTCCCACGGCCAACGCCGCCGAGGCCCGCCGCCGCGGGCCCAGCAGCCCCTCGGCGGGCGGCAGCGCCGGCATGCGTCCCCGCTGGTCGGCGTAGATGTTGCCCACGTTGAGCTTCCACAGGACGAGCACGACGGCGTTGAACATGACCGACATCACCGCGGCGACCGTTGGAGCGAACACGCCGGCGGCGACCCCGACCGCGAGGGCGAGGAAGATATAGACCGCGTCCTTGGTGTCCTTGAGCGTGTTGCGGAACCGTACCGCCGCGACGATCGCCGCGAGCGTGAACGCCAGCGCGAGGCTGTTCTGCACCAGGATCACCGTGGCGGCGACCGTCATGGGCAAGATGATGACGGTCTGCACGACCGACTGGTCGTATCCCGAGCGCTGCTTGGTGAGCATGTACACCCACGAGACCGGAAGCACGAGCAGCAGCGCCGTGAGCATCGACAGGAACGTGACGAGCGCCCACTGACCCTGCGACAGGGTTCCGGCCGCCGCGGTCGCTTCTTCGACCAGACGGTTACGACTGGCGACGGTCTGCAGGAGGGAGACCTCCCGGAACCGTTCCAACAGCTGTGGGATGCTGGGCACGAATCGGACGAGCAGCCACACGGCGAGGCCGAGCAGCCCGTAATACGCCACCAGCCGCAGGTAGGGAGAGCTCCGCACAGCACCTCCGCTGTTCACCCGGCAATTGTAGCGCGCCGGCGGAAATCGGCCAGTAGGCGCACGCGCCACTCGCTTGGTCCACCGCCGACGACTAGCTTGGGCAGATGCTCGACGTGCTCGACTCCCTGCGCGAGGGTCTCGCTCCCCGCTACGACGTCGAGCGCGAGATCGGCGCCGGTGGCATGGCCCGGGTGTTCCTGGCGGTGGAGCAGCATCCGCATCGCCGGGTGGCGATCAAAGTGCTGGATCCCGAGGTATCCACCCGTCTCCTGCGGGAGCGGTTCATTCGAGAGGTGGACCTCTCGTCGAACCTCAGCCATCCGCACATCGTCCCGATCTTCTCGGCCGGCGAAGTCGACGGGCTGTTCTACTACGTCATGCCCTACGTCGAGGGAGAGTCGCTCCGACATCGGCTGTTGCGGGAGCGACGGCTGCCGCTCGAAGCGGCCCTCCAGATCGCGTGCGACGCCGCCGACGCGCTCGCGTTCGCCCACGCCCAGGGCATCATTCACCGCGACATCAAGCCGGAGAACATCCTCCTCTCGAGCAACCACGCGATCGTTGCCGACTTCGGCATCGCGCGCGCGATCAGCGCCGCGGGCAGCCTGACGCTCACCCAGGCGGGCCAACCGATCGGCTCGCCCGGCTATATGAGCCCGGAGCAGGCGATGGCGCTGGGGGATCTCGATGCCCGCACCGACATTTACAGCCTCGGCTGCGTGCTGTTCGAAATGCTGGCGGGGGAGCCGCCGGCGCCGAGCATGACGGAACGCCGGGTGCACAACTGGACGGCATTGCAGACGGCGCCGGCAATGCAGCGAGCCGGGCCCGACGTCGCGCGCGCCGTGAAGCACGCCATCTCCCGGACCCTCGCCCCATTCCCAGATGACCGCTTCGCCACGGCGACCGAGTTCGCCGCCGCGCTCGGAGCACCGGCGCATCGCGCGAGTGTGCCGACGCGCGGCGTCTTCGCCGGCAGCCGGGGACGGAGAGCCGTGCTCGTCCTGGGCGGCGCCGTCGTCCTGCTCGGCGCCGGGGCGGTCCTCCTGCTGCGCCAGCGCGCGCCGTACCTCAACGACCGTCGCGTGGTCGTGGCGGTGATCGAGAATCACACCGGGGACCGCTCGCTCGACAACGTCGGCCACATGGCGGCCGATTGGGTCACGCAGGGCCTGGCCCAGACGGGTCTCGTCGAGGTCGTGCCGTCGGTGTCGGTGATGAGCTCGTCGCTGGTATCGGGCGAGCACGGACCCGGCCATCTCGATGCCGCCGGGATCAAGCGCCTGGCGCGCGAGACGGGTGCCGGCACGGTGGTGTCGGGCGCGTACTATCGGCAGGCGGACAGCATCCGGTTCCAGGTCCAGATCTCCGCGGCGAAGGACGGCACGGTGTTGCGCGCACTGGACCCGGTGGCGGGACCGATTGCGCAGCCGCTCGCCGCCGTCGAAGCCGTGCGGCAGCGCGTCATGGCCGCGCTGGCGACGCTGTTCGACGCCCGGCTCAGCCAGTGGGCGACCACCGCGAGCCAACCACCCAACTTCCAGGCCTATCAGGAGTTCATCGCCGGACTCGACCGGTTCGTCCAATTCGACATGCGCGGGGCGATTTCCCACTTCGAGCGGGGGTCGGCGGAGGACACGACGTTCCGCCTGCCGCTGATCTTCGCCGCCAACGCGCACATGAATCTCGGGGAGTTCGCGGCGGCCGATTCCATCGGCCACGCCCTGGAGCGGTACGCCGGGCGGCTCGCTCCGCTCGACCGGGCCTACCTGGCGTGGGTGCTGGCGACCTGCCGGGGTGATGGAGCCGAGGCGCTCCGGGCCGCGCGCGCCATGACGCATCTCGCGCCCGCGTCCGAGGCCCTCTATCTGGTCGCCGAGGATGCGATGGCGCTCAATCGTCCGCGCGAGGCGGTGGACGCCCTTATGACGCTCGGCCCCGACCGCGGGTTCACTCGCGGGTGGTGGGTGTACTGGTACGACCTGACCACCGCGCTCCACCTGCTGGGCGACCATCGCCGCGAGCTGCAGCAGGCGCTCGAGGGCGTGCGCCGGTTTCCCGACAACCCGCAGATCCTGACGACCGAGGTTCGGGCCCTCGCGGCACTGGGCCGCGTGGCGGACATGCGGCGCCGGGTCGCCGCGAGCGAGAACCTGCCGCGCGTGCAGGGTTGGGCGCCGGCAGACGTGCTGCTGCTGGCCGCCGTCGAGCTGCGGGCGCATGGCCACGCCCCGGAAGCGGACACGACGCTGGCCGAGGCTCGCGACTGGCTGGCCGCCCGTCCACCCGCAGAGGCGGCCTCCGCGGCGCACCAGCTGCGCGTGGCACTCGTCGCCTACACGGCGGGACGGCTCGCCGACGCGCAGCGCGGCTTCGAGGGCCTCGCCGCGAACAAGAGCCCCGGCCGGAGCGACTCGCTCGCGGCCGTCGCGGTAATGGGCGACGGGTGGGACCAGATGGACTATCTCGGGTACCTGGGCGCGGTCGCCGCGCGCCAGGGGAACCGCGACCAGGCGTTGCGCGTGGACCAGACCCTCGCGCGGGTGAAGCGGCCCTATCTGTTCGGCCGGCCCACCGTGTGGCGGGCGCGGATTCAGGCGTTGCTGGGCGAGCGGGACGCCGCCGTGGCCTTGCTGCAGGAGGCGTTCGCCCGGGGGTACCCGCACGCCCACGGCCTGCACGTCGATCTCGCATTCGAGTCGCTGCGCGACTACGCGCCGTTCCGGGAGTTGCTGACGCCGAAGGAGTAGGGTGCAGCGACAATGAAGCGGGTGTCTTGGTTCCTTCTCGGTCTCGGCACGACAGCGGCCTGTGTCGTCCATTTCACTCCGGCCGTCACGCCTCAGAAGATCCCACCGGTGTCGCCGCGGATACGAGCCCGCGCACTCCTCCTGATCACACCGTCCTTCGAAACGTACCTGTCCCGGGAGAAGAACGGCGTGCAGCAGGTGTTTCACTACGGTGAAGCGGGTGCCAGGGCGCTCTCCGCGCTAGTGACCGAGTCGTTTACGGTCGTCGAGATCAGGCGTGTTGTCGCGGACGTGCAACCGTTGATTGCCGGCCCGGCCGACACGTCAGTCGCAGACATCCTGCTCGTCCCCTCGTTTCAAAGCGCTCGCGCCCGGCTTCGACTGACCGAAGGGGATCCGACCTATATCCGCTCAGCCTACGTCGACTCCCTGCAGGTCGGAAGCGCGATGTCCGGCGACATGTCGGCGAGCGTAACGCTCCGCCTGAATGCCCGTTCGTTCCGCACCGGGCGCACCTTCACGTGGCTGACCGTGGGTGGCACGGGCCCGCTGCACACCTCCTGGGGGCGCGCCACCGGCCTTGCGCTCGAGGTCGCGCTGCACGCCTTGAGCGATTCTCTGGCGGCTCATCGGGCGGAGTTGGAGCTCGGTCCGTGAATTTGTCGCGGCTGTGATACGGTGCGGTCGAGCAGGTAGGCTGCCCTCGCGGAGTCGCTTAGCCGGTTTCTTGTGGTTCGCGCCTAGATCAAGACTCGAGTCCACGGAGGTTTCTCATGCCTCGCCTCTTCACGGCCATCGTCCTACCACTGCTCCTCGCGCCTCGGGCCCGACGAGCCGTAACCTAGATTCACCACGGCCACGTAGCCAGCGCCGGCTCGATCGCCCCGTCCACCGCCGGCCGTTACGTCTCCGAGCGTCTGCACGTTGCGGGGAAGCGTGCGTGAACCGTTGAAAAAGCCGGGGGCCGCGGCTAGGTTAGCCTCGAGGGGGCGACAGGCTTCGACGGGTTCGACGAGGCTAACGCTGCGTGCCCAGGTCGTCAGTCACCTGGTAAAACCACTGGCAAAATTCATAACTGCCAATTCAAACCTGGCACTGGCTGCGTAAGCTTCGGCTTCACGCACCTGCGTGAGTGGCAGCCCGCCTGAGGCGGCGCTCACGTATCGCAAAATCGGGCTGGCGTGACCTGGGGCCCGAACGGGTC
>Ga0209577_10004462_pt1 | contig 13168 bp, 21 predicted proteins | sample GraSoiAngelo_109_FD_185874 | JGI IMG/M metagenome (GOLD analysis project Ga0209577, IMG submission 185874) | Grasslands soil microbial communities from the Angelo Coastal Reserve, California, USA - 14_0903_12_20cm (SPAdes) (version 2) | ecosystem: Environmental > Terrestrial > Soil > Grasslands... | reverse complement strand
CGTGCCCTCCATTGTGGTGTGTCTGAACAAAGTCGATGCGGTTGACGATCCGGAACTGCTAGAGCTGGTGGAACTGGAAGTGCGCGAGCTGCTCAGTGCTTATGAATTTCCTGGCGACGACATTCCAGTAGTGAAGGTCTCGGCGTTGAAGGCTCTGGAAGGCGACGAGCAATGGGAGAAGTCGATCATCGAATTGATGGATGCGGTTGACGCTTACATTCCGACGCCGGCGCGCGACTTTGAGAAGCCTTTCCTGATGCCGGTCGAAGACATCTTCACGATTCAGGGCCGCGGGACGGTGGCTACGGGTCGCGTTGAGCGCGGCAAGGTGAAAGTTAACGAGACCGTGGAAGTGGTGGGCATCCGGCCGACCATAAAGACGGTAGTGACTGGGGTCGAGATGTTCAAGAAGCTTCTGGATGAAGGGACGGCGGGCGACAACGTTGGTCTGCTGCTCAGAGGAGTGGAGCGCAAGGACATTGAACGCGGACAGGTCATATCAAAGCCTGGCTCGATTACGCCGCACACGAAGTTCAAGGCAGAAGCATACGTTTTGACAAAGGAAGAAGGCGGCCGGCACACGCCGTTCTTCACGGGTTATCGACCGCAGTTTTACTTCCGGACAACGGACGTGACTGGGGTGGCGCACTTGCCGACTGGAGTCGAGATGGTGATGCCGGGCGACAACGTGCAGATGGAGATTGAATTGATCGCGCCGATTGCGATGGAGAAAGGTTTGCGCTTCGCGATTCGTGAAGGCGGCCGCACCGTCGGCGCCGGCACTGTGTCGGAAGTGGTGGAATAGCTGTCAGCGCTCAGCTATCAGCCGTCAGCCAGAAGGCGCGGATGATTTGCTGAGAGCTGAGAGCCGAAAGCTGAAGGCTAAAAGATGCTTAACGAAAAAATCAGAATCAGGCTGAAGGCTTACGATCATCGTGTGCTCGATCAGTCGACGACTGAAATTGTCGAGACCGCAAAGCGCACGGGTGCGCGCGTGGCTGGTCCGATTCCACTGCCGACGGTAAAGAACAAATGGACAGTGTTGCGTTCGCCGCACGTCGACAAAAAATCGCGTGAGCAGTTTGAAATCAGAACGCACAAGCGTTTGATGGACATTCTCGATCCGACGCCGCAGACGGTTGATGCTTTGATGAAGCTGGATTTGCCGGCAGGTGTGGACGTCGAGATTAAGGCGTTTGGAAAGCAATAGCGGTCAGCCGTTAGCTCTCAGCTATCAGCCAGAAGATGGTGCTGAAAGCTGACAGCTGAAAGCTCGTGAGCTAAGACATGATTAACGGAATCATCGGCAAAAAAGTTGGCATGACGCAGTTGTTTGCCGCGGACGGTACGGTTACTCCGGTGACGGTCATCAAGGCCGGGCCCTGTGTCGTCGTGCAGAAAAAAACTGCCGGCGGCAAGGATGGCTATGACGCGGTTCAGTTGGGCCTGGTCGAAGATCGGCCAGTCAAGCTGAAGAACGTGAACAAGCCGATGCGCGGCCACTTTGAAAAGACTGGCGGCGGAATTCCGCCGACCCGAATCCTTAAAGAGTTTCGTTTGACCGCGTCTGACGAAAGTACAAATGTCGGCGACAAGATCCTCGTCGATCAGTTTGCGGATGGTGACATCGTAGACGTCGTCGGAAAGTCGAAAGGTCGCGGGTTCGCCGGAACGATTAAGCGTCACAACTTTAATCGCGGGCCTGAATCGCATGGTTCGATGAACGTGCGCGCGCCGGGCTCGATTGGCGCGTCCGCTTATCCGTCGCGAGTGGTTAAGGGGATGCGCTCGTCGGGGCACATGGGTGATGTGCGCGTGAGTATCAAGCGACTGACGGTCGCTCGCGTGGATGCCGAAAATAATTTGTTAATGATCAGGGGCGCTGTGCCGGGCGCAAACGGCAGTGTGGTCGTCGTTAAAAAGGCGGCGCGACAAAAGTAAGAAGTAGTAAACAAACCCGAGGCGTTTGTTTTCTAAGACGGAGGTTCCGCTATGCCAACAACCAAAGTTCTGGACCTGACCAGCAAAGAGGTTGGCGAAATCGAATTACCGGACGTGGTGTTCGATGTTCCGCTCAACGAGCCCTTGATTCACGAAGCTGTGCGGAGCTTCCTGGCGAATCGTCGTGCCGGCACGTCGGCGACGAAGACCCGCGGCGATGTTTCAGGCTCAGGGCGAAAGCTCTGGAAGCAAAAAGGGACGGGGCGCGCGCGTGTCGCGAGTCTGCGCTCGCCGCTTTGGAAAGGCGGCGGCAACGTGCACGGACCGCAGCCGCGCGACTGGTCCTACAACTTGCCGAAGAAGATGCGGAAGCGCGCGATGTGCGCGGCTATCTCTGAGCGGCTGCGTGAGGGTAACTTGATCATTGTGAGCGAGTGGAGCCTCGAGCATCCGAAGACGAGAGAGTTCATTAACACTTTGGGAACTCTGAAGTTGACCGGCAAGACGCTGATTGTTGATTCTTTGAAAAATACGAAACTGATGCTCGCATCGCGCAACGTGCAAACGACGAAAGTCGTGAACAGCTACGGCGTGAACATCTACGACCTGGTGAATCATCAGAAGCTGGTGCTGACGCCAAGGACGGTGGAAGAGTTGACTGACATTTTGAAGCCGCGCGCGAAAGATGATGCCGAGAATTATAGTTCGCGACCGCACGATGACGAGAGTCAGCCGCCGCGTCGCATACCGAGAAACAGAGGAGCGGCAGTCTAAGCAATGCGAACCGTTTGGGACATTATCAAATCGCCGGTGATTACCGAGAAGGCGTTGGTGGCGAAAGAAGAAACGCAGGATCGTCGTCAGTTGTTGACGTTTCGCGTCGATCGTCGTGCGACCAAGCCGGAAATTAAGAATGCCGTTGAGTCGATCTTTCAGGTGAAAGTCGACAAGGTGCGCACGGCGCAATATCTCGGAAAAATGGCGCGCCGCGGACGCACTGAAGGCCGCAAACCTTCATGGAAGAAAGCATTCGTGACGCTGAAGCATGGTGAGAAGCCGGTTGATTACGGCGAAGCTGTTTGAGTTTCAAGTTTAAGGTTTCAGGTTTCAAGTTGATGAAGCTAACCTGAAACTTGAAACCTGAAACTGGATTGCTATGGGAATCAAGAAACTAACACCGACATCGCCGGCGCGGCGCTATCAGACTTATCTGACGCGCGACGAGCTAACCGTGGGCGCTGTCCCTGAAAAGTCTTTGCTGGAACCGAAGAAGCGTATCTCGGGACGCAACAACGATGGCCGGATCACGGTGCGCCGTCGTGGCGGCGGTCACAAGCGTTTCTATCGCGTAGTTGATTTCAAGCGCGACAAGGACGGCGTGCCCGGACGCGTTACGCAGATTGAGTACGATCCGAATCGATCGTCGAATATCGCGCTGGTGACTTATCTCGATGGCGAGAAGCGCTACATCATCGCGCCGGTCGGATTGGAAGTTGGCAAGACGATCTCGAGTGGTGAAGAGGCGGATATTCTTCCCGGCAACACTTTGCCGATTCGGAATATTCCGTTAGGTACGCAGATTCACAACATCGAGTTGCGTCCAGGCAAGGGTGGACAGATGGCGCGCGCTGCCGGATCGTTCGCGCAGTTATTGGCGAAAGAAGGTTTGTACGCCCAATTGCGTATGCCCTCGGGCGAAGTTCGACGCGTGCCGGTTGAGTGTCGCGCGACTGTCGGGCAAGTGGGCAATGTCGAGCACGAAAATATTTCACTCGGCAAAGCGGGCCGCACGCGTTGGCGCGGAATTCGCCCGCACGTTCGCGGCGTAGCGATGAATCCGGTGGACCACCCGCACGGCGGCGGTGAAGGAAAGACTTCCGGCGGCCGTAATCCGGTGACCCCTTGGGGAAAGCCGACGCGCGGCTACAAGACGCGCCACAACAAGCGCACGAAGAAAATGATCGTGAGAGATCGGAGAGTCAAGTGATTGGTCCATTGGATCATTGGTTCATTGAATCAATGAAAAAATGAATCAATGAGCAAATTAAGCTATGCCACGTTCAGTAAAAAAAGGTCCCTGGATCGATAAGGGAGTTCGCAAGATGGTCGAGCGTGTTCGCTCAGGCGGACAGCGACCGCAGGTGATTCGGACCTGGTCGCGACGTTCGACGATTACGCCCGATATGGTCGGACTTACATTCGGAGTCCATAACGGGAAACGTCACATCCCGATCTACATCACTGAGAATATGGTCGGGCACAAGCTGGGCGAATTTGCCCCGACCCGAACATTCAAGGGGCATTCGGGAACCAAAGCCGAGAAGGCCGAGAAGACAGCGAAGGTAACGCCGGCGGGCGGAAGCGCTCCGGCAGCGCCGGCAGCGTAAGAGCTGTTTACTAATTATGGAAGCAAGAGCGAGTGCAAAATTTCTTCGTGGGTCGGCGCAAAAAGCGCGGCTGGTGGTCGACATGATCCGCGGCAAGAACGTCAATCAGGCGCTGGCGATCCTGCGTTATTCGAACAAGCGCGCGGCACTGGGCATTGAAAAGTGCGTCAAGTCGGCGATTGCCAACGCGAACGAAGCGGCAGAGAAGGCGAACGTTTCGGTCGATCCTGACGATCTTTGGTTGAAGGCCGCGTATGTCGATCGGGGGCCGACTAAGAATCGCAGTCGTATGCGGCCCGCTCCTCAGGGCCGCGCGTATCGCGAGCGTCGACACTTCTGTCACGTAACGGTTTTGGTTTCGAGCGACCGAGAGGAAGCGCAAGCCAAGACGGACGCTAAGCGCGGCGACGCGAAGCCTGCTGTAAGCAAGAGCGCAAAGCGTGGCGGCGCTGCGGCAGCACCAAGAATGAAGCGCGCAGGAAAATCTGAAACGAATACTTCATCTGAAACTGCGGCTGACGATCAGCCGAAGAAAAAACCGAGCAAGGCTTCGTCGAAGCTTGGCGGCGCCTTGCGCAGGAAGAAGAAGACGGACGAGTAGCGAATAATCAATCTGCGATTGGAAATTCCAGATTCCAGATTCAATAACGGTATCGATTGAGAACGGAGTAAAGATTGGGCCAAAAAGTTCATCCATACGGCTTTCGCCTCGGCTACAACAAGGACTGGCATTCGCATTGGTTTGCGAAGAAGCAGTTCGGTGATTTTCTGATCGAGGATCTCAAGCTGAAGCGCGATCTGAAGCAGCGTTTCACCGGCGCGGGCGTGTCGCACATCGACGTCGAGCGCGCGGCCAATCGCCTGAAGATCATCATCTACACCTCGCGCCCGGGTATCATCATCGGCCGCAAGGGGTCCGAGATCGATAAGCTCAAGGGCGATATTTCGTCTCGTACGGGCCGGGAAGTTTTGGTCTCGATTCAGGAAATTCATAAGCCGGAATTGAACGCGCAGTTGCAGGCAGAAAAGATCGCGGCCCAACTCGAGAAGCGCATTGCATTTCGGCGCGCGATGCGAAAGGCCGTCGAAGAGTCGCTGCGATTTGGCGCGCAGGGAATCAAGGTTAAGGTGAGTGGCCGTTTGAACGGCGCTGAAATCGCGCGCAGCGAGTGGCACTTGCAGGGTCAGCTGCCTTTGCACACTTTGCGTTCGGACGTCGATTACGGTTTTGCAGAAGCGCACACGACATTCGGCGTAATTGGCGTGAAAGTTTGGATCTATCGGGGACAGATTCTCGATGCGAACGCAGCCATGGCGCGCGGCACGGGAACGGATCCGATCAACGACACGCGGCCCGGACAGCGCGAAGGAAGGCAACGCCCGGCGCGCGCGCGTCGCGAAAGACCAGAAAGGCCGGACAGATAGTTTCGGATCTAAGATCTGAGACTTGAAATTTGAGATACAGCTATGTTGATGCCGAAAAAAGTTAAGCATCGCAAACAGATGCGTGGTCGTATGAAAGGTGTCGCAAATCGCGGCAGCGCGATCAGCTTTGGCGAGTACGGATTGAAGACTTTGGAAGCGGCCTGGATTACCGATCGGCAGATCGAAGCTGCTCGTATTGCGATGACGCGGCACATCAAACGCGGCGGCAAGATCTGGATTCGCATGTTCCCGGATAAACCGGTGACGAAGAAGCCGGCGGAAACTCGTATGGGCAAAGGCAAAGGCGCGCCTGAATATTGGGTTGCAGTGGTGAAGCCCGGACGAATTCTTTACGAGATCGAAGGCGTTGACGAAAAGACTGCGCGAGAAGCGATGAAGCTGGCTGCGCAAAAACTGCCGGTTAAGACGAAATTCGTCACGCGTGCCGGGCAAGAGGGAGGCGCGATATAAGTTGCAGGTGCAAAGTTTAAAGTTTCAAGTTCGCAACTTGAAACTTGAAACCTGAAACTTGGAACTTGAGCGTAGCGAGCATGAAACAACGGGAAGAAGTAGATAAGTATCGCGATATGGCGGCAGAGGATCTGCACGCTGAAGTAGATCGCCTGAAAGAGTCACTGTTTCGCTTGAATTTCAAATTGGCGCTGGGCGAGGTCGACGCGATCAAGAAGATGCGCCAGGACAAAAAGTCGCTCGCGCGCATTCGCACCGAAGTGCGGCAGCGCGAGATTGCCGGCAAATAATTGGGTGCGCACTCCTCGGGAGTGCTGTACATGAAGACACGCCCGAGGCGTGCGAACCGAGTAACTAATGTTTAGAAGAAAAAAGAAAGACGAACCTACTGACGCGCCAGCGGCGCCGGAAGTTTCCGCAGAGGCCGCCCCGGCGAGCGAGATTGCGAGCGCTGAATGGTCGGCGCCTGTTGACGCCGCGCCGCCTGCCACCGAAGCGGCGGCTGCACCGACGGATAGCGCAAACGAATCGAAAGTAGCCGTAGCGAAAGGTCGTAGCGGCAATCGCGTGCAAAAGGTCGGGACTGTTTCATCCGACAAGATGCAAAAGACCGTGGTCGTGCGCGTCGACCGGCAAGTGCGGCATCCGAAGTATCGTCGTTATGTGCGGCGTACTTCAAAGTTCATGGCGCATGATGATCTGGGCGCGACGATCGGCGATCGCGTACGCATCATTGAGACGAGGCCACTGTCGGCAAAGAAGCGCTGGCGCGTAGTTGAAATTGTTCAGAAGGCGGCGAAGTAGTCATGATTCAAATGCAGACCTCGCTTGAGGTCGCTGACAATTCAGGAGCGCGACGCGTCGAGATGATCATGGGCATCGGCGGCTCGACCGGCGCGATTGCCGGTCTCGGCGATCGAATTAAGGTCACGGTTAAGGAGGCCTCGCCGGACGGCACGATTAAGAAAGGCACCGTGCAGGATGCCGTGATCGTGCGGACTCGCAAAGAGGTTCGTCGCCGCGATGGAACTTATATTCGCTTCGATCAGAACGCTGCAGTGCTAATCAAGGAAGACGGCACGCCCATTGGTACGCGCGTGTTCGGACCCGTAGCTCGCGAGCTGCGCGATAAGAATTACATGAAGATCGTTTCGTTGGCGCCCGAGGTGATTTGAAGTAACGCAATTGTCGATTTGCGTTAGGAGTCGAAAAAACGTGAAGGCAAGAAAAAGAGCAAAGATTAAGAAGAACGATCAGCTGGCGGTTGCCCCCGTGCGCGGCAAGGTGAAAGTCGAAGCGGTCGGCATGATCAAGCGTCATCAGAAGCCTGCGGGTAATCGCGGCGGCGGCATCATCGACAAGGAATCCTGGATCGATATTTCTAATGTTCAGATCGTCGATCCGCAATCGGGCAAGCCATCTCGGGTGAGCTACAAGGTTGATCAGGACGGAACAAAATTCAGAGTGGCGGCCGCGAGCGGACACTCGATAGAGAAATGATGATTGATTTATTGACTCATTGATCCATTGAAATCAATGAACAAATGAATCAATGAGCGAATAGTTATGGCCAGACTGAAAGAGCGTTACAGCAAAGAGGTCGCACCGGCGATCGCCAAGGAATTCGGAATCGAGAATCCGATGGCGGTACCGCGTCTCGACAAAATCGTGCTCAACATGGGCATGGGAGAGGCGATCGCAAACGCCAAAGTGTTGGACACCGCGGTCGAAGAATTGAAATCAATCGCCGGCCAGAAACCGGTAATCACGCGCGCAAAGAAATCGATTGCGAGTTTCAAATTGCGTCAGGGAATGCCGATCGGTGTGATGGTCACTCTGCGCGGCGAGCAAATGTACGAGTTCTTCGATCGTCTCGTGTCGATTGCTTTGCCGCGCGTGAGAGATTTTCGCGGAGTTTCGCCAAAGGCATTCGATGGGCGCGGCAATTACACCATTGGAGTTCGCGAACAGTTGATCTTTCCCGAAATTGATTTTAATAAGGTAGACAAGACGCGCGGGATGAATATCTCGATCGTAACGACAGCGCGCAATGACGAACAGGCGCGCGCACTTTTGAAGGCGCTGGGAATGCCGTTTAGGACGTAGCTCTCAGTTGTCAGCTTTCAGCTATCAGCCAGATAGCTGTTTTGGCTGACCGCCGATAGCTGAAAGCTGATAGCTGAGTTATGGCAAAAAAATCATTAATCGCGAAAGCCAATCGCAAGCCGAAGTTCTCGTCGCGCGCCTACACGCGCTGCCGGCGGTGCGGAAGACCGCGGGCGTATCTGCGCAAGTTTCACTTGTGCCGAATTTGCTTTCGTGAATTGGCGCTGGCGGGACAAATCCCCGGCGTCGTGAAATCTAGTTGGTAGTAAAACGGGAGTCAGGAGTCAGGAGTCAGGAGTCGGAACTGCCGACCCCTACTTCCCGACCCCCGGCTCCGCGAACGGAGTGAGTTAATGACTGATCCTATCGCCGACATGTTGGCGCGAATTCGGAACGCCGTCTCGGCCAAACATTCGCGCGTCGATATTCCGGCCTCTAAGCTGAAGCTGGAAATCGCGCGCATCCTGAAAGAGGAAGGCTACATCAACAACTTCGTCGTCAAAGGCGACGGCGCGAAGAAAGTCATCCGTATCTTTTTGCGTTATGACGCGCGCGGCACTTCTTCGATTACGCATCTGGCGCGCGTGTCGCGGCCGGGACGCAGAGTTTATGTCGGCTCACATGAGATTCCGCGCGTGCTGGGCGGCTATGGCATCAACATCGTTTCGACCTCGCGTGGACTGATGAGCGGCAAAACGGCGCGTAAAGAAAATGTCGGCGGAGAGGTGCTGGCGGAAGTTTATTAGATTGATTCATTGGGTCATTGATTCATTGACTCAATGAACAAATGAAACAATGGATCAATGAGTCAATAATCATGTCTCGCATTGGTAAAAAACCGATAACGATTCCGAAGGGTGTCACCGTCAACATCAATGACGGCGAACTGGAAGTGAAAGGCACGAAAGGCGTGCTCAGGACGCCGATTCCCGAAGGGATCACTTTCAAAGTTGAAGGGGAAATACTGTCTGCAGAGCGCGCTTCGAAGGATCAGGCTGCGTTGCATGGCCTGGCGCGCGCGTTGGCAAACAACGCGATTCAGGGAGTCACGGAAGGCTTCTCGAAACAGATGGACATTGTCGGCGTTGGTTATAAGGCAGACGTGCAAGGAAAGAAGATCGTCTTCGCGCTTGGCTATTCACATCCGATCGAGTTTCCTTTGCCTGAAGGAATTGAAGCGAAGGCTGAGCGTCTGACTACCAAAGGAAGCATTCAGCAGTATCAAACGACGCTGACCGTTTCCGGCATTGACAAGCAGAAGCTCGGACAGGTTTGCGCAGAGATGCATAAGCTGCGAAAGCCCGACGCCTACAAAGGCAAGGGCGTGCGGTATGCAGACGTCCAGTTAAAATTGAAGCCCGGCAAGACGGGTAAATAATGATGAAGTATGAACGCGGAAGGATGAATTAAGAGAGTTCATCGTTCATAGTTCCGCGTTCATCGTTTAAGCAAGATGGCCAACAGAAACAGAGCAGAAGTTCGAACCGCTGTTCACGGACGCATTCGCCGCAAGGTGCACGGCACAACTGCGCGTCCGCGGCTGGCGGTCTATCGCAGTTTGAATCACATTTATGCGCAGTTGATCGATGACGAGAAGGCGCGAACGATTGCCGCAGCTTCGACGACTGAAAAGAGTTTGGGTCTGAAGACTGGCGGCAATATCGACGCAGCGAAAAAGATCGGACAGGCAATCGCTGAACGAGCGCTCGCGGCCGGCGTCAGCAGCGTCGTGTTTGACCGAGGCGGCTATCTTTATCACGGTCGCGTGAAAGCCTTGACTGATGCCGCGCGCGCCGCCGGTTTGAACAAGAACGAAGTTGTCGAAGCGGAAGCTGCCGCGCCCGAAACAGAAGTGGTGCCGCCAGCCGAAGAAGCTCCGGCAAAGCCGAAGAAGCCGAAGAAAGAAAAGAAAGAAGCGAGCGCGAAAGAAAATAAATGAGACAACCGAAACAGCGCATCTCAGCACAGGGATTGGATCTGAAGGATCAGGTTATTTCGATCAATCGCGTAACCAAGGTCGTCAAGGGAGGTAAAAATCTTTCGTTTGCGGCCCTCGTCGTTGTGGGCGACGAAGGCGGCCACGTTGGATTTGGCACCGGCAAAGCGCGCGAGGTTCCTCTGGCAATCAAAAAAGGCGTCGAGGCCGCGAAGAAGAATCTGATCCGCGTGCCGCTGATCGAAAATACTTTGCCGCACCAATTGATCGGCCGCTTTGGCGCGGGCCGCGTGCTGATGAAACCGGCTTCTCAAGGCACCGGCGTGATTGCGGGGGGCGCCGTGCGCGCTGTGATGCGGGCCGCGGGCGTGCGCGACGTTCGCACCAAAGTCTTGGGATCGACGAATCCGCATAACGTCGTCCGCGCGACCTTCGATGGACTGCTCAAGATGAAAGATCCTTTTGAAGTCGCCAGGTTGCGAGGCAAACAAGTTGAGGATTTGTAGAATCGTTTAGCAGCCGTACTGGTGCGGCTGTATGGTTCGGCGGACGAGTCCGCTGTCTAAACGAATGACCGATTGACGATTAATTCAAATGGTAGCAAAGAAGAAAAAAGCAGACGCGGAGACTGGCAAGATCAAAATTCAGTATTATCGAAGCACGATTGCTTTCCCGAAAACGCAGAAAGAGATCGTGCGCAGCCTCGGTTTGCACAAACTGAATCAGGTTGTTGAGCGACCTGACAACGAATCGATGCGCGGCGTGGTGGCTAAGGTCCCGCACCTGTTGAGGATCATCGAGTAGCACAAAGGATTTATTTGTCATTTGACATCGGACATTTATCATTTGACATTGGATTTTAGTTGGACGATAGAACGATGAATGAAATGACAAATGTCCAATGACAAATGGAAAATGGATTTAGCATGACGCTTAGCTTAAATAACTTACATCCAGCCAAAGGATCGACGCACAAGAAAAAGCGCGTAGGTCGCGGTCCAGGCAGCGGTCTGGGCAAGACTTCGGGTCGCGGCGAAAAAGGTCAGAAGTCTCGTTCGGGCTATTCTTCGAAGACTGGTTTTGAAGGCGGCCAGATGCCGCTGCATCGTCGTCTGCCGAAGCGCGGCTTTACTAACATCTTTAAGAAACAGTGGATCGAAGTGAGCCTCGAGGCGCTCGAAAAGCATTTCGCTGCCGACGACGAAATTACGCCCGAGGTGCTTCACCATCGCGGCATCATTAAGAAAGCGAAACACGACATCGTCGTGCTCGGTAACGGCGACATCACGAAGGCCGTGAAAGTTTCAGCCCATCGATTCACAAAGAGCGCGCGCGAGAAGATCGAAAAGGCCGGCGGAGCGGTAACTGTAATCGGCTCGTAGTTTTCCCTCTCCTTTGGAGAAGAGGGCTCGGGCGAAGGATGTAGTTAGGCGTTGCGCTAACCCTTCACCCCAACCCTGGCCCAAGGGGAGAGGGCGGCAAACTTTATGGAAAAATTCCTAGCAGCCGTACGCAACATGTTTCAAGTGCCGGATTTGCGCCGGCGCATTCTTTTTACGCTGGGCATTTTAGCGATCTACCGGCTGGGCGCGCACGTTTCCGCACCGGGAATTAACAAAGCACGTTTGGATCAAGTCTGGCATGACGTCAGCGGGACGTTGCTGGGCGTTCTGGATCTGTTTTCCGGCGGCAACTTCCGTTTGATTTCGGTCTTTGCTCTCGGCGTCACGCCCTACATCACTTCGTCGATCATCTTGCAGTTGATGACTGTCGTCTCGCCGCAACTGAAGAAGTTGCAGGAAGAAGGCGAGATGGGCCGTCAGAAAATCAATCAGTGGACGCGCTATCTGACGGTAGGTCTCGCGGGTTTGCAGACGACATTCGTCGCGCACTGGCTGCAAATTAACGGCGTGGGCGCGCCAACCTGGAGCTTCCTGCTAACGACGATTCTGACGCTGACCACGGGCACGATCTTCGTGATGTGGCTGGGCGAGCAGATCACCGAGCGCGGTGTTGGCAACGGAATCTCGCTCTTAATTTTTGCCGGTATTGTGATCGGTTTGCCGCGCGGCGTGCAGCAAGTAATGCAGCGCGTGGGCGGCGGCGACACGATGGAAATCATCGGCGTGCTTGCGTTGGTGGTCGCACTGGTTGCAATCATCGCCTTCATCGTCTTTGTCGAAGCAGCGCGGCGCAAGATCCCCGTCAGCTATGCAAAGCGACACGTGGGACGGCAACTCGTCGGCGGACAGCAGACAACGATGCCTTTGAAGCTGAACATGGGCGGTGTGATTCCCGTCATCTTTGCTTCGTCAGTTCTCTCGATGCCGCAGAGTTTGTTCTCGGCCTTACCGCCAAAGAATCCTGCGAACTGGTACGGAAAAATCTTCAGTTTCTTTCAGGTGTTCCATGCCGGCGATCCGTATTACGAACTGATCTTTCTGTCGCTGATTGTCTTCTTCACATTTTTCTACGTGTCGATCGTTTTCAACGTCGAGGAGGTTGCGGACAATCTGCGCAAGCACGGCGGATTCATGCCGGGCATTCGGCCGGGACGCGCGACGGCTGAATACCTGAACACGATTCTGACTCGCCTAACGACGGTCGGCGCAATTTATCTCGCGATGGTCGCATTCTTTCCGCAGTTCATGTTGAGCGGATTCAAAGTTGGCCGGCTGCCTTTGATCGGAACCTGGCTGGAGTCGTTTGTCAGCACCACGCCGGGATTGGGATGGATTCCGACGGGCATGGGATATCAGTTTTATTTCGGCGGCACGTCGCTGCTGATCTTAGTCGGCGTCGCGATGGACACCGTCGCGCAGATCGAGGCGCAGCTGGTGATGCGCAACTATGAAGGCTTCCTGGGCAGCGGCAGCAGGTTGCGCGGGCGGCGAGCTTAGTC
>Ga0209577_10004459_pt1 | contig 13170 bp, 16 predicted proteins | sample GraSoiAngelo_109_FD_185874 | JGI IMG/M metagenome (GOLD analysis project Ga0209577, IMG submission 185874) | Grasslands soil microbial communities from the Angelo Coastal Reserve, California, USA - 14_0903_12_20cm (SPAdes) (version 2) | ecosystem: Environmental > Terrestrial > Soil > Grasslands... | reverse complement strand
CGTAACGGTCAAATCAATTTCGCCTTCGGGAAGATCGCGTTTCAGCCGAAATTCGCGCACCAATCGCTGTGGCCCGACTCCGGCCTTTTTAAATTCGCCGATTAACGGTTTGGTCAAACGCGATTCCTTTTGCTCGCCGAACCCGATCTGCACCGCCGAATAACCTTCATTTTCTGCGGTCAAGCGGCGCAGCAGAACGTTATCGCCAACTGCGATCACAGTCACCGAACACAATCGGCCCTTCGCGTCGTAAACGCTGGTCATACCAATTTTTTGTCCAAGAAGTCCGATGCTCATGACCTTGCGATCGAAAATGTTTCAGAGGCGCCTCCGGTTAAATTTTAATCGTGATGTCAACGCCCGCGGGCAGGTTCAGTTTCTTCAATTCGTCCACTGTCTTTGCCGTTGGTTCGATGATGTCCAGCAGCCGTTTGTGCGTGCGAATTTCAAATTGTTCCATCGATTTTTTGTCCACGTGCGGCGAACGATTCACAGTGAACTTCTCAATCAACGTCGGCAGTGGAATAGGTCCGGCCACGCGTGCGCCAGTGCGTTTGGCAGTGTCCACAATTTCCATCGCGGACTGGTCGAGCATTCGGTGATCGAACGCCTTCAGGCGAATGCGAATACGCTGGCCGTTGCTCATTTCGCCTCCTTTTGATCGAGAATTGCTGCGACGAGGTTCGCCGGCACCGGCTCGAAGTGCGATGGCTCCATTGAATAACTCGAGCGGCCTTTCGACAACGACCGGATGGCCGTCGCATATCCGAACAATTCCGCAAGCGGCACCAGCGCGTGAATGATCACCAAGTTACCGCGGGTCTCGATGCTATTGATCGCGCCGCGCCGCCGACTCAGGTCGCCGCAAATATCGCCCTGATATTCTTCTGGCGTGATGTTCTCCACCTTCATGATCGGCTCCAGCAGAATGGGTTTGCCCTGCCTGAAACCGTCCTTCATCGCGAAAATCGACGCCATCTTGAATGCGATCTCGCTGGAATCGACTTCGTGGAACGATCCGTAAACGATGTCCACCTCCACATCCACAACAGGATAACCGCCCAGCACGCCGTTAAGCACCGCTTCGTCGATGCCCTTTTTCACCGCGGGGATGTATTCCCTCGGAATGATGCCGCCGACGATCTTGTTTTCGACAAGCAGCCCTTTGCCTCGTTCGGCCGGACGCACGTCGACTTCCACATGCCCATACTGACCACGGCCTCCTGACTGCTTGATCAATTTACCAACGCCATGCGCGCTAGCGGTGATTGTTTCGCGATACGCGATCTGCGGTTTGCCGGCGTTCGCGTCCACTTTGAACTCGCGGAACATCCGGTCGCGAATGATTTCCAGGTGCAACTCGCCCATTCCGGCGATGATGGTCTGTCCGGTGTCTTCGTGTGTGTAAACGCGGAAAGTTGGATCCTCCTCGGCGAGTCGTTGCAACGCGGTGCCCATTTTTTCCTGGTCCAATTTCGTCTTCGGCTCAATCGCCATTGAAATAACTGGATCGGGGAAAGACGGCGGCTCGAGAAGGATCGGGTGATCTTCATCGCAGAGCGTGTCGCCAGTCGTGATATTCTTGATTCCGACAATCGCCGCGATGTCGCCGGAGTAACACGTTTCGATATCTTCGCGTTTGTCCGCCTGAATCTGAATTAAACGCGAAATCCGCTCCCGCTTGTTCGTGCGCGGATTGTAAACCGTATCGCCTTTGCTAAGTGTGCCGGAGTAAACCCGGAAGAACACGAGTTTCCCCACAAACGGATCGCTCCACAACTTAAACGCAATCGAGCAGAACGTGCCATTGTCGTCGGTCACCGCTTCCATTGGCTCGCCAGTGTCGGGGTTCTGACCTTTGGCCGGCGGAATGTCCAGAGGGCTGGGCAGGTAATCGACAACCGCATCGACCAAATATTGAATACCGATGTTTTTGAGAGCGGAGCCACCGATCACCGGCACAAATTTGTTCGCGATCGTCTGGCGGCGAATGCCGGCCTTCAACAACTCCGGGGTGACTTCACGCTCTTCGAGCACCGCCTCGGCGACTTCATCGTCGATGTTGGAAACCTGTTGAATAAGTTCGTGGCGCGCCTTCTCAACCGCGTCCATATACTCTTTCGGCACATCGGTCACTTCGTAGGTCGATCCGAGCTGATCGTTCTCGGAATAGATGATCGCTTTTTTGTTAATTACATCGAGCTGGCCGCGCAGCTGATCTTCCTTCCCCAGCGGGAGTAAAACCGGCCACGCATTCGCGCCGAGTTTTTTGTGGATGCTGTCCACGGACATTTCGAAATCTGCGCCAACGCGGTCCATTTTGTTAATGAACGCCAGGCGCGGCACGTTGTACTTGGTCGCCTGACGCCAGACGGTTTCCGATTGCGGCTGCACGCCAGCTACGCCGTCAAACACGGCAATTGCGCCGTCGAGTACACGCAACGAGCGCTCGACTTCGGCGGTGAAATCGACGTGGCCGGGTGTGTCAATGATATTGACGCGCTGCTTGACCCCTTCAAAAATCTTGTAAACACCTTCTTCTTTTCGTTGCGCCCATGTGCACGTTGTCGCTGCGGATGTGATCGTGATTCCGCGCTCTCGCTCCTGTTCCATCCAATCGGTGACGGTGGTGCCTTCGTGCACCTCCCCCATTTTGTGGATCATGCCGGTGTAAAACAGAACGCGCTCGGTGATCGTCGTCTTGCCCGCATCGATGTGGGCCGCGATGCCAATGTTTCGCGTTCGTTCCAGCGGAAACTTGCGATTCGGCGAGTTCGGACTTTTCGCCGGGGCTTTTTTCTGTTCCATTGTCGCCGTCGCCATAATCGTCACCACCTGAAATGCGCAAACGCGCGGTTCGCCTGCGCCATTTTATGTGTGTCATCGCGTTTTTTGATGGCGTTGCCCTGACCGGAGGCTGCGTCTTTGAGTTCCTGCGCCAGCGCGTCAGCCAATGGCATACCCTTGCGACCGCCGGCAAATTTCACGATCCAGCGCATGGCTAGTGAGATTTGCCGCGCGGGCGTCACTTCCATCGGCACTTGGTACGTCGCGCCGCCAACCCTGCGGGAACGCACCTCCAGCCGCGGACGAACGTTTTCGACTGCTTTGTTTACAATCTCCAGCGGATCGACTGAATCAGAGCCTTCACGCGACTTATCGATCGCGGTGTAGACTACCCGCTCGGCAAGCGATTTCTTGCCCCGCTTCATCACGGTCGTAATCAGACGGGCTACCGCCGGACTCCCATATCGGGAATCGACGTGCTCCTCTTTCTTGTAAACTCTCCGCCGCCGCGACATTGTTGATCGTCTGTTTCAAACTTTGATTGTTTTATTTGGCCGCTGCCGGCGCTGCTTTCGCTGCGCCGCCTCCACCAGCCCCCGCACTGCCCTTTGGTCGCTTCGCTCCGTACTTGGAACGACCGCGCCTCCGCCCATCCACACCCAACGAGTCGAGCGTTCCGCGCACAATGTGATAACGCACGCCGGGTAAATCTTTCACGCGTCCCCCGCGCACGAGCACGATTGAGTGTTCCTGTAGATTGTGCCCCTCGCCCGGAATGTATGCAATCACTTCCTGCCCATTCGTCAACCGCACTTTCGCCACCTTACGGAGCGCAGAATTCGGCTTCTTCGGCGTGCGCGTCATCACTTGCACGCACACTCCGCGCCGCTGCGGGCAACCCGCGAGCGCCGGTGACTTCGATTTCACCGACACCTTCCGGCGTCCTTTCCTAATTAGCTGATTAATCGTGGGCATCTTCCAGAAGCTAAAATAGCGCGCCGCCATTGGTGTTTACTCCGGGCGACAAAAAACCCGCTTCAGGCCGCGCAACAAACTCTCTCACGCGCCGAATGCGGTAAGCGCCGAATATAGAGGGAAGATCGCGATCTGCAAAAAATATTTTTGTCCTTGAATTGTCATTCGGAGGGAAGTCGAGGAATCTCCACCTGCACATGCAGAATGAGTTTGCAGTTGTCGCCGCCGCTCAACACTCAAAAGCCCGACACGGTCGGCTGACAACTGCGCATGGCGTGATTGATACGCCGGCGTTCATGCCCGTAGGCACGCAAGGGTCCATTAAGGGCGTCAGTCCGCGTGAGCTGCGCGAGTTAAAGGCACAGATCATTCTCGGTAACACTTATCACTTGTTCGTCAGGCCCGGGCTCGAGGTCATCAAGCATTTTGGCGGTCTGCACAATTTCATGAGTTGGGACGGACCGATTCTTACCGACAGCGGCGGTTACCAGATCTTCTCGCTCGCGAAATTGCGCAAAATAACTGAGGAAGGTGTTGAATTTCAAAACCACATCGACGGCGCGCGAGCGTTCATTTCGCCGGAGATCGCAATGGAAATTCAAGCCGCGCTCGGCAGCGACATCGCGATGGTGCTCGACGAGTGCGTTCCCTATCCGTGCGAATACGATTACGCGGCGAAAAGCGTGGAAATGACCACGCGTTGGGCGAAGAGATGCAAGGCTGCACACTCTGTCATCCTGGGCGAAGTCGAAGGATCCCGTGGAATTGCCTCAACGCATTCGCAAAGGGATCCTTCGACCCCGAAAGCTTTCGGGGCTCGGAATGACGATGCGGCCCACCAGCTTCTCTTTGGCATCGTTCAGGGCGCGACGTTTCCAGATCTGCGGAGCGAATCGGCGCAGGCGATTGTGGAGCTTGATTTCGATGGATACGCAATCGGCGGCGTGAGCGTGGGCGAACCCGAGGAGGAAATGATGCGGGCAGTTGAATCGGCTGAGCCGTTTTTGCCAGCGAACAAACCGCGTTACGCCATGGGACTCGGTACGCCGCCGCAATTATTGAAGATGATCGCGCGCGGCATGGACATGTTCGATTGCGTGCTGCCAACCCGCCTGGCCCGAAATGGAACGGCGTTTACCGCCATCGGCACACTGAATTTAAAGAACGCGGAGTTCGCACTGGACAAAAGACCAATAGAAGAAAATTGCGCCTGCGAGGCATGCCGCGGATTTTCGCGCGGCTACATTCGCCATCTTGTCAAGGCGGAGGAAATTCTGGGCCTTCGCCTTATCACCCTGCACAACTTGCACTTTTATTTGAATCTGATGAGGCGAGCGCGCTCTGAGATTGAAGACGGGACGTTCGATCACTTTCTCAAAGCATTCGTAGCAGAATACAAACCGCGAGATGCGATCCCGATCGTATAGAGTCAGGGACGGCGTACGTATGTGTTTGCATGCGTATCTTTAGTGCGAGATTGCTGGCCGGCAACATGCGAGCCAGAGCGAGCAGAATGCTCGCGCTCCCCATATTTAGTCTACAAACGGCTGGTTCCGAACGCTCAATCCAAAGGGAGCGCGATCATGTTGGTCGCCCAAGCCGGCATGCTGCCGGCTTGTCTCTGTCCGGCACAGAGCAGAGCAGTTAGGAACGCAAAAGAAGTTCACGCGCTGCGACATTCCCCGGGAGCTTTCAGGGAAGCGCCACTCCGTACCTTTCGTCTTATTCTTCGCCAGCTGCGCGTAATGCAGCGCAAAGATCCGATACAAAATGCTTGTATTCACGTTCGCGCGACTCCTCGTCCGGCTGCCGAAGAAGAGACGAAGGATGAACAGTCGCAAGGACTCTTGGGGCAAGCTTGGACGACAATACTTTTCCCCGTTCGCGCGTGACACGGAACCCCGGACCAAAGATCGCCTGCGCTGCTGTGGCACCCATTGCCACGACCAGTCTTGGTCTAACGATTCGCAGCTCCGCTTCCAACCAGGGCCGGCACGCTGCGATCTCGCGCGAGTTTGGTTTCTGATGAATCCGGCGTTTGCCGCGCGGCTCCCATTTGAAATGTTTAACCGCGTTTGTAACGTAAACCTGCGTCCGATCGATTCCGGCGTCCTCGAGCGCGCGATCCATGATTTTCCCAGCCGGACCAACGAATGGTTTGCCCGCGACGTCTTCGTAGTCGCCTGGTTGTTCGCCAACCAACATCATCGGCGCATGCTTTGGACCCTGGCCAAACACGGTTTGGGTGGCGCGTTTATGTAAATGGCATGCGGTGCAGTCGGCTGCCGCTTCGCGAACGGCGTTCAGACTTGATGTGTCTGGCGGTTGAGCCGGTCGCGCGTATTCGTCGCTTTCTTGTGGCATTTGCATATGAATCGAATTTCGCGCTCCGGTTGTCTGTTGAACTGGCCTTGGGGTAGCGCGCCCGATATGTAGGGACAGCGCGCTGCGCTGTCTGGACGCCGCAGCGCGGCGTCCCTACCATGGAGTTACAAACACCTCGGTTAGTTCTGCGCTCCTTCCGCCGGGAAGATGTGGATGCAATGGCGCAGTTGTTCGCCTATCCGGATTTCATGCGCTTCTCGTTAGGCGTTTTACCGAACCCAAACAGACGGTCGCTTTCATCGAGAAAGTTATGGGCTGGGATCGCGCCGGCATTCCATCGCAGTTTGCCGTGATCCCACGTGGCGAGAACGCGATTGTCGGTTACTGCGGTTTTTATCATCATGCTGAAGTGCCAGGGGAAATCGAGATCGGTTACCGCCTGCATCCCGATTACTGGAATCGCGGCCTGATCACCGAAACCGCGCGCGCGGTTCGCAATCACGGTTTTCACGATCGGAAACTGTCGCGCGTCATCTCGCTGATTCACCCAGAGAACATCCCATCACGTCGCGTGGCGGAGAAGAATGGAATGGCGGTCGAAAAGCAAATTACTTTTCGCGGTTTCCCGACGCTGGTGTATGCGATGGCTTTTGATGAGTGGCTGGCATGGCGTGACGCTTCATGAACTCGCGTGCCAGCGCGCGATAAGCCTGCGCCGCAGGTCCGCTTGACGCGTATTCCAGAATGGATTTTCCGAAGCTCGGCGCCTCGCTCAAGCGCACACTGCGCGGGATCACCGTTTCATAAACGCGTTCGCCAAAATGTTTTCGCACGTCGGCAACGACCTGCTCGCTAAGATTGGTCCGCGCGTCAAACATTGTCATGACAATTCCGCCAAGCTCCAGCCGCTCATTCGCGCCGGAATCGAGCACCTGCTCGATGAGCCGCACAATTTTCACCAATCCTTCCAGCGCGAAATATTCGCATTGGATGGGAGTCAACAGCTCGCCTGCAGCAGCAAGCGCGTTGCTCATTAGGATCCCAAGCGATGGCGGACAATCGAGGAAAACGAAGTCGAAAGTCTGGTCGGTGTGCAATGGCTTGAGCGTTTCCGCCAGGCGCGTGAGGTGATTTGGCATTCGCGCGATTTCCACCTCCGCGCCGGCCATATCGAGATCAGCCGGCACCAGAAAGAGTCCTTCGCGCCGCGTCGGCAAAATCTTGTCAGTGATTGCAGCCTGGCCAAGCAGTGCTTCGTAAAGACTGATTTGACCGACCTCCTCCAATCCAAACGAGCTGGTCGCGTTGGCTTGCGGGTCGAGATCAATTAGTAAAATCCGCTTGCCCAATTCCGCCAAGGCAGCGCCGAGATTTACGGCCGTGGTCGTTTTGCCAACACCCCCCTTTTGGTTAGCGATCGCGATGATTTTCATTCTGAAAACGGGGCACAGCCGTCCCGGGTGTGGGGCCGACGGGCATCCTGCCTGTCGGTTGAGCAGGCGAGACACCCCTTTCCCCACAGACAAGATTTCTGTGCTCCGACGGGATGATCATGTTGCCGGTCGCCAGAAACGGAAACTAAATTTTTCGAATTTCAGATTTGGAATTTCGGCAGTAGCGTTCGAGTCTCCTTGCTTGTGAACGTTTCTCCAGCAACGATCGAATCAACGTCGGGTCCGAAAACTTCCGAGACCGAAGAGCCGCTTGTCTTGCGAGTCCGCGACGCGCGCAGTGTGGTCACATTGACGCTCAATCGCCCGCAGGCGTTCAACGCTTTGTCTCAAGCAATGCTGGGGCAGTTGCAGCGCGAGCTCGGCGCGATCGCGTCCGATGAATCCGCGCGTGTAGTTGTCATTGGAGCAGAGGGCAAAGCTTTTTGCGCGGGTCACGACCTCAAAGAGATGCGGGCCCATCCTTCGCTGGAATATTACGAGCGGCTTTTTACTCAATGTTCTGATCTGATGCTCACCATCCAGCGCTTGCCGGTACCTGTAATTGCACGCGTTGAGGGGATCGCCACGGCCGCAGGGTGCCAATTGGTCGCGATGTGCGATCTCGCGGTCGCGTCCAGCACAGCCCGGTTCGCCGTGAGCGGAGTAAACGTCGGTCTGTTTTGCTCTACGCCGGGCGTAGCAATCACACGAAATATTTTGCGAAAGCCGGCGTTCGAAATGCTTGTGACCGGAGAATTCGTCAGCGCCGCGGAGGCTAAAGCTCGTGGCTTGGTCAACCGCGTCGCGGAACCCGAACAACTCGATTCGGAACTCGAGAAACTCGTCGCCGCGATCCTCAGCAAACCGCGCGTCGCAGTCGCAATGGGAAAAGAATTCTTCTACCGTCAGGCGGAACTCAGTATCGCAGCCGCATACAAAGCAGCGAGTCAAACGATGGCTTGCAACATGATGGAGGAAGCTGCGCTTGAAGGCGTGCAGGCGTTCATAGAAAAACGACCGCCGCACTGGAAATGATCGAAGCGCACGCGATCTGGGAAGCGCACGCGTCTCGCGTGCTGCTTTCGGCGTCACGCCGAAACTATCTTTGGTTATGTGTTCCGCACAGGGAAGAAATGGCGGTTTAGCGCTGTGATGACATTTACCCTTCAAGAACTGGCGACGCTGTCCGGCGCCGAATTAATCGGCGACCCGAAGCTACAAATCACGGGCGCCGCGTCGCTGGGAGAAGCAACGCCTGGTGAAATCAGCTTCTTCGCGAATCGAAAATACATCGGGCTGTTGCGCAAAACCTGCGCATCGGCAATTTTTGTTCCGCCTGATTTTGCCGAGCCTATCAATGCGGCACAGGTTCGCGTTTCAAATCCCACAAAAGCGTTCGAGCAAGTCCTGCTCAAATTCGCACCGAGCGCGGTTACTTTCGCGCCCGGTATTCATTCGACCGCAATCGTGGATCCAAGCGTTCAACTCGGCGAGCGCGTTTCGATTCAGCCGTTGGCGGTTATCGAAGCCGGCACAAGAATCGGCGACGACACGATCGTTGGCGCGGGGAGCTACATCGGACACGAGACGGTGATCGGGTCCGCGTGTCACATTTATCCGCAAGTGACGATTCGGGAGCGAAGTAAAATTGGCTCACGCGTGATCGTTCACAGCGGTGCAGTAATCGGCGCGGACGGTTTCGGTTTTGAAATGGTCGATGGCCGGCAAGAAAAAATTCAGCAACTTGGCATCGTCCAAATTGACGATGACGTCGAGATCGGCGCGAATACGACCATCGACCGGGCCCGTTTTGGTCGAACCTGGATTCAGGAAGGAGCAAAGATCGACAATCTCGTGCAGATCGCGCACAACGTCGTGATCGGCAAGAATACTGTCATCGCAGCGCAGAGTGGAATTGCCGGCAGTGTCCAAATCGGTCAGCGTGTCCTAATCGGCGGTCAGGTCGGTGTCATTGGGCATATCGAGATTGGTGATAACACCGCTCTCGGGGCGCAAAGCGGTATCTCCAAGAATATTAGCGGAGGGGCATGGTGGGCCTCGCCCGCCGTGCCGCTGGCAGAAGCAAAGCAACAGATTGCCTGGGTTCGCCGGCTCGGAAAACTGTTTGCGCGAGTAAAAGAGATTGAGAGGAAATTGGGATTGTAGTCTCGGCAGAGCACTGTAGAGGCAGCCGTGACGGCTGCGTCAATTTAGTTTTGCAGGCGGCACGCCTGCCACTACAGCGATTTCCTCGAAACAAGTCCGCGCAATGCGTCGGGAGAAATCCGTTCTGCGCCACACGCCTGCACGGTCTGCGCTTCCATCGAATCGGAAGTAGCAACGATAAGTTCGTACCGTTTCGCGTACTTGCTCGCTAATCGTTCGATGATCGCATCGGCTGATTGCCCGCTACGCGAATAGAAAATCTGCACCTCGCCCGGGTCAGAGGTCGTCTCCACGTCTTTACCTTTACCATCGAAAACCACGACGACACGCACACCGGTCCAATCCTGATAATCGCGCAATTGCTTGAGCAACGCTTCGCGCCCCAGCGACGACCGGCGCGCGTGAAGTTTGCGCAGCTCCGGCCAGGCAAAAATAATGCTGTGTCCATCGACGATCAGATAACGCGCGCTCGGCTGCATCGGTTCAATCTATACGTCCTTTGCGTTGAATGAATCTGTGTCACTCGAACGTTCTGCGCTTGCGGTTTGGAGTGCGCCGGCGCTCGGCGCTTTAAATTTCCAGCGCGACATCAAAAAGCCGGAGAAAGGAGAATCGGATCAATTACTCCCCTGCTGCGGACTTCTGTGCCGGCTGTTTCGCTGGCACCGGCCGTGCTGCGGCAGCTCGCGACGCTGCTTTTTTCCGTCGCAAATAAGCCACTCGCCGTTTGCGCTTGGCTCGTACGCGGTGCTGCTGTCCCATTGAATCTCTATCGATCAAAATCTGACAAACGCAATCTGGATCGGCGAATCGTTTACTGTTTCATGGCCGCACTCCTGTTTTCGCGCTTCTCCGCCGCGAAGAGAAAAGAGGATGGACGTGAGGGGTTAGACGTTCGCATTCAAATTGGCGACGAACTCCTCACCCTCGCTTCTGGTTGTGAAGGAGGCGATCTTGCGTCGTTGCATCACGCGTTGGCTTTCAGTTGGAAAGCCGCTTTTCCTTCTTTGAAATCGTAATTGCATTTTCAGGTGATTCGTTGTTAAAACGCATGCGTATGGCGCAAAGGGATTCGGCGCTTTTGATGTTCACCCGCAGGAGCGTGAGCATGCTGGCCCTCATGTTCCTCCTGCTCGCGGCCTTTTTTGGGCTGTTGAACGGGCAGAAAGCGAAAGCGCTTCGCACGACTGCCGCGACATCGCGCCCATTGGCGTCGGCACTACCCAGTCCAGGTTCCGGGGCGCAACAGCAGGGCAAAACCGCTAACACAGAAGAACGCGCGGCAAAAGCCGAAGCAGCTCTTGCCCAAGCTGAGAAAGTTAAGGCCGATCTACAAGGCAAATTAGACGCCAGCCAGCAAGAGATCGCTGCGCTACGCCAACGCGCGGCGGAAAGCAACGAGTCCGCAGCCGGCACCCCGCCCGCGTCCGCCGAAAATGCGCAACGCGCTGATTTGCAATCGCAAGTGGATGACCTCCGCCGTCAGCTCGAAGGGGCGGAGAAAGAAAAAGCATTGTTAGCCGAAAAACTCCAGGACACGCCGGAACGCGCAGCGCAACCCAAAGAGGCAGCAAAAGCGGAATCAAAAAAACGGCGCGACCGGGAGACCGCAACCCCGCAGCGCGAAACAGTTAGCAGTCATCGCGCGGGCGTGCACGGAACCGTGCTTGCATACAATCAGGCTTACAATTTTGTGGTCCTAAATCTCGGCGCGCGCAACGGCGTGGAACCGAATTCCGAAATGCTTGTCTTGCGAGACGGCACGCTGATTGGAAAAATTCGCATTTCTTCAGTTGAACCGGCGACTGCCATCGGCGATATCATCACCAACAGTTTGGCGCGTGGCGTCGAAGTACAACCTGGAGATAGTGTGATTTATGCTGGCACAAGTCCTTAAACTCCGAGCAATAGTCGTTCCGGTCCTGGTGTGCGCATTTGTGATCGCGTTGACCTCTTGCGCTTCACAAAAGGAAACCGCACTGGTCAATGATCCAGACGATCGAGGCGGATCCCTGATCCCGTGGAACAAACAGGAACCATGGGAGAAAGGCGGGCAGTTCGCGGGAATGACGGACCGACGCTAGGCTCCACGCAGCTCGCGCGATTGGTCCTCCGATTTTGCATTCCGCAGAACGGAGCAATGCTTTTAATCGAGTTCTCGTTAGGCCGAAACACCTGACCAGGCGATCCCGCATACAAGCACGGCGGCAATTCGGCGACAAGAAGCGCGGATTAAAATCCTTAGGTCCAGGAGCTGTCGCCTGCGGGCCCGCCGCGAGGCTCAAGGCCCGCAGGGATTGGAGGGGGACAGCTTAGGATGTCGCTTCAAATGAAACGCGAGCATGCGTAATCGCGACACGAAGTGCTCGTGGCGTCTGTCATAGTGAACCGTTTTGCCGTTGCCATTAGCTGCAGCCGTTGGTAACGCCGAGACTTTGCGCTCTTCTTCTGCCAGCTTTTCCACTTTGGCCAGGATCTCATTCGTGGGCAGCACCCAGTCCATCGGGATTGAGTTGCACCGTTCCGTGGGACAACTGAGCCGCAGCGGACCGTAGCCGCGGGTTCCGCCGGCGACTTGGATTTGCCGCCCCGCAATGAGTTTACCGCAAACCAGGCAATAACGTTTGTCCTCAAGCGAATGCCAATGCCGAAATTGATCCAGCCGCCGCAGCACCTCCAGTTTTTCACCGTCCGACAATCGAGTTGCTTCAGATAGCGTCACGGTTTGACATACTACCTTCCCCTTAATGAAGAGCGCAATCGGGAGCACGGTGGATTCTCCTATAGGTGAAAATCCGATCTATAGCCGGGATCGGTAACATCGCATCCTTCCCGCTACTTTGCCCCACCGGGATCCACGATCCGGGCTACAGGAAAAAATCACATCCAATTTCTCGCTGGCGCGCGTTGTAGAACGCAGATGAACAAAAATAGTTATCCTCCCCGCCGGGGACGCGCCATGGGTTATGCAGCCGCGGCAGTCGACCAAATGAACCAGTACTGTGCATCGCATCCGGGGAGCCCATCCGCAGTGCGCCTCCCTCAGTTGTTCTTTCGCAACGATCTATGGGTCGCACTGCTTGGCCCGAGTTTCGACGAAGGGATCGTGGGGATCGGGCCGACCGTCGCGGCAGCTCTCCGGGCCTTCGACGCGCAATATCTGGCTGGATTACGTCCGCCTAACGAGAGGAATAGATCCGTGACCAGGCGTGGCAGAGCAGTTCGCACAACTGCACCTCTGCTGGCTCTGTTACTGTCAAGCGTCTTGTCCGGTTTATAGAGCCAATACCGGCCGCCAGAAACTGCACGAATTCTCCAGGTTCGCGAAACTTTCTGGGTCTCAGCGCTGTTGAAAAGGATGAGGGAGGCGGAAGGTTTCGTGACGCCCGCTCCCGAATTCGGATATGATTACAGAGGGAGACGACAAAGGAGAGATAAAATCGTGATGGGAGCAATACCACGACGGCGACGGGAACGCTGGCGA
>Ga0209577_10004458_pt1 | contig 13171 bp, 10 predicted proteins | sample GraSoiAngelo_109_FD_185874 | JGI IMG/M metagenome (GOLD analysis project Ga0209577, IMG submission 185874) | Grasslands soil microbial communities from the Angelo Coastal Reserve, California, USA - 14_0903_12_20cm (SPAdes) (version 2) | ecosystem: Environmental > Terrestrial > Soil > Grasslands... | reverse complement strand
CGCATGGGGACGATGCTCGGCACCCCGGCGCTGAAGAGCTACGACGACATCGCCGCGCTCGGGCGCGAGGTGGTGGCGCGCGGCTTCACGGCGCTCAAGACCAACATGGTCATCCCCGGCGATCCGGCCACGGTGTACTTCCCCGGCTTCGCCAGCGGCATCAACACGACCGACGGCGCGCCGACGGTCGAGATCCTCGAGGCGATCGACCGCCTGATCGGCACGTTCCGCCAGGCGGTGGGACCCAAGGTCGGATTGTGCCTCGACCTCAACTACAACTTCCGCACCGAGGGCGTGCTGCGCATCGCGCGGCTGCTCGAGCAGTACGACATGCAGTGGCTCGAATACGACAACTGGGACCCCGACGCGCTGCTGCAGATCAAGCAGTCGACGACGACGCGGCTGGCCTCGTGCGAGAGCCTGGTGACGGTGCGGCAGTACCGGCCGTTCCTCGAGAAGCACGCGGTCGACATCGCCATCATCGACGTGCCGTGGAACGGCTTCTCGCAGGCCGTGCAGATCGGCCGGCTGGCCGAGGCCTGCGAGATCAACATCGCCCCCCACAACTACTACAGCCATCTGGCCGACCTGCACTCGCTGCATCTCTGCGCCGTGCTGCCCAACGTGCGCATCATGGAGATCGACATCGACGACGTGCCCTGGAAGGGCCCGCTGGTGACCCGGCCGCCGCAGATCCGTGACGGCCACATCTGGCTGAGCGACGCACCCGGCTGGGGCGCCGACATCGACGAGCGCGTGCTGCGCGAGCACCCGTGGCCGCGGCCCGGCGACAAGGGCGCGCCGCTCTTCTACGGGATGGACCCGGGACAGATGGCGGCGCGGCCCGGCGGTGGCTCGCGAGCGTAGGAGCCTGAGCGCGCCACCGCGCTGATGGTGGCCTGGCTCCTCCTGAACGCCGGCGCCGTCGTCGTCGCCGTCGCGCTGGCGTGCGCCGGCGGCGGTCGCCGGCGCGGCAGTCGGCTCGTGCTCGCGGCGCTCGGCGGCTATCTCGTCGTCATCCACACGCTCGTGCTCGCCGCCGGCCTCCTCGGGCAGCTGACGACCCTCGGACTCGGCGTGCCGCTGGCCGCGGCCGTCGTCGCAGCGACCTGGATCGCCCGCGGAAGCTCGCGCGACGCCGAGCGGTCGGACACCAACCTCGCCGAGCGACCCGCGGGCGGGGAAGGCTTCGCCGCCGCCGCGCGGTTCGCGTCGCTCGCGGCCGTGGCGGCCGGACTCGTGTGGGCCTGGCCGCACGTCGTCCACGCGACACGGCTCTGGGTGTGGGACGACTACGTCTATCACATGGTCTACCCCGCGCTCTGGCTGCGCGACCAGGTGATCGCGTCGCCGAGCCCGGCGCAGCAGTTCACGATGCAGGCGTGGTATCCGCTGTCGGCGAGCGTCGTGGCGGCCTGGTTCATGGCCCCCTTCGACGGATCGCGCGGCGAGGCGCTCGCTTGGGTGAGCCTCACCGGTCCGCTCTACGCAGGTCTCGTCGCCGCCGGCGTCATCGAGCTCCTCCGGCGGCTGGGCTGCCGGTCTGGCGCCTGGGCGGTGCCCGTCGTCCTGCTCGCCACATCGCCCCGGGTCGGCGTCATGGCCTCCAGCTTCTCCGACGCCGACCTCGCCCACGCGGCCGCCCTCTTCGCCGCGTTCGTGTTCGCGATGCCCGAGCGTGAGAGCGAGCGCGGACGCGACCTCGACGGCGATGCCTGGTACGCGGCATTGCTCAGTGGCTTCGGGCTCGGCGTCAAGGTCAGTGCGGCGATCCCGGCGCTGATCGTCCTGGCCGTGGTGGCGTCGCGGGTATGGGCGCTGGCGCCCCCGCCGCGCTCACGCTGGACCGCGATCGCGCGCGTCGGCTGCATCTTCGTGGTGGCGTGGGTGGCGACGGCCGGGTACTGGTACGCGCGCAACACCGTCGCCACCGGCAATCCCCTCTATCCGGCGGCGTTCCTCGGAAAGCCCGGCACGACGTTTCCCGAGACGACGCTGCGCGAGTATGCCGCGCACTACGGTCTGCGCCGGACCGTCGGCGACGCGCTCGTCGTCTACGCCGACTGGCCGCGCGCGTATGCCGCGCTCGCCACCCTCGCGCTGGTCGGCCTCGCCGGCTGGCTCGTGTGGCGTGGACGGTCGACGCCCCGATCGCCTCGCCACTTCGCCGTCGGCGTCCTCGTCACCACGGCCGCCGTGCTGCTCTTCCTGCCGGTGCTGCCGTACTCCGCCGGCAACGCCATGACGTTTCGCTCCGGGTTCGTCCACTGGGACAGCATGCGGTACATCGCGCTCGTCCCGATCCTGGGCTGGGCGGCGCTCGGGTTCCTCATCGACGCCCTCGGCCGCTGGGGCGCGCTCGTGGCCGCCGTGCTCGCCGCGGCCACGCTGCTCGCCTCGCGTGCGCCGGTGGTGGCGTCGCCGGTGGTGCTGCTGGCGCTCGCGGTCGGCGCCGTCGTGGGCGAGCCGTACTGGCGTCGCGCCCGGGGGTGGCGCTGGCGCGCCGTCGTGGGCTGGGCGGCGGCCCCGCTCGTCGTCGCCGCCGCGCTCGCCTGGCACGGGCCGAAGGCCGCCGCCACCGCCGAGTCGATCTACACCGAGCCGCTGTTCGGCGCCGCGGCGGCCGTTCTCGATCGACAGCCGCTGGGCATGCGCGTCGCCGTGTTCGGCGATCAGTGGGTCTACCCCGCCTTCGGCGCCCGCGATCACCTCGTGCCCGTGCGGCTCGACCGCGACGGCCGCGTGGCGGCGCGACCGATCGGCGACGCGATGGAGCCCGGAGACCTCACGGTCGATGCGGCGACCTTCCGCGCGAATCTCGCAGCGTCGAGGGTCGGGATCGTCGTCGTCGTGCATCTGCCGCATCCGGGGCGCTCGCCGGAGTGGCCCACGCAGCAGGCCGCGCTCGCCGCGATTCCCGACGCCCACCTGCTCCACCGGGATGCTGGCGCCGCCGTCTGGCGCCTCGGGGCTATCGAGATGGGGGCCCCGACATGGCCCCAAGCCCCCCGACGCTCGGACCGCGCCGGCGGAGCCGTGAGGGTCCTCGACAACGCGTGGCCGTGAGGGTCCTCGACAACGCGTGGCCGTGAGGGTCCTCGACAACGCGCGGCGGCCGTGGTCTAGAGTAAGGGGCGACGAAATGAAAGGGGACTTCCGCGAATGCTGATCCGCAAGCTGGGTCGGAGCGGGTTGAAGGTCGCCGCGCTGTGTCTCGGCGGCAACACGTTCGGATGGACGACGGCCCAGAAGGCGTCCGAGGCCGTGCTGGACGCCTACATGGAGGCCGGCGGCAACTTCATCGACACTGCCGACGTCTACTCGCGCTGGGTGCCGGGCAACAAGGGCGGCGAGTCGGAGATCGTGCTCGGCACCTGGATGGCCGCGCGGCGCAACCGGCCGGATGTCGTGATGGCCACCAAGGTCTGCGGTCCGATGGGCCCGGGGCCGAACGACGGCGGCCTGTCGCGCCAGCACATCATGCAGGGCGTGGAGGCCTCGCTGAAACGGCTGCAGACCGACTACATCGACCTCTACCAGGCGCACTGGGACGATCGCGGGACGCCGCTCGAGGAGACCCTGCGCGCGCTCGACGACCTCGTGCGCCAGGGCAAGGTGCGCTATGTCGGCGCCTCCAACTACGTGGCGTTCCGGCTCACGCGGGCGCTGTGGGAGAGCGAGCGCCACGGGTACGCGCGCTACGAGTGCCTGCAGCCCAAGTACAACCTCGTCTTCCGCGACGAGTACGAGCGCGAGCTGGAGCCGCTCTGTCTCGAGCAGAACGTGGGCGTCATCCCGTACTCCTCGCTGGCCAGCGGCTTCCTCTCCGGCAAGTACCGCCGCGGCGAGGGGCTGCCCACGACGGCGAGGGCCGCCGGCGTGCAGAAGACCTACATGACCGAGCGCGGCTTCACCGTCCTGGCCGCCGTCGAGAAGGTCGCGGCGGGGCTCGGCGTGACGCCGACCCAGGTGGCGATCTCGTGGCTCGCGCATCGGCCCGGCATCACGGCCCCGATCGCCAGCGCCACCTCGATCGCCCAGCTGAAGGAGCTCCTCGCCGGCGTCGAGCTGCAGCTCGACGGCGAGGCCCGGAAGACCCTCGACCAGGCCAGCAGCTGGCGCGAGGCGTGACCACGGACAGCACTCTCGCGATCGACGGGCCCCGGTTCTGGTCGACCGTCATGCGCTCGGGCCAGATCGGGCCCGGCAAGGCCGGTGGCCTGCGCCGGCTCGCGCTCACCGACGCCGACAAGGAGATGCGCGACCTGTTCATCACCTGGTGCACCGAGACGGGGTGCACCGTGACGGTGGACCGGGTCGGCAACATCTTCGCGCGCCGCCCCGGAAGCGACGAGCACCTGCCGCCGGTGCTGATCGGCAGCCACCTCGACACGCAGGTGGCCGGCGGCAAGTACGACGGCATCGTCGGCGTCCTGGCCGGTCTGGAGGTGCTGCGCACCCTCGACGATCGGCGCGTGCGGACGAAGCGGCCGCTGGAGCTCGTCTGCTGGACCAACGAGGAGGGCGCGCGCTTCACCCCCCCGATGGTCGCCTCCGGCACCTTCGCCGGGGTCTTCGATCCCGACTGGGTGCTCCGCCTGCGCGACGACGACGGCAAGGTCTTCGGCGACGAGCTGAAGCGGATCGGCTACGACGGCAAGGCGGCGGTCGGCGGCCGTCCCATCGACGCCTACTTCGAGCTGCACATCGAGCAGGGCCCGATCCTCGACCGCGAGACGGTGCCGGTCGGCATCGTGACCGGCGGCTACGCCGTCCGCGGCATGCACGTCGACGTCCACGGCGAGACCGCGCACGCCGGACCCACGCCGATGGACCGCCGGCGCAACGCGCTCGTCGGCGCGTCGATGCTCGCCGTGGCGGTCAACGAGATCGGCTGGACGTACCACGCGACCGAGGGCAAGGCCACCGTCGCCCGGCTCGTGGCCTGGCCCAACAAGGCCGGCATCCTGTCGGAGTACGCGCAGCTCACCTGCGACGTCCGTCACGCCGAGCGCGAGGTGGCCGAGCGGATGTGGGCCGAGGTCAAGGCGGCGATGGCGGACTGCGCGCGCCGCGCCAGCGTCGAGATGAGCGTGGCCGGCGAGTGGCAGTTCGGCAGCGAGCGCTTCGATCCCGGCTGCGTGCGCCTCGTCCGCGAGGCCGCGAAGAGCCTCGGCGTGCGCCACCGCGACATCCTCAGCCAGGCCGGCCACGACGCCTACTACATCTCCCGCATCGCGCCGACCGCGATGATCTTCACGCCCTGTCGCGACGGCATCTCCCACAACGAGGCCGAGCACGCCGAGCTCGACGAGACGGTGCCCGGCGTCAACGTGCTGCTGCACGCCGCGCTGGCCCGGGCGAACCGCTAGGGACGAGTCGCGTCAGCGAAGGGGAGCATCGCGGATGAGAGCGTATCAGCGGGGAGTGTTGACCGCGTTCATCGGGGTCGCCATGGCGCGCTGACGGCTCCCGCCTCCGGGCTCGGCGCGCCCGAAGGAGCTGAGGGGCGCTGCATTCCCGTGAGCGAACGGGCCGGACGTCAGACCGGGTGCTTCATCGTCGCCGAACCGCGTCTGGGGCGCTTGCCCGAGCGGCCGATGTTCTGGCGTTTGGACACCTACGCGACCCGTGCCGCCGCGGTGCTGATCGTGCTTCACGACTCGGCGCGACCGTCCGGGAGTCCGGCCAGGACTGGACTCCCCGGCGCCTGTGCGGCCGGCGCTAGCCGATTGCGCGGAGCCGCCGCGACATCAGGAGGAGCAGCGCGTTCAGCGCGACCATGGCGCCGCCGAAGAGGATCGCGAAGCGCGCGTCCACGGCGGCGGCCAGCACGCCGGCGATCAGGCCGCCCAGCGGCAGCAGGTTCCAGCAGAGCGAGTAGATGCCGAGCACGCGACCGCGGAGATGATCGGGCACCGTCTCCTGCAAGTGCGTGCTGACCTGGGTGAGATAGAACGTGTTCGTGAAGCCCACCACCATCAGCATCGGAAGCGCCAGCGAAAGTCCCGGTGACTGCGAGAAGAGCATGAGCGCCAGGCCCATGCCGGCGGCGGTGAGGAGCAGCGTCGGTCCCGGCCGGCGGATCAGATGGATGATCGTCGCGACCGTCAGCGTGCCGACGATCGCCCCGGCGCCGTGGGCCGCGTTGAGCAGTCCGTAACCGGTCGAGCCCGCCTTGAAGTACCAGTCGGCGTAGATCGGCAGCAGCGTGACGTAGGACAGCCCGAAGAGCGAGTTGAACAGCGCCAGCCCGATCAGGCCGGTGAAGACGAAGTTGCGGGCGACGAAGCTCACGCCGTCGGCGAGCTGGCGGAAGACGTGCTGGCCGTCGCCGGCCGGGGCGGGACCGGTGACGCGCAGCCGGCTGTAGAGCAGCAGCGCGACGCACGACGCGCCGGCGGCCAGCCCGAAGCCGACCGTGCCGCCGAAGGCGGCGATGAGGACGCCGGTGATCGAGGGGCCGATCATCCGGCCGGCCTGCCAGGGAATGGAGCCGAGCGCGATCGCGTTCGGCAGCCGCGCGCGGTCGACGAGCTGCGGGATGAGCGAGAGCCGGCTCGGCTCGTCGAAGGCGCGGAACGCGCTGCTCAGTGCGGCCAGCGCCAGCAGGTGGCCCACCCGCGCCACGCCCAGCACGGTGAGGACGAAGGCGATCGTCAGCGTCAGCGCGGTGAGGAGCTGGGTGCCGATCAGCAGGCGCAGCCGGTTCGTGCGGTCGGCCAGCACGCCGCCGAAGGGCTGGAAGAGCACCATCGGCGCGCCCTGGGCCAGGCCGAGGTAGCCGAGGTAGAGCGGCTCGTGCGTCAGCTCCCAGGTCATCCACGCGAACGTCATGTACTCGGCCCGGTGGCCGAGGACGTAGCAGACGAGCCCCAGCCAGTAGAGGCGATAGTTGCGCGTCTTGAGCGCGGCGAAGGTGGACGGCGCGGTGATGACAGCCACGGTCTCGTGGTCGCTCCGGCTACACGCCGAGATAGTACTTCTTGACCAGCTCGTTCTCGCGCAGCTCCTGGGCGCTGCGGCCCTCGAACTCGATCTTGCCGTGCACGATGATGTAGCCGCGGTCGGCGATCTTGGTCGCCTGGTTGAAGTTCTGCTCGGCCATGAGCACGGTGAGGTGGCGCTGCTCCTTGAGCTCCTTGATCTTGGCGATCACCCGGCTCACGAGAATGGGCGCCAGCCCGACCGACGGCTCGTCGACCAGCAGCATCCGCGGCGAGGACATCAGCGCGCGGGCGAGCGCCAGCATCTGCTGCTCGCCGCCGCTCATGCTGCCGGCCAGCTGTCGGCGCCGGCCGAGGAGCACCGGGAAGCACTCGAAGCAGAAGGCCAGGTTCGCGTCGATCGCGGCGCGGGCCTCGCGCCGGAAGGCGCCCAGGAGCAGGTTCTCCTCCACCGTCAGCTTCGGAAAGAGCCGGCGCCCCTCGGGCACCAGCGCGATCCCGAGGCTGACGATCGCCTCGGTGGGCTTCCGGACGAGATCGATCCGCGCGCCGTCGACCTCCAGATAGATGGCGCCGGCCTGGGGCGTCACGATGCCCATGATGCACTTGATGAGCGTGCTCTTGCCGTTGCCGTTGGTCCCCAGCAGGGCGACGGTCTCGCCCTCGCGCACCTCCATCGAGACGCCGTGCAGCACCCGCACGGCGCCGTACCCGGCCTCGACGCCCTCGACGACGAGCCTACTCGCCAAGGTAGGCCTTCTCCACGGCCGGGTTGCGGACGATCTGGTCGGGCGTGCCCTCGGCGATCCGCTCGCCGGCATCGAGGACGACGATGCGCTGCGAGAAGCGCATCACCGCCCGCATGATGTGCTCGATCATGATGATCGTGATGCCCTGGGCGTTGAGCCGCAGCAGGATGGCCAGGATGTCGTCCACCTCGCCGCTGGAGAGCCCGGCCATGGCCTCGTCGGAGATCAGCAGCTTGGGCCGGGCGGCCATGGCGCGGGCCAGCTCCAGCTTGCGCATCTCGATCTGGGTGAGCCCGGCCGGCCGCAGGTGCGCCTTGGCCTCCAGGCCGATCTCGCGGAGGAGCTCGGCCACCTGGGCGTCCTCGTCGGACGCGCGCGCGTGGCCCGCGTACTCCAGCGGGATGCCGAGGTTCTCGCGCACGGTCATGCTGGCGAACGGTTTCGGGATCTGAAAGGTGCGGGCGATGCCGAGGCGGGTGCGCCGGTGCGGAGGCAGCGTCGTCACGTCGCGGCCCTCGAAGAGGATCCGCCCCTCGTCGGCGTAGAGCGAGCCCGCCACGCAGTTGATCAGCGTGGTCTTGCCCGAGCCGTTGGGGCCGATCAGCCCGAACCGCTCGCCGGCCTCGACCTGGATCGTCACCCGGTTGAGGGCCGTGAACCCGCCGAACCGCTTCACGACCCCGTTGACTTCGAGCAGCGGCGCGGCCATCGCCTCAGCGCCCTCGCCAGCGCCGCACGAGGCCCAGGATGCCCTCGGGGGCCAGGACGACGAAGGCGACCAGGACGACGCCGACGATGAACAGGTTCAGCTCGGAGGAGATCGTCACCGTGGCCAGCTGCTGGGCGGTGCCGAGCAGCACGGCGCCGATGACCGGGCCGATCCAGCTCGTGGTGCCGCCGATCATCGGCATCGCCAGCGCGTTCACGGCGTAGTCGATCGCGAACGCCGAGTTGGGCTCCACGAACGTCACGTAGTAGGGGAACGGCGCGCCGGCCACGCCGAGCAGGAACCCGCTCACGGTGGTGGCGAAGAGCTTCAGGCGCAGCGTGGGCACGCCCATGCACTCGGCCGCCTCCTCGTTGTCGCGCAGGGCGGCCAGCCCGCGGCCGATCCACGAGCGCTCGATGAACCGCGCCACCATGACCGCGACGACGGCCAGGCCGACCATCACCGTGAAGAGAAACGTCACGTAGCTGCCGAACGGCGGCCCGCTCGGCCGTAGCACGCTGATGCCGCGGGAGCCGCCGACGTACTCCCAGTTGATGATCATCGTCTGCAGCACGACGGCCAGCGCCAGCGTCGCGATCGAGAAGAACGTCCCCCGCAGGCGCAGCGTGAGGTACCCGATGCCGAGGCCGAGGAGCGCGGCGACCAGGCCGCCGGCCACGATCAGGACCGGCAGCGGCGCCTGCAGCGACCGGATGAGGAAGACCGCGGTGTAGGCCCCGAGCGCGAAGAAGGCCGGGGTGCCGAAGTTCACGTAGCCGGCGTAGCCGCCGAGGATGTTCCAGGCCGTGGCGATGACGACGTACTGGAGAATGACGTAGCCGGCGAAGTAGACGTAGGCGTTGACGTGCAGCCCGGCCAGCGCGACGCCGGCCAGGACGACGGCCGCGCCCACGACCAGCGCGGGGCCGGTGCGCATCTAGCGGCCGAACAGCCCGGCCGGTCGGACGGCCAGCGCCAGCAGCAGGATGCCGAACGACACCGCCAGCGACCACGAGGGCCCGAAGAACGTCGACATCAGGCTCTCGGCCACGCCGAGGATCACGGCGGCGACGAGCGTGCCGCCGATGCTGCCCATGCCGCCCAGCACGGTGATGGCGAACATCCGGCCGATGTAGTCACGGTCGGTGGACGGGATCACCGGCGTGATCGTCACCAGCAGCGCGCCGGCGAGGCTGGCCGCCGCGATGCCGATGCCGAACGCGATGGTCTTGATCTGGACCGGGTCGGCGCCCATGAGCTGCAGCGCCAGGCGGTCCTGCGAGACGGCCATGATCGCCCGCCCGTAGAAGGTCCGCCCCAGGAAGAGGTAGAGGGCCGCCGTCATGGCGACGCCGACGAGACACGGCACCAGATAGCGGAACGCGACGCCGACGCCGGCCACCTCGAACGACTTGCCGATGTAGCCGGCCTGGGCCATCCGGTAGTCGACGCCGAACTTCAGGCTGAGGCTGACCTCGAGGATGAACAGGATGCCGAAGAAGAACACGAGGCCGCGCAGCGATTCCTCGCCGCGCCGCTCGAAGCTGCCGTAGTAGACGCGGTAGACGGCGGCGCCGAGCAGGTAGAACAGCGGGGTCAGCAGCAGCCCGACCAGGATCGGATCGACGCCGTACGTGCTGTTCAGCACGTACGCGGCGTAGGCGCCCAGGATCACGAACGCCGGCTGGGCGATGTTGGCGATGTCGAGCAGGCCGAAGATGAGCGAGACGCCCAGGCTCACCGCGGCGTAGAAGCCGCCGAGCAGGAGCCCGGCGACGACCGCGTTGGCCAGCAGGTCCCAGGAGAACAGGGAGCGCTCGCGCTAGTTCTTCGCCGCCGAGTACGGGTAGATGATGTTCCCGGACTTGAGCTCGTCCGGCCAGAGGACGGCCTTCTTGCCGGGGCCGCGGAACTGATCGAGGCTCGTGCCGTTGATCTTCTGGTACTGGACCATGAGCGTGCGGCCCTTGGCCCACTCGCCGTTCTTGCCGAACTTCACCTTGCCGACCACCGTGCTGAACTCGGTGGCGCGGATGTAGTCGGCGATCTTCTGCTGGTCGAGGCTCCGGGTGGCCTCGACGGCCTGGCCCAGCACCTGGCCCACGGCGTACGAGTAGGGCGGCAGGTAGTAGCCGAGCGAGTCGACCCCGGCCTTCTCGGCGCGCGACTGGTAGTCCTTCAGGAACTCCTTGATGCCGGGGATCGCGAGGAACGCCGGCTCCGGCGCCCAGAAGTCGTAGTTGACGATCCCGTTGAGCAGGGGCCCCATGCTCGTCATCACGCTCGTGAACATCAAGCCCACCATGCCGCCGCCGACGATCTTGGGCTGCAGGCCGACCTCGTGGATCGCGCGCAGCATGCCGACCGAGTCCGGCGGATACGAGGCCACGAACAGGATGTCGGGGTTGGTGGCCTTGATGGCCCGCACGATCGGCGTGTAGTCGACGGTGCTGGGCGGATAGTTCCGGTCGTAGACCGTCTTGAAGCCGAACTTCTTGATCAGCTCGCGCGCGCCCACCATCGCGTTCTGCGGGTACTCGGCGTCGGCGCCGACGATCGCGACCGTCTGCGGCTTGGGCGTCTGCCGGGCGGCCAGCTCGAAGAAGCCGATGGCCGTGCTGGTCTGCGGATCGGGCCCGGCCGGCTGGATCTGGAAGTAGTTCGGGTACTGGTACTTCTCGTTGTTGGCCAGGCCGAACATGCCGATGATCGTCAGCTTGCGCTCCATCGCGATCGGCATCAGCGGCGCGATGAGGTTGGTGCCGTAGCCGGAGATGACGAGGTCGACCTTGTCGACGTCGAGCAGCTTGGTGTAGATGCCGGGCACGGTGGCCGGGTTCGTCTGGTCGTCGTAGAACACGAGCTCGACGGGCCGGCCCAGCAGGCCGCCCCGCTTGTTCACGTCCTCCTTCCAGATCTGCAGGGCCAGCAGCGCCGGCTTGCCGTTGGCTGACAGCCCGCCGGTGAGCGCCATGCCGAAGCCGAGCCGGATCGGATCGGCGCCGCGGGCGACGAACGCGCCGCCGCTGGCGAGCAGCAACGTCACGGCGAGGGCGGCGATCACGACGGCGACGAAGCGTGGCGTGCGATGGCGCGTCATTGCGTCCTCTCTCTCTGCAAGCGGCGTCCGTCGCTTGCGGGCACGGCGGGCCTAAACCTGCCCCGGCGGCAGCGCCTTGTCAAGGACCGGCGTCCGACCAGTAGCGCCCGCCGGCGCCGACGATGACGACGAGCACCAGGACGACGGGCACCAGCAATCCCGGCGCCGGCGCCGTCTGCATCGCGGCCGCGGCGGCCATCGCGCCGAGAATGTACACGACCCACGCGGCGGCCAGCAGCCGCTTGCTCTGGCCGCCGGCGCCGGGCACCACGCCGTGCAGGGCGATCAGGGACATCAGATTTGTCAGCGTGCCGGTCACGAACGTCGTCGTGATGCCGGAGACGTCGAGGCGACGGGCCGCCGCGCTCTGCACGCCCATCGCCAGCGCGGCCAGCACGACGCGCCCGGCCACCAGCGTCGACTCGCCGGCAACGACCGCGAGGTGCGTGACCGCCAGCGCCGCCAGCAGCGCGCCCTCGGCGATCAGCGCCACCGTCACGCCGCGCGGCCACACCGCCGGGCGCGGGCCGCGCGCCACCAGGCGGGCGCCCAGGGCGCCGCCGGCCAGGAAGCCGCCGAGGGCCAGCGCCGAGCGCCCGGCGCCGGCGGTGTCACCCTGCACGAGCGCGAGGCCGAGCAGGACGGTGTTGCCGGTCATGTTGGCGGTGAAGACGCGCCCGAGGGCGAGATAGCTGACGGCGTCGACGTAGCCACCGACGCCGGTCAGCAGCAGCACCAGGCGATTCTTCACGCCGCCGGCGCCGGGCTCAGGTCTTCTCGAAGTCGATGCGCTCGACGACCGGCAGCCCCTGCAGGTAGCGCCGCAGGCAATCGAGCGCCATCTCGATGGCGCCGAGGCGCACCCATTCACGCCCGCCCACGACGCGGCTGCGGCGCGAGGCGACGTCGGCCTCGGTCGCGATCGCCAGGCAGATCGTGCCGCCGAACTCGATGCGATCGGGGCCGTCGTCGAGGTTCACGAGCGCGCTCAGCACGTGGGTGGCGCCGGTCGTGCGGCGCGCGGCCTGGGCGACGGCCTCGGCCGTCTCCCGCGTGATCTCGGTGGGCGTGGCGTCGAGCCCGACGGCGGCGGCGATCTCGGAGAGGTCGCGGGCCACGATCCCGCGGCGAAACGCCTTCTCGGCGCCGGGCAGGTGGGCCACCCGGGCGGCGATCTGACCGCCGGTGAACGACTCGACGACGCTCAGCGTGGCCTGGCGGCTCGCCAGCTCGGCGAGGACCACGCCCTCCAGCGTCTGGTCGTCCTCGGCCAGGATGAAGTTGCCGAGCCGCTTGCGCACCTCGGCCTCGACCGGCGCCAGCTTGGCGCGCACGTCGTCGAGGTCGCGGCCGCGCACCGTCAGCTTGGTCTCGAGCTGCGGGTAGTGCGCGCGGAAGCCGAGCTTCACGCCGCCATCCGACACCAGCGTCTCCACGCCGGCCAGCAGCGCGTCGACGTGCGACTCGCCGAGCCCGTAGGAGTGGAAGCGCTTGAGGTGGATGGTGCTCTGCAGCCCGCTGCGCGCGAGCAGCCGCGGGATGACCTGCTCCTCCAGCATGCGCTTGAGCTCGCGCGGCACGCCCGGCGTGAAGAAGAAGCGTGCGCGGCCGATGTCGAGCGCGAAGCCGCAGGCGGTGCCGATCGGGTTGTCGATGCTCTCGGCGC
>Ga0209577_10004455_pt1 | contig 13175 bp, 13 predicted proteins | sample GraSoiAngelo_109_FD_185874 | JGI IMG/M metagenome (GOLD analysis project Ga0209577, IMG submission 185874) | Grasslands soil microbial communities from the Angelo Coastal Reserve, California, USA - 14_0903_12_20cm (SPAdes) (version 2) | ecosystem: Environmental > Terrestrial > Soil > Grasslands... | reverse complement strand
CCTGACCGAGCTCCGCCGGCTGCAGACAGTACGCCAGGAGTTCGTCGCCAATCTCTCGCACGAGCTGCGGACGCCGATCACCTCTCTGCGCCTGGCCGCCGAGAGCCTGGTCGGGGAGCTGCCCGAAGCCGACCGCCGGCGGTTTGCCAAACGCGCCCTCAAAGAGGCCGACCACCTGGCCGCGATCGTCGACAACCTCCGCCAGCTGGCCGAGATCGAGGCCGGGCGGCCGGCCGTGCGTCGCTCCCGAGTCGACCTTGCCGAGCTGGTGGTCGAGGTGAGACGGCGCAACCGCCTGGACCGTGACCTCCGGGTCGAGGTGCAGCCCGGGCTGGCGATCGTGGCCGACCGGGAGAAGCTGGCCCAGGCGCTGGCCAACCTGCTCGACAACGCGGCCAAGTTCTCGCCGCCCGAAGAGCCGATCGAGGTCGACGCCCGCAGCATCGAGGGTGAGCTGGTGATCACCGTGCGCGATCACGGACAAGGCATCTCGCCGGAGCACTGGGACCGGATCTTCGAGCGTTTCTACAAGGTCGACCCGGCGCGCTCGCGGGAGATGCCCGGGACGGGCCTCGGCCTGGCCATCACCAAGCACCTCGCGCAGCTGATGGGCGGGCGGCTCTGGACGTAGGCCGCCGAGGGCGGCGGGCAGGTCTCCGCCCTCGCTTTGCCCGTCGAGCCGATAACGTTCGCATAACCCACGCTTAACCTTTGGACACCTAGTCTTTCGGCTTGAGTGGCTGAGGTAGACCCGAAACCGAATCGAGTGGTCGAATCGGCGCCGCCCAGGCCCGACCTGAGAGCTCTCCCAGGGGCTTCCGAACCCAAGGTCGAGATCGAGGAGGTCGGGTTCTACTACGGCAAGTTCCAGGCCCTCCGCGAGGTCACCCTGCAGGTCCCCGAGAAGCGCGTCACGGCGCTCATCGGCCCGTCCGGCTGTGGCAAGTCGACGCTGCTCCGGATGTTCAACCGCATGTACGACCTGGTCCCCGGCACCCGGGCGACCGGCAAGGTGCTGATCGCCGGCGAGAACGTGCTCACCACCCCCCGCCTGCTCGAGCTGCGGCAGCGCGTGGGGATGGTTTTCCAGCGGCCCTATTCCTTCCCGATGTCGATCCGCGACAACGTCGCCTTCGCACCCCGGCTGCTGGGCTGGACGCGACCCCGCATCGAGGCGGCGGTTCGAGAGAGCCTGGAAGGCGCCGCGCTCTGGGACGAGGTGAAGGACCGGCTCGACCAGCCCGGCACCGGGCTCAGCGGCGGCCAGCAGCAGCGGCTCTCGATCGCCCGCTGCCTCGCCGTCCAGCCGGAGGTGATCCTGATGGACGAGCCGTGCTCAGCGCTCGATCCGATCGCCACGCTCAAGATCGAGGACCTCATCCACCGCCTGGCCAGGGACTACACGATCGTGATCGTCACCCACAACCTGCAGCAGGCCGCCCGGGTCGCCGACTTCACCGCCTTCATGCTCATGAACCCCGCGGACCGCTGTGGCGAGCTGGTGGAATTCGGGGCCACCGTCGAGGTCTTCAACCGGCCGCGCGATCGCCGGACCGAGGACTACGTCACGGGCCGCTTCGGGTAGGTCGGTACCCAACCCGTGGCGAGGGAGCAGTTCGAGCAGGAGCTCCGAGAGCTTCGGGAGTCGCTGCTGCGCATGGCGACCCTGCTGGAAGAGCAGATCGGCGACGCGGTGGACGCGCTCCGGCGGCGCGACCGGGCGCTGGCAGAGAAGGTCCGCCGTGAGGACCAGTCTCTCAACGAGCGCTTCCGCCAGATCCGCGAGCAGAGCATGGTGGTGATCTCGACCCAGCAGCCGGTTGCGCGCGACCTGCGCAACCTGATGGGAGTCCTCTACATCGCCTCCGAGCTGGAGAGGATGGGCGACTACGCGGTCCGGATCGCACGCATGACGAGCACCCTCTGCGGCCTGCCCGACCAGCCCCTGCGGGCCGAGTTCGGGCTGATGGGCAAGCTGGCCATCGAGCAGGTGCACGACATCCTGGACGCGCTCATCGAGCAGGACGAGCCGCGCGCCCGCGACGTCGCCGCCCGTGACGACGAGATCGACCGCCTCTACCACCGCGTCTTTGACGACATCATCGAGGAGATGGGCAATGGCACCGATTCGGAAGGCGCCCTGCGCGCCGTGACCCTGATGCTGGTGGCGCACAACCTGGAGCGGATCGGCGACCGGGTCACCAACGTGGCCGAGGACATCGTGTTCCTGGAGAACGGACAGGTGGTGGAGCTGGGATGAGCGCCACCACACCCTTGGCCGCCGGCTTCGCGCGGATCCTGATCGTCGAGGACGACGAGGGCATCCGCGACATGCTCAAGTTCCACCTGTCCTCGGCCGGCTTCCAGGTCCTGGAGGCGGCCGATGGCACCACCGGGCTGCGCGCCGCGCGCACGGGCAAGCCCGACCTGATCCTGCTCGACCTGATGCTGCCCGGGATGGGCGGGCTGGAGCTCTGCCGGGCGCTGCGCAAGACCAGCCGGGTGCCGATCCTGATGATCAGCGCCCGCGACGCCGAGGTCGACAAGATCGTCGGGCTGGAGCTGGGTGCTGACGACTACATCACCAAGCCCTTTTCGGTCCGGGAGGTCACCGCCCGCGTCAACGCCGTCCTGCGGCGGAGTCGCAGCGAGACCGAGCGGTCCATCCCAGAGCGCGAGTCCTTCGCCAACTTCACCCTTGACCGAGCCGCCCGCCGCGTCACGCTCGGCAACACCGAGGTGCGGCTGACCGGGCGCGAGTTCGACCTCCTCTCCCACCTGCTCGCCCACCCCGGCCGCGTGCAGTCGCGCGAGCGCCTGCTGCAGCAGGTCTGGGGCGAGGACTTCAGCGGCGAGAGCAAGACGGTGGACGTGCACATCCGCTGGCTGCGTGAGAAGTTCGCCGAGGTGGCGCCCTTCCAGATCGTGACCGTCCGCGGCGCCGGCTACCGGCTCGACCGCGAGGCGGAAGTCGCGGAAGCCACGACCTAGACATGGCCTCGGTCGCGGTCCCGGCGGCCGCGGCGCCGGCCAAAAACCGGGACCGGTTCCGGTTTCTGACAGGCGCTGCCGGGCTGACCGCGCCGCTGGCGCTGCTGCTGATCGTCGCCGTGCTCGCCCAACAGGCCTGGCCGGCGATGACCAAGTTCAGCTGGCCCTTCCTGGTCGGGCGCGAGTGGGACCCGGTCCACATCCACTTCGGAGCCCTTCCCTACATCTACAGCACGGTCGTCAGCTCGGCGCTGGCGCTGCTGGTCGCGGTGCCGGTCGGGATCGGCGTGGCGATCTTCCTGGCCGAGCCCGGACAGGCCGGCGTCCGAGGAGCGATCGGAATCGGCGTGGAGCTGCTGGCCGCGGTCCCGAGCGTTGTCTACGGCCTCTGGGCGCTCTTCGTGATGGGCCCCTGGGTCTTCAAGAACCTGGAGACTCCGATCTCGGACCGGCTCGGCTGGATCCCGATCTTCGCCGGTCCGCCCAGGTCGGCCGCCATGTTCACCGCCGGGCTGATCCTGGCCGTGATGATCCTGCCCACCCTGGCCTCGATCTCCCGCGACGTGATCCGGGCCGTCCCCGGTGGGCTCCGAGAGGCCAGCGTCGCGCTGGGTGCGACCTGGTGGGAGACGACCTGGCGGGTGATCCTGCCGGCCGCACGAGCGGGCATCATCGGGGCCGTCGTGCTGGCCCTGGGCCGGGCGCTCGGCGAGACGATCGCGGTCACGATGACGATCGGCAACCGCAACCAGATCTCCGCTTCCCTGTTTGAGCCGGCCTACTCCCTGGCCGCGGTGATCGCCAACGAGTTCACCGAGGCGACCGGGCCGCTTCACTCGGCGGCGCTGGTCGAGCTGGGCCTGGTCCTGATCGCCGTCACGCTGACGGTCAACCTGTTGGCGCTCGGCCTGCTCCGGCTGAGCGGGCTTGCGGCACGGCCGGCGTGAACAGCAGGCGCCAGCTCGGCAACGGCCTCGCCCGGGCGGTCATCTACCTGACCGCCGTGCTGGCGCTCGTCCCGCTCGGCCTCGTGCTGTGGTACACGATCGTCCGCGGCCTGCCGGCGGTGACCCACCTGGAGTTCTTCACCAACGTGGAGCGGCCGCCCGGGATCCCCGGCGGAGGCATCGCCCACGCCATCTGGGGCACCGTGATCATGGTCGGCCTGGCCTCACTGCTGGCCATCCCGGTCGGCGTCGTCGGCGGCATCCACCTGGCCGAGTACGGGCGCGGCCGGCTGGCCAACTGGATTCGGCTGGCCTCGGACGTGCTGGTCGGCGCCCCCTCGATCGCGATCGGACTCTTCGCCTACGCGCTCTTCGTGGCGCCCTTCCACCACTTCTCCGGCTACGCGGCGGCGGTGGCGCTGGCGGTCTTGATGCTCCCGGTCCTACTTCGGACCACCGAGTCGGCGGTCGCCCTGGTGCCGGGCGGCTTGCGAGAGGCCGGCCTCGCGCTGGGGCTGCCCCGGTGGCGCGTCTCGCTGCAGCTGATCCTGCCCGCCGCGGCGCCGGGAGTGATCACCGGCGCCCTCTTGGCGGTCGCGCGTGCGGGCGGGGAGACGGCGCCACTGCTCTTCACGACCTTGGGCAACCGCTTCCTCACCCTCGACCCGAGCCACCAGATGTCGTCGCTGACGCTGATCGTCTACCACGACGCGCTGACGCCTTACAACGACCTCAACGAGACCGCCTGGGGAGCCGCGCTGGTGCTGATGGTCCTGGTCCTCTTCGTCAACCTCGGCAGCCGCTTCCTGCTCCGCCGCCAGGTCGCCCTGGCCGGAAAGCTCTAGCCCGCGCGGTTGGCGTGGCTGCACGCTTGGGGCCCACCGGCCGGCCCCGATTTCGTAAGCTCGGAGGCAGTGCGCGAGACCTCCCCCGCGGTGGCCACCGGCGGCATGGCCGCCACCGGCCACCCCCTGGCGACGGCAGCGGCGCTGGAGGTCCTCGGAGCCGGCGGCAACGCGGTCGACGCGGCGCTGGCCGCGGCTGCGGTCACCTGGGTGGTGCTGCCGATGATGTGCGGCCCCGGCGGCGACGCCTTCGCGCTCGTCTACGACCCCCGCGAGGACGAGGTGCTCGGCGTCGGCTCCGGCGGGATGGCCCCGGCCGCCGCCACCCCGGAGTGGTTCAAAGACCGCGGCCACGACCTGGTGCCCTTCGACGGTCCCCTCTCGGTAGGGGTGCCCGGGGCTGTCGGCGCGCTTGACGAGCTGGCCCAACGCTACGGCCGGCTGGAATTCGTCGACCACTTCGCGTCGGCAATCCGGCACGCGGAGCGCGGCCATCCCGTCAGCGGACCGGCTGCAAAGCACTACGCAGCCTGGCGCTCGCGGCTCGCCGCCGACCCGGAGTCGAGCCGGATCTATGGCAGCGTTGGCGAGGGTTCGCTGCTCGTCCAGGCGGACCTGGCCGGCAGCATCGAGGCGATCGCGACCGGCGGCGCCCGCGCCTTCTATCAGGGATCCCTGGCGGAGTCGATCGCCGCCTACATGCGCGAGGCGGGCGGGCTCCTGACGGCCGACGACCTCGCCGCCAACTGCGTTGACGTGTATGACCCGCCCTCGATCGACTACCGCGGCCACCGCGTCTTCGAGACGGCCCCACCGTCCCAGGGCTTCGTCGTGCTCGAGGAGCTCCAGATCGTCGAGAGCTTCGACCTGGCGTCGCTGCCGCCGGAAGGCGACGAGGCGATCCACCTGCTGGTGGAGGCGAAGAAGCTGGCGGTGGAGGATCGCAACGCGTACGCGGGCGACCCCCGCCACGTGAACTGGGACCTGGCCGGCCTGCTCTCCGACGAGCACGCCGCCCGGCGCGCAAGCTTGATCGATCCCGCCCGTTCACGGACCGCCCAGGCGGTCTCGGCGGCAGGCGGCGACACCACCTATCTCTGCGTCGTGGACCGAGACGGGATGGCTGTCTCTCTGGTCCATTCCCTGTCGGCCGGGTTCGGCGCGGGCGTCACGGTCCCGGGCACCGGCATCCTGCTCAACAACCGCGCCGGGCGGGGCTTCGCGCTCGCTGAAGGCCACCCCAACCGGATCGCTCCTCGGAAGCGGACGATGAGCACGCTCAACTGTTACCTGGTGACCCGCAACGGCAAGCCGGCCTGGGTGGGGGGAACCCCGGGCGGCGACGGTCAGATCCAGTGGAACCTGCAGTTGCTGAACCGGGTCCTCGACCACGGTCAGGATCCCCAAGCGGCGGTCGCCGCGCCGCGCTGGACGCACGGCCCGACGACTGACCCCTGGCGGCTGTCGGAGCCGGAAACCCTGAAGGTCGAAGAGCGGCTGCCGGCGGCCACCATCGAAGGGCTGAGGCGGCGCGGCCACCCCGTGCAGGTGCTCGGTCCCTGGGAGGGTGGCGGTTCCGCCCAGCTGATCGCGATCGACGCCCAGGACGGGGTCCTGCGCGGCGGCTCCGACCCCCGCGACGGCGGCGTCGCCTTAGGGCGCTAGCAGGGCCACCAGCGACTCGACGCGGGCCCGGACCTGGTCGCGGATCCGGCGAACGGTGGCAAGATCCTTGCCGGCCGGGTCTTCCAGCTCCCAGTCCTGGTAGCGCTTGCCGGGGTAGACCGGGCAGGTATCCCCGCAGCCCATCGTGATGACCACGTCGGCAGCTTGGACCTGGTCATTGCGGAGCAGCCTGGGCTGCTGGCCGGCGATGTCGATGCCGGCCTCGGCCATGGCCTGGACCGCCACCGCGTTCAGCGACTCGCCCGGTTCGCTGCCCGCCGAGAGGACCTCGACCCTGTCGCCGGCCAGGGCTCGCAGGAAACCCGCGGCCATCTGGCTCCGACCGGCGTTGTGCACGCAGACGAAGAGGACGGTCGGTCTCAGCGGGCGCCGATCTCCTCGGGCAGCCAGAACCATCTCAAATGCTCGAAATCGGGCCCCGTCTGCAGGTGTTCCATTGCGGCTCCGTTCGGTGCCGGGCGACTACCGAGCAGGTGGCGCGCCGCGTCCAGGTAGCCGGGCAGGGCGCTCTCCGGCTCCCGGTGCCGGTGGGCAGAACGCGGCAGCGGCCCGTCCTCGTAGCGGATGTCACGCAGGCTCAAAGGTGGCTCGGGCGTGCCCTGCCGGTGCTGCCAGAGGCCGCTGTCGGGGTCGAAGCGGTACTCGGGCAGGAGGCGCCAGCCGTCCGCGGCGGCCAGCTCGACGGCCTCCAGCAGGAATTCGAAGGCCGGCTCCGAGAGAAAGTAGTTGAAGTTCACGCGTACCCAGCCGGGCTTGATGCCCTCGCAGCCGCGCGCGATCTCCCGCTCGAATTCGTGGGACCGGTCGAGGTCGATGCCCAGCAGCCGGTGCCCGTAGGGCCCGGCACAGGAGCAGCCTCCGCGGGCCTGGATCCCGAAGAGGTCGTTCAGCAGGGCCACGACGAAGTTGTGGTGGACGTAGCGCGAGTCGTGGCGGACGACGAAGGAGACGATCGAGAGGCGATCGGCGTCGGGGTTGCCGAGGATCTCCAGGTTCGGATGGCGGCGCCAGCGATCGATCGCGCGGCGGATGAAGGACTCCTCGCGCCGGCGGATCGCGGCGGCCCCCACCGCCTCTTTGAGCTGGAAGACGAGCCCCGCCCGGATCGACTCCACGATCGCCGGCGTGCCGCCCTCCTCGCGGTGCTCGATGTCGGACAGGTAGACGTGCTCCTGGGGGTTGACGTAGGCGACAGTACCGCCGCCGGGAACGCTGGGGACGCGGTTGTGGAAGAGGTCGCGGCGGGCGACCAGCAGGCCGGGCGTGCCGGGCCCGCCGATGAACTTGTGCGGGGAGATGAAAACGGCGTCCAGCCCGGCGCCGCGCATGTCGATCTGGACATAGGGTGCGGCGGCGGCGAAGTCCCAGAAGCTGAGCGCCCCGTGCCGGTGCAGCAGGTCGGCGATCGCCGGCCAGTCGGTGATGATCCCGGTCACGTTGGAGGCCGCCGAGAAGCTCCCGATCCTCAGCCCCCGACCCTGGTGCCGCAGCAGCTCCTGCTCGAGGTGCTCGAGGTCGACGTGCCCGTCCTGGTCCTCCTTGATCACGACCAGGTCGGCGATCGACTCTCGCCAGGGCAGCTCGTTGGAGTGGTGTTCGTAGGGGCCGATGAACACCACTGGGCGCTCGGTCTCGGGAATCCGCTCGCCCAGCCGGTAGCGCTCGTCCAGGTCGGCGGGCAGCCGCAGGTTGAGGACGTCGAGGAGCCTGTTGATGGCGCCAGTCGAGCCCGACCCGCAGAAGATCACCGCGTGCTCGGGCCCGGCGCCCAACGCCTGGCGGATCACCTCCCGCGCCTCCTCTCGGAAGCGGGTCGTCTGGAGGCCGGTGCCGGAGGACTCGGTGTGTGTGTTCGCGTAGAGCGGCAGCACCACCTCCCGGATGAAGTCCTCGATGAAGGAGAGAGCTCGGCCGGAGGCTGTGTAGTCGGCGTAGGTGACCCGGCGGGGACCGTAGGGTCCGAGGACCGCCTCGTCCTCCCCGATCACCGACGAACGGATCCGCTCGATGAGATCCATGAAGTGGGCGGGCTAGACGTTACACCCGGCCCGGGCCGGGCACTGCTTCGCAAGAATCTCGGCAATGCCAACGTTGATGTCACATTCGTATTCCCAGTCCGAGGTGAAAAGTCAACGTGGTTGTCGTCGTCGCACTAATCGTCATCGACTGCATCAGGAAGATCGCGGCCAGCATCGTCTCGATCCAGACCCCGCGGAAAGTCCAGGTCGCATACAGCGGCAACCGGATCCTGGTCGAGCGGACGGGGGCGGCCATCCGCCGCCGCGCTTCGGCCAGCCAGTAGCGGAACCCCTAGAAGCGATCGATTGCCGGCCGCCGCTCGTTGCGGTCTAAAGGCGGCCTGCCGGTCGAGTTGCGAAGAGGAAGGGAACCGTTTCCCAGGCAGGCCGCCGTTTGCTCTCTCTGGCTTTTCAGTGAGAGGCGAGCTTCAGCAGGTCTTTGAAGAACGCCCGGTCGGCCTCCGGGTCGCGGCTGTAGGTGATTGCGTGCGCGCCGTTGATCATCCCAGCGCCCGGAACGTCTCCGGCGTGTATTCCTTCAGCAGATTCTTCCAACCGTCGAGGGCGCCGGCGATGACCGGATCGTCGCGGACCAGCCAGGAGAGGTGGCGAAGGGCGTGCTCGAGAACCGCCTGCACCTGGATCCCCTTCGGCGGCGCCATCGCCTCCCCCCGGGCCAGCTCCGAGCGCCCGACGGGCAGCTCCACCAGCGAATCCGGCGGCAGGCGTTCCGGAGCTTCCACGACCGCAATGTAGGTCAGCACCACCGCACCGTCACCGAAGCGCCAGGAGGTGGAGTGGACGACCCGCGGTGAGAGCGGATACCACTCCATGACCTCGAGGACGTACTCGCCCGGCTGCTTGGCTTTCGGCAGGCCGACCCGCAGCGAGTCGGCGTGCATCGGCTTCAGCCAGAAGATGCGCCCGTCGCGCAGCCCGACTGGAAGAATCTCCAGGGACTGAGCGACAAGCTCCGGCGACCAGGCCACCTCCGAGATCGGCGGGCCGATGGTCTCCACCAGGACCTCCAGGGGCGCGGACCGGCGGCGGGACGTCGAGCCGGGCGCGACCTTACGAACCACTCTTCCGGAGCGCGGCCGGACCATCGTGGACGGTCCGCCAGATGGCGCGCACCTCGGCCGCGCTGAGCTCCCGACTGTGCTCCGACCTCGCGTGCTGCTGGATGCCCGAGATGACCTCGGACTTCGAGCCCCGGGTCGTCCACCCGCAGCGGCAGGTGACTTCCATCAACACCACCTCCGGCCCTCCTTTGCGAAAGTTGGGGCCAGCTTAGCGGACGTCGTCAGGTGGCGCCCAATCTTCGGAGGGCGGCATCGGCAGCCGCCTGAACGCGCGCGTCGGCGTCGTGGCGAGCCGCCTGCAGGGCAGGTACGGCGGTGGCATCCTCGGTGTTCCCAAGCGCCTGAGCGGCGAGAACCCGGAGCTCGGAGTCACCGTCGCGCAGGACAGCCTCCAGGTGACCGATCGCGCCTTCCCCGCCGATCGGCTGGAGGCCCCCCCAGGCGCTGGCGAGATCATCGCCCTTCCATTCGGCCAGCGCCCGGACCAAGTGGGGGATGGCCCGCCTGTCGCCGATCGCCCCCAGTAGGAGAGCTGCCCGCCTCCTGAGGATGCTGTCGGGGCTGGTCAGGAGGCCGATCAGCGGAGAGACCAGCTCGGGATATCTCAGGCGCGTGATCTCCTGGACGGCATGGTTCTGCAGGTCCGGATCATCACCCTGCAGCTGAGCCAGCAACGCCTCGGGGCCCGCCTGGTCGCCCCGTTGACCGCGCCGGAGCTGGGCCAAGACGGACTCGTTGACGACCACGGTGCGGACCGGTCCTGCCACATAGGCGCCCTTTTGGTACCTCTCCACGAGCTGCTCCAGGAAGTTCGCAAAGGACGCTGCCTCTTCGACCTGGCTGCTCCAATCCACCCGGTCCAACAGGCGCACAGGTCCCGAGCCGGCCTGGGTGGCGACGTAACGATCGCCTCCGGCGGTGACGAAGATCGGGAACCAGTCCGCCGCATAGCTGCTGTCCGGGTCCAGCCCGGTCCCGCTGGTCACCTCTCTGGCGAGACGAACCTCGAAGAAGTAGGCCTCGACGGCCCTTTGCAAGCTTGGGAAACGACCGCTTGGAAACAGTTCCTCGGCGGGCCCGTCGCCGCTGGACCCATCGTGCCACTCGTAGAGCGCCGCCACCTCCCCAGGTAGGCGGAAGGGCAGTTCCTGGGTCAGCCGGCGAATCGAGTCCGCACCGAGACCTGGCCGGAGAGCGGCCAGGACTGGTGCGTTGACGCGGCGCAGCTCAGCCTCAAGCGCGGCGAGCGCCTTGCTCGATGCCGTCAGAGGCCGATCCTCATGCCTTTCCGCAGACACCCCGTGTGATCGGGCCCTCGCTCACCTGGAATTCGCCATAGATCGGAATCTTGCAGAGGATGATGAAGGTGCCCAGGCGCGAGCCCTGGAGTTGGTTTTGGGCTGCGTCGAGGTTCATCAGATCGGCCTGCGGATGACCGGGGGCGGCAGGACCACCCTGGACGGTGGCGAAGAACGGGTATTCGTCGCAGTTTTGGGTCGAGGTTTTGCTCGGGCAGGGGTCGAGCCTGTCCTTCCAGCTTCTGTCCGGGGCGCTGTTGGGCCCCCTGGTCAGGAAGACCCACAGCTCCGGATAGCGCTTGATCGCATTGAGATCATGGTTCGTGGGCTCGGACAGGTCCTGGCCGATGAAGAAGGTGTCGATGGGCAGCAGGTCACACGGATTCTTGGGGAGCAGCCCGAGCATGGCTCCGATACCCGCCGCTGCGCAGGTTGCGGCCGCGGCCTTGGCGGCGGCCTTCGCGGCAGCCGCTCCGCGTGCAAGGCCCTGGGCCGGGTTGTCGGTTCCGTCTCCGTATCGCGGAAGTGCCGGCGCAGCGACACAAAGACCGTGATTGACGCTGAGCAGGCACGTCCGGAGGATGAGAGCGACCAGGATCGCGGCGGCGAACGCGGACAGTACCGCCAGGTCCCTTTCGGTCAGTGACAACCGGGCGGCGAATTCAGCAAATGCTCCGTGTCCTGTTGGGTCGAGGATGTTGGCCGGATCGTCCTGCCCGTAGACGTAGCGGTTGTACCCGCTGGTGCCGGGTCCGGAGACGTCGAGGCTGTCAGCTGACTGGAAACGACCCGTGACGGGATCGTAGTAGCGCGCCCGCAGGTAGAGCAGGCCGGTCGGATCGAGCTGCTGACCGGTGAATCCGAAGCTGCTCGTGGCGCCGGTTTGGGCGCGCACTCCGCCGAACACGTCGTAGGCCGCCGTGCCGACGACCGAGCCAGTGGAACTGGTGAGGTCTCGGACCGAACCCAAGGCATCCGCCAGCGGGTAGGTGGTAGCCGATGCCGACTGCTGCGAGAGCAGCTCACCGGAGTCCTGCCGGAGGTAGCTGACGGTGCCGTCGCCCACCACCTGGGCAACCGCGCCGGTGCGATCCCAGAGGAAGGCGGCCGCGCTACCACCGGTTGAGGCCACCCGGAGGCCCGTGGGATCGTACGCATAGCTGGTCGAGGTGCCGCCCACGCTCGCGGACAACAGCTCGTTCGCCCAGTCGTAGGAGTACGTCGAACCGCCGGCGGCGACCACGTTGCCGTCGGCGTCGTAGCTGTAATTCGTCGACCCGGCGGCCACCAGCCGGCCACCCGAGTCATAGGAGTAAGCCGTCGTTCCCGCCGCCGTCTTCGAGCTGACCCGGTTGCCGGCCGCGTCGTAGGCGTAGGTCGTGGTGGAGCCGTCGGCATAGGTGGCTCCGACCAGGCGCTGGTTGGCATCCAGCGCATAGCCCTCGGTGCCGGCCCCTGAGGTCATCGAGACCCGGTTGCCGTTGGCATCGAGCGTGTAGCGGAAGCTCTCCAGCGACCCGCTCCCGCCGGCATCGACGATCCCGACGAGGCGGCCCGCACCGTCGTACGTGTAGTTCGTTGAGACGCCGTTGGGCCGCGTGATCCCGGCCAGGCGTCCGTCGGCGTCGTGGCTGAATGCGGTCTTGAAGCCTGACGCGTCGACAAGCCCCGCAAGCAATCCGGCCGCGTCATAGGTGTACGTCGCCCCCTGACCTCCGGGCAGGGTCAGCCCGGTCCGGCGCCCGGCGGCGTCGTAGGAATAGCCGATGGTCCCTTGTGGGGAGGCCGCCGAGGTGAGGCGGCCCGCGAAGTCGTAGCCCAGGGTGGTGGTCCCGGCCGCTCCCATAAGCGAGGATCTCCTGCCGGCGGCGTCGTAGGCGAAGGTGTCCGTCCCGCCCGGGTGCTGAACGGAGTTCAGCCGGCCGGCGGCGTCGTAGCTGTACTTCGCAACCGCGCCGCGCGCGTTGGTACGGCTGGCGAGGCGACCGGCGGCATCGTAGGTCGACCTCGTGGTCGCACCGCTCGCGTCGGTGTGCGAGACGACGTCCCCGAGGGTGTCATAGGTGAGGCTGGTGAGGTGGCCGATCGGGTCCGTCGTCGAAAGGAGCCGTCCGGCGGCGTCGTATCCCAGGTGGGCGACGCCGCCCAGAGGGTCGGTGATGCTCGTCTGCCGGCCGGCCGCGTCGAAGGCGTAATGCGTCACCTGGCCCAGAGCATCTGTTTCGGCGATGAGTTGACCAGCCGCGTCGTGGGCGTAGCCGGTGGTGTCGCCGAGTCCGTTGGTCACCTTGGTCTTGCGCCCGCTGGC
>Ga0209577_10004454_pt1 | contig 13178 bp, 10 predicted proteins | sample GraSoiAngelo_109_FD_185874 | JGI IMG/M metagenome (GOLD analysis project Ga0209577, IMG submission 185874) | Grasslands soil microbial communities from the Angelo Coastal Reserve, California, USA - 14_0903_12_20cm (SPAdes) (version 2) | ecosystem: Environmental > Terrestrial > Soil > Grasslands... | reverse complement strand
CCTTTCGCATCGACCCGAGCGCCCTACCGGCTGCCGCTCAAGCGGTGATGGCCGAGAACCGGGCTGCGCTCGCCGTCTACGCCGGGCAGACGATGAGTGACCCCGGGCTGAGGGCGCGATTGGCCAGTGTCACCGTGCCGACATTGGTTATCTGGGGTGAGGCGGACAGGATCGCCGACACCGAGTACGGGCGGGCCTACGCCGCAGCCATCCCGAGTGCTGGCTTTCAACTGCTCCGCGAGGCAGGCCACCTGCCGCAGATCGAAACGCCCGAAGCGCTGGCAGCCTCGATCTGGCAGTTCGCCGATCAGCACCCGACCAGTCGCCCCCGGCGGAACTGACGGCAACCTGCCTGACTCCCAAGGCCCGCTCGACGACGCTCAAGCTGGGCCCGCTGTCAGCTCGTTGAGCTTGCGCATCGTGTTCGCGCTGCGGATGGTGATCTGCTTGTAGTAGGGCGTGCCGACGATCCTGTTCATGCGGCTCTTCGCAATATCCTTGCGGTCGACCTGCCAGATCACAGCCCCAGGCGCGTAGCGGACGTTGTCGACCATCGGCCTGACGGGCAGCCGGTCGAGGATCGTGCGGTCGTCCACCTCCTTCCACAACAGAAGGACGTAAGTGCGCATGCTCTTGTCGTCGACCCAGTTGCGTGGGATCGCGTCGACCAGCTTCTTCAGGCCCTTGTGATCCATGACCAGCACCTTGATCGGCATGCTGGTGCGCTCTTCGAGCGCCTTCTCGATTCTGGCCCCGAGCTGCCGGCTGTCCGACGCCGGGATCGAGAAGATAACGTTGCCTGAGTTGATGTAGGTCCGCACGTCCGACAGGCCGAGGTCAACGAGTGCCTCCTTGATGGTCGCCATCGAGACGATGCTTTTCCCTCCAACATTGATGCCCCTTAGAAACGCGACGTAGACCATCCAGCCGCCAGTTTGACCACACTGACACTGCCTGCGGGGTATGCCCGCGTCCGCCAGTCGAGACCAGCTACCAAACCGCCAGCGGCCGCGGATGCTTATGGGATCTCAGCTTGCGATCCTTGGTAACGAGCCGCCACCCGTGCTCAATCGCTGTCGCGTAAATGAGTCTGTCGGCGGGGTCCCCTGGGAAGGCCGAGGGTAGTGCGACGGCAGTGGCCGCGATCGGCGCCGTGAGCGGGACAGTTCGGACCAAAGTCCCCAGGCGGTCGAGCCAGGATCGAATCGGGATCGTCAACGTGATCCGTTCGTGGTGCGCCAGCCACGCCAGTTCGAACCACGAGATAGCGGACACCGCGAGCTCGTCGGCATCCCCTAGAGCTTTGGCAGCACCGGAGCTGATGCGGTCCGGTTCCGCCGACCACCAATGCACCACGTGGCTGTCGAGGAGGATCGTGGTCAGGGCAGATCCCAGGGAACGCCCGTCGCGAAGAGCTCTTCGTCCGTGGCGACGGTCCTGGCTATGCCGGCCAGACTTGCCTTCAAGGCGTTTGGGCCTCTTGCCGGTAAGAGCCGTGCGACCGTTCGCCCGTGCTTCGTAATCTCGACCTCGTCTCCGCCTTCAACGTCATCGAGTAGGGCAAGAATTCTCGCCTTTACCTCTGTGGCGGTCAGTCTTCTGGACATGGGGTCATTATACTGGTCAGCAAGCTTGGCTTCCGCAGCCGGGCGTCTCTATCTTCGCCCAGCGACTGGACGTGGAGGCGGCCCACCAGCCCGCGTATACCTGCCTGCTCACGTAGCCTGTTCAGCGCTCGGACCTAGGACTACCCCAACCCCGCGGCGCGGCGCGCAGCTTCCACGGCGGGGCGCGCCGGGCACCCGGCGAGGTGATCATCCACGAGGCCGCAGGCCTGCATCAGCGCGTAGAGCGTCGTCGGTCCGACGAAGCGAAAGCCACGGCGCTTGAGTTCGCGGGCGAGGGCGAGGCTTTCAGGCACTGTCGCGGGGACGTGGGCCCAGGTCGCGGGCGGCCGCGCACGCGGGGGCGGCGCGTGCGCCCGGACCAGCGCCTCCAGCGGCTCGCCGGTGGCGCGCAGGCCGACAGCAGCGCGGGCGTTGGCGAGCGTCGCCTCGATCTTCGCCCGGTTGCGGACGATGCCCTGGTCGGCGAGCAGGCGCGCGACGTCGGCGTCGCCGAAGCTCGCCACCGCTTCAGGGTCGAATCGAGCGAAGGCGGCGCGGAACGCGTCGCGCTTGGCGAGGATGGTCCGCCACGACATCCCGGATTGGAAGGCCTCCAGTGACAGCTTCTCGAACAGTCCGCGCTCGTCGAGCACGGGAAAGCCCCACTCTTCGTCGTGGTAGCGCTGAATGAGCGGGTCGCCGTCGCCCCAGCAGCGAGTGCCTCTCACCACGCGAACCCTAGCTCACCTTGTTTGCGGATCCCGGCGCGTTCGGGAGAACGATTAAGGGAAAGGAGAGTACCGGCTCCGCTCCACCCCCAATGTACAGCGCACCCCGGGGCTTGCCGCAAGCCCCCCGCTCCGTGCGACGCTGGCGGCTCATTTTTGCAGGGAGGTTCAGGAGTATGGCCGAGCATGCGGTGGTGATCGCCGGAGGCGGTCCGACGGGGATGATGCTGGCGGCAGAGCTGACATTGGCGGGGACCGACGTTGTCATCGTCGAGCGACGCGCCAGCTTCAAGCTGGAAAGCTCGCGCTCGCGAGGTCTGCACTCCCGCACCATCGAAGTGCTCGATCAGCGTGGCGTCGTTGATCGCTTTCTCGCCGAGGGAAAGACGACGCAGGTGCAGGCATTCGGTGGAATCCCGCTGGACATCAGCGATTTCCCCACCCGCCACAACTACGGGATGGCGCTGTTGCAGAGCCATTTCGAACGCATCATGTCGGGCTGGATCGATGAGCTCGGTGTTCCCATCCTGCGTGAGCGCGAGGTGACGGGTTTCACGCAGGACGACAGCGGCGTTGACGTCGCGTTGTCCGACGGCACATCGCTGCGAGCGAAATTTCTGGTTGGTTGCGACGGCGGCCGCAGCGTTGTGCGCAAGGCGGCCGGAATCGATTTCGCGGGCTGGGATCCAACAACGTGCTGGATCCATGCTGAGGTCAAGATGGAGGAGATGCCGGAATTCGGCCTGCGTGGCGGCGGCGGCATCGGCCCCGCCGAGGAGGGACGCGTGGGCGTCACCCTGATCGAACCCGAGCTAAACCGCACCGACGAGCCCACTCTGGAGGATCTCCGCGCGGCGCTCATCCGCGTCGACGGAACGGACCACGGGGCGCACGACCCGCGCTTTATCTCTCGCTTTACCGACATGACACGTCAGGCGGTGGCCTATCGCAGCGGGCGCGTGCTGGTTGCGGGAGACGCGGCACATGTGCACGCCCCGATCGGAGGCCAGGGGTTGAACATTGGCGTGCAGGATGCGGTCAACCTGGGCTGGAAGCTGGCTCAGGTGGTCAGCGGCACGTCACCGGTGAGCCTCCTCGACACGTATCAGGCCGAACGCCACCCGGTTGCTGCGCGGGTCCTGCGGAACACCATGGCGCAGAGGGCGCTCGGCGCAACGGACGACCGGTCCGTTGCACTGCGCGACACAGTGGTGGAGCTGCTGCGCATGGACGAGCCGCGCAAGCACATCGCCGCGATGATCGCGGGCCTCGACGTTGCGTATGACCTCGGTGAGGGACATCCGCTGTTAGGGCGCCGCATGCCCGACCTGGATCTGTCGACTGCCGATGGCACCGTGCGAGTGTTCTCGTTCTTGCACGACGCCAAGGCGGTGCTGCTCAACCTCGGTGCCGCCGGCGGCCTCGACATCGCACCGTGGGCGGACAGAGTTCAGCTTGTCGATGCCTCGTATGCCGGCGCCTGGGAACTTCCGGTACTCGGCGAGGTCGGTGCACCGACCGCCGTATTGGTGCGTCCCGATGGACACGTCGCCTGGGTTGGCGATGGCACTGACGTGGGACTGCGCGAGGCGCTCACAACATGGTTCGGCAACGAGGTGCTTTAGCGGCCGTAGCTAAGGGTGGTGCCCCCGGAAGGAATCGAACCTTCGCACCGGGTTTAGGAAACCCGCGCTCTATCCACTGAGCTACGGGGGCATGGGGGCCGGCGATCCGCGATTGAGAGGTTACCCTGCTGGTCTTGCAACGCCGCGACTCGGGCTGCCCGAAATGATCGGAGGCGTCCACACGATCATCTACGCGGAGGACGCCGAGGCTGCCCGCGCGTTCTTCCGGGATGTGCTCGGCCTCCCGAACGTGGATTCTGGCGGCGGCTGGCTGATCTTCGAGCTGCCGCCGGGGGAGCTCGCCCTGCATCCGGGCCTTGGTCAAGGCCACTCTGGAAATCATCACGAGCTCTACCTCATGTGCCAGGACATCCAGGACGCGGTCGCGGGCCTGCAAGCGAGGGGAGTCGAGTTCGTTTCCGACATCTCGGACCAGGGCTGGGGGCTGCTCACTCGTTTCAAGGTGCCAGGCGCCGGCGAGATGGGCCTCTACCAGCCCAAGCACCCGAGCCCGCTGCGCGACTTCTCGACTGACTGACCCCTTGACAAAGGCAGGGCCTTTGATTGAACATTCATTCAAAGTTGAACGACTGTTCAAGGAGGCGGCCGGCATGACCCGCGCGGAGACCCAGACCCGAATCGTTGACGCCGCGTTCCGCACCCTCGTCGAAGAGGGTTACCACGAGACCACCATGAAGGACATCGCCGGCCGGGCCGGCCTCGCGACCGGCCTCGCCCACTACTACTTCGAGAGCAAAGACGACCTCCTCCTCGCCGCGCTCGAGCTGGGCTGCCCGCTGAACGACATCCAGCTCGAAGGCCTGCCGGGCCTCGAGCAGGCAAAGGTCGGCTTCGCCGCGGAGCGTGAGGGACAGATCTGGAACCTCGACGCCTACAAGCTGATCTTCGACATGGTGGGCGCCGGCATGCACAACCCGCGGATCGCCGAGAAGATCCGCCTTTTTCTGAACAACCGCCGGGACCTCGTGACGCGCGTCACAAATGCGGTCGTCACCGACGCGCCCAACCCGCCGCAGGCGACTCCGGCCGCGCTCGGGGCGGCCATCTGGGGAGCCTTCCTGGGAATCGCACTCCAGCGGCTCATCGACCCCGAGTTCGACGGCAACGCCGCCCTCGACGCCCTGGCGGAGATGGCGCTCACTGCGGCGACCGCACCCCGGCCGCGCGCTGAGGAGGACTGAAACCCGAATGCTGGACTGGATAGCTCGCCTGGCCAACAGCCGAGCCTGGGTCGTCGTCGGTATCGCCGTCGCTTTCACCGCCCTCGCCGGAGCGCTCGGCGGGCCGGTCGCGAGCCAGCTCCACCAGGGCGGCTTCACCAACCCGAAGTCAGAGAGCGAGGCTGCGACCCGGAGCCTGGTCGCCGCCACAGGAACCCGCGCCGACCGCAATGTCATCGCCCTCGTCCGGATCGATTCCATCGACAGCCCCGCGGCGCAGAGCGAGGTCGCCCAGGTCGTCAGCACGATCGCGGCCGACAAGGACGTCAAAGCCGCCTTCAGCTACTACCAGACCCACGACCCCTCGCTGGTCTCGCGGAACGGCCGGGAGACGCTCGTAATCGGCCTCTTCAAGGACGTCAACGACGACGCCATCGGCGCCGCCTCCAGCCGCCTCCAGGACAAGTTCAAGAATGATCATGCGGTCACCCTCGGCGGCGTCGGGACCACGTTCGCGGAGGTCCAGGCCAACGTCCAGGCCGACCTCGGCCGGGCCGAGAGCCTGGCCTTCCCCATCCTCTTCTTGCTCATGCTCTGGGTCTTCCGGGGCGCGGTGGCGGCGCTGCTGCCGCTCATGGTCGGCGGTATCACGGTCCTGGGGACGTTCCTCGGGCTCCGGCTGGTCAACGCCGAAACGCCGCTCTCGATCTTTGCCCTCAACCTCGCGACGGGGCTTGGCCTCGGCCTCTCGATCGACTACTCGCTCTTCATGGTCTCCCGCTTTCGGGAGGAGCTGGCTGCCGGCCGGTCGGTGCCCGAGGCGGTTCGAGTCACGGTGCGGACAGCCGGCCGGACCATTCTCTTCAGCTCGCTGACGGTTGCCGCGGCCCTCGCCTCGCTCACGGTCTTTCCCCTCAACTTCCTCTTCTCGATGGGCGTGGCCGGAGTGATCGTCGTGGCGCTGGCCGCTACCACCGCTCTCCTCGTCCTGCCCTCGGTCCTGCGCCTGCTGGGAACCCGCGTCAACGCGCTTGCGCCGCGGCGCTGGCAGCGCAACGAGTCCAGCAACCGCGGCTTCTGGTACTCACTTTCCGGTTTCGTCATGCGGCGGCCGATCATCGTCGCCCTCGCCAGCGGCGCCTTGCTGGTCGCCTTCGGGTTGCCCTTCCTGAGCATCAAGTTCAACTCCGTCGACGCGACCACGCTGCCGGCCACGGCCAGCGCCCGGATCGTGGACACCGCCGTGAAGAGCGACTTCCCGGGCCAGCGCGGCGCGCCCGCCATCGTCGTCGTCAAAGCCGGCCAGGACCGCGGCGCCGATGTCGCCGCGTTTGCCGATCGCGTCCGGCAGGTCAGCGGCGTCACCTCGGTTGGCCAGCCGCAGTACGTGGGTTCAGGGACCTGGGAGCTCGACGCCGACATCGGCAAAGAGCCCTACTCGACTGCCGCCACCACGACGCTGCGCGACATCCGGTCCCTGAGTGCGCCCTTCCCCGTCCGGGCCACCGGCCTGACCGGCTACTTCGTCGACCTCCAGAAGGGCTTGCTCGACAGCCTGCCGCTGGCGGTCGTCCTGGTGACGATTACGACGCTGCTGATCCTCTTCTTGATGACCGGGTCCGTGATCCTCCCGATCAAATCCGTGCTAATGAACCTGCTGACTCTCAGCGCGACCTTCGGCGCGCTCGTCTTCATCTTCCAGTACGGCAACTTCCAGGGCCTGCTCGACTACAAGAGCTCGGGAGCTCTCGAGCAGAGCCAGCCCGTGCTCCTCTTCGCCATCATCTTCGGGCTCTCGACCGACTACGGCGTCTTCCTGCTCGCCCGGATCAAGGAAGCTCGCGACGGCGGCCGAGCCAACGCCGAAGCGGTTGCGTTGGGCCTGCAGCGGACGGGCCGGATCGTGACCGCCGCGGCGCTCCTGCTCTGCGTCGCCATCGGCGCTTTCGCGACCTCGAACATCGTCTTCATGAAGGAGCTCGGAGTGGGCACGGTGGTTGGCGTCCTCGTCGACGCGTCCATCGTCCGGGCGCTGCTGGTGCCCTCGCTGATGGGCATCCTGGGCGAGTGGAACTGGTGGGCTCCCCACTTCCTTCGCCAGCTCCACCTCCGCCTCGGAATCAGCGAAGGCGGACCCGCAAGCCGGCCGGGAGTCTCGATCCCCGCCTAGCATTCGCCGGTGACGAGGTGGCTCGGTGCGAGCCTGCTCCTGCTCCTGCTGCTGGTCGTGGCTTGCGGCGGAGGCGGCGGACCCGCGGCATCCGGCAGTTTGCCTTCTCCGTCGGCGCTGCCCAGCGCGGCCGCGACACCCTCGCCGCCCGCGACGCTGGCCGTTGCCGAGTCTCGCTACGGGAAGATCATCGTGGACGTCGCAGGTCGCGCCCTCTATCTCTTCGACGCCGATCGCGGCGCGGCGTCCAGCTGCTACGACGCTTGCGCCAGCGCCTGGCCACCTCTCCTGGCCGTCCAGGCGCCAGGGGCAGGGCCGAACCTCGACCAGGCGCTTGTCTCCACGATCGCGCGGAAAGACGGGTCGAAGCAGGTCGCCTACAACGGTCACCCGCTCTACTACTACCTGGGCGACCGAAGTCCTGGCGAGATCAAGTGCCAGGCCGCTGTCGAATACGGCGGCGCCTGGTTCGTGGTTAGCCAACGGGGCGAGAAGATCACGACGCCCTGAATCGCCGCCGGGTCAAAATCGGCCTTAGCGATGCGAGCCATGGTGCTGACAGCAGCGCGTCAGCCGATGCAGCTGCAGGAGCTGCCCGATCCGCGTCCAGGTAGCGGGCAGGTCCTGATCGAGGTCAGCGCCTGTGGCGTCTGCCGCACCGATCTCCACATCGTGGATGGCGAGCTGACCGAGCCGAAACTTCCGCTGATCCTGGGTCACCAGATCGTCGGCACCATCCGCGAGCTGGGCGCGGGCGCAGCGCGCTTCAAGCCCGGCGACCGGGTCGGCGTGCCTTGGCTTGGCTGGACGGACGGCAGCTGCGAGTTCTGCCGGCGCGGCCTCGAGAACCTCTGCCTTCGGGCGCGCTTCACCGGCTACCAGATCGATGGCGGCTATGCCGGATACGCGGTCGCCGACGAACGTTTCTGCTTCGCCCTTCCCGCCAGTTACCCCGACACAGCGGTGGCGCCGCTGCTCTGCGCCGGGCTGATCGGCTATCGCGCGCTGCTGCTGGCGGGCGACGCGCCAAGGCTCGGCCTTTATGGGTTCGGCGCGGCGGCGCACATCATCGCGCAGGTGGCTCGCCACCGCGGCCAGCGCGTCTTCGCCTTCACGTCGCCAGGCGACGCCCAGACCCAAGCCTTCGCGCGCACACTCGGAGCTGAATGGGCGGGTGACTCGCTCACGCTCCCGCCCGCGGAGCTCGACGCCGCCCTGATCTTCGCCCCTGTCGGCGCCCTGGTGCCGGCGGCGCTGCGGGCGCTGGCCCCGGCCGGCGTCGTGGTCTGTGCGGGGATCCACATGAGCGACATCCCGAGCTTTCCTTACGAGCTGCTCTGGAAGGAGCGCCAGGTTCGCTCGGTTGCCAACCTGACTCGGCGGGACGGCGAGGAGTTCCTTCAGGTCGCGCCCCAGGTGCCGGTTCAGACCGAAGTCAGGACCTACGCGCTCGAGGACGCCAACGCAGCTCTCGAAGATCTTCGACACGGCCGCTTCCGCGGCGCGGCGGTGATCCTAGCCGGCGCGCGGGCCGATCAGCATTCGCCGGACGAGAAGGTGTAGGCGACCCCGGTCTGTGGCTGCGGGTAGTGCGTGCAGTCGAGATTATTGCGGTTCACCACCGGGACCTCCCAGACCGGCCCCGGGCCGTCCGGGTCGATGACCGTCGCCCCTCCCGTGCTGATGAACTCCAGCACCTGGGCCTGCCCTTGGTCACGACCCGCCAGCCGGGGATCGAGGAGGAACCCATGCGGGTCGGATGCGAAAGTCGGGGTCTTGTCGTTGCGGTAGTAGCTGACGAGGGCGAAGAGATGGCCGGCGCGGTACATCTCGCCGGCGGTCGGGTTGGGGACTGTGTGGTCGCCGAAGGCTGACTGCCAGATCACGTGCTTGGCGGGCGCGCCGGCCGGCGGGCGCAGGAAGAAGAGCGGCGCGAACGCGACGGGGTCGCCCGCCCGTTCCTGCCAGTTGGCGTGGTCGAAGTACTTCTGGATGGTGGTCGCGCCCGCGAAGGGATTCGTCACCGGCGGGTCGAGCCGGAGCGGCATCGATTCCGTGAAGCCGTTGAGCCCGGGACCGCCGTTCAGGAGCGTCGGCCGGGCTACGCGAAGAGTGTCGGCCAGCAGGTTGCGGAAGCCGGAGAGGCGCGCGATCTCGACGATCGGTCCGCCGCCCACGTTCAGCACGCCGACCGTGAGGTGGGTGTCGGTCGCCATCAGCATCGTCCCGTAGATCCCGCCGAAGCTCTGGCCGTAGTAGCCGAGGACGTGCTTCGCCAGAGTGACGGTGCCCCCACCGAGTACGTCGACGCCCCGCTCGACCAGGCGGACCATCGACATCACGTTGACGGTGGTCTGGATGAGGCCGTCCCGGAGTCCCGCGGTGGCGTACTGAGAGGGCGCGTCAGCGGTCACCTTTCCGCTCGCGTTGACGGTCTTGTGGTCGGTCGGCCCCACGCCCTCGCTGGCCGTGATGTCGCCGTCGCCGTCGAGGTCGGCTCCCTGGCCGTAGCCCGAGAAGGTCGTGGTGGTGGCGCCCTGGTGGACTTTCACAACGCTGTTGGGCCCGTAGGCGTGGCCGGCGGGGTCGGTGGACATCGTCGCGATGCCCCGGGCGGCATTCAGGTCAGCCGCCAGGAAGAGGTCGTACTTGCTGCGGGTGAAGCCCGGGCCGAAGATCGCGACGGGCCAGCCGCCCGCGGGCGGGCTTCCGGCCGGAACGATCAGGGTGAAGCCGACGCGCTGGCTGCCGATCGGCTGCGGCGTGGCCGTGGTCGGAACGTGCGGGATGACGGCGTCCGCGTAGGTCTGGTAGCGCGGCACCAGGAAGCTGCCGAAGGCGTAGTAGCCGACGCCGGTAACCGCGGAGTTCGGCACCGTTGAGTAGGTGAGCGGTTTGGCCGGGTCCGCGTAGACCTGGTCGCCGCGCTCGATCTGTATGACCGTCGCCGCCGGGAACACGTCCCGGACGCCGCCCTGGACGAAGCTGGCTCCGCGATCGGCGGCGCCGATCCCGGCCGCCGAATAGGCCGTGCCGTCGTCCAGCGCGGCGCGCAGGCGCGCCAGCTCGGGAGTCGCGGTCTCGGTCGTGAAAGTGCTCCGGCAAGCGCTGCCGCACCCGATCAGCGGCCGGCCGCTGGTGTCCTTCACGCCGTTTGTGACCACCACCGTGTAAGTGGTGGCTTCGGCCAGAAAGTCGGAGGGCTCGCCGGCAAGGACGTTGGCCGACGGATCCCAGACCAGCTGCACGATCGGGGTCGAGAACCCGCCGGGTCCGCTGACGTAAAACGTCGCCGGCGTCACGGAGGCCACGTCGATCGGCCCGCTGAAGGGCACCGTGACGCGGGGCCGGAGGTCGAACCCGTCCTGCAGGTTGAGCAGGTTGAGGTCGTCGCAAACCGACGAGTTGATGACCGTGCAAGCTGGGACCGGGAGGTTGATCCGGATGCCGGTCAGCTGCGAGGAGTCGGCAACCGTGAATGCGTTGCTCGGCATGATCCGGGTGTCCGGCGTGGTGCCGGTCAGGACCTGGACAGATGCAGCCGGCGCGGCCGCGGCCGAGGCCGGCAACAGCGCGCCGGCCAGGATGATCGCGAAGAGCAGGGAGCGTGACTTCAGCAGCAAGTCGACTCTTAGATAGGGACGAATCAAGGCGGACGGTTTAACGCCAGCGTACCTCGTAGGGGCCGAGGACCTCCCGGTCAGCGGTGACCGTCTCGCCGCTGACGTTGTGCAGGCAGAGCAGGGTCTCCCGGCCATCGGGCGAGGTTCGGCGCACCGCGAAGACGCGGGGGTCGAGCGCCAGCACCTCCTGGCGCCCGCCGGGATGGAACGCGGCGCTGGCCTGACGCTCCTCCAGGAGCCTTTTGAAGCCGCTCAGCACCTTCGCACGGCGAGAGTCGGGATCGGCAAGCTCGCGCTCCAGGTCGGCGGCTGCGAACTTCTGCCGGTTGATGCGCCGCGGAATTCCGCTTGCCGCGGCGGCCGCCCGATCCCCACGCGAGCCGAACAGGGAATGGAAGTAGATCCCCGGCAGGCCGCGCAGCGCAAGCATGATCGCCTGCGCACTGATGAAGCGCGCCGCCTGGCGGTCCTCCGGCTCCTTCGCGGCCGGATCGGAGAGGGCGTCGAAGAAGTTGATGTTGAGCTCGTAAGGGCTCCTGGATCCGTCGGGATTCTGCTTGTAGGAGATGAAGCCGCCGTGGGCCTCGACGCGCTGGACCAGGCCGTCGATGTCGCTGTCACTGAGAATGCCGTGCACGGGATTGACGCCGATGCCGTCGTGGGAGGCCAGGAAATTGAAGAACGTGACCTGGCCGGAGGGCAGCTCCAGCCCGGCCGCCCAGCGGGTGAGAGCTTCCGCATTTCCCGTCGCCAGCGAGTGGAGGACGAGCGGCGGCAGCGCGAAGTTGTAGACGAGCTGCGCCTCATCGGTCCCGTCGCCGAAGTAGGAGACATTGTCCCGGTGGGGCACGTTGGTCTCCGTGATCAGGAGGGTGTCGGGCGCCACCTCGTCGAGTAGCGAGCGCATCAGCTGGATGACGCGGTGGGTCTGCGGCAGGTGGATGGAGCGCGTCCCGATCTCCTTCCAGAGATACGCGATGGCGTCGAGCCTGATGAAGCGCGCACCCTGGGCGACATAAAAGAGAAGCGCGTCAAGGAGGGCCAGGAGCACTTCTGGGTTGCGCACATTCAGGTCGACTTGGTCCGCGGAGAACGTGGTCCAGACCTTCTTCTCGCCGGTCGCCGTCGCGAAAGGCGTCAGCAGCGGCAGCGCCCGCGGGCGGACGACCTGGCTCAGGTCGGGATCGCCCTCGACGGTGATGAACCAGTCCCGGTAGCGCGGGTCGTCGCGCAGGAAGCCCTGGAAGGCCTGGCTCTGCGCCGAGACGTGGTTGAAGACGGCGTCGAACATCAGGTCGAACCTTTCAGCGAGTCGCTCGATGTCGCTCCAGGCCCCCAGGGCCGGGTCAACCTCGAAGTAGTCGACGACGGAGAACCCGTCATCCGACGAGCTCGGGTAGAAAGGCAGCACGTGCACGCCGCTCAGGGCCCCGGCAACATTCCGGTCCAGGAAGGCCGCGAGAGTCCGGAGCGGCGGCTCGCCCGCTTCGCGAACCTGGTCTCCGTACGTGATCAGCAGAGCGTCGCGCTGGCTCAGCGGCAGGGCGCCACGGCCAGCCGCAGGGCTCGTCGCGGCGCCGGGCAGCCGCTGTCTGACGATCTCCCGCAGCCTGGCCTCGAGCGGCCCCGCCGCCGCCTGGCCGTAGAGGAACGCAAGGTGTTCCCGGAGCGAGTGACCCGTGCCGCCGCCCCTGCCCACTTTTTTGAAGATTAGGGCGAGCAAGGAATGGGGAACCGTGTACGTTGCCACGCTTGGGAGGACTCCCCTCCTCCCAACTCGGGGGCCGGTCCTCAAAGTGAGGATCCGGCCCTCCCTGCTAATGCATCCCAACGACCGAGCCGCCCGCACGGGTCATAAGCTGAGAGGTGAGGGGGCAAGAGATGGCTGTCAAGGCGCCGGTCGAGGTCATTCCCGAGACCTACAGCTACGTGTTCAGCCCCTATCGCGAGCCGATCGCCAGGGTCGGCCAGGGGCAGCGGGTCGTGATCCATTGCGAGGATGCGTTCGAGAGCCGCATCCGCTCCGCCGACGACCTACCCAGCAGGGCACTGGCTGGCGCGAAATTCTTGAACCCTCAGACCGGGCCGATTTACGTCGAGGGAGCGGAGCCGGGTGACGTCCTGGCGGTGCGGATCGAAGAGATCACACCGACGCGCGACTTCGCGGTCAGCTGCCTGATCCCCTTCTTCGGCGGCCTCACCTCCACCTCGATCACCCGGACCCTGCAGCCATCTCTCCCGGAG
>Ga0209577_10004452_pt1 | contig 13178 bp, 14 predicted proteins | sample GraSoiAngelo_109_FD_185874 | JGI IMG/M metagenome (GOLD analysis project Ga0209577, IMG submission 185874) | Grasslands soil microbial communities from the Angelo Coastal Reserve, California, USA - 14_0903_12_20cm (SPAdes) (version 2) | ecosystem: Environmental > Terrestrial > Soil > Grasslands... | reverse complement strand
TCGATTCGCTCGAGCCCCTGGCGCATGCCCGCATGCTCGCCGCCCCGGAGTGACTGGAGCCGGGCGACGGCTTCGGCGTACGTCACGAGCGAGCTAGCCCGATCGGGGCGGCTCGGCGGCGAAGAAGGCGAGAACGCGGCGGAGGGTCTCCTTGAGGTCACGCCGCTCGACGATCATGTCGAGCTGGCCGTGCGCGAGCAGGAACTCCGAGCGCTGGAATCCCTCGGGCAGCGGCTGACGGATCGTCTCCGCAATGACCCGTGGTCCGGCGAACCCGATCAGCGCGCGCGGCTCGGCCAGGATGACGTCGCCGAGCATCGCGAAGCTCGCGGTGACGCCGCCGGTCGTGGGATCGGTGAGGATCGAGATGTACGGCAGCCCGGCGGCGGCAAGCCGCTCGAGCGCGGCGGAGGTCTTGGCCATCTGCATCAGCGAGAGGATGCCCTCCTGCATCCGGGCGCCCCCGGACGCCGAGACGATGACGACCGGCAGATGCTTGTCGATGGCGAGCTCGATCGCGCGGGTGAGCTTCTCGCCGACGACCGAGCCCATGCTCCCGCCGAGGAAGCCGAACTCGAACACGGCGAGCACGGTCGGCTGGCCGCCGATCGACGCGAGACCACAGATGACCGCTTCGTCGGTCGAGGTCTTCTGGGCGGCCGCGCGGATGCGCTCGCGATACCTCTTCGTGTCCTTGAACGTCAGTGGATCGGTCGTCGTCAGGCCGGTCTCGCGCTCCTCGAACGAGCCGGCGTCGGCCAGCTGGCTGATACGCTCACGGGCGGAGATGCGGAAGGGATAGTGGCACTTCGGACAGACGCGCCCGCCGCGTTCCACCTCGGCGCGGTAGATGATCTCCTTGCAGGAGTCGCACTTGATCCACAGGCCCTCGGCGATGATGACCTTGCTCCCGGTCGACTCCTCTTTCCGCTTGAACCAGGCCACCGTGACCTACCTCCTCGCCCGAACGGGAGACGTCGGGAGGGGCTCGCGGAGCGGCGCCTTGAGCTCGCCAATGAACTTGCCGACGTCCTCGACGAGCGTGGACGAGCCTGCGCGCGCCTCGACGAGGCGGACGATCGCCGAGCCCACGGCCGCGCCGTCGGCGATGCGTCCCACCGTGGCCACCTGGGCGGGCGTGCTGATGCCGAAGCCGACGCACACCGGCATCGTCGTCGCGCGCCGAAGCACGCCGATCTGGGTCGCGAGGTCAGCGGGCAGCTCCTGGCGCTCGCCGGTCACACCGGTGAGCGACACGACGTAGACGAACCCGCGGCTCTTCTTGGCGATGAGTCGCACGCGCGGCGGCGTCGACGTCGGCGCGAGCATGTAGACGAGATCGAGGCCGACGGCGTCCGCCTCGGCCGCGAGCGGCTCGCTCTCCTCGGGCGGCATGTCCGCGACGATCGCGCCGTCGACGCCCGCGTCGACGGCCGTCCTGGCGAACGCCTTCAGACCGAACGCGAGCACGGGGTTGTAGTACGTGAGGAGCACGAGCGGCACGTCGATCTCGGCGCGCAGCCCCGAGACCGTCTCGAGAACCCGCGCGACCGTCGTGCCGGCGGCCAGCGCACGCGCGCCGGCGCGCTGGATCACCGGCCCGTCGGCGAGCGGATCGGAGAACGGCACGCCGAGCTCGATCACGTCCGCGCCACAGCGCGCGGCCTCGATCACGAGCCGCCGCGTATCAGCGAGCGACGGGTCGCCGGCGGTGAAGTAGGGCAAGAGCGCGCGCTCGCCCCGCGCACGAAGCCGCGCGAAGGTCTCTTCGAGACGGCTCATTCGATCTGCTTCCCGAGCGCCTTGGCCACCACGTGCACGTCCTTGTCGCCGCGGCCGGAGAGACCGACCACGATCGCCTTCGTCCGCGGCAGGCTCTTGGCCAGGCGCATGGCGTAGGCCACCGCGTGCGCCGACTCGAGCGCCGGCATGATCCCCTCGAGCCGCGTCAGCGCCTCGAATCCCTCGAGCGCCTCGGCGTCGGTCGCCGAGACGAACTCGAAGCGGCCGGCGTCGCGGTAGTAAGCGTGCTCGGGCCCGACCCCGGGATAGTCGAGGCCGGCCGAGATGGAATGGGCCGTGGCGATCTGCCCATCGTCGTTCTGGAGCAGGTAGCTCATGCACCCGTGGAGCACGCCGACGGCGCCCGCGCTCATCGACGCGCCGTGGCGGCCGGTCGAGATCCCCTCGCCGCCCGGCTCGACGCCGATGATCCGGACCTTGCGGTCGGCGATGAACGGATGGAAGAGCCCGATGGCGTTCGACCCTCCGCCGACGCACGCGATGAGGACGTCGGGCAGCTTCTCGAGGATTCGGCGCGACTGCCGGCGCGCCTCGCGGCCGATGACGGCGTGGAGATCGCGCACCATCATCGGGTACGGATGCGGACCCAGCGCCGAGCCGAGCAGGTAGTACGTCGTCCGCACGTTGGTGACCCAGTCGCGCAGGGCTTCATTGATCGCGTCCTTCAGCGTGCGGCTGCCGGACTCGACCGAGATCACGCGGGCGCCCAGGAGGCGCATCCGGAAGACGTTGAGCGCCTGGCGCTCGACGTCCTCGGCGCCCATGTACACCTCGCACTCGAGACCGAGGAGCGCCGCGGCGGTGGCGGTCGCCACGCCGTGCTGGCCCGCCCCGGTCTCCGCGATCACGCGCCGCTTGTTCATTCGCGCCGCCAGCAGGGCCTGGCCGAGCACGTTGTTGATCTTGTGGGCGCCGGTGTGACAGAGGTCCTCGCGCTTGAGGTAGATGCGCGCGCCGCTGCACTGCTCGGTGAGCCGCTCGGCGAAATAGAGCGGCGTCGGCCGGCCGGCGTAGTCCTGGAGGAGACCGGCGAGGCGGCCCTGGAACTTTCGATCGCGCTTCGCGGAGGCCCAGGCCTGCTCGAGCTCGATCAGCGGCGCCATGAGCGTCTCGGGGACGAAGCGCCCGCCGAAGCGGCCGAAGTGTCCGCGCGCATCCGGGAGCGTCCGCATCACCCTGCGCCCTTGGCTTGGGCCACGAACCGCCACACCTTGTCCGGATCCTTGCGGCCCGGCCGCGCCTCGACCCCCGATACCACGTCGACGCCATAGGGGCGCGCGGTGGCGATCGCGCGGGCCACGTTGTCGGGTGTGAGACCGGCCGCGAGGATGATCCGCCACCGCTGACTGGCGAGGTCGCGCGCGGTCGCCCACTCGATCGGCTGGCGCGCCTCCCCTTCACTCCAGCGCGCGGCGCTGTCCAGCAGGAGCGCGGCCGCTGACCTACGAAAGTCCATGAACTTCACGGTCGGCGTCCACGGCTGCCGTCCACCGAGCTCACCTGAGGGCGCTGGGAGCTTGATGGTCTTGATCACCGGCAAGGAATAGCCCTCGAGGTCCTCCGGCTTCTCGTCACCGTGAAACTGCAGGGCGCCGAGCCCGCACGCTTCCGCGACCGCCTTGATGTGGCCCATCGGATGATTCCAGAAGATGCCGACCGCGGTGACGAACGGCGGCAACGCGCGGACGATCGGCGCCACCTGCTCGGGCGTCATGAAGCGCGGCGTGTTCTCGACGAAGATGAAGCCGAGCGCGTCGGCGCCGGCTTCGACCGCCGTGAGCGCGTCCTCGAGGTTGGTGATGCCGCAGATCTTGACCCGGGTTGTCATTGTTGAATGGGGGGGGCGGGACGCCCCCCCCATTTCCCCCCCGATTCGCGGGGCGCCCCGCTTACGCGTACAACCTGCGTCGCCGATTCGCGGGGCGCCCCGCTTACGCGTACAACCTGCGTCGCCGGTTCGCGGGGCGCCCCGCTTATGCGTACAACCTGCGTCGCCGGTTCGCGGGGCGTGGTGCTTACGCGGACGACCTGCGCTGTCGGCGTCATGCGTCCGACGCTCCCGGGTCTCGCAGCGTCAGCTCACGGAGCTTGGCGGGGACGTCGGCGGCGCGGACGAGGCCTTCGCCGACGAGGACCGCGTGGGCGCCGGCGGCGGCGACCCGGCAAACGTCGGCGCCGGTGAAGAAGCCGCTCTCGCTGATCACGATCGGACCCGGCGGGATCAGCGGCAGGAGCTCGAGCGTCGTCGTGATGCGCGTCTCGAACGTGGCCAGATCGCGGTTGTTGATCCCGACGATGCGGCTGCCGGCGGAGAGGGCCTGATCCAGCTCGGCCGCGGTGTGACACTCGACGAGCGCCGCGAGCCCGAGCCCCTTGGCCGCCGCGAGCAGCTCACGCAGTCGCGGCGACTCGAGGATCGACACGATCAAGAGCACGGCGTCGGCGCCTGCCGCGCGCGACTCCCAGAGCTGGTACTCGTCGATCGTGAAATCCTTCCGCAACAGGGGGATGTCGACCGCCGCGCGCACGCGGCGCAGGTCGTCGAGGCTCCCGTGGAAGTACTTCTCGTCGGTGAGGACCGAGATCGCATGGGCGCCGTGGGTCGCGTAGGTCGTCGCGAGCGTCACCGGATCGAGGTCGCGGGCGAGCACGCCGCGCGACGGCGACGCCTTCTTCACCTCGGCAATCAGCCGCACCGTGCCGGGTGACGGGCGCAGCGCGCCCTCGAAGTCACGCGCGGGAAGCGCCGCACCGCACTGTCGCTCGAGGGTCCCTTGCGGGATGGACGACCGGCGCCGGGCCACCTCCGCGCGCGTGTTGGCGACGATCTCGTCGAGGACCGACATAGCTCGGCGCTAAAAGTCGCGCCGGAGCCCCTGCCGTCGCAGCGTGTCGAGCGGGATCGACCTGAGCTGGTCGAGGACGAAGTCGCGGATCGTACGCGGCGGCGGGAGATCGCGCACGACGCGTCCACCGCGAACCAGCGGCTTGAGCAAGGGCTCCCAGGCGCCGCCGTCCGGCGGACGCTGCCCGGCCGGGACGACGACGGTCTCGCGCGTGCCGTGGCGCCGATAGACTTCCTTGGCGCCCGACCACTTGCCGCGCTTGGCCATGGGCCGGCCCTCGATCTCCATGATGTCGAGGGCGAAATTGAGGACCGGCGCGTTGGCGATCGACGTCCCGACGCCGTAGCCGTCGGCGACTGGATTCAGCGCCAGGATCTCGTACTCGTCGACGCCGCCGGAGGCGAGGATCTTCACGTGGTTGTGGCCGCGCAGGTCGAGCTCCCAGCGCACCTCTTCGAGGATTCGATAGAAGTCGCCGCGGCGCGACGACGGTGTGTCGAGCCGCACCGCATAGAGGTCCTTGCCGAGAGCCTCGGCCACGCGAATCGCCTCGAACTTCTCATCCTGCAAAGTGTCGATCAGCGCCACGCGCCGTACCTTCGGGTCGACGACCGCGTCGAAGGCCCGCAGGGCCTCCACCGTGTCGCCGATCATGAGCACCAGCGAGTGCGGGATCGTCCCCATGGGGTCGGCGTCGATCAGCTCGGCGGATTTCGTCACGGCCACGCCGTCGCACCCGCCGATGAACGCGTTGCGCTCGATCATCGGCGCGAGCGAGGGATGCATGCGGCGCGCGCCGAAGGAGATCACCTGGCGCTCGCCCGCGGCCCTCTTGCAGCGCGCGGCCTTGGTGGCGATTCCCGAGGCCTGACAGAGTAGGCCGAGCAGCGCGGTCTCGAACTTCGCCCACTCGACGTAGGTGCCCTCGATGCGGAGGACCGGCTGATACGGCTCGAAGACGAGCCCCTCGTCCATCGCGGCCACGTCGACCGGCAAACCTTCCAGAAGCGCCGCGACTTCCTCGATGCCGGCCAGGATGCCCCACTCCCAGTCCTCGGGCAGCGACTTCAGGTAGATCTCGGCCTTGACGCGTTTTCGGTCGTTCAGATGGGTCAGGATCTGGACGGTGCGCGTGAAGTAGACATCGGAAACCTCGCCGCTCTTGATGTCGGCGTCGGCGGCGGTGTGAAACGGGCGCTTCGGGGCGTTCGGCATGGTCTCTGTGACCCTCGGGTCGCTACGAAGGTGGCGAAAAGTGTGTCAGAACCTGGAGGTCAAGTCAAACTTGCCTCTCCGGGGAGGGCGGGGGCGGGGGGCCGGGGAGGGGTCTCAGGACCACGCGGCACGCGTGCGCTTCGATCCGCGGCGGCTGGGCTCCAGCCGGGTGCACGACTTGCGATGCCCCGTTGCGGGAACGGGTCCTGAGACCCCTCCCCGGCCCCCCGCCCCGCCCTCCCCGGAGCCTAGTCTTGCTGCAGTTCTCTTGCTCGCTTGGGGAGTTTCGTGAGGAATTTTCGCGGGGCGGGCTGCTCAGGAGAGGCTTTGCCTGTCCCTTAGATGTTGAGGGATTTTAGGTAGGTGCGGAATTCGTCGGAGAGGTCGGGGCGAGCCAGGGCGAACTCGACGGTGGCTTTGAGGAAGCCGAGCTTGTCGCCCGTGTCGTAGCGGCGGCCCTCGAACTCGACCGCGTACATCGGGCGGCGGGCGCGCAGGATGCGGAGGGCGTCGGTCAGCTGGATCTCGCCGCGGGCGTCGGCCCCGGTGCCGGCCAGGATCTCGAAGATCTCCGACGGCAGGACGTAGCGGCCGATGATCGCCAGGTCCGACGGCGCGTCCTCGGGCTTGGGTTTCTCGACGAGATCGAGGATCTCGTGCACGCGGCTCCCGACCGGCCGGCCCTTGATCACGCCGTACTGATGGATCCGCTGGCGCGGCACGCGCTCGACCGCGATCACCGGCGCCTCGTACCGATTGCTCACATCGAGCAGCTGGCGCATGCAGGGCGTTGCCGTCCCGCCGATGATGTCGTCACCCAGGAACACGGCAAAGGGCTCGTCGCCGACCAGGGCGCGCGCGCAGAGGATCGCGTGGCCGAGACCGAGCGGCTCGCGCTGGCGCACGTAAGAGACCGAGGCGAGCTCGGAGATGGTCTTGATCTGAGCCAGTTCTTCTGTCTTGCCGCGGTCGTTCAGGTAGTACTCGAGCTCGAAGGCCGAATCGAAGTGATCCTCGATCGCGCGCTTGCCGCGTCCGGTGACGATGATGATCTCGGACAGGCCCGAGGCGACCGCCTCCTCGACGACGTACTGGATCATCGGCTTGTCGACGAGGGGCAGCATCTCCTTGGGCTGTGCCTTGGTCGCCGGGAGGAATCGGGTTCCGAGCCCCGCGGCGGGGAAGACCGCCTTGCGCACCTTCATGGATTCATCATACGTGGCGCATCCGCGACGCTTTTCGGCGCCTGAGCAGCACCAGGGCCGCGATGTACGTGAGCCCGCCCGCCAGAGTCCCGACCGCCGCGGTACCGATCAGGAGCGCCAGCGAAAGACTGCGCAGGAGATCGAACATGTCGCTCGCGGAGAGGGTCGAGGCGGTTCGCACGAGCTCGGCGAGCTCCGCGATGTCGGCGCCATGAAGGTCGGGCATGACGAAGGCGCCGATACGCAGGGCGAAGCCGTACACCACCGGCGCGAACCACGGCAGGTTGAGCCAGGTCCCCGTCACGGTGACGGCCTTGTTCAGTCGAAAGATCGTTGCGACTGCCAGCGACAGGACCGTCTGCAGACCGTAGAACGGCGTGCAGCTGAGGAACACGCCGACGGCGAGGGCGAGCGCCACCCGCCACGGTGGGTCGTCGAGCCGCAGCACCCCGCTGAGCCGGGCGACGAAGGCTCGCCGGACGCGGGTCAAGGCCTCGGCCGCCACCGGCCAACCCCCTCGAGGACCGCCACGATTGCCAGGATACACGCGGCCTGAACCAGAATCAGTACCGCCTCGCGGGGGGTGGCGTCCTTCAAGAGAATGGCCGACAGGCCGAGCGTCGAGGCGAGGAAAAAGATCAGGAGCACGCTTTGCTTGCGGGTCAGGCCCAGCTGCTCGAACCGATGATGGATGTGGTCCCGGCCCGTATAGGCGAGCCACTCGTGCAGCGAGTGCACCTTGCCTGTGACGACCCGGGTGACCCCCACGAAGCCGATGTCGAACAGCGGCACCCCCAGAATGAGCGACGGCGTCAGCAGCGCGATGATCGGGTCCCCCTCAGCCCATTCTCCCATCACCGCGAGCCCTGCCAAGGTGAAGCCGATGAAGGTGGCCCCGCTGTCGCCCAGGAAGATCTGAGCCCGGCCGGGGCGGAAGTTGTACGGCATGAACCCGAGGCAGGCGCCGACCAGCGCGGCCGAAAGATACATCAGGTAGCGCTGATCCGTCTGGAGCGCTGCGATACTGAAGAAAACGCCCGCTATCACCCCGAGACCGGCGGCCAGGCCGTCCATCCCGTCGAGGAACTGCACCGCGTTCGTGACCGTGACGAACCAGAGGATCGTCAGCAGGACGTTGATCCACACGAAGCCAGGGATCCAGATGGGCGTCACGTTGAGCACGACCCCGTAGGCGATCGCCGCGGCGGCGGCCCCGATGTGGCCGACGAGCTTGAGCGACGCCGGCAGATCCGTCAGGTCGTCCAGGATTCCGATCGCGACGACAAGCGTCGCTCCGACGGCGACGCCCTTGAGCTGGAGCGAGAAGTCGAAGCTGGTGAGCACGGTCACCGCGAACCCGCAGTAGACGGCGGCGCCTCCCAGGAGCGGCGTCGCCACCTCGTGGACTTTTCGGGCCGCCGGCATGTCGAGCACGCGCCATCGAATCGCCATCGCCCGCGCGAGCGGCGCGGCGAAGAACGCGACGGCGAAGGCGAGCATGACCAGATAGAGCCAGGGCAGGCGCGCGGCGTGGTCGCGGCCCCAGATCGGCACCAGGAGGAGGAGCCCCACCAGGGCCAGACGCACGAGGTGCGGAGTCGCCGGGCCTGGCCTGGTGAGCCCGGCTTGAATCGCGGTCGATCCGACCGAGCCATCCGGCTCGGTCACCACGCCAGAGCCTCGGCGAGCGCGCCCATGACCGTATCGGCCTCGCCATCAGTCAGGAGTGGATAGCACGGGAGCGACAGGCTCTGAGCCCAGAGTCGGTCCGCGTTCGGGTAGCCGGAGAGCCCCAGCGCCTGGTGGATCGGGCGAAAGACCGGGCGCCGGGCCGCCACGCCGCGGCGCTCGAGGTGCGCCAGCACGGGATCGAGCGGCTTGTCGATCGCGACGACGAAGCGGTGATAGACGTGACGCTCACCGCAGTCAGCCGGCACCCGGCAGCGCGGAGCGCGGGCGAGCGCCGCGCGGTATCGCGCCGCCAGCGCGCGACGGCGTGCGATGAAGGCACCGAGCCGTGGGAGCTGGCTCCGGCCTAGCGCCGCCTGCATGTCGGTCATCTTATAGTTGAAGCGCGGCCCCAGCTCGGTCCGCCCGTCGTAGTCGCGGGTGTCGCGCGCCCGGGCGACGAGGGCGGCGGGGCCCGCGACCGCGCCTCCCTCGCCGGTCGTGAGGAGCTTGGTCGCGTAGAACGAGCACACGATGAGCCCGCCCCGCGCGCCGACCGGACGACCGCCGAGGCTCGCGCCGAGCGTCTGCGCGCAGTCCTCGACGAGGGCAACACCTAGGCGCTGGAAGTCGGCGAGATCCACGGCGAGCCCGAACGGATGCACCACGATGATCGCGCGCGTGCGTGGCGTGCGGCGTCGCGCGGCATCGGCGGCCGAGAGGCCGAGCGTTTCGGGATCGGCGTCGGCGAGCACCGGTGTCGCCCCGCAGCGCGTGACGGCGTGGTACAGCGCGTCGCAGACGTAGGTCGGGATGATGACCTCGTGGCCCGGGCCCACGTCGAGCGCGCGCAACGCGAGCTCGAGCGCGGCACTGCCGGAGCTGACCGCCGCCGCGGCGGCGACGCCCAGGAACTGGACCAGGTCGTGCTCCAACCCGGCGACCTCGGGTCCTTGCGCCAGCTGTCCCCCGCGGACGACGCGCGCGACGCGCTCGGCGTCCTCGTCGCTGAGAGTCGGCCGAGAGTGCGGGATCATCCTGAAATCCGGGAAGAGATCGGGCGCCACAGAGCCACCCGGCCCTGTCTCAGGCCACCCTCGGTCCAAGCCGGCCTCACGGACCCCGTTACAAACGGAGCCACCCGATTCTGTCTCAGGCCACCCTCGGTCCAAGCCGGCCTCACGGACCCCGTTACAATCGACTCCGCTCCAATAGCACCTCAGAGATTCAAGAGGAGGCGGACCGATTGGAAGGCTTCCGCGTACTTGACGCGAGCCTGAATGCCGCGGAAGTTCGCGCAAGACCGAGCGAGCTCCAGGATCGTCAGGTCCTCGATGTTGGTCTTCGTCACCTGCGATCGATGCGCCTCGAGACCGGACAGCTTCGTCTCGAGCACGTCGGCGATGTCCGTCGCGCAGTTCGGCGTGAAATTCACGGTGGATGGCACCTCGAAGAAGAGGAGATTCGGCACATAGCGTGTTGCGGACATCGCGCCCTGGGCCAGGTTGCGATGGTCCTGGTGCGTGTCCTCCGGCGAGTTCACGAAGATCATCCGCGGGTCGGTCTTCCGGATCACCGCCTCGAGCCGTACGATCAGCTCGCGCGTCAGCGGCACCTCGGTATCCCGGTAGTCGCCCCAGAAGACCTCGCGCACTCCCAGGATCCGGGCGGCGTCCTTCTGCTCCCGCCGGCGCACCTCGGAGTCGCCGCCGAGCGCCCCGTCGGAGGCGACGAACATATAGACGGCGTGGCCCCGAAGGGCGTACTTGGCGAGCATGCCGCCGCAGCCGTACTCGATGTCGTCGGGATGGGCGCCGAGGGCGAGGATGTTCACTTAGTTCGGCTCGGGCGAGAGGCGCGACCACGTGCTCCCCTCACAGAGAATGCCGAGGGCCTCATCGCCGTGAATCAATAATAAGTCAAGGGCCGAGAGAAACGGCACGAATTCACCGTGTTCCTGGGTGTAGACGGGGTGCTCATAGTGCTGTGTTTCCACGGTGATGCCGACCGCGGCGAATTGCGCGAGGTCCATGTAGCTCGCCCCGTCACGACCGGCCAGATAAGTGTCCGCGCCGAACGCGCGGCAGAGCCCGACGAGGCGGGCCGTCGCGTCCCCCGGGGCCACGTCCGGGAGGCTCACCTCCGAGGCCAGACGGGTGGGCGTGGTGACCCCGAGCTTTCCGGCCAGCCACTCGGCGCTGGCGACGGCCACGGGTGCCAGGCGGTCCCATTCCCGACCGTAGAACGCGTGCAGCTCGTCCCGGTATTGCCGCCAGGCCGGCGCCGCGCCGTAATTGTTCTCGATCAGGGTGAAGTGGCGCGCGCGCCAGGGCTGGCTCGTGTCCACCGTCACGGCGTGGATGGCGGTGCCGAGCCGAGCGTTGACCGGCACGGTCAGCCACCGGGGCCCTTCGCGCGTCTTGATCCTGTTGCGGTTCTGCCAGCCGTTCTTCTCGTACTGCACGGTGTCGAGGACCACGAACAGGTCGGCGGCAGCCCATTTGGCGAAATAGCCGAGCCACGGCAGATAGTGCGGCTGATGGATGGCGACCTTCATGGCCACCTCGCCGGCATCATGAGCGCCTGACGAAGATCGGGTTACTCAGAAGGCGTCCGGGCCCGCGCACGTCGAGTCGATAGAAGGTCGGCGAGCCGTCGAACGTGTCGCGGTGGACCGTCCGGAAAGGCGGCGGCCCGGTCCAGGCTCTCACAACGGCCCCGTTTCGCACGAGCGTCACCCGGACATCGCGCGTCGCAGGGCCGGTCGACTCCACGGCGACGGTGATTTCCACCTGCGCCGCCTCGGGGGCGCGAAGCACATCGCCTGAGACCCCGGTCGACGCGCCGGTGCGAACGGAGAATTCCGCGAGCACCAGCTCGGCGCCGCCTTCCTGCTCCACGGCGTACAGCCGGCCGCGCTTGAGCGCGTCCACCAGGGCGCGCTCCGTCCGCTCCTCGACCAGGAACACGCTCCGTACCTTTCCGAGGCTCTTCCCCGCTGTGAATCCATGGAAGCCCGACTCGCCGACCGCCCACGCGGGCCGGCTCCGGTCGCCCGCGGCGAACTGACCGAGCAACCGGTCCCACGACCCGCCCGGCCGGTCGAGCCGCGTCGTGTCCTCGTACACGGCGCCGAAGGCCGTGTACCGCGCCGTCCGCATGAGGTCGTCGGGGTAAGGCGGCGTGTACCAGGAAACCTTGACCGGTCCCATCCACTGCTCGCCCGCGTCGCGCGCCTCGGGGAACGACCACACCGTCGCGCCGCCCAGCCGATCGACGTAGTCGATCAGATCCTGATGCGGCCCCAGACCGAGATCGCGGTAGGGCGGGTAGGGATCGACGGCGAAGGGCCACCCGCGCACGAGCGCGATCACCGCGACGGCGCAGAGAACCGAGCCGACGAGCCAGCGACGCTGCTTGACGACGACCACCACGCGGCCGAGCTTCTTGAGCCTGCGGCGCTTGAGCGTGAGCAGGTAGACGCCCGGAACGAGGAGAGTCCCGGGCAGCGCGTCGAGCACCGACGACCATCCGAACCCGCCGATCAGGTTGCCGGCGACCGGCAGCGCGCGAAGCGCCGCCTCGTCGAGGCCGAAGACGAGGATGTTCTTCTGCGTCTCGTGCACCTCCATGTCGAGCGCCAGCGGCGAGCCGGTCCAGTAGTAGTGCGGCAGCACCTCCACGCCGGGGACGATCAGGACGCGCGGGTTGGCGGCACGCGCCTGCGAGACACGCGTCAGGTAGCGGTCGATCCCGAGGTCGAGAACCGAGCGCTCCTCGCGGACCGCTCGCGTCAGCGCCCGGAACGGCGGCAGGCCGTACTCGACGCGCAGGAGATAGTTCTCGGTGAGCAGGAGCGCGCCGATCCCCTGCTTCTCGGCCATCGCGGTGAGCTGCTCGAGGGCGAAATCGCCCGTGGACAGATCGGAATGCAGATGGAGCACCGCGGGCAGCCGCTCGAGCCCTTCCGCCACGCCGACGCACGGCGCGATGCCGACGAGGGCCACGCCGAGGACGAGCATCGACGCGACCACGACGAGCTGAGCGCGGCGAATCACCCGAGTCCCTTGTCGCGGACCAGCGCCGCGTAGACCGCGAGGAGCTTCTCGCTCGCCACCGCCGTCGAGAACGCTTCGGCTCGCTCTTCCGCAGCCTCGCCGAGCTTGCGCCGCACGCGCGCGGTCTTCGGAATAATCCGCTTCAGCCCCTTTGCGCTCGAGAATGAACAGGTCATAAAGAGCGAAGTCTGTGGAATCAAAACGCAAGGCGTAGCCTGTAGTGGGCAGTCGCCATTTCAAATCCGTCCTGGTCCAGTCCACGACGGGCATAAAGTTGTAGCATATGACTTCCAGACCCGCTTTCGCGACCGCCACCAGAGAGCCCTTCCATGCAGCGATGAAATGCTGATAAGGGCCGGATCTAAGTTTGATTGAATTGTGAA
>Ga0209577_10004451_pt1 | contig 13181 bp, 15 predicted proteins | sample GraSoiAngelo_109_FD_185874 | JGI IMG/M metagenome (GOLD analysis project Ga0209577, IMG submission 185874) | Grasslands soil microbial communities from the Angelo Coastal Reserve, California, USA - 14_0903_12_20cm (SPAdes) (version 2) | ecosystem: Environmental > Terrestrial > Soil > Grasslands... | reverse complement strand
CATTTCTCTTCTGATTACAGACGATCATGCCCTCGTGCGACAGGGGATACGCGCTTTTTTAGAGCTGCAGCCAGACCTTATTGTGCTGGGCGAGGCGGATTCGGGCGAGGCTGCTGTGCGCATGGCGGCGGAACTTGTGCCTGATGTGGCGTTGATGGACCTGGTAATGCCGGGTATTGGCGGGGTGGAGGCGACGCGGCAGTTGAAGCAGGTCAGTCCACATACGCAGGTGATTGTGCTCACCTCTTATCACGAAGATGAATACATTTTTCCCGCTCTGCGGGCTGGTGCGCTTTCGTATGTGTTGAAGGATGTTGGCCCGGACGAATTGGCTGATACGGTGCGCAAGGCGGCTCGTGGTGAGTCGGTGTTGCATCCGCGTGTGGCCTCGCGGGTGGTACAGGAACTGCGCGGCACAAGGAAGGATACACCGAACCTCTTTACCGACCTGAGTGACCGCGAATTGGAGGTCTTGCGCCTGATCGCGGATGGACTCTCCAATGCCGAGATCGCCGATAAGCTGGTCATCAGCGAGAAGACGGTCAAGGGGCATGTCAGCAATATCTTGAGCAAGCTGCATATGATGGATCGCACGCAGGCGGCTGTCTACGCCTGGCAGCACGGATTTGTTGCCAGGCGCGAGCCGTAAGAATGCTTCCAAATGACGTTTATCTCGTTTTGTGGAAATCTCGAAGCAAAAAGACACACTCCCGCTGCGCCGGTTTTTGCAATGCTCTGTGTCAAGCCTCCGTGGAAGAGATTTTACCAAGGTTCTGCCAGTTCCTTTCATTCCGTGATTTACATCAATCTATCGAGCAAAACCGAAAGGCCGAATAAAACTTTTCCTCTGCTGTCCTCCAAGCTGTGTGCATGCGATTCTCCGCAGCAACTGCTTCACACAAAAACCAGTCCTAGTTCAGCTTGGTATAGGTTACATCGAAATCGTGCTCCCATCTGGAGCCATCAGAAGATTTCTCCCAGTGGGCAGTAATGGTCTTGCCATCCTTGCTCACGGTGCCCTCATAGCGCTGCCAGAAGCCGGGCGCTTCCCTCCACATCTTCCACACCCCCTCCGAGAAGCTCATCTCATAGACCCTCGAAACGCACCGCGCGTCATAGTAGAGCACGGTGTAGTTGGGAGTCGAGTCATCCCGGCCAATGAGCCAGAGGGCCTGGGGTGGACTCGTCGATTTGTCGCCCATGCGCATCGCCAGAAAAGCTCCGTCCTGCACCCACTCGATCAAGACCGGTCCTCCTTTTCCTCTGTCGGATGGACGAGGAAGAAAAGACGCATTGGAGAGTTCCATCTCCCAATCGCCCACCCATCCCTTAAGGGGGTTGAGTGCAGGGTTTGGCTGAGGTGGAGGCGTCTTCGCTTGAGCATGGGTGGAGTCATCTGTCATCGTGCTTTCTCCTTTATCTTTTCCAGAAGTGCTGTCAGGCGCTCGTAGGAATCGTTGAGCCCTTCTTCCATCCCGCTCTGGAGCGCGCCGTCGCGGTCGGCGACCGACTGGAAGACGGATTGAGCGGTGAGCCTGGTTCTTCCTCCGGGCAATGCTTCCAGGGTGAGCGTTTCGAGAGCCACGTGTCCTGCTTCCGGCAATCCCTCAAACTCAAAGGTGTCAATAATGCGTTCGGGCGCGCGGACTTCGTGATACACGCCGTGAAAGCCGAACTCGTTGCCGCTCTGATCCTTGTGAATGTAGCGCCACCGCCCGCCGCTCCTTGGCTCAAATGTGTCGAGCATCATGGTGAGCCTTCGTGGTCCAAGCCACTGGACATACAGCTCTGGATCGGTGAAGGCTTGAAACACCAGCTCCCGCGGCGCGTCAAATTCGCGCGTGATGCGCATTTCCTGTTTCCCCGGTTCTGCGATAATGGTTGTTTTGTTCTTGTCTGCCATTTCTCTTCGTTTCCTTTCAAACTCAATTGCTTAACGCGACTGGTAATGCACGCGCATCACGCCGGACTTGTACGTCTTCACGCTTACCAGTTCCAGGCTGACCCTCTTTGTGAACACGCTTTGACCCTTGCCTATGGCGACGGGATGGACCGCCAGCACATACTCGTCAATCAAGCCGAGCCGCACAAACGTTTGCGCGGTGCGAATGCCGCCGGGCACGCCCAGGTCTTTTCCGGGCTGCTGCTTGATCTTTTTCACTGCTTCAACCAGGTCGTCATCGCTCTTCACCACAAGCAGCTCTGTATTCTCCCACGCAAGTTTTTCTTCCCTGTTCGAGAGAATGAACACGTGTAATCTGTTCACAGCCTGCGCAATGGCCCGCTCTTCCTTTGAGGCCGAAGGATTTTGCGCGACGTTTAGCCAGTAGGGAATCATCCCGGAAGCCGTCGGGTATCCAATAAACCCATCATCAATTTCTTGAAAGAAGGCAACATTGTCATCGTTTAGCTCCTGATCCGGCGCCTGCGACATCCAGTCCAGCTCGCCATTCGGCCCGCAAAAGAAGCCATCCAACGTCATCGTCATGTTGAGAAAAGCTTTTCTCATGGTATCCTCCGTATGTTGTTCATGTTCTCATTTCCTCTCTTGCTCACCCTGCGCAAGCTTCTGTTTCTCAGCTTCTAGCACCTTATCTAGCGCCTCAAAACGTCCTTCCCACCTCTGTCTCGTCTGCTGAACCCATGTTTCAAACTGGGACAGCGTTTGTGGATTGAGGCTGTACAGGTGCTTCTGCGCGCGTTTTTCCATCACCACCAGCTTTGCCTCACGCAAGACCTTGAGGTGCTGCGAGATCGCCTGTGGGCTGACAGAAAAGTGCTCGTAAATGTCAGTCGCAGTTAGCTCGCCGCGGCTGGCAAGTAGCTCTAAAATGGCCCGTCGTGTCGGATCGGAAAGCGCAACAAACATATCCATGGACATATTATAAAGCATATACTTAATCAAGTCAACGCTTTACAATATGGTTTGCCAGGACTATCTAAAACTCGCGCGCCTATGGGGCTCACAAAAAGTGGAGTCGTTGTGGGAGAAGGATGACTTTACGTGACCCTGGTGTCAATCACGCAATGAATGGGGTAGGAACAAGGTAGGTGAATAAGGAAGAGATAAATGAAAGCTCAATTTTTGAGCATGCCGCTATAGGATATACGGGTGGAGAAGTAAGCTAATTTACACGAGGGAGGCCAAGATGCTGTTCTATGCGGTTGACTCGTTTTGTTAAGTTCATGTCTTCCCTATTCGTGCTTGTGATTAGGAAGATATGGATCACTTGCGCTGCCAACGTATAGTATTCAATGTGAAGGATAAGCCTGAACCTGGGTCTGAAATGCTCAGATTTTCTTGCGACACTAAAGGAGGAGTTTTTTCAAATGGGTCTTCGATTTAGCGCGCGTAACCAGTTAACCGCAAAAGTGAAGTCAGTCAAGCTCGGTGCAGTGATGGCCGAAGTAGTCATTGAGCTTGCAGATGGGCAGCAGATCGTCTCTGCTATTACTCGGACCTCTGCCGAGAGCTTGAACCTGCAGGCGGGTGATGATGTAGTAGCGATCATCAAATCGACCGAGGTGATGATCGGCAAAAACGAGTAGCTGCAGCTAGCCATTTAAGAGGCTTGACATGATTTACTTAGTAGGCGGAGCGCCCAGGGCAGGGAAGAGTATCCTGGGTCAACGGCTCTGCACCACCTTGAAAGTTGGGTGGGTCTCAACGGACCTTCTGATGGAACTCTTGAGAGTTGCGAACGCTGCCGGTCGCAAAATGGAGTGGAACGCAGCTCCCGAGGCCATCGCAGCGGCTGCAGAATGGTTCTTCCCGTATCTGGAGCGGTTTATTTGGGGCGTCAACTCGCTCGCAGACCATTACGTGATCGAAGGCGTCGACTTTCTTCCAGCGCAGGTGGCACAGCTCTCGACTCAGTATCCGATACGCGCGGTGTTTCTGGGATGCTCTCGCATGACGCTGGAGGGTCTCAATCAATTCCCAGGACGTTCGCAGGTGTATGGTAGTCTGCCCGAGGCACAACGCCGTCAGATTGTTCAGGACGTACCGCGCTGGAGCGCGTTCATTCGCCAGGAAGCCGAACGTTTCGGTTATACGTATGTCGATATGGTCAGCGATTTTTCCCAACGCCTGGCTGAAGCTGAGATGGTGCTGACAACCAGTGTATAAGCGATGTTTGGCGGCCCGGCTGATTGACTTCTAGGGCGACCGCGAGGGTCGCCCCTACAATACCAAGTAGCCTGTTTGACACGTCAACGTCTATTGTAGGGGCGACCCTCGCGGTCGCCCTGGCAATCATTCACAGACCCTGCGGGAGATGACTACCTGGCCTCTTCTATCGGCGCATTGACGTTCACCTGCTGCTGAAGACCCTCGGTCTGCTGTTGAGCCAGCGGTTCTGTTCGAGGCTGCGCCGTGTTCTCGCCCAGTTGCTGCATCAGCCCCACCACGTCGGCTTCCTGCCACTGTTCCGCAATTTTCCCATTGGCGATGCGAAAGATGGCTATGCCTGAGTACTTTACCGGCTTGCCGGTGGCAGGGATGTTCATGAAGTTTCCTTTGTGGGTCGCACGAACGATATAACGTACTACTACTTTGTCCCCCACGGCCATCTCGTCCTCAAAGGTGGTATAGGTATCGGGAAAGCCGGTGTAGGACATGGAGGTGAGTTGCTTCCAATCGTCGTGGCCATGCAGTGCGGGAAAACCTGCGTAGTGAGCAACGTGGTCGTCGGCAAATAGGTTGCGTGCGGCGTCCAGGTTCCCCGTGTTCACCACTTCATCGAGATAGCGGTGGACAATGGCGAGGTTGTCTTCTGTTGACATGAAAGAGGCTCCTTTCTGGTTACAGTTCCTTGCTGGTAGAAAGAGTTGCACTTTACCTGAAGACCTCAGGAGGGGGCTGAGAACCTACAAATACGTGGGAGAAAGATGTGCCATAGGATAAGGTACCTGATAATTACAACAAATGCAACAAACGAGCAGTCTTATTAGACCTAGCCGGTGGGGCAGGCACCACCGTCGCACCACCACTGCCAGATGTTCTCGGTTTCCCCCACGCCCACCAGCGAGGGGGCGTAGTTCTCCGTCCCTTTCCTGTGGATGGACACGTTGGGTGCGGCAAACTCTACTATGAACGGGAAGTCGGTCAGCTCGATCTGGTGGATTTTGTCGAAGGCGGCCTGGCGTACCGACGGCACAGCAGAAGACTCCTCGGCCTTGTACTGGGCATCCAGGGCGGGATTGCAGTAGAAGGTGATATTGCTGGGGTTGTTGCACTGCAACAGCCCGGCAGAGTCGGGATCGTAGCCGTTGGCGGTGGCGAACTCTGCGATGTCATAGGTGCCGGGTTTGCCATCGTTCAAGACCGGGCCAAAGAAGGTGCTGGACGGGTAGTTCTGGATGTTGACCTTGATGCCGATCTTGGCGAAGTTGGTTTGATTGATCAGCTCGTCATCACTACGCCACAGGTTGCCCGCCGTGGTCGAGTACTGGAAGATCAGCTTCTGCCCATTCTTGCTGCGCACCCCGTCGGAGCCTTTGACCCAGCCCCTGGAATCCAGCAACGCGTTAGCGGCATTGAGGTCAAACTTGGGGCACTGCAGACCCTGCGTGAAGCCGGGGTTCTGCGTTGGGGTGTGTTCGGTACACAGCGGGCCTCCCAGTCCACGGCGGGCTACTGAGATGAGCGTTGGCTGATCCACCGCCATCGCGATGGCCTGACGCACCTCGGGATTGTTGGCCAGGATCTTGTTGTGGAAGTCGAAGTAAATCGCCTCAAAGCTGAAGGTCTTGGAGTCAGCCACCACCTGGTAGTTGCTCAGCGACTCGTAGACCAGGGCTTTGGAGACATCCAGGAAGTAGGCCGAGTCGGTATTTCCCGCCTGCAGGTCGGTCAAGATGGTATTTTGGTCGGGCACGATCTTGAACACCACCTTGTCCAGGTAGGGCAGATCGGGTCCCAGATAATAGTTGTCGTTGCGGACTACCGTGTAGTGGTCGGTGGGCTTACTCTCCGACATCTTGAACGGCCCGCTTGTCACCGAGGGATTGAGGTTATCGGGAGATTTGAGGATGGAGCCTGGGTCCATGCTAGCGAAGTGATGGGCCGGCATGGGGCCATAGAAGCCATCCGCCCAGTTGGCCATGAAGGACACCAGCGGGTTCTTCAGGTGGAAGGTCAGGGTCAGGTTGTCTGACGAGACCTCCGAGCTGGCAATATCCAGGTTGTTGATGAGGCTAAAGGGCGCAAAGTGCGAATTGCCCCACAGCTTCCAGGTGTAGTCCATATCCCTGGCATCCAGGGGCTGGCCGTCCGACCACTTCAGGCCAGAGCGGAAATGCAGCGTCCAGGTTTTCAGGTCGGCGCTAATATCGCCGTTGGTGGCGCTAGGGACTTCTTTGAGCAGGCCGGGCATGAGCTGGCCCTGGGGCGTGCCGTAGACCAGTGGTGCGTACAGTGCGTAGTCCACCATGGCGGCGAATGTCTCGGTCGAGGCATTGGGGATCAGCGAATCCGGCTCTTCAAACAGGTCGTCGATCCAGGTGCCGCCTTTGACCGGCGTGCCTCCCGTGGAGGACGTCGGCGTGGTCGTGGTCGGGGTACCGCCCGTACTACAGGCGCTCAGCAGCATGAGCACCACCGCCAGAGCGGAAAAGGACAGCATGAGAAAACGTGGTCGAGGTTTCTTGAACATTGTGCCCTCCTTAAGAAATATGTCATCAAAGTATTCTACAAGAGAGCTTACCTTCTTTTTTCGAAGCGAAGCGCGCGGAAAAACGCTCTGGAGCGTGGAATATGCGTGGAACATGTGCAGAACATTGCCTCGCGCACCGACGAGAGAGCCATCTCGCCATGTTCTAACGCTGTTGCTCTTTTGCCTCGGCAAGCTGCCGCAACAGGTGGATGCTGCGTCGATAGAAGTGGGAGAGCTTCTTGCTTTCAGCTATCTTGATCGTGCGCTGTGCGAGATGCCGCGCATCAAGGTACTTTCCCTGCTGTTGAGCAAAGCATGCCTGGTCGAACAGCGCGTCGGCGAGAAGATAGTGATTTCCCATCGCCTGGATGAGTGATACCGCTTGCTCAAGGGACTCCTGGGATGCGGTATAGTTGCCCTCGACTCGTGCCAGTTCGTTTTGCGCTCTCAGTTCAAACAGTTGCTCGCCTGGAGACATGGCTGTGGGATGAGACTGGGAGAAGATATCCAGCGCAGCATGCGCGCTGCTGTATGCCCTCTCCTGGTCGCCCTGCAACCGGGCGTAAAACGCATGTGTGTAAAGGGCATAGGCACTATCTATAGCATGATCTCTCTCCAGGCAGCGTTGCAGATATGTTTCTGCGTACCTCTGCGAAGCGTCGAGTTCGCCATGAATATGCGCTATATGGGCTAATTCCGCCAACGGACACCAGATATCTTCCTGGGGATGCCTCAGATTGATGCCTATAAGGATTCCAGCGCTTGCTTCAATTTGTGGTAGGTGTTGGCGAGGTGTTCGGGGATGACTTTGACGTCGGCGACGACGGGCATGAAGTTGGTATCGCCATTCCAGCGCGGGACGATGTGGAAATGCATATGTTCGGCATAACCTGCTCCGGCAACCTTTCCCTCGTTGATACCCATATTAAACCCGTCGGGTTTCATGACCAGGTGCAGGGCGCGTAAGGCCAGTTGCGCCTGGGACATCAATTCGGTGAGGGTTGTGCTGTTGAGCTTTTCGATGGATTCCACGTGCTGATAGGGGGCAATCATGAGGTGCCCGCTGTTGTAGGGGTAGAGGTTGAGCATCATGTAGCAGTGTTCGCCGCGATAGAAGATGTAATAATCATCGTCACGATGAGCGGCGGGCTGCGTGCAAAAGATACACTCCTGGGGTCGTGGTGTTTTCGGCGCGATAAATTCCATGCGCCAGGGCGCCCATAAATTTTCCATTGCGCTTATTTATCTGCTGTGGCGGTTTCCGGTAGGGAAATCCACTTTTCAGCCCACGTGTGGATGGACTGCACAACTGACTTGAGGTCGCGGCCCTTCTCGGTCAATCGATACTCAACGCGCACGGGAATCTGTGGGTAGACGATGCGTTCGACGATACCCTCGACTTCCAGTTCGCGCAGGCGATCGCTCAGCACGCGATCGGAAAGACCCTCGACAGTGGAGGTCAGTTCGCAGAAGCGGCGTGGACCGTCCATTAGCGTGTCCAGGATCAGCCCCGTCCAGCGCTTGCCCAAAAATTGGAAGGCCTGTTCGTAACGCGGGCACATGTGATAGTTTGTTGATGGACTCATAGTCTCGGTTGGCTTCGTCGCCATGTCTCCTTGCCTGGCCTTTCCAGTCATAAGCTGACCAGCATAGCCTTGATGCCTTGTTAAAGGGCATCAATTGATCTTTGTGTATACCCTAGTATACCATGTTTTGCTATCTGAGGCAACCGTTGTTACTAATGAAAAGTAAGTAGATATTGCATCTCTTCATCTGGCTCGCATATACTACAACCATGCTGAAAGCACAACTTGATACCCATCTTAATACGTTTCACCTGAATCTCGATCTGACTGCCGATGGAGGGCAGACGACGGTGCTGCTGGGGGAAAGTGGGGCGGGAAAAAGTACGGTTTTACGTTTGCTGGCGGGTCTGCTGCATCCAGAACGGGGCTGCATTACTCTGGATGGCGTGACGTATTTCGATAGCGAAAAGCGTATCAGTGTGCCACCGCAGGCGCGGCCATTTGGTTATGTCTTTCAGGACTATACGCTGTTTCCGCACCTGAGCGTTTTTGAGAACGTGGCCTTTGGGCTGCGCGCTCAGCGAATGCCGCGTGGAACTATACGACAGCGTGTGGGCGAGGCGTTGGAACAGGTGCGGCTGGTGGGATACGATGCGCGCCGCCCGGCGCAGCTTTCAGGAGGTCAACAGCAGCGGGTGGCGATTGCACGCGCCCTGGCTCTGCACCCACAGTTGTTGCTGCTCGATGAGCCGCTGGCTGCCCTGGATGTGCAGACACGGCGCGAGGTGCGGCAGGAATTGCGCCAGATTCTCTCCCATGCCGGTATCACAACTGTTATGGTGACACATCAACATCTAGAGGCCTTGCTTTTTGGACAGCGCATCCTGGTGCTCGATCATGGCAGTGTGATTCAGGAGGGAAGCCAGCAGAACCTGTTGCAGTATCCACGTTCCTCGTATGTTGCTGAACTCGTCGGCATGAATTTCTTTCGCGGCCAGATTCTCTACTGTGAGACGGATGCACTCTGTACGATCCGCGTTTACGGCAATGGTGGAGAAGGGGTTGAGGTTAGCGCCGCGCTGGAGGAACATGCACGGGCGCAAACGCCGGGGATTGGGGAAGAAGCCTTTGTGGTGGTTGATCCGCGCAGTATTACGCTCTATGCAACACACCCGGACAGTTCGGCGCGCAATGTTTTTCATGGCGAAATCGTTCAACTCTTGCGCCTGGGCGCGTCAACGGGTAATGGAGGAGAGTATGATGGGAGGGTACGGGTGAGTATTTTGCTGGATGGTTCCGCGGACTCTACGCCGCTCACCGCCGAAATTACCGAAGCCTCGGCCAACCGCATGGATTTACACGAGGGGAAAAGCCTTTATGCAGCGTTCAAGGCGACTGAGGCCAGGGCTTACACGTGAAGTTTGTCTGCGAAACCTGCTATTTTATGCAGGGGAAGAACTAGTCGAATGAACGGTACCAATCATTATCTTGTTGTGTATACTGTTTGACAGAATCAATCGTCTCTCCACATCAGCAAGGAGGTGTTCCATGAGTACGCATAGTTGTGTCATTGCTCCTCATTTGAAGGACTCGCTTTCCACGGCAGACGCCGGTAAATATGGTAGGATGTTTGCGCTTCTGCCAGCGTTGGAGACCGATGAAGAGTACTTACTGGCATTAGGTAGAGCCGGGTCTATCATGGACGTGGATTCGACGCAGGGTGGTACAGAAGGAAATTCTGATAATCCGCGCATCGCTGCTGGATTTCCTGTCTTTGGACAATTTATCGCGCACGATATTACGGCTGATCGCAGCCTTCTCCTACACCACGCTCGTCTTCAAGAACTCCGTAACTTTCGCACGCCTCGTCTCGATCTCGATTGCCTCTACGGTGCTGGTCCCACCGGTGACCCACACCTGTATGACATAGACGATCTCGATAAGTTTCTTCTCGGTGTGAATGATGTAGGTAATATGGACGATTTGCCGAGAAACCGCCAGGGACGAGCACTGGTTGGTGATCCGCGCAACGATGTCCACCTGATTATTTCACAGCTACACCTGGCTTTCCTTAAGTTTCACAACCACGTCGTGAATTGGCTGAGGGAACAGGGCGTGCCGAGTTCAGAGGTTTTCAATGAAGCGCGAAGGCTGGTAAGATGGCACTACCAGTGGATCGTCGTTCATGAGTTCCTCCCATTGAGCGTTGGGGAAGTGCTTGTGGATGATATTCTGACGAATGGACTGCGTTACTATCCCTATGATGGCAATCCATTTATTCCTGTGGAGTTCGCCGATGCTGCTTACCGCTTCGGGCATAGCCAGATTCGCTCGCTATACACGTTGAATGATTCTGGAGCCAAAGGCAATGTCTTCCCCGATTGTGCCGGTACCTGTCCAGTGCTCCATGATCGCGTCATAGACTGGTCATATTTCTTCGAAATACCCGGCGAAAAAAAGCCGCAAGCTAGCAAGAAAATCGACAACTCGCTGGCGCATTCGCTGATCGACCTCCCCGAGTCAGTTGTCGGAAAAACAGAGCTGCCCGAACAACATTCGCTGGCCTATCGTGATCTTGAACGGGGCCTGGCGCTCGACCTTCCCTCCGGCGAAACTATTTCCAGGGCTATGGGTGTAGAACCTCTCACTCTGGAAGAGGTGGGTTTGAGTAAACTGGGCTATCAGGGTGAAACGCCGCTCTTTTACTATATTCTCAAAGAAGCCGAGGTCCGGTATGAGGGTGAGCACCTGGGCGAGGTAGGTGGGCGCATTGTCGCTGAAGTGTTGCTTGCGCTGCTTGACAGCGATACGACTTCCTATCGTAATATAGATACGGAATGGGTACCTACGCTGCCGGGTGCGCGTGAGGGAGATTTTACCATAGCCGATCTTTTGCAGTTTGCCCGTACCGCCTGAGGTCAGAAAGAGAGCATTATATGGCCCACATTGTAAAAACCCCGTGTGACGAAGGCGTTATCCAGGCGGCTCCGCAGACGGGCAAGCTTAATCAGCCTGTGACAAGGCCGAGCGGCACCTGGGTATTGGTGGCCACTATTCTTGGATCGAGTATGGCCTTTATCGATGGCACGGTGGTGAATGTGGCGTTACCTGTGCTCCAGACAGATCTGAAGGCGACGGTTGCCGATGTGCAATGGGTGGTCGAGGCCTATGCTCTCTTCCTATCGGCGCTCATTCTGGTGGGCGGGTCGTTAGGCGATCACTATGGAAGAAGGCGCATCTACGCTACAGGCATCATCCTCTTCACGCTGGCCTCGGTCGTGTGTGGGTTTGCGCCGAATATAACCGTTCTGATCGTGGCGAGGGCGATCCAGGGGGTGGGAGGCGCGCTGCTGGTTCCGGGAAGTCTGGCGATCATCAGCGCGTCGTTCGACAGCCAGCAGCGCGGGAAGGCGATTGGCACGTGGTCGGGCTTCACAGCAATCACCTCGGCCCTCGGTCCCGTGCTGGGGGGGTGGCTGGTTCAATATGCCTCCTGGCGCTGGGTCTTTTTTATCAATGTTCCTATGGCGATCATCGTACTCATCGTGCTCTTCTGGCGCGTACCGGAAAGTTATGACGAAGAGGATGCGCGCGTGAGGCTGGACTGGCGGGGCGCGTTGCTGGCGACGCTTGGCCTGGGAGGTGTTGTCTACGGGCTGATTGAAGCCAACAACCTCGGCTTAGGTGATCCACAGGTGATTCTGGCGCTTGTGGTTGGGGTCGCCTCTCTGATCGCCTTTCTTGTCGTGGAGGTGCGCAGTCCTAACCCGATGGTGCCACTCAGCCTGTTTCGCTCTCGCACGTTCAGCGGCGCGAATTTGTTGACACTCATGTTATATGCGGCGCTGGGAGGAGCTTTATTCTTCTTACCGTTCAACCTGATTCGCGTGCAGGGCTACTCTCCGACGGCGGCAGGAGCAGCGAATCTGCCCTTTATTCTGATAATGTTCTTCCTTTCGCGCTGGTCTGGTGGACTGGTGGCCCGCTATGGAGCGAAACTCCCGCTCATCGTTGGCCCGATTATCGCCGCAATTGGTTTCGTGCTCTTCGCCTTACCGGATATTGGTGGCAGTTATTGGACCACTTTTTTCCCGGCAGTGGTTGTGCTGGGAATAGGCATGGCGATCAGTGTTGCACCATTGACGACGGCGGTAATGGGCGCGGTAAGCGCACAGAGGGCCGGTATTGCTTCTGGTATCAACAATGCCGTTGCTCGCACCGCCGGATTACTGGCAGTCGCTGTTCTGGGTATTGTCGCCCTGCTCGTCTTCAGCACCAGCCTGGGCAATCAGCTGGCAGCGTTGCCCATCCCGACTGAAGTACGTAATATGCTGCTCGCGCAACAGAGTAAGCTGGTTGGCATTGTTATCCCCCCAGGGTTGAGTAGTACAACTCAAGCGGCGGTGCAACGAGCCATCGATGAGTCGTTCGTTAGCAGTTTTCGTGTGATCATGTTGATTGCTGCCGGGTTAGCGCTGGTAAGCGCGATCAGTTCATTCTTGCTGATCGAGGGGAAACAGCTGCGAGGTGAAACGAAAGCGCCGCAATCATCGTCTTTAAGTAGTCCGGCAGAAGTTTCAAAAGAAGGAGCATAATATGGTAACTCAATGCACACATCTTGACCAGATTCGAGAGGTCACGCCCAGTGCCAACGGTTGCGAGGATTGTTTGAAAACTGGAGATACCTGGGTTCATTTGCGCCTGTGTCTCGAATGCGGCCATGTTGGCTGCTGTGATTCTTCAAAGAACAAGCATGCCACCAAACATTTCCACGCGACTAACCACCCGATTGTCCAGTCGTTTCAACCTGGTGAAGATTGGCTCTGGTGCTATGTTGACCAGGTGATGATCGACTGACAAGACAGATTCGTGGCGATCCTCGCGGTCGCCCTGAATCGCGTTCACTCGTGCACCGTCTCGCTTTGCCATTGACAGGTTTCGGGAATGACCTGTTTTAGGGAGGCTGCCAGGCCATCCAGGTCGGTTACGTCGTCGCGGT
>Ga0209577_10004450_pt1 | contig 13182 bp, 11 predicted proteins | sample GraSoiAngelo_109_FD_185874 | JGI IMG/M metagenome (GOLD analysis project Ga0209577, IMG submission 185874) | Grasslands soil microbial communities from the Angelo Coastal Reserve, California, USA - 14_0903_12_20cm (SPAdes) (version 2) | ecosystem: Environmental > Terrestrial > Soil > Grasslands... | reverse complement strand
AGGATCTTCTGGCGCTGCCGCTGCGCGAGGCGCGCGAGCAGTTCGAGCGGGCCTATCTGCAGCAGCAGCTGCTGCTGTGCAACGGCAAGGTGGGGCAGCTCGCCAAGCGCGTCGGCATGGAGCGCACCCACCTGTACCGCAAGCTCCGCTCGCTCGGGGTCGATTTCAGGAACATCAGCGAGGACTGAGAGCCACGCTCGCATGCGCGCGCTCCGTTCGTGACGGTCAGCTCGGATTTCCTCGCTTACGTGCTCGAGCAGCTCGCGGGCCTCGCGGGCGTGAGCTCGCGGCGCATGTTCGGCGGCGTGGGGCTCTATTGCGAGGAGCTCTTCTTCGGCCTCATCGACAACGATACGCTGTATCTGCGCGTCAACGACGACAACCGCGCAGATTACACCGCCCGCGGAATGAGTCAGTTCCGGCCCTACGCCGATCGGCCCGAGCTCAGCATGAGCTACTACGAGGCTCCGGCGGATGTGCTGGAGGATACGGCGCAGCTCGTCAGCTGGGCGCGGCGTTCGGTGGCGGTGGCCGTCTTGGCGGGGAAGCGTCCGGCGCGGGCGGCGCCACCGATGGGAGGACGGCCTCGCGGTCGCCCGAAAGCGCCCGCGCCCCGTGCGCGCAAGTAGCGAGCGATCGCTGGCACGTCGGTGTCGCGGCCTGCGCCGCGTGACGGCTCATTTCGTCAGCGTGACCACTCCCTGGATCGGGTAAACGGTCGACACGAGCAGGTTTACGAACTTCTGCAGTTGCGCTGCGGGGGCGTTGGCGACGTAGAGGATGTCCTTGTTCTCCACGGGAAAACGCTGCGCCAGGAAGAACGCCCGGGGATCCGTCAGGTCAACCCGATAGACCACAGGCACTTGCCCGCCCGCTGCCGTTGCCGCGGTCTCGCCCAAGCCCACGACGGCCGACGACTCGAGACGAAAGATGAATACGCCCCGCGCGTTGGATCGCGTGTCGAGGAGACTGCCGGCACGAGCCAAGCCCTGCGCGAGAGAGATACCCTTCGCTTCAAAGTTGACTTCTTCGTTCTTTCCAGTCGCCCCGAGCGCGGTGAAGCTGAGCGGTTGGAAGAGAGCCGTTACCACGTCGCCCGGCTGCAGCGCGATATTCTGCCGCGGATCGCGAATGACCGTATCGAGCGTCAAGGAGTGCACCGCTGCGCCACGCGTGACCTGCAAGGTGACCTTGTCCACCGGCGCCTTGGTGCCACCCGCCGCCGCGAGCGCATCGAGCAGCCGCTCGCCGCGGGGTGTGAGCGGCATGCGGGTGCTGTTCGCCACCTCACCGACGATCGTCACATAGGCGGTGTTGTTGGCGGTCCGCCGCACCAGAACCTGGGGCTTGTTCGCCTTGTCCTGCAGGTGCCGTGCGATGTCGGCTTCAATCTCCGGCAGACCCTTCCCCGTCACTTCCAGTGTGCCGGCGAACGGCACGTACACGGTCCCGGCGACGTCCACCATCTGCGGCGGCAGATTCGTGACGTTGGAGCTCGTTCCACTGCTCGGCGAGCCGGAGCTGCTGCCGCTCTGGTTCGCCGTGGCCAGCGGAATGCCGGACGAAAAGAGCACCGTGGGTGGCGCTTCCCAAACGGAAATCTCCAGGACATCGCCGGGCCGTACGATCTCGCCGCGCGCGGGCGCGGTCTCGAAAACTTCGGAAAACAGCTTGTCGGCGCGGCGTTCGAGCAATCGCTTCACTACCGAGTCATCGACGTCGACAACGCGGATGACACCGGCACCGCTCTCTTTGATGTCATGTGCAGAGGGTCCGCTTCCCGGGAGGCTGGCGCACGCGGCGAGGCACGCCGCCGCAGCGAACAGGGCGCCGCGAGCGGCCAGTTTCGTGCGGCGGGTCATGGCCGGACAACCGTGTTCAAATGCCCGGGGGGCAGAGTGGAATCGTGCAGGAATCCGGCCGCGGCACCAACCACACGCAGATACCAGTCATCGGGTAGCGAGCAGCCGTCCTGATTCAGATAGACCATGCTCGCGCCGGCCGGCAGCCCGTCGGCCCGGGTGACGGCGGGAAAGATCGCGGTGCCTTCGTCCGCCTCGTCAAACATTGCCACGTACAGTGCGTCCACGTGCAGCGGCAGCAGATCCGACACCTGCCGCCACAGGAATTGCCCGCAGTGGCGCGGAATGCGGTTGAGAACGGCCTCGGCGGAGCGGCCGCGGTTGCGGATCAGGTTCGACCACGAGAACCCCGGGAAGACCACGGGCATGTAGCGCAAGCCCAGGCGCCGGGTCTCGGCGATATCCGCCACCACCCGTGCCTGCACGAACTGGTCGGCGCCACGCTCATCCGAGAATCTGCCGACCGTCCACGGGCTGATCACGTCGTAGCTCCGGTACACCGCCGCCCACTCCGGCCCGGACCTGGAGTCCCCATCGAGGGTGCGCCAGTGTGCGGGGACGCCCCCGACCACGGTCGCACCCGTGAGGCCATCGGCCCCGCTCTTGAGATCCGAGATCAACGCCGCAACGTTCGCGGGCGCACCGGGTCGATCCGCGACTCCAAAGCCCCACAGCTCGAGCACCGGCTTGCCCCCATCGCGCAGATACGCGGGGCTCTCGGTGAGTCGCAGCTCCTTGACGAGGTGGCGCCAGTCGGCACGGATGTCGTCGGTCACGGTGTCGGGGCTCGCGCCGGAAACGTCGTAGACGACGAAGAAAACGCGTCCGCTGACCTCGGCTGCCGCCTGCACGTTTCTCAGAACGCGGTCGCTTCTGCGCTTCTTGCGCGGATCCGCCGATACCGGCTGGATGAAGCGCTGCGCAGCCGCGCCGTCGATTCCGTGCTCCCGCATCCAGGCGAAGTGCTTCGCCACGACGGTCGGGTTCTGCGCCGAGTAGAGCTTTACCGTACCGTGGCCGTCGCGCCGCGGCATGCCCGTATCGCACAGGTCTTCGGGCATGAGCTCGCGAACCGAAGGCAGGACATCGACGGTCAGGGACTCGGGACCAGGGCCGTTTGCAAACCAGTGCTGCCAGCTCGTGTTGGAATCAAAGTCCTCGGGGCAGCCAAACCAGCCCTGGTAGCCGACTATAAGGCGATGTGCCAGTCCCGCCGGCGGCTGCTCCGCTGGGCAGACCGTGCCGGTCCCGCATAAGACCGCGGCCACCGCCAGGCCGAGCGAGGTGTTTCTCGAGGTGGGAGGCATGTCAGGAGGCGTTGCGCGCGGATTTGGCGGCGCGCGGCCGGGACCTGGCGTGGGTGGAATCGCGTCTCACCTGCGCTCGGGCGACGTTGCGCCGGCGCGCGAGTCGCAGCGTATACAGCGTCTTGGCTTCCTCGTAGAGCATCGCGTCGAGCTCCACGAGGTCGGCCATCACCTCGATTGCGCGCGGCGTGAGGACCGGCCTGGCGCTCTTCCTGATGTAAGAGCTCGTTCCGGACAGCTGCTCGACCGAATGATCGGCCCGCTCGTCGGGACAGGGGCGGCCCATGACGCGGAACAGCTCCCGACACGAGCCCGTGAAATTCTCCTGCAGACCGACGAAGGAGAATTCCCGCAGCCGCTCGCGGATCGGGGCCCTCAGGCTCTCGATGACGCGCACCCGCCGCTCCCCGCGGACGCCGGCGAGCAGGCGCCGCCACTGGCGCCACTGCCGGTCACCCATGACACACCACGTCATGTGGTTCCAGGTGCTCGGCGAGCGCGCTACATCGCTCGCTGCGTAGTAGGTCTCGATGCCGAGTTCCTGGGCGAGCTTCATGCTCTCGTGGAATCGCGGCGCACTGGGGTCGTGCGAGCGCCAGAAGTGGTACAGCGATAGCAGCCGCTGCATGGGCTCGCGAACGAAAGTGAAGAGCTTCAGCTGGCGCCGCGGAATGAAGGCGAGCGAATCGTAATTGAAGTGGCCGGCGAAGACCGAGTACATCGACAGCTGCGCGGGAGAGTGCAGATGGAGCGAGTCGTTGTGCTCGTGGTAGACACGTGCGGCTCCGAACGATTGCAGCAGCATGTTCTGCAGGCTCGTGCCGCCGGTCTTCTCCACGTGCAGGAAGACCCAGGTCGTCTCGTTGTAGGAGCGCGCCGGATGCGGCCAATCCCTATCCTTCCTGAGCATCGTGTCGCGCTCCCGCGAGTTGCCGATCGCCGAGATCAACGCCTCGAGATCGTTGGACGCTCTCAACTGCGCCGCGTGTCCCTCCAGCCCCGCTCCGTCGGGGTCGCGTTTCAGCAGGGCACGATAAATCGCCGTGACGATCTCTTCCGCGTGTTCCCGAAGGAGCAGCTGCCAGTGCTCCAGCGAGTGTCCGACCTCCGAGAGAAGCTCGCGCAGAGGCTGGCCCCGCCGGATGTTGGCGCCATAGGCTTTCAGCGCGGCCTCTTCCGGCTCGCGGTTGAGGAGCGAAGCGAATACGGTCTGCACCAGCTCCTCGGCGCCCTCGCACTGCACGACGCTCGCAAGCTCCTGCGATTGTCCGATCGCCCCCAGGAGCTGCTCCAGGCTCTTGTGCTCCTTGAGCTGCTCCGCGTAGGACTTGAGCGCCGCGTCCTCGGGCTCTCTCCTCAGCAGGCTCCGGTAAGCCGCCCGCACGAGATCCCCGGCCCGGTGCGCGACCTGATGCTGCCAGAACTCTTCTGACGCCCCGATATCCGCCAGCAGGCACGAGAGGTCGCCTCTCTCCTTGAGCCGTGAGGCGTAGCTCTTGAGCACGGCGGAGCCGGGGTCGCGGCCGAACGTGATCCGATAGAGAGTGAGCACCAGCTCTTCGGATCTCGCCTCCAACAGCTGCTCCCAATGCTCCTGCGAGCCTGCGACGTGCGCGATCAGCGCGAAAAGATCGCCGCTCTTCCCAAGCTGTGAGGCCAGGCTCCTCAGCTCCTCTTCCAGCGGCTCCCGATGCAGGATCGCCTTGAAGGCCCCGCGCACCAGCTCGTCCGCTCTCTGCTCCAGTGAGCGTTTCCAGCGCCCCGGGGAACGTGACATCGCCGCCAGCATCTCGGCGAGGTTCCTGGCCGACTTCGATCGCGGCCAGCCGAGCTCGGCGCAGTGCTCCCTCAGGCCCGCATCATCTGGTGGCCGTCCGAGGATACCGACGTAGGCGGCCGTCACCAGCTCCGCCGCCCAGAGCCTCGCGACCAGCGCGAACAGCAGGTTGTCTCTCATGTTTGGGTCCACTTGCTCAAGCCTTCAAGCCTTCCGCGCGACAAACGTGTTGGACACCATTCTGCCGCGCGCGCCGGTCGCATCGTCCTCCCGTACCTCGAGGAGATCGCAACGCAGCTCGGCGATGAGCGCGAACACCTTGGACTGCGGGAGGCAATGCATCTGGATGTCCGCAAGCTGTTCTGACCCGAGCCACTCCGGCAGGCTGAAGTGGTAACCGGAGATGTACGTGGGGACCTGGAACACGGCGATACCGCCCGGTTTCAGTGCCCCCAGCGCCTTGCGTGTCAGCTCCGAGATGACGGGCGGAGGATTGTGCTGAAAGACGAGTCTGCAATAGAAAGCGTCGCAGCGCTCGAGATCCACCAGCGAATCCACCTGGCACTCGTGAAACCGGACGTTGCCGACACCCATCTCGCGCGCGCGTTGCTGCGCAAGCGCAAGATGGGTGGCGGATATGTCGTAGGCATCGATGCGCGCGAAACTGCGGCTCAACGACGTGGTGACTCTTCCGACACCGCAGCCGTACTCGACACATGTCTTACCCGACAGCGAGAGGCCGTGGCGCTCGAAAATCCGCACCGTGAGCTCGGCCTGGCTGCGTCCGGTGGCCCAGAAATCATCGAGCGCTTCCGCAATGTTGTCGGGCAGGAACCTCTTGTTGGTGAGGACGGAGAAATGCGGGCTGACCGCGCCCAGATGCGACCAGGATGCCTTGATCTTCGCGAGGCATGCCGCAAGCTCCACCGGCGTCGCCTCGGTATCGATGTCCAGAGCCGCAAGCTCCCCCAGCTCCGCGCGCTGCTCGAGGTCGAAGTGCGGCCGCCGGGCGGCGAACTCCGGCGAGCGCATCAGTGCCGTCGCGAGCTGCAGCTCGTCCTTCGCGCCGAGATGCGCGTGAACGGCCTCCGGAGACTCCGGATCCCTCCCCAGAAAGAATCGGTAGCCCCAGGTTACGGCTTCTGCCGAAATTCCCACTTCAGGTCTCCTCGGCTGCGTCAGCCGTTTCCGTCTGCAAGCGCGGTGTCGCCCCAACCGGCTGCAGGATCGCGGTCTTGCGCTTTGCGACGACACTGGAAAGATACACGTCCCACTGCGGGAGGACTTGCGCGGGCAGGTAACGCGCCGATACTTCGTCACCTCTATGCCGCAGCACCTGCTGCACCCGGGCGGCGTCGTCCGCGTAGAGAACCTTCTTGAGCGCCGCGACCAGATCGACGGTTGAATAGGTATCGAAATAGGCAGCCCCGTCTGCGTACACCTCCCGATGCGCTGCAATCCCGGAGGCTATGACCACGCCGCCGCTGCGCATCGATTCCACGCCGGAGAAGTCAAAGCCTTCTCCGACGCTCGGGCACACCGTGGCCGCGGCGTGGCGGTACAGCACCCGAAGATCGGGCGCCGGAACTGCACTCAGCATGAACAGTTCCCCACGATCGATCCAGGGCCTGAATCCCTGCACGGTCTTCAGGTAGTTCCAGCCGAGCGAGCCTACGACGACCAGCTTCAGGTCCGGATCAGTCTCGGCCTTGATGACCTCCCAGGCGGCCAGCAGGCGCGCGTGGTTCTTGCGCGGCTCGATGGTGGCGACGCACAGGAGATACCGGAAGGGCTTCTTCTGCAGATTGCGGCTGTAGAAGCTCTCCTGCTCCCGGAGCGTGAGGAACTTCGGCCGAACGTCGACCCCCTTGTCAGGGTCGGGCTCGAGAAGTCGCGTGCGGATGATTCCGGGCACCAGCTCCGGGGAAGAGTTCTCGCCGAAGTAGTGGTGCGAGACCATGTTATGGATGACCACCGCCTGGCTCTCCGCTGCCGGAAACAACCGCAGGAGGTCGTTGCGTGTCGCACCCGATACGCACGCAAAGCGGGCTCCGGCCTTCACGTTGGCGGCGAGCGCGTGAAAATGGCTCGCCTGATGCAGCGACACATCCCCGATGGTGTGCGGCATGAACACCGGTACTGCGTCGTGGTAGCGCACCACCATCGAGGTGCCGCGGCTGACGCGGGCAGGATAGGGAGTCTGAGTGATGAAGATGTCAGTGCCCGGTGTCTGCAGCCTCGGGTACTTCGCCGTGCGACCGAAGGTCAGCGTTCTCAGGCCTGCCATGTGCATGGACTGCCAGGGTGTGCTGCATATGAACTGCTTCGCGCGCGTCACCAACTCGAAGTCCGAAGCCGGAAGCGACTTGGCAAACAGGGTCCGCCAGATGAAGTCCTCGAAATGCGTGGTTCGAAACGAGGAGAGCTTGACGCTGTTCAGGCTCAGAAGGGTTTGCAGGGTCAGCGCCGCCGAATTGAGCCTGCGCTCCAGGGCCTCCATGAGCGCCTCGAAGAAGGTCACGTAGGGCCGCTCGGCGGCGGATATGGCGATGCGCGAATAGCGGTTGATCTTCTGTGATTCGGAGAGCCACAGCGATTCCGGCAGGAGGCCCTGCTCCCGGACGCCTTTCGCCAGTATGCGGCCGGACATCTGCAGCAGACCTGCGACCTCGCACGATTCCAGCATGCGCAGACCGCGAAACAACAGGCGCGTTTCCTGAGGAATCCCGGCGAAGCCGTCGAACGCCGGGCGCAGCTCGAGCAGCACGCGTGTCCTGGGGCTCTTCCTGACTGTGTCTTTCATGCCAACCCTCTACATCCGGCCGTATTCGGAATACGCCGAATCGACATCCGGGAATTCCCGCAGCAAGCCGCGATCCAGCACGCAGGCGCGCGAGCAATGCTCGCGGATGTTGTGAGCCTCGTGCGATACGATGATCATCGCCCGGTCGCTCCTCTTCTCGAACAGCTCGCGCCGGCACTTTTCGTGGAAGCGGGCGTCGCCGACCGAGATGACCTCGTCGATCAGGAAGCAGTCGAATTCGACGGCCAATGAGATTGCGAAAGCCAACCTGGCGCGCATTCCGGAGGAATAGGTCTTCACGGGCTCCCTGAGGTATTTGCCGAGCTCCGAGAACGCCTCGACGAAAGGCAGTGCGGCACCGAAGTCGGCGCCATAGACCCTGCAGATGAAGCGCAGGTTGTCGAGTCCGGTCAGGCTTCCCTGGAATGCGCCGCTGAAGGCGAGCGGCCAGGAGACCGCCATTTCCCGGGTCACCCGGCCGTTGTTCGGAAGCTCCGCGCCGCTGATGATGCGGATGAGCGTGGACTTTCCCGCGCCGTTCCTGCCGAGAATGCCGAGCTTGTCGCCCTTGCGGACTTCAAGGCTCACGCCGTTGAGGACCGTGTGCATGCCGGCGCGGGTGCGGTAGCGCTTCACGACGTTCTCGAGGCGGATCATTCGCCCTCCACCGTGACCGACACGTGTCGGGTGCACAGCAAGGCGATCATCAACAGCGTCGTGTTGACCACCAGGAGGTAGAGAATGTCGTAGTGTGGATGGACGCGCCCGCCGAAGAACCCGTCACGCAGCAGTTCCGTGCAGTTCACCGTCGGTAGCAGCAAGGCGAGGCGCTGTACGTTGGTCGGCAGCCAATCGACCATGTAGAAGGCGCCGCAGAGCGGAAGGAACAGATAGCTGAGGACGTGCCAGATCCGCTCGACGGGGTCGAAAGCCGCCGAGAGGGAACCGACGATGAGCCCCAGCGCTATTGCAAACCACGCCAGCAGCAGCCACGCAGCGAGGCACTTGAGAACATCGTCAGGTGGCGGCATCAGGCCCGCTAGCGTCAGGAGCGTCGCCAGCGTCATGAACGAGAGCGTGGCGCCGCCGACTTCCAGGAGCAGGCGGGCGATGAACAGGTCGAGAACGCGAACGTTGCGATGATGCAGCAGGGCGCGGTTGGGCTCGATGGCGTTGCCGCAGCGGCTGACCGTATTTCTCCACAGCAGCACGGTCGAATATCCGGTCACCACGAAGGGAACCAGCGGCAACTTGGCCGAGTGCGCATGAATCAGCGACCAGATCGCGAGCACGCCGCTGGTGAACATCATCGGCTCGACGAACACCCACATGAAGCCGATGTTGTGACGGCCGTAACGCGTGATGATCTCGCGCATGATCAGTGCCCCGACGACGCGGGTCTGGATCACGACCGAACGCAGCAGGTCGGTCTGAGGGCGAGCCATGCCGTCCGTCACTCGGAATGCTCCTTGACTGCCGTCACCATCAGGGAAGTCACTGCCCAGAGGATGAGGCTCACCAACAAGGTTGCCGCGATGTCCCTCAGTGTTCTGGGCTCGATCGGCACGTCCGGCCTGTTGGGCTCCTCGATCCTCTCGATGTAGAGCTGCTGGCTCATGGCGTTCTCTCGCGCCCGCTCCAGGGAGTCGAGAGCCACCGCCAGGTACTTCGCGGCGAAGTCCCGGTCGAGTGTGATGGCTTCGTACTGGGGCACCTTGCTCGACAGCGAGGAACGATCGCCGGCCACCTTGGCCATTCCCGACTCTATTTCACCCTGCAGAACGCGGATTCGGCTTTGCAGCACCGGAATCTGCGGGTTATCGCTGGCCATCGTGCGCACGTCGGCCAGCTGCTTGCGAGTCGTGACCAGCTCCTCGCGGAGCGCACCGACTGCGCGAAGCTGCAGATCCGACTGCATGCCGGGGTCGTAAAGCGCCTGTTTGTTGCGGTACTGAGAAAGTGTGAGGACCGCGGCGCGTTGCTGCTTCTCGGCGCTCTCGACATCGGCTGTCGCGAAGCGCACCAGGTCGTTGCGGGCGCGGTCATTGAGACGATTGACAAAGTCCTCGCTCATCTTGAGGAGTCCCTCGTTGATGGCTTGAGATTCCTCGGCGCTGAAGGCGCGCACTGTCAGGGTCACGATCGAGGACGTCGAATCGAGGTCGGTGTTGACGACGAACTTCTGGTAGTAGCGCAGCAGGCTCTCGAAGCTGTCATCCCAGCCGAGCGGATCGAAGCGCGCGAAGGCATCCACCGCGCGGCTGCCGAAGGAGCGCTTCAGGTGGTAGCGCTGCTCGAGCGTCTGCAGGGCGTCGCGGGAAGTCAGGTAGCTCTGGACGCTGTAGACGTCGCTGCTTCCCTGAGTGAGACCGCTGCCTTGCAGCAGGCTTCCCAGACCGCTCGGCATCTGGCGCTGCACGGTGCGCACGACGAACTGCGACTCCGAAACGTATACGTCGTGCGCGAGGAAGCCGAAATACAGCGCCGCGAGCGCGGTGGGCACGAGCACCAGGCACAGGAACAGCCTGTTGACCCGCATGGCGCGCGCGGCGAGCCGCCGGGCCTGCGCCGTCAGCCGGCGGGCGCGGTCTCTGGCGTCAGTTTCAACTAAGGCGTCCAAGCGGGTTCCTCGAGGAGCTCGGGTCCCTGTTGCATGGCGTGCGAGGCGTACATGCTCAGCGTCGCCGACTCGCTCCGCCGCTGGGCGGGCGAAGCTCGTTCGGGCGCGAGGGAGCGCTGCGTGTCCGGGGCCTGCACTGCGCGGGCGACCGAGGCCAGCGCGGCGGCCGCAGTGGCGTCGATCCCGCGGGCGTAGAAGCTGCCGTTGATCTGAGTCCGCTCGATCAGATGGGCGTGGAAGCGGCGGAACAGATCGGGATCCGGCCGGAACGAATCGGCCTCAAGCCAGAAGTCATCGAGCGATCCCTGGAACGTCAGGCCCCTGATGTCGTATATCCCGACGCCGCACACCTTGACGGGCGCGTTATGAGAGAGGGCCGAGAGGCCGGCCGTGCTGTTGATCACGACCGCGCCCCGCATGCTCTCGAGCAGTGTCGGCAGGTGTTGATCGTGGACGTAGAGCAGCCGCGCGCCGAGCCGGAACTGTGCCCGCAGGCGGCCGATCAGGCGGCTGTAGTCGTGGAATCCGCGGTCCAGCGGATGATGCTTGATCACCAAAGCGGCATCGGCCGGCGCGCGTTCGGCGAAGGAGCGCACCACGTGCCGGATGAACCGTCCGACGGAGCGGAAATCGGAATGCTGGCGGACCTGGGAATCGAGCGACATCTGCAGAGGCACGAGGTAGAACTTCCGGTGCAGAGCGTTCGTGAGCCGCCCGAGCATGGCACGCTCTCTGAAGCGATAGAGCGCCTTGCGCGATGCCGAGCGCAGCCAGGGAAACAGCTCCGACAACGCCAGGCGGCGGTGATGTCGATAGTGAGGGAACCAGGGCCGCCCAATGGCAGCGGCAAGGTAATAGAAGACCGACCACAGGGCCGCGTAGCGGAACGTACTGCCCACGTCGCGCTCCGCCGTCGCGGGTCTGCAAGGCAGGTGGCGATAGAACTCCGCCCGGCGCGGAAGCCGCGAATAGCCGTTGACGCCGAACTGCTCGAAGGTGACGAAGTTGGGCCGGATGTAGCCTTCCTCGAAAGCGCCGACCTGGATGCCATACTGCTGCGCGACGCTGCGAGCCACCCGGTGGATCGGCCGGCAGTCGCCGAACAACAGCACCAGATCGATTTGCCGCTGCACGATCAGCGATTGCAGGAAGTCCGCCCAGTCGCGCCAGCGGCCGCGCCAGTTCAGGGCGCCGCGGGGATAGAAGAGCCAATCGCCACCGTTGAAATTGACCTTGTGGACCTCCGCTCCCGCTGCCCGCAGCCGCGCGGCCAGCCGCCGGAAGAAAGGCCCCACAGGGCCCTGCAGCAACAGGACCCTCTTGCCCCGCAGCGCCTCCGGGCGGGCCTCGCTCATGGGCGCGCCACCGTCAGGCGCAGGACCGTCCGTCGCAGCTGTTGCCAGGCCCGATTGGGCCGGCCCGCGGCCTCGCGCCACGCGAGCAGCTCGTCGAGCGCCTGCTCGGGAGAGATGTAGCGGCCGGTGCGGCGACTCACGTAGGTCGGGTAAGCGATCAGCGTCCCGGCTACGAGCTCATTCACGCTCAGGCGCCGCCGGCGCCGCGGAACCGGCTCCACATCCTGGGTGAGTCCCCAGCCGGCGTAGAACGGCAGGCCGTAGCAGACCACGAGCTTGCCGCGCAGCAATGCCTCGAATCCCGCGAGCGAGGTGAGCACGTGCACCTCGTCGACCTGCTCGAGGAGTGTGCCCATGGCGACGTCGGTGACCACTTCGTCGCACCAGTCGCGCACCTGCTGCTCGTCATTGCCCCGGGCCCGCAGCCCCGCAGCCACATCGGGATGCGGCTTGTACACGAGACAGGCGTCCGGGTTCGCCTCCCGCACCGCGCGCACCAGAGCGAGGTTGGTGCGCAGCGTCGGCGCACCGAGGCGGAGCGAAGCGTCCGACTCCACTTGCCCCGGCACGAGGATCACGCGCGCCCGACCGGGGCGGCGCCAGGCACGCTCTCCCACGCTGTACTTGGTGATGCCGGATGCGACGATGCGCTCGCGCAGCGCGGCGGCGCGCGCCAGCAACTGCGGCGTGAGCTCCCAGCTCTGCAGCAACTGCTCCAGGTCCGAGGGCCGCGTGGCGTCGTAGTACATGCCGGTGCGATCGAGGACCCACGACAGCGGACGGGCGAGCTCCGCCCCGAGGCCCACTGATCGCAGGAAGCCGTCCTCCACCCGGATCAGCGCGACGCCCGCGGGGAGACCCGGCGGCGGCGCGGTGCTTCCCCACAGCAGCAGGGTCGAGCCGGATGGTATGCGGCGAGCGTTCCGGACGGAGTGCAGCGTCGAGTCGCCGGCAAAACGGCGGAGTAGGCGCAGCTTGTTGAGCGAGAAACCGCAGGCGAAGACCCGCGCCGGCAGCGTCACACCTGGCGCAGAAGTCCTTCGAAGGTCTCGAAGTGCTTGGACCACGCCGGAGGGGTGAAGCGTGACATCTTCAGGAGTTGGTTCTCCCTGAGAGGGCTGTCGGGCTGACAAAAGGACTCGATGCATTTCAACCAGCCTAATGCGTCCAACGGATCCAGGTACTCAGGAATGTCGGCGGCGATCTCGCGGAACACCGGCAAGTCACTCGCGATTGCCGGGACCCCCAGCGAGAGCGCCTCGGCCAGCGGCAGCCCGTAACCCTCCACGAACGAGGGAAACAACAGCGCCTGGGCGTGACGTAGATATGTCACCAACTCCGAGTCGGAACATACGGGCTTCTCGAGCACAAAGCCACGCAATGATTCACATCTCTCCAACAGATCGAGAACGTTCTCACACTCCCAGCCGCGTTGGCCGACGATGACCAGACGCGGCG